>ERZ827488.4090-NODE-4090-length-10885-cov-9.108218_pt1 | contig 10885 bp, 6 predicted proteins | sample MGYA00519771_ERZ827488 | MGnify/ENA primary metagenome ERZ827488 (study PRJEB31778, sample SAMEA3449323) | human gut metagenome | biome: human gut; feature: human-associated habitat; material: faeces | place: United Kingdom | collected 2010/2012 ...
GCCAGAGGCTCCCCTCGCTAGGGGAGCTGTCGAGCGAAGCGAGACTGAGAGGTTGGACTATATGAATTATCTCTTAAAACTATCCTACGACGGCACGAACTACTGCGGGTTTCAGGTGCAGCCCAACGGGCGGAGCGTAGCTGCTGTGTTTCAGGACGCCTTGGAGGCGGTGCTGGGCTGTCGGCCCGACATCAAGGGCTGCAGCCGCACCGACGCCGGCGTCCACGCGCTGGGCTTCATGCTCAACTTCCACGCCGACACCCGCATCCCGGCGGCAAAGCTGCCGCTGGCGCTGAACCAGCATCTGCCCCCGGACATCCGGGCGCTGGAAGCGCGGGTGGTGCCGGACGATTTCCACGCCCGCTATGCGGCCCACACCAAGACCTATCTCTACCGCATCCACAACAGCCAGATCGACTCGCCCTTTGCAGCGCGGTATTACACCAAAGTGCCGGGGCGGCTGGACGCGGACAAGATGCAGCAGGCGGCGCAGTATTTTGTGGGAAAGCACGATTTCCTCGCCCTCTGCGCCTCGGGCAGTTCGGCTGCGGCTCACGGCGACACCGTGCGCACCATCACGGCCTGTGATGTTCAGCGCCGGGGCGACGACATCGACATCACGGTGACGGCAGACGGTTACCTCTACAACATGGTGCGCATCCTTGCAGGCACCCTCTGTGAGGCCGGTGCGGGGCGTCTTGCGCCTGAGGCCGTGCCGGGCATCCTCGCCAGCCGCGACCGCAAAAACGCTGGGCCGACGCTGGCGGCAAAGGGACTTTTCCTCAAGAGCGTGGACTACGACACGCCCATAGAATAACGCAAACACGACCGATGCTCCCGGAGGGGAAACGCCCCTTTGGGAGCACTGTCATTGCACAAAGGGGACAGGAGAGTATGAGAAAAAGACAGCGCGGCACCCGGTCTGTGTCGGACGAGCCGCTTTCGGCGGGACGGGTCGAATACCTCGAGCAGGCCCGCGAGCGGGTGCGGAACCGGCGCATCCGCCGCACGGCACTCATCGTCGTGGCGCTGACGCTGGTGGTGCTGTTCACCACCGGCATCGTGGGCAGCTCTGTTGCCATGGCCAAGGACTGGGCCGATACCGCCCGCATCCTGCTCTTCCCCGGCACGGGCTGGCCCCAGCAGACCGGCGTTATGGAGGTGAAACAGCTTGCCTCCATGAACAGCAGCTTTGTGGAGCTGGGCGAGGAAGGGTGCGTGGTCTGGTCCCGCACCGGCACCCGGCTCAACTCCATCCAGAGCGGCTACGCCCGCCCTGCGCTGGCTGTGGGCAAGAACCGCTTTGTGCTCTACAACCGCTCGGGCAATGAGCTGCGGGTGGAGAGCCGAACCCAGAACCTCTACACCAAGACGATGGAGAGCAGCATCACCCTCTGTGCCATGGCCGACAACGGCACGCTGGCCGTCGTCACAGAGGACCCCGGCAGCGCGGCCCGGCTTCGGGTCTACTCGTCCTCAATGGAGCAGCTGCTGAGCTGGAGCCTCACCATCGCCGACGGCACCCCGCTGCGGCTGGCCTTTTCGCCGGATGGGCGGCGGCTGGCAGTGGCGGCGGTGACGGTAAACGGTGGCCAGATGGTCACGAATTTCTATGTCGTCACCCTGGCGCAGGGCGACCCCATGCTGGTGGGCAGCGGAAGCGGCGCGGCTCAGTGGCTGAGCTGGACCGGTTCCCAGAGCATCCTGGCCGTCTGCGACAGCCGCGCTGTCCTCTACAACGCATCGGGCGGCGAGCGGGCAGCCTATGACTTTACCGGGCAGACCCTCCGCGACATCTCGGTGGACGCTTCGGGCAATACTGCCCTTCTGCTGGCCTCCGGCCAGCTCTGTCAGGCCGTGATGCTGGGCCGTGACCTCGGCGTCGAGAGCACCACGCAGGTGCAGGCGTCCAACCGCATCGTCCGCTCCGGTGCGCAGTTCTATCTGCTCACCGACAACGGCGTGGAGTGCCTTTCCACCGACGGCACCTCCCAGTGGACCCAGAGCCTTTCGGCCCGCCCACAGGGTCTGCTGGCCGACCGCAGGCAGCTGCTGGCCTTCTGCGGCAATACGGTGCAGGTATTGACCCCGCCTGCGGCGGAAAACAACGCTCAAAGCAATACATAATAAGGAAAACAAGGTATGTTCAAGAATCCGTCATTTCTTTTTGATATAGTATGTACCGTGGTCTGGCTGCTTCTGGCTGTGCGCTATGCCCGCAAGGGCTTTCTCGCATCCAGTGTCCAGCTGGGCGGGAATGTCTTCAGCCTCGTGGGCGCCCGGGTCTTTTCGGGCTGGGCTGCTGCCGAGGTGTTCCAGCGCTTTCTGGCCGGGAGCTTCCGTACCCAGATCGCGGAGAGCATCTCGGCCGGAGGGGTCGTGGACCTGACCGGCATCGCGGACAAGTACGCGGGCTTTCTGCCCGAGAGCTTCCGCGCCTCCATCGTGGAGACCTGCGAGCGCTCCATCTCGGCTGTGCTCAGCGACAACGCCGTGGTGCTGGCGGACGCCATCGTCCAGAAGGTGCTGGCTCCGCTGCTCACGCCGGTCATCTCGGTCGTGCTCTTTTTCGTGGCCTTTGCCCTGCTGCGGATGCTGGTGAGTATGCTGGTCACCGTGCTGGGCCTCGTCAACCGGCTGCCGGTCATCGGCACCGTCAACCGCTGGCTGGGCTGGGTCACCGGCTGTGTCGCCAGCACCATGGACATCTATCTGGTGCTCTGTGTGGTGTGGGCCGTCATCGTCATCACCGGCGGCAATCTGACCGTCCTGAACGATACGGTCATGAGCAGCAGCCTTTACTATAAAGCATTCAATCTGTTCAACCCCTTCTTGTAAAAGGGAGCTTTAGGAGGAACCTATATGGTCTGCAATCGCTGTCAGAAACGTCCGGCCATCATCTTCGTCCAGCGGATGGAGAACGGCCAGATGAAAAATGAGGGCTTTTGCCTGCACTGTGCGCGTGAGCTGCACATCAAGCCGGTGGAAGACCTGATGAAGCAGTTCGGTATGTCCGACGAGGACATGGATAACATGGAAAACCGGATGGAGAGCATGATGGATGAGATGGGAGACGCAAACCCCCTCTCCCTCATGATGAATATGGGCCAGCCCATGGGCGGCGAGGAGAACGAAGGGGACGACGACCTTGTCCCCGGCTCCAGCGCTACCTTCCCGCTGGGCGTCAAGGCGGAGGGCGATGCCGGAAACAGCAAAAAGGCCCAGAAGAACGGCAAAAAGCCGCCCCGCCGCAAATTCCTCGACACCTACTGCGAGAACCTGACCAGCAAAGCCCGGGAGGGCAAGCTCGACGACATCGTGGGCCGCGACCGCGAGATCTACCGCACCATTCAGATTTTGAGCCGCCGCCAGAAGAACAACCCCTGCCTCATCGGTGAGGCGGGCGTCGGCAAGACGGCCATCGCCGAGGGCATCGCGGAGCGCATCGCCAAGGGCAATGTCCCTGTGGGTCTGAAGGATAAGGAGATCTTCCTGCTGGATCTGACCAGCCTCGTGGCCGGCACCCAGTTCCGCGGCCAGTTCGAGCAGCGGGTCAAGGGCCTGCTGAGCGAGGTCAAGGCCGCTGGCAACATCATCCTGTTCATTGATGAGATCCACACCATCACCTCCGCCGGTGAGAGCGAGGGTGCCATGAACGCGGGCAACATCCTCAAGCCTGCCCTCTCCCGCGGTGAGATACAGGTCATCGGCGCCACCACCTTCAATGAGTACCGCAAGTATATCGAGAAGGACCAGGCCCTTGAGCGCCGCTTCCAGCCTGTCCGCGTGGAAGAACCCAGCGTGGCCGATACGCTGGCCGTCATGAACGGCATCAAGAAGTATTACGAGGAGCACCACCATGTGCAGGTGGATGCCGATGTGCTGAGCGCCATCGTCACCCTCAGTGAGCGGTATATCACGGACCGCTACCTGCCCGATAAGGCTATCGATCTGCTGGACGAAGCCTGCGCCTGCTGCAATCTCGCCCACCCGGTCATCTCGGAGTATCTCGAGATGCAGAAGGAGCTGGACGGCCTCAGACAGGAAGAGGCAGACATGGAGTCCTCCGACGTCAATGAGGCCATCGACTATGAGCAGGTGGCCGAGCGGAAGACCCGCATCGCCAAGCTCGAGGCAGAGCTGCCCGCAAAGCAGGTTGCTGCCAGCGAGATAAAAGTGACCATGGATGATGTGGCAAAGGTCATTGAGCTGTGGACGGGCATCCCGGCGGTGAAGATCCAGGAGACGGAGTTCGTCAAACTGGCCGGGCTGGAAGCCGAGCTGAAAAAGAAGATCATCGGTCAGGACGAGGCTGTCCATCTGGTGGCACAGGCCGTCAAGCGGAGCCGCGCCGACCTGTCGGGCCGCCGCCGTCCCGCAAGCTTCATCTTCGTCGGCCCCACCGGCGTCGGCAAGACGGAGCTGGTCAAGCAGCTGGCAAACCAGCTCTTCGACGGCCCCGACCCGCTCATCCGTCTCGACATGAGCGAGTATATGGAGAAATATGCGGTGTCCCGCATGATCGGCTCGTCTCCGGGCTATGTGGGCTACGAGGAGGCCGGCCAGCTCACCGAAAAGGTGCGCCGCCGCCCCTACAGCGTGGTGCTGTTCGATGAGATCGAAAAGGCCCACCCCGACGTTATGAACATCCTGCTCCAGATCCTCGACGAGGGCAAGATCAACGATGCACAGGGCCGGACGGTGGACTTCTCCAATACGGTCATCTGCATGACCTCCAACGCCGGCAGCAGCGACAAGACGACCTCCGGCCTCGGCTTCAACAAGAGCGAGGAACAGCTGAGTGAGGAAAAGACCCGCAAGGCCCTGAGCCAGTTCCTGCGGCCTGAGTTCCTTGGCCGTGTGGATGAGGTCATCGCCTTCAAGCCGCTGAGCCAACAGACGCTGGAAGGCATCGCGGCTCTCATGCTGGATGAGTACAAGCCCAGCATGAGAGCCAAGGGCATCGCTTACAGCTACACTCCGGCGGCTCTCTCTGCCCTCGTGGCCAAGAGTCAGGGCGGCAAATTCGGTGCCCGCGACCTGCGCCGCGTCATCCGCAAGGCTGTGGAGGACCCCGCCGCCGAGCGCATCATCGACGGCACCCTGAAAGCGGGCGGCAGCCTGACGGTGGATGCCGAAAATGGTGAAGTCATCTTAAAGTAAAGCAAACAGAAACGGCACTCCGAAGCAGTTCGGAGTGCCGTTTGTCATATGCAGACTTAGTCGAGGGAGACCGGGAACTCGGGCTTGTTGGCCATACGGGCATTGGTGCGGCCCTCGGGGATGATCTCGCCGGCGGCGGTCAGCGCCAGCTGGTTGAGCGCGAAGCCCGCCGCAGCGCCCAGACCCATTTTCAGGCAGCAAAATTGAAGATCCCTTAACAAATGGCCGAAAAGGGCAAAAAAACAGGGCCGCTGCCTGCGCAGTGACCCTGTTGTATGCAACAATCGTGAATTCAGTTGAACTTGAAGATCTTCCGTGCGATGCGGTAGCCGCCCACCACGATGGCGTCGCCCTTGGGGAAGGGCAGGTTGGTCACGCCGCCGAAGCCGAAGCGGATGGAGCGGTAGACTGCGGCGCTGGTGTGCTCGCGCAGATACTGCCACAGGCCCTTCTGCTTTTCTTTCGCCTCGGCGCTGCCGTCCAGAAGCAGGAAGATGTCGCTGACGGCCATCATCATGGAGAGGTAGTGGAGCATATAGGCCCGCAGTTTTTTCTCGCCCTTGAGGGCGTCGAGGTCCTGACAGTCGATCATATGCTTGGTGACGCGGAGCTGCTGGTCCACGCGCTTGACCATGATGCTCTCGTTGACACTCTGGTCGGCACGGCCGATGAAGTAGCGGTAGAGGTCGAGGTCCATATAATACATGGTCTTGACGAAAGGCAGAGGCTGGTAGACGAAGATGTTGTCCACGTAGAAGGTATGCTTTGGCAGCACCATGCCGCACTTGCGCAGCACCTCAGTGCGGTACATGACTGAGTGCATCAGCAGGTTCTGGTCGGGGCGGAAGTGGCCGACGTGCATCCAGGTGAACAGACGCTCCTGCGGGAAGATGTTGGTGTACCGCACAGTGTGGCTGGTGCCGTCCTCGGTGTGCTCGTAGACATAGTTGCAGATCATGAGGTCGGGGGCGGTGCCGCGGGTCACGAGGGTGTGCAGGCGGGCCAGCACCTTCTGGAGGGCGTCGGTGTCCAGCCAGTCGTCGCTGTCCACGACCTTGTAGTAGAGGCCGGTGGCGTTGCGGATGCCCTGGTTGACGCCCTCGCCGTGGCCGCCGTTCTCCTGATGGATGGCCTTGACGATGGTGGGGTATTTGGCGGCGTATTCGTCGCAGATGGCAGGGGTCTCGTCCTTGACCGAGCCGTCATCCACCAGAATGATCTCTGCCCGCTCGCCGGCAGACAGCAGCGTCTCGATGCAGTGGCGCATATAAGCCGCCGAGTTGTAGCAGGGCACGGCAAAGGTAATGAGTTTCTGGTCCATATTCTAAATTGCTCCTTTAAATTCGATTTGCAGTTTCGGCGCACCGGGGGCCGCCGGATGGAGATATGTGTTCTTATTATAGCATTTTCAATCCTGAAAAGCTATGCCCGCCCCCAGATATCCCGGATTTTTCGCACCGTTCGGTGCAATGTGGTGTTTTTCTGTGCGCGCAGACACGGTTTTGTGGTATACTGGTAGCGTTTTGAGCACTCCGCGCACTGCGCGTTCACTGATTATAACGGAGGAAACCATGGAAACCCCGCACAGCATCCTGAAAAAATTTTTTGGCTACGACAGCTTCCGCCCCGGGCAGGAGCAGATCGTGCAGCGCCTGCTGGCCGGGCAGGACGTGCTGGCCGTGATGCCCACCGGTGCCGGTAAGTCCATCTGCTATCAGGTGCCCGCCCTGCTGCTGCCGGGCATCACGCTGGTGGTGTCGCCGCTGGTGAGCCTGATGAAGGATCAGGTGGGAGCTCTTGTGCAGGCCGGTGTGGCAGCGGCTTTTCTGAACAACAGTCTCACCGACAACCAGAAAGCCCTGATGCTGCACCGCGCCCGCGAGGGCTGGTATAAGATCATCTATGTGGCCCCGGAGCGGCTGGAAATGCCAGGCTTCCAGCGCTTTGTGCAGGAGCAGCAGATCAGCATGGTCACGGTGGACGAGGCCCACTGCATCAGCCAGTGGGGGCAGGACTTCCGCCCCAGCTACCTGCGCATCCAGGCCTTCGTGGACAGCCTGCCCACCCGGCCGGTGGTGGGCGCATTCACGGCCACCGCCACCGCTCATGTGCGGGATGACATCCGTACCCATCTTGCCCTGCGCGATCCCTATGAGGTGACTGCCAGCTTCGACCGGCCCAACCTTTACTTTGCCACCCAGCGGGCCCTGCCCAGCGAAAAGCCCCGCCGCCTGCTGGAACTGGTGCTACAGGAGGGCAATAACGCCGGTATCGTCTATTGCAGCACCACAAAACAGGTGGATGAGACTGCCCGCCTGCTGCAGAGCCGGGGCATCCGGGCGGCGGCCTACCACGCCAAGCTGGACACCGACACCCGCCGCAGGAATCAGGATGATTTCCTCTACGACCGGGTGCAGGTGATGGTGGCCACCAACGCCTTTGGCATGGGCATCGACAAGCCCAACGTGCGGTTCGTCATCCATTATAATATGCCCAAGGATCTGGAGAGCTATTATCAGGAGGCCGGACGGGCAGGCCGGGATGGGCAGCCCTCCCGCTGCACCCTGCTGTACTCCGGCACCGATGTGCGTACCATCCGTTTCTTCATCGACAAGGAGCTGGAAGCCGACAACGGCCTGCCTGCCGACGTCAAGGCCGAAGCCGCCCGCAAGGCCGAAGAGCGGCTCAAGTATATGACCTTCTATTCCACTACCCCGAAGTGCCTGCGGGGCTTTTTGCTGGAATACTTCGGCGAGGCCGCACCGAAAAAATGCGGCAACTGTTCCTGCTGTCTGGCGGCAGAGCAGGAAGCGCAGCTGCAGCTGGAAACCTCCCGGCGGCGTGCGGCCGACAACGCCCACCGGCTGGAAAAGCCCCGCCGCACCAAGTCCACCGCCGGGGCCGCCCCGCTCAGCGAGGCCGACGAAAAGCTGCTGAACGCCCTGTACGCCCAGCGTAAACGGCTGGCCGGCAAGCAGAATGTGCCTGCCTTTATGGTGTTCAGCGACGCCACTTTGCGGGAGATGGTGGAGAAAAAGCCTCTCAGTCTGGACGAGCTGCTGAACATCAGCGGCGTGGGCGAAAAGAAAGCCGCCCGCTACGGCACCACCTTCCTGCGCATCATCGAAGATGCGGTGGAAAACCGGGAATGAGCTTCCCCGCTCCCCTTCCGACAAAAGAAAAAAGGCTCCCCCAAGGGGAGCCTTTCGTGCACCCTGTCGTGCAGCCCATCCGGGCCGCGGCAGGGTGTTTTTTAGTTCAGTACGATCTCGCCGTTCTCGTCGGCATCCACCACAAGGGTGCTGCCGGAGGCCAGGGTGCCGTCGATGAGCTTTTCGGCGGCGGGGTCCTCCACGGCCTTGCGGATGACACGGCGCAGGTCGCGGGCACCAAACTTGCCGCCCTCGCTCTTCTTCACCAGTGCCTTGAGGGCCGCCGGAGTATAGCGGTAGGCGATGCCCTTGGCGTCCATGCCGGGCTTGTACTCGTCCAGCATCAGGGCTGCAATGCCCTGCAGGGTCTCCTCGCTCAGGGGCTTGAAGGTGATCACCTCGTCCACACGGCCCAGGAACTCCGGCCGCAGGAACTGTGCCAGCGCCTTGCGGGTCTTTTCGGCACTGCGCTGCTCTTCGCTCTTGTTGAAGCCCAGGCTGCTGGTGCTCTGGTCGCTGCTGCCCGCGTTGGAGGTCATGCAGATGACCGTGTTGGAAAAGTCCACCGTGCGGCCCTGGGCGTCGTTGATCCTGCCTTCGTCCAAGATCTGCAGCAGGATGTTCATCACGTCCGGGTGGGCCTTTTCGATCTCGTCAAACAACACCACGCTGTAGGGACGGCGGCGCACCTTCTCGGTGAGCTGACCGGCCTCCTCATAGCCCACATAGCCCGGAGGCGAACCGATCATACGGGACACCGCGTATTTTTCCATATACTCGCTCATGTCCAGACGGATCAGCGGATCCGGGCCGTCGAACAGCTGGTTTGCCAGCTGCTTGACCAGCTCAGTCTTGCCCACGCCGGTGGGGCCCACAAAGATGAAGCTGGCCGGACGGCGGCGGCCGGACAGGTCGGCGCGGCTGCGCTTGATGGCCTGCGCCACCAGATGCACGGCCTCGTCCTGCCCGACGATCTTCTTTTTCAGCTCATTTTCCAACCCGGCCAGCTTGGCGAACTCACTCTCGCGGATCTTCACCGCCGGGATACCGGTCCACAGCTCGATGACCTTGGCCACGTCATCCATGGTCACCTGGATCTCACTGGCGGCTGCCTGCTTGGCGGGCAGCTCGGCTTCCAGCTTGGCGATGCGGGTCTTGCGCTCCGCCACCCGCTCATAGTCGATGGGCTCGTTGACGTCCGCCGTCTCCATATCCGCTTCTTCCTGCTTCAGGGCGTCCAGCTCCTTCTGCATGCCCAGATACTCGGAGATGACCGGGTGGGCCAGATTGCAGCAGGCGCAGGCTTCGTCCAGCAGGTCGATGGCCTTGTCGGGCAGATAGCGGTCAGTGATGTAGCGTTCGCTCAGGGTGACGGTGGCGCTCAGCACATCGGCGGGCACCTGCACATGGTGATGCTGCTCGTAGTAGTGCTTGATGCCGTTCATCACGGCCAGCGTGTCGGCCACGCTGGGCTCCTCCACCCGCACGGGCTGGAAGCGGCGCTCCAGTGCCTGATCCTTCTCAATGTACTTGCGGTACTCGGTAAAGGTGGTGGCACCGATCACCTGGATCTCGCCGCGGGACAGGGCGGGCTTGAGGATGTTGCCCGCGTTCATGGCACCCTCGCTCTCACCGGCAGATGTGATGGTGTGGATCTCGTCGATGAACAGGATCACGTTCCCAGCTGCCTTCACCTCGCCCAGCAGGCCCTTGACCCGCTGCTCAAACTGGCCGCGGAACTGGGTGCCCGCCACCAGACTGGTGAGGTCCAGCAGATAGATCTCCTTGTCCTGCAGGCCGATGGGCACATCGCCCTTGGCAATGCGCTCGGCAATACCCTCGGCAATGGCCGTCTTGCCCACACCGGCTTCGCCGATGAGGCAGGGGTTGTTCTTCTGGCGGCGGTTGAGGATCTGAATGACCCGCTCCAGCTCCCGGTCCCGGCCAATGAGCCGGTCCAGCTGTCCCGCCTGGGCCTTTTTGGTCAGGGAGATGCAGTAATTCTCCAAAAACTTCCGCTTGGGCGGGCGCTCCCCCTTCCCGTTGGCGGCGTTCTTCTCCCCCTTGGGCGGCTCCCCCGACGGGCCGCTGCCGCCGCCGAACAGCCGCTGGAAGGTCTCGGAGAAATACTGCTCCATCAACCCGAACTGGCTGACGAACTGCGTTTCCATCTGGCCCAGCAGCTGCATGATCAGCTCCTGCAGGTCGTTCTTGGCCTTTTCCAGGTCTTCCTTCTGGGCGTTCAGGCCGGTATAGCGTTCGGACATCTGGGCGTATTCCTCGATGGCCCCCACATTGACCGAACCCAGACTGCGGATCTGCTCCCGCAGGGAACGGGCCTGTCCGTCAGCCTCGCTTTCCTTGAACGGCGCTTCGGGATAGGCCTGTCCAAGCTTCTGCGCCCCGGCATAGCTGAGTTCGTAGGTATCCCACAGCCGGTCGAGAATTTGCTTTTCCTCCAGCTCGGCGGCATTTTTGCGCGACTCCAGACGGGCGCTCTCGCGCTCCATGTTCAGGATATCGCGGTTTTTCTCCTGTACTTCCTTTTCCGTGGCCGTTTTGCGCGCTTC
>ERZ827488.4096-NODE-4096-length-10873-cov-4.418007_pt1 | contig 10873 bp, 8 predicted proteins | sample MGYA00519771_ERZ827488 | MGnify/ENA primary metagenome ERZ827488 (study PRJEB31778, sample SAMEA3449323) | human gut metagenome | biome: human gut; feature: human-associated habitat; material: faeces | place: United Kingdom | collected 2010/2012 ...
GTTGAAACCGCTTCCGGTAATGTAGAAATTGCTTCTGCCGAGTCGTGTATTGATTTCAAAATAACGGTATTTGCCGTCTCTTTCGTCATATTTGATATCGAAGTTTGCAAAGCCTGTGTATCCGGTCTCTTCCAGAAATCGGATGGACTTGTCCATGACCTCGCGATCCACCTGGTTGATGATGGCCACTGGATTTCCGATAGCTGCGTCCCCGTGATCTTCCAGGATCGTGTGTCCGAACGACATGAAGCGCACTTTTGAATCCTGATCCACGTAACAGGTCAGGATGTGCATGTAGTTATCGTCTCCCGGGATGAAATCCTGGATCAGGAATTTGTAGCTGTAAGAGCTTTTTTCCAGGTTGGAAAGCATGGTTTTCAGCTCATCCATGGAGTTGAACTTGAAAACTTTTTTCTTGCCCGGGAATTCCGCATAGTGGTATTCCGCACTGCTGGCCGGCTTGGCAATGACCGGGAAATCAAACGGCAGATCCAGTTCCGTTTTTCCCTTTACGTCGTAAACGAATGTCTTCGGGTAGTCCACGCCGGTCTTCTCGCAGATGTCATAGAAGCTGTCTTTTAGCACCAGCTTGTTGAGCAGTTCTTCCTGGATATACGGGATCACATAGTATTTTTCCAAAGTATCTCTGTTTTCGATGATCATGCGTACGTACCAGTCTCCGCATGCGATCAGAATCAGTTTTTTCTTGCCCAGGTACTGCTGTCCCAGCGAGGTGAGTCGTTTCAGAAATGTATCCAGATCATTCATCTTCGGCTCTATGATATTATCAATGATGCTGGAGTAGGAGTTGAGCCAGTTGATGGCGGGGAAGTGGCGGCGGTAGGCCAGGGAGGAGTCCAGGGCCCAGAACACCTTGACGATACGCATGGTGGCCTGAGAGACCGGCTCGGAAATGTCGCCGCCCGGAGGCGAGACGGCGCCGATGGCAGTGACGGAGCCGCGGCGGTCGCCCTCGCTGCCGATGCAGCGGATGCAGCCGGCGCGCTCGTAGAACTGCGCGATGCGGGATGCAAGGTAGGCCGGGTAGCCCTCTTCGCCGGGCATCTCTTCCAGACGGCCGGACATCTCACGCAGCGCCTCGGCCCAGCGGGAGGTGGAGTCGGCCAGAACGGCGACGTCATAGCCCATGTCGCGGAAGTATTCGGCGATGGTGATGCCGGTGTAGATGGACGCCTCACGCGCCGCCACGGGCATATCGGAGGTGTTGGCGATGAGCACGGTGCGCTTCATCAGCGGCTCGCCGTTGCGCGGGTCGGTCAGCTCCGGGAACTCCATGAGAACGTCGGTCATCTCGTTGCCGCGTTCGCCGCAGCCGATGTAGACGACGACGTCCACGTCCGACCACTTGGCGAGCTGGTGCTGCACGACGGTCTTGCCGCTGCCGAACGGGCCGGGCACGGCGGCCGTGCCGCCCTTGGCGATCGGGAAGAGCGTATCGATGATACGCTGGCCGCTGTTCATGGGCTTGTTCGGGGCGAACTTCTGCGCATAGGGGCGCGCGATACGCACCGGCCAGCGCTGGATCATGTTCAGCGCATGGTCGACGCCGTTGGCGTCCGTGAGCACGGCGACGGTCTGGTCGACCGTGAAGTCGCCGCCGGTGATGCTCTTGATCGTGCCCTTCATCTGCGGGGGCACCATGATCTTGTGCAGGATGGCCGTTGTCTCCTGGACGGTGCCGATCACGTCGCCGCCGGTGACGGCGGTGCCGGGCTGCACAACGGGATCAAAGTGCCAGACGCGCTCACGGTTGAGCGCAGGCACCTCGATGCCGCGGGTGATGTTGGAGCCGGTCAGGTCGCGGATCTCAGGCAGCGGGCGCTGGATACCGTCATAGATATTCTCCAGCATGCCGGGGCCAAGCTCCACGGACAGCGGCATACCGGTCGTCTCGACTTTCGCGCCGGGGCCAAGGCCCGAGGTCTCCTCGTAGACCTGGATGGACGCGCTGTCGCCGGTCATATTCAGGATCTCGCCGATCAGGCGCTGCTCACCGACACGCACAACGTCGGAGACGTTGGCATCGGCAAGGCCGTTCGCCACGACCAGCGGGCCGGAAACTTTTGTAATGGTTCCGCTCAATTTCATTCTTCCTTTCCTTAAAGGATATCGGAGCCAACCGCTCGCTCGACGGCCGCCTTGAGCGCGGTCTGGCCGAGGCCGAGGGGGCCTTCCCTGCCGGGGATCAGGATGATGGCCGGCTTGGGAACATCTTTGAATTTGTCGATCTCATGCTGAAGCTCCTGCGCCAGATTCTCTTCGACATAGATGATGGCGTAGTCCTCAGAGTCTTTCGTCAGGCGGCGCAGCGTTTCGCGCGCCTCCTCGGCATTGGCGACCGGGCAGGCCTCGAGGCCGAGCGCCTTGAAGCCCATGACGGTCTCCGCACCGCCGACAACTGCAATTTTAAGCATAAGTCTCACGCAGCCTTTCCCGGATGACCGCGGGCTGAAGCCCGGCGAGTCTGCCCGTCAGGATCATTCTGGCGGCCGTGGTCTCGTTTTCCATAGCGGCGAGATACGCGGTCACGTGCGCCGCGCCGAAGCTGCGCAGCTTGGCCGCGCGGATGTAGTCCATGAGCGCGTTGTCGCACAGCAGCTCAAACGCCGTCAGCGCGCCGCCGCTCATGGCAGCTGCACCGGCAGCCGCCGCATTGCTCAGCCACGTGTTGGCATAGAGTGCCGTGAGCGCCTCTGCCGACTCAAACGCCGCGAGCACGCGATCCGTGCCGATCGTGCCGCCCGGGATGAGCGCGGTCTTGAGAAAGTCCGCGTCCTTGGCCATGCGGCGCGTGCGCACGGCAGCGCGCAGATTCGCGCTGTCGATCTGCAGCTGCACATAGCCCCTGGCAAAGCCGCCGTCGCTCAGGCCATTGGCCAGATCGAGCATCTGCGCGAAATACGCGCGGTCAAGCTCGAAGTCCGCCGCCTGCGGATTGGTCGTGCGCGCCAGGATCGCGGCGGCGCTGACCATGGCCTGCGCCAGAACGGGCGGGATGTCGCGGTAGTCCTCCTCGAGAAACGCCGTGAGCAGTTTCTGCGGCGCCACGGTGCCGCGCTGCGACAGGATCGCGCCGCACTCCACACCCATGGCCTGCGCCTTGATGAGCGCCTTGGCATTGTGGTAGTCATACTTGAGGCGGAACAGCCGCACGAGCTGCGCCTCCGGGACCATGCCCTCGACCTCATCGAACAGCGCCGCGATGTGCGCCTCGAGCGCAGCGCCGGCCGCCTTCGCGGACAGGCCGCTCAGGTCGCCGTAGCCGCATTCCTCCAGAATCTTGGCCGCTTCGTCGTTCGTGGGCGCATCGATCATGCGCTCCATGCGCTCAGCGGAGAGCATTTTGGTCTCGCGGGCTGCCAGCATTGCCGTAATCGCAAGGTAATTCGTATCTTTTACTTTAGACAATTCGGTTCCTCCCTCATGCGGCGCAGCACTCTGCGCCCCATATAGGATAATTCATTCCCCCGCGCGGGGCGGGGCAGGTCACGCGCCGAACAAGACCTCGGCAACCTGAGCAGCCAGATCACTGCGGCAGAGCTCTGCGATCGTCTCCACTGCGCAGTTGACCTCGATATCTCCCTGCTGGAGCACAAACCCGGCGCGCAGGTCGCGCGTGGCCTGGCTCATGGTGAGCCGGCCGGGCTTGCCCTGCTGCGCGAGCAGCGCGTTTGCAGCGTCCACGACCGCCTGACCGCACGCGGCCTGATCCTTGGCGTTGAACACCAGGGTCTCGGTGCAGGTCGTCGCGGCCTGCGCGGCGAGCTTGGCCAGATACGCCACGTAATCCGCCTGCGGCATGGTGCAGATCTTGTCGAGCGCGGCGGCAAACGCCGCGTCGACCATCTCCTGCTTGAGGGCGAGGACGCTCTTTCTGGCTTCCATTTCCGCCAGACGGCCCATGCGCTGCACGCGGTCCTCGCACGCTTTCACACCGTCACGGACGCGGGCCCAGTACTGGTCCTGCGCCTGTTTGTCATAATCGGCGCGGATCTCGGCGCACTTGGCCTCGGCTTCGGCCGCGATGGCCTTCGCCTGCTCCTGCGCGTCCGCCTCGATGCGGCCGGTGATTTTTTCAATACCATTCATAGATTTCTATTCCCTTCTGTCGGAAGAGGATGGGGATTACTTCAAGCCGTTGAGCATCAGGAAGGACGCCAGCAGGCAGAGGATGGCGTAGAACTCGACCGTGATGCAGAAGATCATGCCCTTGGACCAGTCGTCGGGCTTCTTGGCCAGGATGTTCAGGGACGCGGCAGCAACCTTGCCCTGCGCGATGGCGGAGATCAGACCGCCGAGCGCGATCGGCAGGCAGGCTGCGAAGTACTGCAGGCCCTGCGCAACGGTCAGCGGAGCGGCAGCGTTGGCAGCGAAGATCTGGCTCTGAGCCAGGAACCAGATAACGAAGCCGTACAGGCCCTGGGTGCCCGGGATGACCTGCATGATCATCGCTTTGCCGAACTTGCTGGGATCTTCCGAAACGAGACCTGCGCCGGCCTCACCGGCGATGCCGGTGCCCTTTGCAGAGCCGATGCACGCGAGAGCCGCTGCGAGCGCAGCGCCGAGAAGGCCGAGAGCCAGACCACCGATGGATTCGAGAAATGCCATTTTCATTTTCCTCCTTAAATATCTCTTGAATACGAATGTTTAGAAATTATGATTTTCCACGTCGACATAGCGCGTGTTGATCTCGAGCGGGCGGAACGGTTTGCCGCCGTCGACATAGAACTTGCCGAAGAACTCCAGGCACTGCAGACGCAGGTCATGCACGAAGCAGCCGAGCAGGTTCAGGCCGAAGTTGAGCAGATGGCCCAACAGGAAGATGATGATGAAGATCAACATCGACACGACCGTCACGCCGCCGCTCGACGGCATCGCGGCGAGGGTGTTGAACACCTGCGCGATGACGCTGCCGGCCAGCATCAGAGCCATAAGTCGGGAATACGAGAGAATGTCGCCGAACCAGCCGGTCAGCCCGTTGTAGAGCGCGCCGAACACAGCCGTGACCTTGCCGAAGCCCTTGGCCTCACGACCGGAGCCGTAGATCAGCATCAGACCGCCGATGCACAGCACGACCGGGACACCGGCGATGTTGCCGATCTTGAGCACATACAGCGCAAGTCCCGCAAACAGGACCAGCCATGTGCCCTCGTTGAAGATCGCGTCGCCGACCTTGCCCTGACGGCACTCCATGACCATGTTCACGATCATGCCGGTCACGAGCTGGATAAAGCCGAGCACCATAGCGCCGATGAGGATCGTCGTCGTATCGGTCAGCGGGTCGAGCAGTGGGCTCGTCAGGATGCCGAGCTTGACGTCGTGACCGAACATGTTCACGATCGTCGGCACAGCGTTGCCGAAGAAGCCGCCCGTCACGATGCCGAGCAGGAACGTCGACACGCCGCAGGCGAGCAGCAGCTCGCAGAAATACTTGCTGCCGCGTTTCGGCTTCATCTTGCCGAGCGCGACGAGCGCCGCGATCATCATCACAAGGCCGTAGCCCATGTCCGCCATCATGATGCCGTAGAACAAAATGAAAAACGGCGCCATGAGCGGGTTCGGATCCACCGTGCCGTAGGCCGGCAGGCTGTACATGTTCGTGACCATGTTCAGCGGCTCGGTAAATTTGTTGTTTTTGAGTTTGACCGGCACCTCGGGGTATTCGTCCTCCGTGGGATCGGCCAGATCCCAGGCGCAGTCATACTTTGCAAGCACCGCGGTGAGCTCGTCCTCCTCCGGCGCCGTGAGCCAGCCGCGCATGCACACGACGCTCTCGGTGCCGACGAGACGCTCTTCCGCCTCCGCGCGGCCGAGCTTCACGCTCGCGCGGTCGATGCAGAGCTTGAACGCATCCCGGTGCGGGGCAAAGGCGGCGATGTCCGTCTGCGCCTGCTCGCGCTTGCGGATGATGTCCGCGATCTGCATTTGTGCGTCCTCGATGTTCTGCTTTGCCGTGCCCGGCGTGCCGCTGAGGTTCGCCAGCGTGAAGCCGGACGCGCGCAGCGCCGTGATGGCTTCCGTCAGCTCCTCCTTCAAACAAATGAGCAGCACATAGTGCTGTTCCTTGTCCGAAGAGATCTCATACAGCTGCGACTCGGGCGCAGCGTCCGCCAGCGCTTTGGCAGTCTCGGCAAGGTCCACTGCCGCGGGCAGCATGCCGAGAGAAATGCGGGTCCTTACGGTTTCGCCCAGATTCAGCGGCAGGTCAAGCGTCTGCCACGGGCGCAGGGCCTCCATGTTGCTGCGGAGCTTGGCCTCCTCGCCGTTGAGCCGGCGCACAGCCGCTTCCAGCTCCTCGAGCTGTGCGACCGCATCGAGCTCCTGCCGGTATGCACCGTCATCCAGGAAGTCGGCCTCCGTGACCTCCGGCCGGGAGCTGAGCAGCTTGGACTTGACCGGCGCATACTTGTCGAGCAGCTTGAGTGCGGCGGTCAGGCGCGTGAATTCACTGCGCACCTCCGTCACATTGCCGCTCTCCTGACGCAGGACCGCGGCAGCTTCCGCGTCCGCAAGCAAGGCGTCCGGTTCCGAGATCTGCACGCAGCCGAGCAGCATCAGATCCCGGAGCAGCTCATCTTTCTGCCGGCGAACGACCATGAGCCGCAGCTTTTTCATGTGTACAATGGCCATCAGCCGTTCACAATCCTTTCCACGATGAGTGATGCAGCCCGATCCAGATTGGTCTTGGCCTTGATGCGCATGGCAGCTTCCTTGTTCTTGGTCTCCGCCGCCAGCGTTTCCGCATCCGCCTTTGCCTTTTCATCCGATTTGGCCCGCAGCGTCTGCAGTTCCTGCTGCGCCTTGCCGACGGCAGCCTCTATCACTGCCTTTCCCTCGGCCTGGGCCGCTTCCACTGCCGCCGCAGCGGCTGCCTGCGCGTCGGCTTTGATCTGCCTGGCCCGGTTTTCTGCGTCACTGATCGTTGTTATCGCCTCAAATGACATCCGTACACCTCCCTACGAATCAAACTGTTATTATGCCGCGCAACGCCCGCTTTCACGAACTGTTTCTACATAATGTAGGTATTTTACCTTATTCACCGCTGTTAATCAAGTAAAACTGCCCAAAATTGTCTGTCAAAATTCAAACACCTGTGTGTTAAAAAACTATTGAGCCTGCTAGGTTTTTCACGTCATTGACGAAAATTTAACGTTATCGAATTTGCATGATTTCTCGCAATGGGAACATTCATAATTTCTGATGAAAAAATGAACAAAATGTTGGAAAATGCAAGATTTCAACATTTAAAGTGTTTTTCCCCTTGCTATTGTGCCGGAAATAGCCTATAATGTTTTTACTAAAGTTAAAAAGTTTGAACTATATTCGCATATTCGGAGGTACTTTCAATGGAGAGCAAACGCCGTTTCGGCGACCGCAAGGACGGCCGCCTGATCCAGTCCCTCGCGCCGTTTTACAAGTTCATGCCCTACATCATGCCCACGAAAAACGACGCCTGCAATCAGTTTGAGGACTGCATCGAGATCACGAACACCGACCGCTGGCTGCGGCAGAAGCGCCTCGAGGGCTACAAGGGTCTCGGCTACCTGCACCTGTTCATCGCGGCCTACATCCGCATGGTCTCCCTCCGCCCCGGCATCAACCGCTTCGTGGCCGGCCGGCGCATCTATGCACGCAACAACATCGAGGTCGTGCTGACCGTGCGCCGCAGCATGTCCACCACCTCGAATGAGACGACCATCAAGGCCGTCTTTGCCCCGACGGACACGATCTTTGACGTCTACCGCAAGATGAACGAGAAGATCGACGAGATCAAGTTCGGCGGCGAGGACAACAACACCGAACAGGTCGCCGGCGCGCTGCTGAAGCTGCCGCGTTTCCTGCTGCGCTTCGCCATCGGCTGCCTGCGCGTGATGGATTACTTCGGTGTCATCCCGCAGAAGCTGCTCGACGCCAGCCCCTTCCATGGCTCGATGATTATCACCGACATGGGCTCGCTCGGCATCCCGCCGATCTATCATCACCTGTACAACTTCGGCAACCTGCCGATGTTCATCGCCTTCGGCGCCAAGCGCAAGGCGGTCGAGCTCGATCGCGAGGGCAAGCCGGTCGAGCGCAAGTACATCGACTTCATGGCCGTCATGGACGAGCGCGTGTGCGACGGGTATTATTACGCCTCCTCGTTCAAGTACATGAAGATGTATATGCACAACCCGGCGCTGCTGGAAGTCCCGCCCGAGAAAGTGGTCGAGGATCTGTTCTGAGCACCGATACATATGCAAAAACCTCCTGCTGTGCAGGAGGTTTTTGCATTTGCACAGGCCACGCGGCGGGCGCCACCCGGACCGCACGCGCAGCCGAACACAGCAGCAGCATGATGAGCATGACAAAGATCACAAAGCGGAGTTTCTTCACGGATCCATCCTCCTTTGCTTTCGTTTGACACCAGTATACACAGCCGCCGCAAAAAAAGCCGTCGCATCCTGACGGCGGACAGAAAACTTTGCGGAGACAAGGTGCCCCCCGGCGCGGAGTGAACCCGCGCCGGGGGATTTTTACGCATTCAGGGCAGCGCGATGCACCGCGAAAAAACAGGGCCATCCGTTCGGATGGCCCTGTTGGATATTACGCCTCGTCGTCCTGATTTGTGCTGAACTCCGCCAGCGTCAGGCCGGGGTTTTTCTGCTCCGCCCAGCGGATGCTCCACTCATTGTTGAAAATGAGCAGGTTATGGCCGCGGAAGTCCTGCACCCACTTCGTGTCGGAAGCGAGGTTGAGCGCCGTGGGGTCGGTGCCCTCGCTCGTGATCCAGCGGATATAGGAATACGACAGGTCGCGGCGGCGGATGTCGATGTTGTACTCATTCTTGAGCCGGTACTCCAGCACCTCGAACTGCAGCACGCCGACCGCGCCGACGATGACCTCCTCCATGCCGCTGTTCGGCTCGTGGAAGATCTGGATGGCACCTTCCTGCGCGATCTGGGTGACGCCCTTGACAAACTGCTTGCGCTTCATGGTGTCCACCTGCGAGATGACGGAGAAGTGCTCCGGCGCAAACGTCGGGATGCCCTCAAAGCGCACACGCATCTTCGGGTCGCAGATCGTATCGCCGATGGAGAAGATGCCGGGGTCGAACACGCCAATGATGTCGCCGGCGTAGGCCTCGTTGATGATCGCGCGCTCCTGCGCCATGAGCTGCTGCGGCTGCGCGAGCTTGAGCGTCTTGCCGCCCTGCACGTGCAGGTACTCATGGTCGCGCTCAAACTTGCCCGAGCAGATGCGCATGAAGGCGATGCGGTCGCGGTGGGCCTTGTTCATGTTCGCCTGGATCTTGAACACGAACGCGGAAAACGCCGGCTGCATCGGGTCGACCACGCCGTCGGCCGTCGTGCGCGGCAGCGGCGGCATCGTCATGTGCAGGAAGTTTTCCAGAAACGGCTCGACGCCGAAATTCGTCAGCGCGGAGCCGAAGAACACCGGACTGAGCCGGCCGGCGCGCACCTCGTCGAGATCGAAGGCGTAGCCCGCGCCGTCGAGCAGCTCAATGTCCTCGGTCAGCTTTTCGCGCTGGCGCGGCCCGATCAGCTCGTCGAGCCGGTCAACGTCCGTGAGCTCGCACTCGATGGGGCGGATCTTGTTCTGCCCGCGGTGAAACTCCTGAAACGCGAGAATCTCGCGGCGGTCGCGGTCGAACACGCCCTTGAAGTCGTGCCCGCAGCCGATGGGCCAGTTGACCGGATAGGTGCCAATGCCGAACTCGTTTTCCAGCTGCTCCATGAGCTCAAACGGGTCGCGGGCCTCGCGGTCGAGCTTATTGATGAACGTAAAGATCGGGATGTGGCGCATGGCGCAGATCTTGAAGAGCTTGCGCGTCTGCGGCTCGATGCCCTTGGCCGCGTCGATGACCATGACGGCGCTGTCCGCCGCCATGAGCGTGCGGTACGTGTCCTCCGAGAAGTCCTGGTGGCCGGGGGTGTCGAGGATGTTGATGCAATAGCCCTCGTATTCAAACTGCATGACCGACGACGTGATGGAGATGCCGCGCTGCTTTTCGAGCTCCATCCAGTCCGAGACCGCGTGGCGCGCGGTCGCCTTGCCCTTGACCGAGCCGGCGAGCTGGATGGCCCCGCCGTACAGCAGCAGCTTTTCCGTGAGCGTCGTCTTGCCGGCGTCCGGGTGCGAGATGATCGCAAACGTCCGGCGGCGCTCGATTTCCTGTTTCAGATCCATAGTCCGCTCCTCTGTTGTTCTTTCGAATATCAAACCTAGATAGTATACCCGATTTTTCCCGCGAGTGCAACAAAAACCTGCCCGTCAGGCCGTCTGTTCGCGCAGATAGAGCGTGAGCGTGGCGAGGAAGATGTCTTTGGCGTCATAGCGCGGCGTGAGCGGGGCCAGCTGCGTGAAGAAATGCTCGCTGCCCAGCGACGCGCACAGCGCGTGCGCGCGCTCGAGTGCCGGGGTGTCCTCGTCCTCCGTCAGACGCATGGCCAGCTCCGGCAGCAGGAGCTTGAGATCGTAGATCTCCCCGCGCGGGTAGGCATACGCCTCCAGCACGCACTCCACGCCCGCGAGCGCGCAGGCCGTCAGGTCGCTGCGCTGGTCGCTGAGGATGCGGTCGGTCAGCGGCGTGTCGCTGCGGAAAAAGTCCAGCATGGAGTCCGGCGGCGTCAGCTCCCGGCGCAGCAGCCAGAGCAGATAGTCGCGCGCGACGCCCTCGAGCAGCGTCTGCCCGTCGGGCTCAAACGTGTAGGTATGGCCGATGTAACTGCCGAGCACGCGCAGCGTGTCCGTATAGCCGAGGGCGATGCTGTGACGCAGCGCGTCGGGGTCGAACTCCAGCAGCTTGCCCAGCGGCTCTGCCGGGGCGATGTAGGTCACGAGCGGGTGGTTG
>ERZ827488.4102-NODE-4102-length-10863-cov-9.513694_pt1 | contig 10863 bp, 6 predicted proteins | sample MGYA00519771_ERZ827488 | MGnify/ENA primary metagenome ERZ827488 (study PRJEB31778, sample SAMEA3449323) | human gut metagenome | biome: human gut; feature: human-associated habitat; material: faeces | place: United Kingdom | collected 2010/2012 ...
AAGGGGGTGCTTGCGGAGATATGGCGGTTACAAAGATTAAGCCTATTAAAAGCACTCTAAGCAAAGCCCTTGACTATATCGAAAACCCGGACAAGACGGACGGAAAAATGCTTGTGTCCTCTTTCGGCTGCTCCTATGAAACGGCAGATATTGAATTTGAATATACCTTGTCCCAAGCACTCCAAAAGGGGAACAATTTAGCCTTTCATCTGATACAGTCCTTTGAGCCGGGGGAAGTGGATTATGAAACCGCCCACAAAATCGGAAAGCAGCTTGCCGACGCGGTAACAAAAGGGCAGCATGAGTATGTATTGACGACGCACATTGACAAAGGACACGTCCATAATCACATTATTTTCTGCGCGGTCAATTTTGTAGACCACCACAAGTATAATTCCAATAAGCGTAGTTATTACGGCATACGGAACATGAGCGACAGGCTGTGCCGGGAAAACGGCTTATCCGTCATTGTCCCGAAAAAGGGAAACAAGGGAAAGAGCTATGCAGAGTATCAAGAGGAAAAAACGGGAACCAGTTGGAAAGGCAAGCTGAAAATCGCCGTTGACGCACTCATTCCCCAAGTGTCCAGTTTTGAGGAATTGTTACAACGGCTGCAAGCTGCGGGCTATGAGATAAAGCCGGGAAAATATGTGTCCTGCCGCGCTCCCGGACAGGAACGCTTTACCCGTCTTAAAACCCTCGGCGCAGACTATACAGAGGAAGCCATAAGGGAACGCATAGAGGGCAAACGCGCCCGCGCTGCGAAAGCTCCCCGCGCAGATCGCGGCGGCGTTAGCCTGCTGATTGACATTGAAAACAGTATCAAGGCGGCGCAGAGCAAAGGCTATGAACACTGGGCGAAAATCCACAATCTGAAACAGGCAGCTAAGACCATGAATTTCTTGACGGAGAATAAGATTGAACAGTACGCGGATTTAGTCAGCCGGATTGAGGAAGTGGCGGCAGAAAGCGAACAGGCGGCAGACGTATTAAAGGGCGTTGAAAAGCGGCTTGCAGATATGGCGGTGCTGATGAAGCACGTCGCCACTTATCAAAAGACAAAGCCTGTCTATGACGCATACCGCAAGGCAAAGAACAAAGAGCGATACCGCGCCGGACATGAGCGCGATATTATCCTCCATGAAGCTGCGGCAAAGGCACTCAAAACGGCGGGCATTACAAAGCTCCCCAATCCCGCCACGCTGCAAAAGGAATATGAAGCACTCCAAGCGCAGAAAGAAGCCCTTTACGCCGATTATGGCAAGCTGAAAAAGAAAGTCCGGGAATATGACGTTATCAAGCAGAACATAGACAGCATTTTGCAGACAGGAAAGCAGCCGGAACGGGGCAAGGAAACAGAGCGCGGATAAACAGGCGCAAAAAAAGACAGGACGCGGAAAGCCAGTAATGACCTCCCGCGCCCTGTCTTTTTGTGGGTGCTGATTTTGGTATGTTACGCAGTAGAAAACTGTTTTTAAGGGAAAAGGTATTCTGTATCGCCTAAGTGATTTTCACGCGCTGCAAGCCCTGTAAATCAAGGCTATTTTCGCCCTTATCGCGTAACAAGGGCGCGTCGTTTTCTCATGCGCTCCGCTGCCTGCCTGTTCGTGATACGCTTGCGGCAGTCCGGGCAGTATTTGACGCTGTTTGACTTTGACGCAAAGAACGCGCCGCATACGGTACAACGCTTTTTATCCTCGGTCTTAAAAAGCTCGGCATACAGGAGCTTATCAAGAGGAAGTACGGCAATCCGAAACCATTTGCAAAGCAGCGAATAAGAGATAAGCTGCGGGCATACGCACTCGTCCCCGTCGTCAAGTAAGATACAATGTCCGTTATTGCAGTTGCAGCACTCCCGGCGCACAAGGGAATTGACTTTCCGGCTTTGGGGCGGCGAAAGCCGCTTTATGCTGCTCATACTTCCTCTGCGGCGTAAATGGCAAGCTCCGCAAATTCTTCCTCGGTCAGCGCGTCCACTTTGGAAAGGGCGCGCTTCGCCAGTTCCCGCATATCCGCGTCCATGTAGGGCAGCGCGGCGTTGATGTTCTCCGTAAGCTGCGCCTTGCTTCCCTCATGGTAAATGCTCAAAAGGTTTGTTTCCTCAACGGTAAATCTGTTCATGCTCATACCTCCAAATCGTGATTTTTTGTTTTCGCTGCGGCTTTCTTCTGTGCCTTTTCCTTATCCGCTTTAAGCTGCGCCCGGATAGAGGGCTTCTTTTCCGGCTTGCCCTTGCCGCGCTCCTTATCGGCTTTGACCGCGTTAGCCAGGTCAACAAGGGAAATTGTTTCTCCCGCCTTAACCTTTGCTTCCAGTTCGTCAACGGTCGGCGTGTTGTTGATAATCCCGTCAATCATGTTTTCGTTTTGCTCGGTGGTCTGCTCGGCAGCTTTCAAGGGATTTTCCCGCTGCTCGGCTGCTATGGCAAACGCCCGCGTACCATTTCCCATGACTAAATATTTTCCGTCGTCGGATTGATGATGAAAGCCATATCCGGCGGCTTCCATTTGTTCGCGGCTCATATCGGTTACATAGAAAGTACCGCGCGGCGTTTTGATTGTTTCGCCTGTTTCCAACTCGTCGGGCGTAAGCTGCTTTTGCTCCTGTAAAAACTCCGGCACATTCTTATAGCCGAAGCTGTCTACATAGTGGGCGGCGTCCTGCCCGTTCTGATGAAGCACCACCACGTCGGAAACGGAAAGGCTGTGTCCCTTAAAGTCTTTGGGGTGGTCGATATTGAAACGGGTATAAATATCTTCAAGGGAAGTCCCCGGCGTAAGCTCTGCGGAATAGACAAGCTCATAGTTCGCCTTATCAACCACATTTCCCGCCGCCTGCAGGCGGTCGTAAGGCTCAAAGCGGAAGTCCCGCGTTTCGTCCCCTTGCTTTAGCTGATAAATGGAAAAGGTGTCTTTGTCGGCTTCGGCTTCCTGCGCCTTTGCATATAGCTCCTTTACTTCTCCCTGCGTCAGCTCTCCGGCGTTCAGCCCGCCCATGAGTTCCCGGCATTTTGCAAGGCTGCCGATATACAGCACGTCCCCGATTTTTGCCCTGCCGTTTTCCTGCGGGAGATAGGCTTGCAGGAAAAAGCGGTCGTTGTCGCCCGTTGTGCGGGGGTTGGCTTCAATCTTATAAATGTACTCCGGCATGGCGGCTTTCTCCCTCGGCGCGTCCTGCGCCTGTTCCTGTGCCTTTTGCAGCTCTGCGATATGTCCGTCAATGGAATTGATAATCTCGGCGGCGGTGCTGCGGATTGTTTCAAGAGAGCTTTTCAGTTCGGCAAGCTCTCGTCCGGCACTCCACCCTGCAACGTACCCAAAGGAATAGTCAGAAGTATCAAGCCCGTAATGCTGGCACACGGTATAGGCGATACTTTCTGCCTGTACCTCGCGGGTGCGGCGGTCGGGTCTGTTCTCCAAGTCCTCCAAAGGGGCGTTAAGGTCAATGTCGTGCAGCTTCGCATGGGCGATTTCATGGATAAGGGTTTTTAATGTTTGCAGCTCGCTCATGCCCTCATCAAGGGCAATACGTTTGTCCTCCAAATGGTAGTATCCGTGTGCGCCGCCCTCGATTTTCTCAAAAGCAACGGGAACAGGGGAAGTCTTTTCAAGGGCAGCGAAAACGTCCTTGTAATGCTCCACATCTCCAGTCAGCATATTTACGGCAATGTCGGGGATTTCCTTGCCCTCGGTCTGCGATACATCAAAGACAGATACCACCTTAAAGGCGGGGATTGTGATTTCCTTTTCTTCGGTTACGGGCTTTCCGTCCTTACCGATAATGACTTTCTGTGTCTGCGGGTCGATTTTCTCCATTTCTTTTTTAATCTTAAAGGGCGACGGTGCAAGGATTTTGATACCCTTTTGTCCTTTCATCACATTTCGCCCAAAGTTATTTTTCCATGCGGAAAATCCGGCGATAAGGGAAGCGTCGGGCTTTTGCATGGCGATCAGCAGCGTATTGTTAAAGCTGTAATTATGAAATTTTGACATAACGCGCAGATATTCCTTGTAACGCTCGCTGTCGAACAGCTCCGTAATACCCTGCTCCAAGCGGTCAGTTATTTCTTTGAGCTTTTCGGCGGGTTTCTCGGACGTTAAGACAATGGGGATAACCGGGCGCGGCTCCTGCGGCGTTGCTTCGGGAACAGTCGCCTGTACTGCCGGGGCTGCGTCCAGTTCGACGGTCGGCTGCGGGTAGCTCATAATGCGGTAGTCCTCCGGCACATCGCGCCCCTCAAAGTGTTTCTCCCATGCGTCGCCGCTTTCCACAAGGTAGCCGTATTCCGTAAAGCTGCCTTTTTCCTGTGCGGCGGCGTTTCGTCCAAAGGCGATAAGGTCAATGCTGTTTTTCCATTCAGCGGGCATTTGCACCATGCCGGATTTGTTAAGGTAATAATCGCCCAATTCGCGGAGATTATGTACTTCGGGGATATGCACGAAAAAGTCCTCGTTATAGGTAAAGTCAATGAGCTGCCCGATATTCTCAAAACCATTCCTGCGCTGCGTGGCGGCGTTCAGCGCGGCAATCCCGGAAGCGTCAAGGGTTTCCAGTCGTGCCGCAAGAAAATTCAGCTCGTCCACCTGTGCCGCGCATACCATGTCATAAGGCAGGGCAATGTGCCTGTCCTCCCGGTCAGAGTAGCCGTGAATGAAAAATTCCTGCGGGTTGTCTGCGGTAATGCCGACGCTTCGCATGGCTTCGTGAAGCTGCTCTTTGGTGGCGGGCATGGAAAGCCAGTAGCCACCCGGTTCTCCCGTTTCAAAACGGGTGCGGCTGTCAATCAGGATTGCAAACTGTTCCGTTTCCTGTCCCGGTTCGGTTCTCGGTGCAGCGGCGGGAATGTCGGCGGCGGGCTGCTTGATTTCCTCTCCCTCTACGGTGTAGCCCGGTAAGAGCTGCCCGTTTACCCTAAACTGTTCCGCGTATTCCGGCGGGATAACCGGGGAGATTTCCGTAAAAAGTTTTTCATACGCCTTGATACGCCCATTCAGATATTTTTCCATAGCCGCCCGGTCAGCAAATACCTTTCTGTCCTGTCCGGCGATTTTCGCCTGTCCGTATCCGTGGGGGCTGTTGGTGTAGACGTTCCAAGACAGCGTATAGGAATACGGGATAGACTTCTGTGCTGCCTTGTCGTAACGGGTATTTTCGTAAACATGGTAGCTCATTTTATATACCCGGTTGCTGATGGTGTGGCGGTCGTTGTCCTCGTCCTGCCACTTGTTCGCCGTATGCTTCACTTCGGGTATTCTCGCATACTCAATCGCCTTGTCAAATAGCAGGGTCTTTCCCGCCTGTTCCTCCCATGCGGAAGCCTGTACTTTCAGATTTTCAAAAACGGTCTGTTCCGCAGCCGCGCTTTCCTCCCGCAGCTTCACAAGCTCGGCAAGAGGTAAGGCGGTCAGCGGGGAAATATCCGCGTCTTTCGTTTCAAAATAGATACCGCGCTCAATCTTCATCTTGTCGGCGGCTTCCAGTCTGTCATGGTCGTATGAGGAATAACCTGTTTTCCATTCGTCCATTTGCTCGCTCCTTTCTTTTTCAATCATGCGGTGCATAAGCTCGTAGTCCTCAATGCTCATGCTTCCGTCAAATATATAAGGGTCAAAATCTTCCCCGTCCCGGTAGGGCTTTTCGGAAAAGGGAAGCCCCGCTGCATGGGCGGCGGCTCTTGCTTCCTCGATAACCTCCGGGGGAAGCCTGTCGTCATGCGCCCCGATAAAACCGTCAAGGTCGTTCATGCTGTTTTCATAGTGATAGCGCACTCCGGCGGTCAGCTCGTCAAGGCTCATATCCTCGCCTAAATGCCCGCAGTAGTAGCCGTTTAGAATAACAGCGGCGGGGTCAGCCGCTTTGATTTCCTCTAACCGGCTCCTGTCAAACGGTTCTAAAGTACCGTCCACTTCAAGATGAAACAGCTCGGCGTTCCATGAACGTCCCTCTTTCCAAAATGCTACCCATGCAATACCGTCCCTAAGTTCCTCTTGATAGTCCTTTACGCTGTCGCGCAAACTTGCCATGTGTAAAACCTCCTTTCGCGTATGGCAGCGCGGACGCTGCGTTTGTGGTTACATAGTCCTACTACGGTGCGCCCGCATTTCTGCCAAAGATTTTTGAGGATTTTTAGAGGGTTTGGGAAACTTCCCAACAAGCAAAATCCCCGCCAAGCTCGGTAAGAGTGGCAGGGATTTTACGGAAGTGGGTACCCGCTTCCTATGCTTGCTATTCCAGTTGTTTGTTCTTTGAAATGGTTACTTTGTAATTCACATATTTACCGCCCGTGTCGGCTAAAAGTACCGTTCCGTCGTAGGTTTTGCCCGTTTTCGGAGAGTACAGTTTTTTAACTGTTGCCTTGCCGGATTTAAGAAGTGCTGCGGCAATCTTCGGGGTAAAGGCGGTTTTTCGTTCCTCAAAGAAGCGGTCATTTTTCCACATGGTAAAGCCGCACTCTTTGTTGGAACAGTAGTAGTTTTTCTTTCCCTCATAGACCGGGGACTTGCAGCGGGGACACTTCCCAAGCTCTGTTTTTTCTGTCTTGAAAAGCTCTTGTTTCTCACCCAACACGGAAGCATAGGTTTTTACAAGCTCCTGCGTCATTGCTTCGATACCCTGCATGAAAGCGGCAGGGTCAGCGTTACCCTTTGCAATCTGCGTCAGATTGTTTTCCCATGCAGCCGTAAGCTGCGGAGAAGTTAAGCTGTCCGGCAGGACGCAGACAAGGTTTGTGCCGTCTTTGGTGGGAAGTAGCTGCTTGCCCTTGCGCTCGATAAAGCCGCCTTTTACTAACTTTTCAATGACAGCGGCGCGGGTGGCAGGCGTACCAAGCCCCCGGCGTTCTGCGTCCGGGTCAGTGTCCTCATTCCCGGCGCGTTCCATAGCAGAAAGTAAGGACGCTTCATTGTGGGGCTTCGGCGGCGTCGTTTCATGCTCCGTAACCTTTGCAGCAGGGTTTTCAAAGGTCTGTCCCTCGGTAAAGTCCGGCACATCTAAAACAAGTTCGTTTTCGTCGTCGCTGTCCGGCTTCTTTTTGAGGGTCACCCGGTAAAGCCGTTCCATGTCTTTCCACCCGGCAGCGATTACCGCCTTTCCCTTTGCCGTAAATTCATGGTCGGCGCAGGAGAAAACCGCCGTTACCGCTTCAAAACTGTACGGCTCGGCGGTCGCCATAAGCAGACGCGCCCCGGCAAGGGTAAGGATATTGCGCTCGCTTTCCGGCAGCGCGGTAAGGTCAGCCTTTGCAAGCTCCATAGTGGGAATGATTGCGTGGTGGTCTGATACCTTTTTGCTGTTCAGCACCTTTGCAATCTCCGGCGAAAAATCCGCGCCCTCCATAAAGGAAAGTTTCTCACAAAGCACCTTGATAATGCCCGTCGCTGTTTCTCCCATGTCGTCGGTCAGAAATGCGCTGTCCGTTCTCGGATAGGTCAAGAGCTTCTTTTCATAGAGGGCTTGCGCCAGGTCAAGGGTCTGCTTCGCGGTGTACCCGTAAATACGGTTTGCTTCCCGCTGTAAACTGGTAAGGTCAAAGAGCTTCGGCGGGGCAATGGTTTTCTTTTCTTTCACAAGGGAAGTACAGACAGCCGCCGACGCTTCGCAGGCCGCTTTCAGTTCGCTTGCTTCATCAGCGGCGCAGATCTTCGCGCTTGCCGCTTCTGCGCCAGGGAGAGTAAGGCGCACATGGTAGTAGGTTTCTTTCTGAAAACCTGTAATGGCAGCGTCCCGGTCTACAAGCATTTTGAGGGTCGGGGTCTGCACACGCCCCACGTTCAAGGTCTTTCCATACAGGCAGGAGAAAAGGCGGGTCGCGTTAATCCCGATAAGCCAGTCAGCCTTTGCCCTGCATAATGCGGAATGGTAGAGGGCGTCGTATTCCCGCCCGTCCTTCAGATTGTCAAAGCCGCTTCGGATTGCTTCGTTTTCCATTGAGGAAATCCAAAGACGGGTAAAGGGCTTCTTGCAGCCCGCTTGATGATAGACAAAGCGGAAAATCAGCTCGCCCTCGCGCCCTGCGTCGCAGGCGTTGACAACCTCGGAAACGTCGGCGCGGCGCATGAGGTCTTTTAAGATTTTGAATTGCTTTCCCTTGTCGGCAGCTACGGTGTACTGCCATTCCTGCGGCAGAATGGGTAAGCTGTCATAGCTCCATTTTCTGTACTGCTCCCCATAGGCGGCAGCTTCGGAAAGCTGTACCAAATGCCCGATACACCAAGAAATGATGTACTTGTCATTTTCGATATATCCGTCTTTCTTACCCGTAACGCCAAGGGCGGCGGCAACCGCCGCCCCGACGCTGGGTTTCTCACAAATCACAAGTTTCATTCTTCCTCGTCCTCCTGTTCGGTGTCTGCGATGTCAGTTTCTTCCTCCGGCTCGTCCTCGTCGTATTCGTCAAAATCGAACTCGTCAAGGTCGGTGCTGCCTTTTACGTTCTGCTTCGGTTTCATAAACTTAACGTAGTAGAGGGCTGCACCGCCGCCAAGAAGTCCCACAACAAGGAAAATCAAAAGCCCGCCCATGCCGTTTTGGGGCTGCTCCTGCCCGGTGGGTTCCTCCGGCGCGGCTTCCTTGCCTGTGCAGCTATCCATGTTGACAGAGCAGACGGGGCAGGCGGTGTTTACTTCGCCCGCCTTGCATTTCTCGGTACAGTTGCAGACAGCCGGGGGCTGCTCGGTCTGTTCCTCCCCGATAATCGCCATAAGGTCGCTTTCGTCTACTTGATTTAAGAAGTGGACGGAATTTTCCCCCTCGGCTGCCCGGTCAACGATAATGTAAAAATAGTTGCCGCCTTTGCTTTTCACGACGATAAACTGCTTATCCTCGGCAGCGTCCCCGTCGATGTCGTCCACAAGGGTCATGTTGCCCTCCGGGGTAAGGGGCTGCGGTTCGGTTTCCACGATTACGCCGCTGTCGTCGGTTTCCTCCGTCGGGGTCTGCGCGTAGGCAGTAACAGAAAAGCCGCCCACAAGGACAAGGGCGGCGCAAAGTGCGGTAAGGCTTGCAAGGATTTTATTCTTCATCTGCATTGTCCTCCTGTTCCTCATAGTCTGCGGGGATAGGGGCAATGCCCGGAATACCGTTGCCGGAAAGCATAGCGGTAAGCTCCTGCGGGGTCAGGCGCATGGAGCGCACGAGCTGAACGATTTGCAGATTTTCCGCTTCGGTTTTCTGTGCTTCCAGTCCGCGCAGCTTGTTCTGATACTCCGTGATTTTCTCACGGGTCTTTTGGATTTCCTTTTCAATTCTTTCGATTTTACTCATAGCCATAATGATTTTTCTCCTTTCGATTTTCAAATGTGTTTGTTGTATGTCAGTTCCAGTTCATCAGCCCGTACCCTTTGATACAGGCATAGTCAAGGGGATAGCTCTTAATCTTGCAGGCGTCGCCGGAATTGCCCTCAACGGTATAGACGCGGCTTTCGTCCCTGCCGATAACAAGCCCAACATGGTCTGCGCTGCCGTCTAAGTCCCAGTCAAAAAAGATAGCGTCGCCGGGGGCAATGTTTTCATAGCCCCGCGCTCCCCATTGCCCGTGAGAGGTAAACCACGGAATACCCTGCGACTGGCAAGCGGCAAAGCGCGGCTCGGAAAGTCCTACCTGCCCGTAGCACCAGGACACGAAACAGGCGCACCATTCCACGCGGGAATTGAAGCCGTACCAGTTCCAATACGGATAGCCGCCCACATTTCCGACTTGCTGCTTTGCAAGGTCAACGATAGCAGTATTGCCGGGGCGCGTTCCGTTTACAAAGTCCACGCCGCTTAAATCCTCGGACGCGGAAGTGTCGGGAGAGCCGCCGCCAAAGATAAGGGGCTTGTTCCCGCTTGTCTGCAAGTACACCCGGTACATTTCCAGTTGTTCCGGGGTCAGATTATTTTCCGCAATGGTGGATAGCGGGGTGTTCGTCAGCTTGACGTTTAAGATGTAATACTCATAAGGCACTTGTACCGTGTAGGTGTCCGTATGCTCGTTGCCGTCCTCGTCTGTCCATGTGTCGGTGCGTTCTTCCTCCCGGTAGCGTATTTCCACTTCCTCGGTCAGCGTCAGCTTGTATTGCTGATTGAAAATCCGTTGTAATTCGCTCTGTACCTCGGCGCGGGTGTAGCTTTGGTATTTTGCGGTCAGATAGGACGCTAATTCGTGGGGGTTATGCCCGATATTTGCAAGGTCATAGCGGTACTCGTCATAGCCGGGGTGGGTGCTTTCGATAGCGTCAATCTCGTTTTGTAGCCCGCTTTCCAGTCCGGCATAGGCATTTTCCACTTCCACAAGGTCGCTGTCCTCGGACGTATAAGACGTTCCAAGCACGCCGTTTAACGTGCCGGAAAACATTGCACCACAAGAGGACAGCCCGGACAGAAGCATAATGAAAAGCAGCAGCGCCCCGACAGCGATTGCCACGCCCGCCGGGTGTCTTGCCACAAACGCCGCTGTCTGCTTCGTTTTCTCGGCGGCTTTGGCTGCCGCTTTGCGGGTGCGTTCCGCTGCGCCCTTGATACCCTTTGCAGTATTGCGGGCTTCCTTTGCATACTGCTTTTTAATCTGCTGTTTCTGCCAAAAACGGGAAATAGGGTTACTGGTTAGCTGTGGGTTCTCATGCAGGGTCTTATGATACTGAAAATCCACGTTTGCCTTGAAAGCAGCTTTTTCAGCCTTTGCCGCTTCCCGGTAGGGTTTCAGCTTGTGGCTGCGGTAGCCCTGCTTGATTTTCCTTACCCCGTACTTTGCGCCGCGCTCGGCGGCTTCCTCGCTCTTATGTGCGCCCTCCACGCCGGAATTATCCTTTTCGACAGAATGGATTTTGTTGTGTACCAAAATCCCGGCTTCCTGTGCGGGGCGGGATAAGGGGCTGTGTTTGTCCT
>ERZ827488.4103-NODE-4103-length-10863-cov-2.533124_pt1 | contig 10863 bp, 9 predicted proteins | sample MGYA00519771_ERZ827488 | MGnify/ENA primary metagenome ERZ827488 (study PRJEB31778, sample SAMEA3449323) | human gut metagenome | biome: human gut; feature: human-associated habitat; material: faeces | place: United Kingdom | collected 2010/2012 ...
TTGGCCTTCAGCGCATCGAAGAAGTCGTAGATGATCTCGTTCAGCGGCATCTGGTAGTGGAGCTCCACCAGATTGGTGTCCAGGTACTGCATGTCCTTGAACTCCCCCCGCCGGTCCTGGCACATGGGCATGATGTTGCCCACGAACTCGTTGGGGGCGATGATGGAGACCCTCACATAGGGCTCCTCGGCGTGTTCAATGGTGCCGGGGTCCGGGTAGTTGTGGGGGTTATCCACCTTCACCATGGTGCCGTCGGACTTATAGACGTGGTAGATGACGCTGGGGAGGGTGGTCACAAGGTCCAGATTGAACTCCCGCTCCAGCCGTTCCTGAATGATCTCCATGTGGAGCATCCCCAAAAAGCCGCAGCGGAAGCCGAAGCCCAGCGCCACGGAGCTCTCCGGCTCGAAGGTCAGGGAGGCGTCGTTGAGCTGAAGCTTCTCCAGCGCATCCCGCAGATCCGGGTACTTGCTGCCGTCCTCGGTGTAGATGCCGCAGTAGACCATGGATTGGGCGGGGCGGTAGCCCGGCAGAGGCTGGTGGGCGGGGTCATCCGCTCCGGTGATGGTGTCGCCCACCTGCGTATCCTTGACGTTTTTGATGCTGGCGGTGAAGTAGCCCACCTCACCGGCCTGCAGGGCATCGGTAGGCTCGTTGCCCAGCGGCTTCAGGTAGCCGCACTCCAGAATGGTATACTCGGCGCCGGTGGCCATCATGCGGATGGTCTGGCCCTTGCGGAGGGTCCCCTGCTTCACCCGGAAGTACACCACCACGCCCACATAGGGGTCATACTGGCTGTCGAATACCAGCGCCTGCAGGGGAGCCTTGGGGTCGCCGCTGGGGGCGGGAATATTCTGAACGATATCCTCCAGCACCGCCTGAATGTTGATCCCCTGCTTGGCGGAGATCTCCGGGGCGTCCATGGCCGGCAGGCCGATGATGTCCTCCACCTCCTGCTTGGCCTTCATGGGGTCGGCGGCGGGCAGGTCGATCTTGTTGAACACCGGCAGGATCTCCAGATCGTGCTCCATGGCCAGATAGGTATTGGCCAGCGTCTGTGCCTCCACGCCCTGAGTGGCGTCCACCACCAGCACGGCGCCCTCGCAGGCCGCCAGAGACCGGGACACCTCGTAGTTGAAATCCACATGGCCCGGCGTGTCGATGAGGTTCAGGGCGTAGGTCTCCCCGTCCTGCGCCGTGTAAAACAGGTGGACGGCACGGGACTTGATGGTGATGCCACGCTCCCGCTCCAAGTCCATGTTGTCGAGGATCTGGTTCTCCATCTCCCGTGCCGGTACGGCGTTGCACAGCTCCAGCAGGCGGTCTGCCAGCGTGGATTTGCCGTGGTCGATGTGGGCAATGATGGAAAAGTTTCTGATATGGGATTGGTCAAACATATAGGCCTCCTTAGGTCGTTGGTTTCTTAATGCTGGTAGGACTTGCAGCGCTCGTCCACGCTGTGGAACACCTGCGCTGCGCTCTGGCCCACGCCGGGCTGGCCCGTCAGGCTCTCCGGCGTCAGCTCCGGCATCCCCTCCTGAGCGGCCAGCGCTTGCCGGTAGCGCAGGGCGCACAGCTGCATATCCGCCGCCACCAGTCCGCCGTCAAAGACCGAGGGGGCCACGGCGAACAGATCCTCGTTGCCGCCGCCCTGCCGGTACAGCTGCCGCAGCAGCTGATACAGGGCGTCGCCCAGATAGTCTCCGGCGGCGGTGATGGCCTCCCGGTCCCCGGTCTTGCCCAGCAGTTCAAAGAGGACCCCGGTGGTGTTCACCACCAGCTTTTTTTGCAGGGTCGCCAGAATACTGCCCCGGAGGCTGCCCTTCTCACCGCTGGAGTCGTACACGTCCTCCGCCTCGATGATGGAGCCGTCCCGGTTCAGAGTGCGGCCCAGCAGGAAATCCGCCGACACGTGGTAGTAGGCGCAGGCCTTCACCACAAAGGCAAGGCCCGGCTCCCGGATGCCGTTTTCATAGTGGCTCAGCAGGGCCTGGCTGATGCCCAGCTCCCCGGCCGCCTTCCGCTGGGAGACGCCCTTCTCCTGCCGCAGCAGGCTCAATGTGCGGGAAAAATCAGTCGCCATTCTCTCTCACCCGTTCTCTTTCTGTTTATACGTTCAGTAAATTATATCTTCTTTATTACCCGATGTAAATAAAAATCTCGCCGGGGCGGCAAACTTTTGCGGAGTTTACCGCCCCATCCCATTCACAAATTGTTTACAGAACAAACATCAAAAAAGGTCAAATACCCTATTGACATTTCCTACCGGCGTGGTATACTATGGTCAAAGGTCAAAGAAAGGCAATATCAAACAAGGAGGGGAACGATATGGGAATCACAGATATGATCGCCGGGTTCATTCAGGAGGCGTTGGACGATGCAGGCGGTGTTTTGGAGATGCAGCGGGGGGATCTGGCCCAGCGATTTGGGTGCGTACCCAGCCAGATCAACTACGTCATGTCCACCCGGTTCTCTCCGGAGCACGGCTACATCGTGGAATCCCGGCGGGGCGGCGGCGGCTACATCCGCATCACCCGTGTCCATGTGGACCGGCAGACGCTGATGATGCACGTCATCAACTCCATCGGGTCGGAGATCGATCCGGCCAGTGCCAGAGCCATCCTCTCCAATCTGGTGCAGTCGGAGGCCATCCCCGCCCAGACGGGAAAGCTGCTGGTGAGCCTTTTGTCGGACGCCGCTCTGCGATCCGTTCCCAAGGATCAGCGCAGCGTCCTGCGGGCCGACCTGCTGAAGCAGGCCCTCATCCATCTGGTATAGCGTCGGATCGGTACAGTTGACCGGTTTGATTTTTCGATAAGGAGGAAATCATTATGAAATGTCAGAATTGCGGAAGAAATGAAGCGACTTACTACTATAAGAGCAGCATCAACGGACGGGTCACTGAGACGCGCCTGTGCGCCGACTGCGCCCGGAAGCTGGGCTATGTGCAGCGGATGCAGCCGGACAGCTTCTTCGGCGACGACTTCTTTTCCCATCCCTTCCGGCTCTTCGAGCCGCTGCTGGGCGGGTTTGGCAATCGCCTGCTGACGGAGTTCCCGGAGCCGGTGGATGTGACCCGGCAGGCCCAACAGGCCGTGGCGGAGGCCCCGGAGGATGCGCTGGTGGACAAGGCGGAGCAGGAGCGTTTCTCCCTGCAGCGTCAGCGCAACGCCCTGCAAACGCAGCTGCGTCACGCCGTAGAGGCCGAGGACTTCGAGTCCGCCGCCAGACTGCGGGATCAGCTGAAGGCACTGCCTCAGCAATAATGCCCCGGCAATAATTTTGGTAGATCACCACACCTTTTGAAAGGAAGTGTTTCTTTATGATGGAAAATAAATTCACCCCTCGTGCAGAGGAGGCTCTGCGTCTGGCCCAGGAGGCCGCTGAGGATATGGGACATGGCTATGTGGGCTCCGAGCACCTGCTGCTGGGCCTGCTGCGGGAAGAGGAGGGCATTGCCCACCGTGTGCTGGAGGAGAACGGACTCACTGACGAGTTGGTCTGCGACATCCTGCACCGCAGCGTAGGCACCGGCGTCTCCGGCGCCGCACCCTCTCAGGGGCTGACGCCCCGTGCCAAGAGCGCCGTGGAGTTGGCCGTTTCCGAGGCCGCCCGCACCGGCGCCGGCTACATCGGCACCGAGCATCTGCTGATGGGGCTGCTGCGGGAGGGCAACAACATGGCCCTGCGCATTCTGCGCACCGTGGGCATCGACCCCAAGAAGCTGTACAGTGCCGTGGTGAAGAAGCTCAACGAGGCGCCCCGCACCGCCGCCGTGTCCGGCAGCGCTTCCGCTCCCGCACAGGAGGGCGGCAAGAAGGGCGCTCTGGAGGAGTATACCCGTGACCTGACGGAGGCGGCCCGCAGCGGCAAGCTGGACCCCGTCATCGGCCGGGAGAAGGAGATCCAGCGGGTCATCCAGATCCTGTCCCGCCGCACCAAGAATAACCCCGTGCTCATCGGTGAGCCCGGCGTAGGCAAGACCGCCATCGCAGAGGGTCTGGCTCAGCGCATCGCCGCTGCCGACGTGCCGGAGGAGCTGCTGGACAAGCGGGTCCTGTCGCTGGATCTGTCCGGCATGGTGGCCGGCACCAAGTACCGGGGTGAGTTTGAAGAGCGCATCAAGAACACCATCGACGAGGTGAAGAAGGCCGGCAACGTCATCCTTTTCATCGACGAGCTGCACACCATCGTGGGCGCCGGCTCCGCCGAGGGTGCCGTGGACGCCGCCAACATTCTCAAGCCCGCTCTGTCCCGCGGCGAGATCCGTGTGGTAGGTGCCACCACCCTCAACGAGTACCGCAAGTACATCGAGAAGGATGCCGCACTGGAGCGCCGCTTCCAGCCCGTCACCGTGGGCGAGCCCACCCCCGAGGCCACGCTGGAGATCCTGAAGGGCCTGCGCGACCGCTATGAGGCGCACCACAAGCTGACCATCACCGACGAGGCGCTGGACGCTGCGGTGCAGCTGTCCAAGCGGTACATCGGCGATCGGTTCCTGCCGGACAAGGCCATCGACCTGATGGACGAGGCCGCTTCGCAGGTCCGCATGACCGCCGAGAGTTCCTCTCCGGACCTGAAGGCCCTGGAGGAGAAGATCACCGCCCTGCACCGGGAGAAGAACGATGCCATCGCCGCCCAGGACTTCGAGAAGGCCGCGCAGCTGCGCGATATCGAGAAGGACTATCAGGAGCAGGTGGACATCGAGCGCGACAAGTGGCGCAAGAGCCTGTCCCAGAACCGGGGCACCGTCACCGCGGACGATATCGCCAAGGTGGTGGCCGGCTGGACCGGTATTCCCGTCACCCGCCTGACCGAGGATGAGTCCATGCGCCTGCTGAAGCTGGAGGAGAAGCTCCACCAGCGTGTGGTGGGGCAGGACGATGCCGTGACCGCCGTGGCCAAGGCCATTCGCCGCAGCCGTGTGGGTCTGAAGGACCCCAAGCGGCCCATCGGCTCCTTCCTGTTCCTGGGCCCCACGGGCGTGGGCAAGACCGAACTGTGCAAGACCCTGGCGGAGTCTATGTTCGGCGATGAGAACGCCATGGTGCGTATCGATATGTCCGAGTACATGGAGAAGCACACGGTGTCTCGCCTGATCGGCTCGCCTCCTGGCTATGTGGGCCACGAGGAGGGCGGCCAGCTCACCGAGAAGGTGCGCCGTAAGCCCTATTCCGTGGTGCTGTTCGATGAGATCGAGAAGGCACACGAGGATGTGTGGAACATCCTGCTGCAGATCCTGGAGGACGGCGTTGTCACCGACTCGCAGGGCCGCCGCGTGGACTTCAAGAACACCGTCATCGTCATGACGTCCAACGTGGGCGCGCGGAACATCACCGCCGACGCCGCCAAGCTGGGCTTTGACGGCAAGGAGAAGGATGAGACGGAGTCCGACGAGGCGCGCTTCGCCCGCATCCGCGAGGCGGTCATGACCGACCTGAAGCACACCTTCCGCCCGGAGTTCCTGAACCGTATCGACGAGATCATCGTGTTCCGTCAGCTGACGCAGGAGAACATCGTGGAGATCGCCCGCCGTATGCTCACCGTTACCGGCAAGCGTATGGCCCAGCAGGGCATCACCCTGATCTCCGACGATGACGCCGTGGCCGAGCTGGCCCGTGACGGCTTTGATCCCCAGTACGGTGCCCGTCCTCTGCGCCGGGCCATCCAGAACCAGGTGGAGGATGCTGTAGCGGAGTTGATGCTGGAGGGTAAGCTGAAGTCCGGCGATACCGCCCATGTCCGTCTGCGGGATGGCAAGGTGGTCATCGACAGCGAGGCGGTTCCTGCTGAAGCTGCGCCTGCGGCGACAGCGCCCGCCGAGACGGCCGCTATCCCTGCGGAGAAATAAACAAAAAGGAACGCCCTTGGGCCATTGCCCAAGGGCGTTCCTTTTTTTTCCTATTGCTTCTTCGCGCGGAGAGAAGGTTTACAGGGTGTCAAGTGCCTGCTTCAGGTCGGCGATGAGGTCCTCGGCATTTTCCAGACCCACGGACAGACGGATCAGGCCGGCGGCGATGCCGGAGGCGGCCAGTTCCTCCTCGGTGTAGGTGGAGTGCGTCATGGAGGCGGGGTGCTCGATCAGCGTCTCGGCGTCGCCCAGAGACACAGCCACCGTCACCAGGTGCAGGGCGTTCACCAGCTTCACGCCGGCGGCACGGCCCCCCTTGACCTCGAAGGACAGCATACCGCCGAAGTCGCGCATCTGGCGGCGGGCGATGTCATGGCCGGGATGGTCGATCAGGCCGGGATAGTAGACCTTCTCCACGGCGGGGTGGTCATACAGGAATTCCGCCACGGCCTTGGCGTTGGCGCAGTGCTTCTGCATACGGATCTCCAGGGTCTTCAGGCCGCGGAGGATCAGGAAGGCGCAGAAGGGATCCATCACTGCGCCGGTCATATCCTTCAGGCCGAACATACGTACCTCATTGCAGAATTCGGCGGAGCCCACCACAAAGCCCGCGATCACGTCGCCGTGGCCGTTCAGGTACTTGGTGGCGGAGTGCACCACCACGTCTGCGCCCAGCTCCAGCGGCCGCTGGAGGTACGGGGAAGCGAAGGTGTTGTCGCAGATGACCTTGATGTCCTTGTTGTAGCCGTGGGCCAGTGCCGCCACGGCAGAGATGTCCGCGATCTTCAGGTTGGGGTTGGCAGGCGTCTCCAGATACACCGCGCAGGTGTTGGGCTTCAGCGCCTTGCGCACGGCATCCAGGTCGGAGGTGTCCACAAAGCTGACCTCCACGCCGTAGCGGGTCATGCCGTGGTTCAGAAGGGAGAAGGTGCAGCCGTACAGGGTGCCGTCGGCCACGATATGCTTGCCGGCGCCGGCTACGGTCCACAGCGCGGAGGAGATGGCACCCATGCCGGAGGCGGCGGCCACGCAGGCCTCACCGCTTTCCAGGGCAGCGACCTTGGCCTCCAGCACCGAGGTGGTGGGGTTGGACAGGCGGGTGTAGATATAGCCCGCTTCTTCACCGGCGAAGCGGCGCCCGCCCTGCTCACAGCTGTCAAATACGAAGGTGGAGGTCTGGAAAATAGGGGTGGTCAGTGCGCCGTGTCATTCACGTTTCCGGCGTGAATGGCTTTTGTAGCGAAGCCGCAATCCTTGTTCAGCATGGGTCGTCCTCCTTGCACTATAATGTAACAATAAAGTGTACAGGACCATACGGCCCTTTGCCATAAGGGTAACATATCTGAACCCGACGGTGGTAGCGGCAAAATGCGCCAGCTCGCTATCAATTGGAATTGTAGCTAAAACAGATAATTTCGGAATATATTTTTGTGCAGAATGCTGTATTGCGGAGAAATCGCAAGAAGTTTTAACGGAAATTAGACATCGTGCCGAAAAATACAGCAAAATGGCGGCGGATTTTTGTCGGGGAACATGATAAATGAAACAGATAACGATGGGCGCGATTTGCGGGAAACGGTTGCCATTTCCCCCGGAATGTGGTATAAGAGAGACAGAGAGTGCGCCCGGTGTCCGCCGGGTACATGCAGCTTACAGGAGGTCATCACCATGAAGAAGATCATTGCCACCACCAATGCCCCCGCCGCCATCGGTCCCTATTCCCAGGCCATCGACTGCGGCAGCTTCCTGGTCACGTCCGGCCAGGTGCCCTTTGACCCGGCTACCGGCGAGTTCGTCCCCGGCGGCATTACCGAGCAGACCCGTCAGGTACTCACCAACATCAAGGCCATCCTTGAAGCCGCCGGTCTGACCATGGACAATGTGGTCAAGACCACCGTATTCCTGCAGAGCATGGGCGACTTCGCCGCCATGAACGCGGTCTACGCTGAGTTCTTCACTGAGGGGCAGTACCCTGCCCGCAGCGCCGTGGAGGTCGGTGCGCTGCCCCGGGGCGCACTGGTGGAGATCGAAACCATCTGCGTGAAGTAAAGAATCCGGCAAATAAAGAGAGCCGCCCCTTAGGGGCGGCTCTCTTTATGCCTCCTGGTTCAATTCCGAGACGATATCCTTCAGAATGGCGATGAACTTCTCGCCGTAGTCCGTCAGCGGTACGTCCCGGGGCCGTATGACCCCAAGGCGCATATCCGGCACGTCGCCGATCAGCGGCAGCGTCATCAGCCGGTCGTCGCCGTAGCCGTCCGGCAGTACGCCGCTGCCGGTGGAAACGCAGTCCGTGTGAGCCATGACATTGTAGGCCGTGGCGCGGTCGCTGACGGACACTACCCGGTCAAACTCCGCGCCGGTGCCTACCACCGCCTCCTCGGCGAAGTGGTAGTTGCTGTCCGACTGGGTAAATACCGCGTAGGGGTAGGCATACAGCTGCTCCAGGCGCACGGCGCGTTCGCCGGACAGGGGGTGGCCCTTCCGCAGAAACACCCGGGGGCGGATGTCCACCAAAGGCTGGAACGTCAGGTTCTTCTCCCGCAGGATACGGCCGATGAAATGCTCTGTCATGTCCGACACGAAGATGATGCCGAAGGCGCTGCGCCGCGCCGTCACCTCGTCGATGACCGCTGCCATCTCCATCTCCTTGAAGCTCACTTGGATATGCGGCTCGTCCAGCAGGTGCAGGAACTCCACGAATGCCTTGGCGCAGAAGGGATAGCGCTGTGATGCCACCGACAGGGATACCCGGTCGGCAGCCCGGCGCTCACTGTAATAGCGCTCCAGCTTCCGGCTGCGCTCCACCAGCGGCGCGATCTGCGCCGTCAGCTCCCGGCCCTCCTCCGTCAGCGTCACGCCCCGGTTGGTCCGCAGAAAGATGGTCACGCCCAGCTCCCGTTCCACCTCGGCGATGGCCGCCGACAGGGCCGACTGAGACAGAAACAGGTTCCGCGCCGCCCGGTTCATGGACCCGCAGCGGTCCACCTCCAATATGTAGCTCATTTGCAGCAGTGTCATCGCGCCGCGCCCCTTTCCCGCCGTTTCTTGCCTTTACTATACCAAAAACCGCGCCCCCTGTAAATAGAATTGACAGATATACGGCCCATCGTGTATAATCGCCGGTGATATACCGTATATATTGCTCTATATAGGAGGCGTACTATGAAACGAGTTATCACCGCTCTGCTGGCGGCCCTGCTGGCTCTGTCGCTGGCGGCCTGCGGCAGCAGAGTCGAGACAAAGAAGCTGGCGGGCACCTGGACGTGTACGATCGATGTGACTGACCGCATGAACGCGGCGGCGGAGCAGGCACTGGGCCTGTCCGCGGCGGACGGCACAGCGCAGATGCCGCTGCAGCTGGTCCTCACCGTGACCGAGGACGGCGCCTATACCCTCCGCTACGACAGCGACGCCGCCCGCACGGCGTTGGATGCCTATGCCGCGGCGCTGCGCCCGGCGGCGGTGGAGAGCGTCTATGCCGCTGCGGAGGAGCAGGGCCTCTCCCGTGAGGAATACGACGCGGCCATGGAGAAGGCCGGCATCACCATGGACGATATGGTGGCGGCCATTTTCGCCGGGGTGGACGAGGAGGAGCTGCTCTCCCTGCTCACCGGCCGCAGCGCCGCGCTCACCGGCTATTGCAGGGCGGAGGGCGGCCAGCTGTATCTGGCGGATACCGCCGCCGACCTGACCGAGACGGCGGACTGTCTGAGCTATACCCTTTCCGATGGGACCATGACCTGGACCGACGCGCAGGGTGAGCTCAGCAGCCAGCTGACGGAACAGGAGCAGGAGCTGCTCCGCGTGCCCCTGACTTGGACAAAACAGGAGGAGAGCAAATAAAAAAGAGCGCCCTGTGGGCGCTCTTTTCCTTTGCCTCATGTCTCAAAAATCCAGCTCCGTGCGGGTGCAGACCTCCTTGATCTTGGCCTGCAGGCGTTTCAGATCCTCGAAGGTCTCCGGCTTTTTCCGGGGGTCCCGCAGCAGGGCGGCGGGGTGATACAGCGCCATCATCAGGCAGCCGTCCTTCTCGAAGAACTGGCCGTGCTCCTGGCTGATCTTAAAGTCCGGGCGGATGATCTCCATGGCGCTGACACGGCCCAGACACACAATGATCTTGGGCTGCATCAATGCCCGCTGCCGCTGGAGATAGCCCTTGCAGGCGTCCTTCTCCGTGTTCATGGGATCCCGGTTCTCCGGCGGGCGGCACTTAACGGAGTTGGTGATATACAGGCGGCTGCGGTCCAGCCCGATCATCTTCAGCATATCGTCCAGCAGCTTGCCGCCCCGGCCCACGAAGGGCTCGCCCTGCTTGTCCTCGTTAGCGCCGGGGGCTTCGCCGATGATCATGATCTCCGCATCCTCCCGGCCCACGCCGAAGACCACGTTGGTGCGCGTTTCCGCCAGTGTACAGGCGTGACAGTGCAGACATTCCTGCCGCAGGGCTTCCCACTCGGTCATAGTCGTTTCTCCTTTATCTCTCCGCGAACGGACTTACTTTTCCAATCTGGACAGCAGCCACGCTTCAATGTTCTTCGTAATATCCGCAGTGTATGCCTTTTCGTTGAGTATCTCATGCCGCAGGCCCGGATACAGCTTCAGTGTGCAGTCCCGCATACCGGCAGCCCGGAAGGCGTCATAGGTCTGGCGCACGCCCTTGCCGCAATTGCCCACCGGGTCCTTGTCGCCAGCTACGAACAGCACCGGCATTTCCCTGTCCATCTGCCGCAGATGGCTCTGCCGCTGGTTAAAGCGTATGCCGTGCAGCATCTGGCGGAACAGGCCCACCGTGGCGTCCGCGCCGCAGAAGGGGTCGGCGATGTAGTCGTCCACGTTGCTCTCGTCGGCGGAGAGCCAGTCCACCTTCGTGCGGTTGGGGGCGAACAGCTTGTTGTAGCTGCCGAAGGCCAGCTCCGTCACCAGCTCGCTGGCGGACGAGGCGTAAGGCTCGTGGAAGTTGAAGGCAGCGTTTTCGATATAAGTCGCCGCCCGGCGGTGATGGTCAATGA
>ERZ827488.4105-NODE-4105-length-10862-cov-3.963450_pt1 | contig 10862 bp, 10 predicted proteins | sample MGYA00519771_ERZ827488 | MGnify/ENA primary metagenome ERZ827488 (study PRJEB31778, sample SAMEA3449323) | human gut metagenome | biome: human gut; feature: human-associated habitat; material: faeces | place: United Kingdom | collected 2010/2012 ...
ACCCGCGACCCCCTCCTTGGCAAGGAGGTGCTCCACCGCTGAGCCACTCGCGCATGTCTTACAGACAAGTTATAATATACTATGGGATGTTCTAAATGTCAACAGAAAAAGTGTGCATCTTTTTGAATAATTGCATATACAATTCGCAAAATAATCAAATGACAGAAGCAGTGCTACAAGGGAAATGCCTAGTGCAGCAGTTTCTTCCGCAGCCATCCGGAGAATTTTTGTTCCACAACGATCCAGGACAGGTAAGCCAGCCCGATACTCAGCGCCACACTTAAGATCACCCCGATGACAGACATTACAGAGAGGGTGGAGAAGTCAAACACTGCCCGATCTAAGAACATTACCGGATAGTAATGCACCAGGTACAGGGAATAACTGATATTTCCCATAAGGATGAAAAAGCGGGGCAGAGAGAGCTTCAGTCCGGCCAGAAAAGCTAAAACCAACACTACAAGTGCCGGAAGTCCCCACAGCGGAAGCCTGCGGAAACCGATCACATTGATCCTGGGGGTGAAAAATGCCAGCAGACAAAAAATCACCGGAATGCTTACCGCAGCCAGCACACTTACAGCCATCGGCACCGGATGCTTTAAATGTCGGGTATATAAGAACCGCAGCAGATAATAGGCGAGGATTCCAAAGATGAATTCCAGCATGACAGGATCGCCGTAAAACATAAGAACAGGAGAAAGTATCCCGCCTATCGGAGACTGCCAGGAGAAAATCAATGGAGCGAATATCTGGACTGCTCCTACCAGAACTGCCAGGAATGCACTGCAGATCAGGCCGCGGTATTTCATGCTGATATGAAAGGCAATGAAAAACAGCAGATAGAACAGCATTTCACAGTTGATAGTCCATCCGATCCGCACCAGAGGCTGGATAATTCCACCACCGATATCAAAAGGAATAAACAGCAGGCTCTTGACCAGGTAGGAAAGATTGTGCCTGGTCTGCTGGAACATGGACGGGAAGAAAAGCAGCATTGCGTAAGTGCCGAACGTCATCAGATAATACAGCGGCAGAATCCGGATCAGCCGTTTGCGGAAGAAGTATTTTGTACTTTTTTCTGTGGTGAACATGATCATAAACCCACTGATGCAGAAAAATATGTCTACCCCGAAGGCACCAAAATTTAAGAAACGGACATGTTGAAACACCACAAAAAGAGCAGCCAGACCGCGTAAAGCCTGGATGCTGTCAAAATGCAGATCCTGAAATCTCTTGTTTATTGCGATATTTTCCATAAAAATCATACCTTTTTCTTACTTATTTCCGAAACATATTCCCATTCTAACATTTTTTTAAAGAATAGGGAAACATTTTATCTATTCCGTAAAATAACTTGCGCACCGGGGTATAAAATAATACAATGATAAGGAGTAAAGCATTGGGGAATTGACAGGATGGAACAAATATGAGTGTAGACAGACAGCAGATGTTAGAGACAGCAGAACGGTTAAACCAACAGATGGCAGATGGGATCCCTTATACTTGGGAGACACTGGAACAGGCATTGTCCTTTGTGACGGAGGAGAGGGATAGGGGAATCCATGGAAGAATCTGTTATTTCGCAGCCTTTTATCATCTGGAGACAGGGAATCAGGAACAGTGCCTGAAGTATCTGGACGAAAGTGTGAGATGTCTGCTGGGAACGGATCAGGAGATTCACGTAGCCAGGGTCTATAATATGATCGGCATCGTGGCACATATGCAGAACAATCTGTCTCTGGCCATGGAACAGTATGGCAAGGCATTGGATTATACAGCGAAATATGATGATAAGATGGTACATAGTATAGTATTAAGTAATATGGCGGATGCATATTATCTTATCGGAGTCTATGACAGAGCCGTGCAGTGTTATGGGGAATGCATCCGTGAGTTTGAAAAAGCAGGAGATGACAGCATTTACAGCCGGATCAATTTCCGGAAAATGTTGTCAGAGTACGGCTGTTGTCTGTTGCATCTGGATATGAAGCAGGAGGCAATGGAGGTATGCCGCAAATTGGAAGAAACCGGAAAAAGCGAAGAGATCATTCGGGGAACGAGACTTGCGGCAAATGTATTTTTTACGTATCTGGCAGAAAGTGAAGGAAACCGGGAAAAAGCGGCAGACCATGCAAGACAGGCTGTGATAGCATTGGAAGATATGCGTCAGGTATCTTCCGAATATGACAGTATTCAGAATCTCCTCCAATATGTGGAAAAGACCGGTAATATAGAATTGCTGCAGGAGATATTGGATTGTCTGGAACCCAAGGCGGCGATCGAACAGAATAGGAGCCTGCTGGGGCAGTCAGAGAAGGTGGATGTCCAATCAGGTACATCATGCGATCTGGCACAGGGAAACCTATTCCGCAGAGGGAGTACTGGAATGCTTAAGCGGAATGCCTTTTGAGGTCGAGTTCATTTCCTTTGATGATGTCAGGAATGGCATCCCTGAGGGGATCAAGGTCATCATTAATGTCGGGGATGCGTACACCGCATTCAGCGGCGCGGAGAACTGGATCGACGAAAAGGTCCTGACCAATATCAGACGCTTTGTGGATCAGGGAGGCGGCTTCATCGGTGTGGGTGAGCCTACCGCTTATCAGTATCAGGGAAGATATTTCCAATTGTCCGATGTGCTCGGTGTAGACCGCGAGATGTGCTTCTCTCTCAGCACGGACAAATACAATGAGAAAAATGACGATCACTTTATCTTAGAGGATATTGAAGGAGCCTTAGATTTCGGCGAGGGCACCAGCCGTGTCTATGCACAGGGCAAACATTATCAGATCCTCGCGATGGATGGGGAATACAGCCAGCTGGTAGTCAATGAATATGGCAGAGGACATAGCGTATATTTTGCAGGTCTTCCGTATTCTCCCCAGAACTGCAGACTTCTGCTTCGGGCAATCTATTATGCAGCCGGCATGGAACAGGAGATGAAACGTTACTATGTAACGAATGTGGATACCGAAGTAACGGTATTCCAGAAGACCGGCAAGATCGCAGTGATCAACAACTCAGCACAGGCACAGCACACAGAGCTGTATATCAAAGGAAAATGTGCGTATGTGCTGGATCTGAAGCCCGGCGAAATGCGTTGGGTGGACGATATCGAAGACAGGTAACTTATGGAAGGCAAAAAGCGTTTCATATTTTATAAGGTAGTACTTTACAAGTATAAGGAGGTTATTTAAGATGAAAAAGAAAGTATTAAGCGTGCTCTTAGTAGCGGCAATGGCTATGTCCATGCTGACCGGATGTGGCAGCAAGCCTGCCGGAAATGATGCGCAGAGCGCAGCATCCAGCGAGGCATCCAAGGAAACAGAGGCAGCAGCAGAAACACCTGCTTCCGCAGAAGACGAGACACTGACTGTATGGTGTTGGGATCCTAACTTCAATGTCTATGCAATGAAGCAGGCAGAGAAGGCATACCAGGTGGATCATCCTAACTTCAAGTTAGACATTCAGGAGAAGGTATATAGCGATATCGAGACTGCTCTGATCACAGCGGCTGAAGCCGGTGATTACAGCACTTTACCTGATATCTTCCTGATGCAGGATTATTCCTTCCACAAAAATGCAACCAATTATCCCGGAATCTTCACAGCACTGGATGACTGCGGAATTGATTTCTCCCAGTTCTCTATGGGTAAGCTGGCTGACTCCACTGTAGATGGAACACATTATGGTATTCCTTTTGATAATGGTGCTACCATCATGGCGATCCGCTCCGATATGGTAGAAGCAGCAGGCCTTAAGGTAGAAGATTTCAAGGATACCACATGGTCTGAGTTCATGGAGCTGTCTAAGAAGGTAATGGCTGCGAACGATGTTCCTATGCTGACCTGCTCCGGCGGTTCTGAGATCGTGATCGAAATGTTACAGTCTGCAGGTGCTTCCCCTATGGTAGATGGCGAAGTATCCCTGGTAGACAACAAAGCGCTGAAGAAAGCGATCGAGACCTACAAGCAGCTGATCGATGAAGGAATCATGGCTGATTATACCGACTGGGATCAGTACATTGCTTCCATGAACAAGGGTACTGCTGCAGGCGTTATCCAGGGCTGCTGGATCATGTCCTCCATTCAGGCGGCAGAGGATCAGGCAGGCAAATGGGCAATCGTAAACATGCCTAAGTTAGATGATGTAGAAGGCGCAACCAACTACGCTAACTGTGGTGGCGCAAGCTGGGCAGTATCTTCTAACTGCAAAAATACCGATCTGGCATTTGATTTCCTGAACGCTACCTTTGGTGCGGATGTAGACTTATACGATGATCTGCTGGTAAATGCAGGAGCGATCGCAAGTTACCTGCCCGCAGCACAGTCTGAGACCTATAATGAGGGCAATGAGTTCTACGGCGGTCAGGCAGTGTACAAGGATATCGTAGAGTTCGCCGGACATGTTCCCGGAATTGACTACGGTGCATACTACTCTGACATCAGAAGCGCACTGACAGATGCGATCACCAACGTTGTCCAGAAGAACGCTGATATCGATACAGAGATCAAAAACGCTCAGGATACCGTAGAGTTTAATATCGCCGAATAATCACCAAAGTATGGAAACTGGATAGTACCGGGGGTGCAGCAGTGCGTTCCCGGTACTGTTGTAGGAGAGAAACATGGAAAAGAAGAAAGCAAAATTAAGTTTGGAAAAAAGGCATAATCTGACTGGATGGGCATTCCTGCTCCCGGCATCGATTTTAATATTTGTATTTTGTTTCTATCCGATGTCACAGGCCATCCTTCTTTCTTTCCGGAAGACAGGAGGAGTCTTTAATGGTGTAGCGAATTATGCCAGGATCTTCAAGGATAAAACATTCCAGCAATGCTTGTTCAATACCTTCTTTTATTTTGTGATTCAGGTACCGATCATGCTTGTGCTCGCACTGATGCTGGCGCAGCTGCTGAATAATCCTAAGATAAAAGGGAAAGGTATTTTCCGCACTTTGATCTTTCTTCCGTGTGCAACGTCACTGGTATCTTATTCCATGATATTTAAGTCATTGTTTGCTCCGGATGGAGTGGTCAACAGAGTGCTGATGGCCATCGGACTGTCTTCAGTGGACTGGTTCCAGAGCACATGGCCGGCGCGCTGGGTCATCGTGATCGCACTGATCTGGAGATGGACCGGATATAACATGGTATTCTATCTGGCAGGATTACAGAATATCGACTATTCTGTGTATGAGGCAAGCTACATCGACGGAGCGACACCGTTCCAGCAGTTTATGAAGATCACGATACCGTTGTTAAAGCCGACCATTCTGATGACGGCGATCATGTCTACTTCGGGAACACTGCAGCTGTTCGATGAGTCTATGAACCTGACAGCAGGTGGTCCCGGAAAATCTACAATGACATTGGCGCATTACATCTACAATATCTCCTTTGTGGAGACACCGAAATTTAATTATGCGGCAGCGTTGTCTGTATGCATACTTGTGATGGTAGCGGTTCTGTCTGCAATTCAGATGAAGGTGGGTGACAAACGTGACTAAATTCAAACAAATAATTTCCTACGCGATCTTAGTGATAGCAAGTTTTCTGTCGGCATTTCCGCTGTATTATATGCTGTGCGGTGCGACCAACCAGAGTATTGATGTGGTAAGAGGACGGCTGATCCCGGGAACCTATCTGATCGAGAATTTCAAGACCCTGGTCGACATGCAGAATCTGGGACTTGCGATGTTTAACTCCTTCCGCAATGCGATCGTGATCACGGTTGTGACACTGCTGATCTGTTCCATTGCCGGTTATGGATTTGAGATCTATCATGATAAGGGCAAGGATATTCTGATGAGTATTCTGCTGCTGGCAATGATGCTTCCGTTCGTAGCGATCATGATCCCCCTGTTCAAGATGTTTACCTCCTGGAAGCTGGTAAACACCTGGATCGCACTGGCACTGCCATCCATCTCGACACCGTTTATGATCATGCTTTTCAGACAGGCGGCACGTTCTTTCCCTCATGATATTATCGAGGCTGCCAGACTGGAAGGTCTGAGCGAAATACAGATTTTCTTCCGGATGTTCATTCCGGTGATGAAATCTACCTATGGAGCGGCGATGACGGTTACATTTATGAATGCGTGGAACAATTATCTGTGGCCGACGATCATTTTACAGGACAGCAAGGCGATCACCATGCCGATGTTAGTAGCCAATCTGAAGAGTGGATACAGTGTGGATTATGGTATGCTGATGCTGGGAGTATTGATCTGTACACTTCCTACGGCGATCATCTTCCTGTGTTTACAGAAGAGCTTTGCAAATGGAATTACGGGAGCAGTGAAATAATGCAACAGAAAATGCCAAAACAGGAAACTATGACACAGGCGCATATCAGGAAGGCTCAGGGAGCCTTCCTTTTGGCGCATAGAATGGGCCTGATCGAGGATCCCTCCATGGAGGGACTAAAGGCCAGACGACAGAAGCACAACGAAGAGCTGCGGAGAATGGAACAGGAAGGACAGCGCTTCTACGGACCGCATTATTTTTCCGCACCGGCGTATCTGCAATATGAGCTGACCCGCCTGAAGCTGGATTTTGTGCAGCCGTGTGAGAAGGTCCGGGAAGGTGGTTATTGCCCGGATTTCACGGAGCAGGAGAAACGGGATTTTTACGAACAGAATAGAGATCTGTTCGGACGCTATCATGGGGATTATTTTACCTATGAGGAGGTGTCACAGATCATTGAGAAACGGTTACGGGAGGATGCATATGACAAGCTTATCTGCGACATATTATGTGAGTCAGAGAACAGGCAGTGATGAAAATGACGGACGCACATGCAGTACGGCGTTTGCCAGTCTGTCTGCTGTCAATCGAAGACACCTGCAGCCGGGCGACCGTGTCCTGCTGGAGCGGGGCAGTGTATTTTACGGACAATATCTGCATGTGACAGACAGCGGTACGAAAGAGGCACCGATCGTGATCGGAGCGTACGGCACAGCAGATGCACCGCCGCGGATCGATGCCTGCGGACAGGGGATCTGGTATCAGGATTATGGGACCCCGCTGGATGCACCTACGCATGTGTATCACGGCTATGTATCTTCCGCAGTGCTTTTGTACGATGCGGAGCATATTGTGGTCGAGGATCTGGAGATCACGAATGAAGGCAGCATGATCCCGGGAGAGCGTTATAGTCTGGGTGAGAAAATGAACCGTACCGGTGTGGCTGTGGCAGCTAAGGACAAAGGGGTGCGGAGCGGCATCACACTTAGGAATCTGTGGATCCATGATGTCCATGGGAATGTCTACGATAAACACATGAACAACGGTGGGATCTATATGACAGCGCTCCGTCCGGAATGTGAGGAGCTGACGGGTGTGGCACGGTATCGGGATATCGTTATTGAAGGATGCTTCGTGCACCGGGTCAGCCGCTGGGGAATCGCAGCAGGCTATACTTATGCCCATGATAAGTTCCGGGGGGCAGAGCTTACGGAAGCCGTTTTTCTGAACTATGGACATGAAAATATGCAGATACGGCATAATTATGTAAAAGAGGCCGGTGGGGATGGGATCACGCCGATGTATGCCCTGCGTCCTTTGGTGGAGCATAATATGGCAGACTCTGTGGCCTGCGAGATCAATGACCGGATCTATTGCGAGCCGGGCGACCGGATGGGAAAAGTGGCAGCCGGGATCTGGCCCTGGAAATGCAAGGATGCCCTGTTTCGCTATAATGAAGTCACGGACACCAGACTCAATCAGGACGGCATGGCATATGATGCGGATTCCGGGGACGGAACGGTGTATGAATCTAATTACAGCAGACAGAATGAGGGCGGCTGTGTGATGTTCTGTCTGCAGGAGGCAATCCATAATACCTTCCGCAATAATATCAGCTATGATGATCTCGGTGGTACGATCAGCCCGTCAGAGAATCCGGATGCCCTGCTTCAGGATAATGTATACTATGTGCGCAGGGGGGTTCCCTTTGTACGTAAAAATATGGACGGAGGCAGCTTTACACAGGTGAATGACCGGGTTGTTGAGCTGTAAAATATGGTGCTGAGCCCAGGATGAAAACCTGTGGCTTGGCATTTTTTTAATGCCCGATATTCTGGCGGCTCTGAAGCCGGCAGCCTGTTTCTATCGTTTTTATTGCCTGGGGATAAAGGATTGACTGAGATTAAAAAATACGGTAGAATCTGTATCAAAAATGATATACGAAAATGAGGAAAGGAGCCGGTGCATGGGCGAAAGTATTTTACAACTGCGGCAGATCCGGAAATCATTTGACAATACAGAAGTATTAAAAGGCATCGATCTGGAGGTGGCACAGGGAGAATTTATTACCCTGTTGGGAGCTTCCGGCTGCGGCAAGACCACGACGCTGCGTATTATTGCGGGGCTGGAGCTGCCGGATGCCGGGCAGGTGATCCTGGAAGGACAGGACATTACGAACCGTGAGCCGAACAAACGGGATGTCAATACGGTGTTCCAGAATTATGCCCTGTTTCCGCATATGAATGTGTCGGACAACGTAGGATATGGATTGAAGATCCGCAAAGTTCCGAAGGCAGAGATCGAGAGAAAAGTAGAACAGGCACTTCGTCTGGTCCAGCTGGAAGAGTACGGAAAACGGATGCCGGATCAGCTTTCCGGCGGACAGAAGCAGCGCATTGCCATTGCCAGAGCGGTGATCAATGAGCCGAAGGTGCTGTTGTTGGATGAACCGCTGGGAGCACTGGATCTGAAGCTGCGCAGACAGATGCAGCTGGAATTGAAACGGCTGCAGAAGCGTCTGGGGATCACTTTTATCTATATCACCCATGATCAGGAAGAGGCTATCAACATGTCCGACCGCATCGGCGTCATGCATGAAGGCGTGCTGGAACAGTTGGGGACACCCAATGAGGTGTATTATCAGCCGAAGACCAGCTATGTGGCGGATTTCGTGGGAAATGCCAATATCCTCCGTCTGGGAGGAGAGACGTTTGCCATCCGCTCGGAAAACATTCTGATGAACGGAGAGACTGTTTGCACCCGGGAAGCTGTGGTGGTGGAAAAAAGCTTTGCCGGAGGGCAGTTACGCATTTTGTTCCGTCTGCCGGACGGACAGACTCTGACCGCCAGCCGCTACGGAATCGACAATGATCTGCAGCCGGGACAGCAGGTACGAATCGGCTGGGAGGAGCCCCACGCAGTAAAGGTAATAGATAATGACAAAGACGAAAACAACAAGTAACGGCAGAAAGGCTGGGGACATCGGCTTGCTGATCCCCATGTATGTGTTCACGATCCTGTTTGTGGCACTGCCGATCCTGTATCTGTTTCTGTTAAGCTTTTTACAGAGAGCGCAGGTCTGGGGTGTGGACTTTACGTTCACGCTGGACAATTACAAAAGAATATTGGAACCGCTGTATCTGGATACTTTCTGGCAGTCTCTGAAGCTGGCATTTACCGCCACCTTTTTCGTGGCGCTGATCGGATATCCGTACGGCTATTTCATGGCAAAAATGAACGCTGTCTGGAAGCGCAGGATGCTGTTGCTCATTATGATCCCTTTCTGGACCAGTGCGCTGATCCGCCTGTACGGCTGGATTATCATTTTCCGCGCCAACGGCACGCTGGATAAGGCCCTGATGGGCCTGGGCCTGACGGATTCCCCCCTAAAGCTGCTGTACACCTACCCCGCCGTGGTGGTGGGCATGGTGTATGCGCTTTTGCAGTTCATGATTCTGGCCGTGTATTCCAGCGCCGAAAAAATGGACTGGAGCCTTGTGGAGGCCGCGCGGGACCTGGGCGCTACGCTGCTGAAGGCCTTTCTTACCGTCACGCTCAAGCTGACGCTGCCGGGCCTGCTCTCGGGCGTTATCCTTACGTTCATCCCCTCCATGGGCCTGTTCTTCATCGCCGACATCCTGGGCGGCAACAAGGTGGTGCTGGTGGGCAGCCTCATTCAGGACCAGCTTATGAAAGCACACAACTGGCCCTTTGCGGCCGCGCTGAGCGTGGTGCTGATGATCCTGACCAGCCTGATGATCTCGCTGTACAAGCGTGTGACACACACCACGGAACTGGAGGGCATCTTATGAAAAACCGTACAAAACTGCCCAACATCTATATCGGCGTTGTCACGGCCGTTCTGTATCTGCCCATCGTGCTCGTTATCATCTATTCGTTCAACGAAAGCAAGATCAGCTCGGTGTGGGGCGGCTTTTCTCTCAAATGGTACGAAACGCTGTTCAGGGACGCCGCCATGTTCGAGGCGCTGGGCAACAGCATCGTTCTGGCGCTGTGCGCCAGCCTCGGCGCGGCGGTCATCGGCACGCTAGGCGCCTACGGCTTCACCAAGGTGCAGCTTCGCACCAAAAGTGCCGTGGAATATGTGTCCATGCTTCCCATCATGATCCCCGAGATCATCCTGGGCATGGTGTTCATGACGTTCTTCGCGCTCATCGGCCTGCCCTTCGGCATGACGACGCTCATCCTCGCCCATACTGCCTTTTGCGTCCCTTATGTCTATATGCTGGTGAAAGCGCGCCTGGTGGGCATGGACAAAAGCCTGGCGGAAGCTGCGCGGGACCTGGGCGCGGGCGAGGTGCGCGTGTTCTTCGATATCACGCTGCCCCTGCTGGTGCCTGCCATTCTGTCCGGCATGCTGCTCAGCTTCGCCATGAGCCTGGACGACGTCATCATCAGTATCTTCGTCACGGGCGTCAACGTAAACACGCTGCCCATCAAGGTTTATACGCAAATCAAAACTGGCGTCACACCGGAGATCAACGCCCTGTGCACATTGATGCTGGGCGCCACCATCATTCTGGTTGTTCTCTCGAATGTCCTGGGTAAAGTGGGAAAGCCCCGGACCGGGAAGCAGCATAAAGAGACCGCGGAGCG
>ERZ827488.4108-NODE-4108-length-10854-cov-7.299935_pt1 | contig 10854 bp, 9 predicted proteins | sample MGYA00519771_ERZ827488 | MGnify/ENA primary metagenome ERZ827488 (study PRJEB31778, sample SAMEA3449323) | human gut metagenome | biome: human gut; feature: human-associated habitat; material: faeces | place: United Kingdom | collected 2010/2012 ...
GGGCCTGGCCTTTGCCACCCACGACAAACAGGAGGGGATGGAAGCATTTTTGGCCCGGCGCCCCCCGGAATTTCAGGACTTTTAACCCGGGGCCTGACAAAGTGCACAATAGGGAACCCCTTGTGCCGCAAGGGGTTCCCCGTTTTTTTCTCAGCAATGGCCTAGAAAATGGGGCTAAATTTTGTGAACGGTAACAAAATTGCGCCAAAAAGGTAACAAAATCGTTACAAATAGGGCCAAAGAAATGACAAAGCCGATAAAAAGAGTAACAATCAAAAACAAAATCTTGGACAATCCTGCCAAAGCCATCGCAGCTTTCCCTGAATTTTTCCCCAAAACGGGGATTTGCCAAGGGGAGGGGTTTTGTGTATAATGCCTCCCGTCAAGCGCCGCCGGGCCCGAGAGAGAGACGGACCCGGCCAGAGGAACCACCAGGAGGCCCCTCTGAGATGCTGCCCCGGACGGGCGCTTGAGGCGGGGCGGCGGAGGGAACTCCGCGACGACAGGAGTTTGATTCATGAGAAAGTTTTTGACTGCGACCTTGCTCTGCATGGCCCTGACGGTGACCATGGTGCCGGCGGCCATGGCATCCTGCAAAGGCTTCTCGAAATAGCCCACGAAGCCCGGGGTGCGCATGATGATGTCCTGCCCCTTGAAACCGTCGAGGTAATTCTCGCCGAGGCTCAGATCGATGCCCAGCTCCTTGATGGTGGCGGCGTAGTCGCCGAAATCTTCCACGCTCTTTTTCTGGTCGCAGAGGGTGACGTGCGCACCCAGCTCCACGAACTCCCTGATGAGCGTCTTATGGCTGACGCCCGCGCCGATAAAGGCAACCTTTTTGCCCTTGATGAGGTTTGCAAGCTCCTGCTGTTCCTTCTGCATAAAAAAGAACCTCCTCTATAAATGTATATTACCATAGCACCCCCGCCGCACACAGCCGCAGGAGAAAATGCATTGCCGTCCCCCATTATAGACCATTTGTTTCCGATTGGCAACGGAAAAACACAAACCGTGGCTCAAAATGTCCACTCAAATCAACAAAATGTCGATTGTCTTTTCTGCCTGTTTCTGTTACACTTATAGCGATTTCGATTTTTGGCGCAGCATCAACAGCATTGCGCCGGCTCAACACCAGAATTTTCCTGCGCCTGTCCGGGTGTAGTTTTCGTATTTCTTATCACTTTCTGAGACAAACAGGGCCGCACCGGCCCGAAAGGATGCATTTCTTGAAACAGCTTCGCTTTGTCGCGGCTTTACTGGCTGCGTTTTTTGTTCTGAGCCTGACCGCCTGCGGCTCCGGCTCCAACAGCTTTACCTGGTTCGTGGACTCCATCCCCGCGAACCTCGACCCGCAGGTGGCGTCCAGCGCCTCGGACATCATCGCCTGCGAGAACCTCTACAGCGGCCTCGTCCGCCGCACACCGGACGGCAGCCTCGCGCCGGAATTGTGTGAGCGGTGGGAGGTATCTGCCGACCGGCTCACCTATACATTCTATTTGAAGGACGGCCTGACCTATACCGCCTCGAAGGGAGATCCCTCCGACTACGCCATCACCGCTGAGGACTTCGTCTTCGCGTTCCAGCGGATGTTCCTCCCCGGCACCAACTCCCCCTACGCCGTGGAGTTCTCTGCCCTCGAGAACAGCGCCGCCGTTCTGGCCGGTCAGAAGCCCGCCAGCGCGCTGGGCGTTACCGCTGCGGAACCGCTGAAACTGGTGTTCCGACTCTCCTCGCCCGATGAGACGTTCCTCTCCAAGCTGACGCTGCCCGGCGCGATGCCCTGCGACGAAGCGTTTTTTGACAGCACCCGAGGCACCTACGGTCTGACCAGCGCCTCCACCCTTTCCAGCGGACACTTTTACCTTTATAACTGGACGTCCAGCGGCCTTTTCCTCCGCCGGGCGGCTTCGGGAAATCAAATCGACAGCCTGCGCCTCGTGGAGAACACCACGAGCTCCGGCCAGTCCGCCGAAGAGCTCATCAATAACGAAAAATGCACCGCCGCCCTCGACGACAGCGGCACCCCCACCTCGCTGCAGAGCGTGTCCTACTCCGACACCACATGGGCGCTGCTCTTCAACTGCGACTCCATCTTTGCTTCCACTGAGCTTCGGCAGGCACTGGGCAGTGCAGCCGCTTCGGCAGTGGAAGTCCCCGGCGGCGGGCTGTTCGCGGAGGCAAAGGGCCTCATCCCTGACGGCCTGACTGTGGACGGCATCGACTACCGGCAGACGGCGGGCGATGTCCGCCCGGCCTTCGGCGACCCCCGCGCACTTTACATCGCCGCCCGCGACGGCGGCGTCTCCCCCTCCGACTTTGGCCGCGTCTCCCTGCTGCTGCCCTCCGGCAGCGGCCTCAGTGACACCGCCGAGCTCATCAACAGCGCATGGCAGAAGGAGTTTTCGCTCTTCTTCTCGGTGGAAGAGGTGGAGCCGGAAGAGTTCCAGAAGCGTCTCGAAAACGGCAGCTACACTATCGCCCTCGCCCCCGTGCAGGCCGAGGGCGGCAGTGTCTACACCGCACTGGCCCAGTTCTCCCCCATCGGCGGCGGGCTGACCGGCTACAGCGACGCCCTTTACACCACTCAGCTCTCGGCCAGCGCCACAGCCACCGGCAGCACCCGCTGCTCTCTGCTGGCCGCCTGTGAGCGCCAGCTCCTCGAACAGGCTGTGGCCGTGCCGCTCTTCACCCAGCAGAAGCGGCTGCTGGTGGCCAACGGCATCGAGGGCCTCGTCTTCGACCCCTTCGGCCCGGTGCTGGATGTGACGTATGCCACCAAATCAAAATAAAAAGCATAAAAACAGAGAGGATAGTTCAGGAATGACTATCCTCTCTGTTTTTTGCTTTTTTACGTTAATACGAAGGTCAGCTCTGCGGTGGCGGCGCACTTGCCGTCCACATAGGCGGACGCTTTGCCGATGCCCACCGGGCCGCGCTGCTCGACCAGCTCACAGTGAAGGGTGAGCACATCGCCGGGGGTGACCTGCTTGCGGAAGCGGGCGTTCTTGATGCCGCCGAAGAGGGCCAGCTTGCCTTTATTCTCAGGCAGGCTCAGGGCCGCGACGGCACCGGTCTGGGCCAGTGCTTCGAGAATCAGGACGCCGGGCATGACCGGCTGGCCCGGGAAGTGGCCGCAGAAGAATTCTTCGTTGCGGGTGACGCACTTGCGGCCAATGGCCCACTGACCCGGCTCGTAGTCCAGAATGCGGTCCACGAGGGCGAAGGGATACCGGTGGGGCAGGATGGCCGCGATGTCCTCGCTGGTCAGGCTGTTTGCGTTTTCACGCACGGTGCGGGGTTCTGCCATCGCTCAGCCCTCCCACTTCTTGAAGGCCAGGCAGGCGTTGTGTCCGCCAAAGCCCAGGCTGTTGCTCAGAGCGTACTCCATCTTCATCTCACGGCCCACATTCGGCACATAGTCCAAATCGCACTCCGGGTCGGGCTGCTCGTAGTGGATGGTGGGCGGCGCGAACTGGTCGCGGAGGGCCAGTGCGGTGAACACGGCCTCGATGCCGCCTGCGCCGCCCAGCAGATGACCGGTCATGCTCTTGGTGCTGACGACGGCGATGTCTTTGGCGTGGTCGCCGAAGACGGCGTGGATAGCGGCAGTCTCGCAGCTGTCGTTCATGTGGGTGCCGGTGCCGTGGGCGTTGATGTGGTCGATCTGCTCAGGGGCAATGCCGCCATCCTTGAGAGTCAGCTTCATGCAGCCGATGGCACCTGCGCCGCCGGGTGCAGGTGCCGTGAAGTGGTAGGCGTCGCAGTTGGCGCCGTAGCCCACGACTTCGGCATAGATGTGTGCGCCGCGGGCCTTGGCGTGCTCCAGCTCTTCCAGCACCAGCACACCGCTGCCCTCGCCCATCACAAAGCCGCCGCGCCGTGCGTCGAAGGGCAGGCTGGCTGCATCAGGGTCCGCAGCAGTGGAGAGAGCCTTCATACTGGTAAAGCCGCCGATGCCCAGCGGGCTGATGCAGCTCTCGGCACCACCGCAGACCATGACCGGCTCGTAGCCGTCGCGGATGCGGTGGAAAGCATCGCCCACAGCGTTGGTGCCGCCTGCGCAGGCCGTCACCGGGCAGGTACACATCCCCTTGAGGCCGAAGCGGATGGCGATCTGTGCTGCCGCCATGTTGGCGATAGCCATGGGGACGAAGTAGGGGCTGACCTTCTCCATGCCCTTTTCCTCGCCGCGGCTGTGCTGCTCCTCGATGGTGGGCAGACCGCCGATGCCGCTGGACACGATGACGCCGATGTTCTCGGCCTCGGCTTCGCAGTCGATGCCGCTGTCCTGGATAGCCTCAGCGGCAGCGCCCAGCGCCAGCAGGGTGAAGCGGGCCATCTTGCGGGCTTCCTTTTTGTCCACGACGGTCTCGGGGTCGAAGCCCTTGACCTCGCCTGCCAGCTTGCACTTGAACTCGCTGGCGTCGAACTGGGTGATGGGGCCGATGCCGCACTTGCCTGCGCGGGCTGCGGCCCAGCTGTCGGCGGTGTTATTTCCAAGAGGGTTCACGGTGCCAAGACCGGTGATGACGACTCTGCGTTTTTCCATAGAAAAAGCTCCTTTTTACATTGCCATGCCGCCGTCCACACAGAGCACCTGCCCGGTGAGATAGCTGCTTTGTTCGGCGGCGAAGAAGGCCACCGCGTTTGCCACGTCCTCCGGCTGGCCGGCGCGTCCCTCCGGGATGGTCTTGCACATCTCGGTGCGGACAGCCTCCGGCAGAGCGGCGGTCATATCCGTGGCGATGAAGCCGGGAGCCACCGCGTTGACGGTGACGTTCCGGCTGGCCAGCTCCTTGGCGAGGCTCTTGGTCAGGCCGATGAGGCCCGCCTTGCTGGCGGAATAGTTGGTCTGGCCTGCGTTGCCCCGCAGACCCACCACGCTGCTCAGGTTGACGATGCGGCCATAGCGCTGGCGCACCATCCGGCGTGCGGCCTCCTTGCAGCAGAGGAACGCACCCTTGAGGTTGGCGTTCAGGACGGTGTCGAAGTCCTCCTCGGAAAGGCGGAGGATGAGGTTGTCGCGGGTGACGCCCGCGTTGTTGACGAGAATATCCACCCGGCCAAAGGCATTCACTGCTTCTTCGAACAGCTTCTTGCAGCCCTCGGCAGTGGAGACGTCGGCCTGCACGGTGACGGCCTCGACGCCAAGCTCTTTGCACAGTGCGGCAGTCTCGGCGGCAGCGGCCTCACCGTGGCAGTAGTTGACCACCACATTGCAGCCCTGCTTTGCCAGCGCAACACAGACAGCCCGGCCGATGCCCCGGCTTCCGCCGGTGACGACGGCGGCACGGGTCAGCTTTTCTTCGCTCATGCCTGTGCCTCCTTCCAGCTGGTGAGGAAAGCCTCCAGCTCTTCTGCCGTCTCGACAGCGGTGCAGTGGACATCTGCGCCCAGCGTCTTTTTCACGAAGCCGCTCAGGGCCTTGCCCGGGCCGACTTCGAGAATGTCGGTGACGCCCAGCTCGCCCAGACGGCGGAGGGTATCTTCCATGTAGACGCTGCTCTGCACCTGCTTTTCCAGCAGAGCGGGGATGCTGTCGCTGTCTGCCTTTTCGTGGCCGAGGCAGTTGAAGAGGACAGGCGTCTCCATCTCGCCGAAATGCTCAGACGCAAAGCGCTTTGCCAGCGCGTCACCGGCGGGGTGCATCAGCTTGGTGTGGAAGGGACCGCTGACCTTCAGCGGGATGCAGCGGCGTGCGCCTGCGGCTTTTGCCAGCTCAGCGGCCTTTTCCACGGCGGCTTTTTCGCCGCCGATGACCAGCTGGCCCGGGCAGTTGTAATTGCAGATCTGGACACAGCCCAGAACGGACGCCTCTTCGCAGCACTTTGCCAGTGCGTCGCGGTCAAGGTTCATCACAGCGGTCATGCCGCACTCGATGCCCTTTGCGGCGTCGGCCATGGCTTTGCCACGGAAGGCAGCCAGTTCCACAGCCTGCTTGGCCGTGAAGACACCGGCGGCTTCCAGCGCGGAGTATTCGCCCAGCGACAGACCGGCCAGATAGTCGGCCTTGACACCGTTTTCCTTCAGGACAGCCGTGACACCGGCGGCGAAGGCCACCATGCAGGGCTGGGTGTACTGAGTCAGATTCAAAACGCCTTCCGGGTCGTCGAAGCAGACGCTCTCCAAATCAAAGTCAAGGTCTGCGGCGTTGAACGCCTCCCGGAACGCGGGGTATCTCTCGTAAAGGTCTTTGCCCATGCCGGGGTGCTGAGAGCCCTGACCGGCATACAGAATGGCAAGCTTCATTGGTGTTTCCTCCAATCATCCATCAGTTCATCCATCAGCTCCCGGACACTGCGCATCCGGTCGAGACGGCCTACGTTGGCCCCGCAGAAGAAGAGCCCCTCTTCCACATTGCCCTTCACGGCCTCGATGAGGGCGTGGGTGATGCAGTAAGGCACCTTGGCCGGCTCACAGGCTTTGAGACAGCGGGCGCAGTGCTTCGGCGGGAAGCGCAGGCCCTGTTCAAGCTTCTGCACCAGCGGAGTGGCCAGCGCACGGCCCGGCATTCCCACAGGGCTGTGGATGATGCGCACATCTTCGGGATTGGCCGCCAGCAGGACATCTTTATAGGTCTGGCTGGCGTCGCACTCGTAGGTGGGGATGAAGCGGGTGGCGAGCTGTGCGCCCGCAGCACCCATCTTAGTATAGTGGGCGATGTCCTCGCCCGTGTAGACACCTCCGGCCACGAAGACCGGGATGTCGTGGCCGAACTGAGCCTCGAAAGGCTTCACCTCGGCCAGCACTTCGGGCAGGATCTCGTCGAGAGTCTGGCATTTTCCAGCCAGAAGCTCTTCTTCCGAAAAGCCCAGATGCCCACCAGCCTTGCAGCCCTCGATGACCACGAAGTCGGCGGTGCGGTTGAAGGCTTTTGCCCACCGGCGGAGGATGAGCTTTGCAGCACGTCCGCTGGACACGATGGGTGCCAGCGCAACGTCAGCTCTTTCCACCAGGCCGGGCAGCTCCAGCGGAAGGCCCGCACCCGATACGATGGCATCCACACCTGCCTCCACAGCAGTGCGGACGGCGTCGGCATAGTTCTGGGTGGCGACCATCGCGTTGATAGCCACCAGTCCCGCGCCGTTGGCGATCTCTTTCGCTTTGGCGATTTCTTTTTTCAGCGCACGGAGATTCGCTGCGTAAGGGTCTCGGGCAAAGTCGGGTTCTCGGTAGCCTGTGTCGGCGGTGGAGATGCACCCCATGCCGCCGCAGGCCGCGACCGCACCGGCCAGCCCGCCGAGGGAGACGCCCACGCCCATGCCGCCCTGTAAGACAGGCACGGCCAGCGGCTTACCTGCGAGGGTCAGCATAACTCGCTCAGCGAATGCATCCGCTGCCTCCCGCTCTCCCACAGCTCATCGAGGATCTCAGCTACAGGCCGCACCTCGTGGAGCATACCAGCCACCTGACCGGCCATCAGACTGCCGGTGGCGGTATCGCCCTCAAAGACGGCGCGCCGCAGACTGCCCAGCGTGTATTTTTCCAGCTCCATCTTGTCGGCGCCGGCCTTTTCCTGCCGGGCATACTCGCGGCTCATCCGGTTTTTCAGCACACGGACGGGGGTGCCGCCGATGCGGCCGGTGACGATGGTGTCGCTGTCCTTGGCGCGCAGAAGCGCGGCCTTGTAGTTCTCGTGGACGGGGCATTCCTCACTGACCAGCAGGCAGGTACCCACCTGAACGCCGCAGGCTCCCAGTGCGAAGGCTGCCGCCAGCTGGCGGCCATCGGCGATGCCGCCCGCCGCGATGACAGGGACATCTACAGCGTCCACCACCTGCGGGACGAGGGCCATGGTGGTCATCTCGCCCACATGGCCGCCGCTCTCGGTGCCTTCGGCAATGACGGCATCCACGCCCAGAGGGGCAAGGTGCTTAGCCAGAACGGCCGCTGCCACCACGGGGATGACCTTGATATCGGCTTCCTTCCACATGGGGATGTACTTGCCGGGGTTGCCTGCGCCGGTGGTGACGACCTTGACGCCCTCTTCCACGACGATTTTGGCAAACTCGTCGGCCTGGGGGTGCATCAGCATGATGTTGATGCCAAAGGGCTTGTCGGTGAGCTCCTTGCAGCGGCGGATGTTCTCTCGCAGCGTCTCAGCGTTCATGCCGCCTGCGCCGATAAGACCCAGCGCACCGGCGTTGGAGCAGGCAGCGGCAAACTCGCCGGTGGCGATGTTGGCCATGCCGCCCTGAATGATGGGGTATTTCGTGCCTAATATCTCGTTGAGTAATTTCATGTAAATCGTCCTATTTATAGGTTTTACTTTAGAGCGCTCTCCCTTTGGGAGAGCTGGCATGGCGTCAGCCATGACTGAGAGGGCTGTACGTAACCAGCATCCCGCCCCAGGTCAATCCGCCGCCGAAGCCGATGCAGGATACCTTCTGCCCGACTTTGAGCAGACCGGCTTCGGCCATCTCGTTGAGGGCCACCGGGATGCTGGCCGCGCTGGTGTTGCCGTGGCGGTCCATGTTCTTGTAGAACTTTGCGGCGTCGGCGTGGAGCGCTTTCACACAGTGGTCGATGATGCGGCTGTTGGCCTGATGGCAGACCACCCAGTCCACATCGTCCAGCGCCAGCTGCGTCTCGTCCAGCACCGCGTGCAGACAGCGGGGCAGTGCGTCCACCGCAAAGCGGAAGACAGCACGCCCGTCCATGCTGATGGGGGCCGAGCCAGTGCGGCAGGGGCCTCCTGCGTGGATAGCCTCGTCGCCCCGTGCGCCCAGCGTGATTGCAAACGGTGCGTCGCACAGTTCAAAAATCGCTGCGCCCGCACCGTCGCCGAAGAGCACACAGGTGGAGCGGTCGGTCTGGTCCATCAGACGGGACAGCGCTTCGCAGCCCACCACGAGGGCGTACCGTCCACCCAGCGTCGCCATCAGGCCGCGGGCCACGGCGGTGCCGTAGATGAAGCCCGAGCAGGCGGCGTTGACATCCAGCGCGGGGCGGTTTTCGGGCAGACTCAGCGCCCGCTGCACCTGACAGGCCACACTTGGGGTGGCGTCAGGTGCCGAAAGGGTAGCGCAGACACAGCAGGCAATATCCTGCGGCGAAAGGCCACTGCGCTCCAGCGCCTGCTTTGCCGCCGCGATGGCCAGCGTGGCGGCGGATTCTTCCTCCGTACACCAGTGGCGGGCATGGATGCCGGTGCGGGTGGTGATCCACTCGTCGCTGGTGTCCACGGTGCGGCTCAACTCTTCATTGGTGACCGTGCGGCCGGGCAGAGCTCCGCCGGTGGCGATCAACTGCAAACCGTTCATGCTCGTTTCGCTTCTCCGATCTGACGAAATTTTTTGTACCGCTGGTCGGCCAGTGCCTTGCCGCTCATCTTGCAGAGGGCGGTGAGGTGGTTTTTCAGGGCCGTATCCATGGCGGCAAACAGGGCCGCGTGGCTGCGCTGTGCGCCGCCCACAGGCTCCGGGATGATCTCCTCGACGATGCCGTCCTTGTAGAGGTCCTGTGCGGTCAGCTTCATGATCTCGCAGGCTTCGCCGCTGCGGGAGGAATCCTTCCACAGGATGCTGGCGAAACCCTCAGGGCTGAGCACCGAGTAGACGGCATTTTCCAGCATGAGGATGTGGTTTGCCACACCCAGTGCCAGTGCGCCGCCGGAAGAGCCTTCGCCGGTGACGACAGCGATGACGGGAACCGTCAGACCGCTCATCTCCATCAGGTTTCGGGCAATAGCCTCGCCCTGTCCCCGCTCTTCGGCCTCCTTGCCGGGGTATGCGCCCGGCGTGTCGATGAAGGTGATGATGGGGCGGCCAAACTTTTCGGCCTGCTTCATGAGACGGAGGGCCTTGCGATAGCCCTCCGGTCCCGGCATACCGAAGTTGCAGGCCATGTTCTCTTCCAGCGTGGAACCTTTACGGTGGCCGATGACGGTCACAGGCATCCCGTGGAAGCGGGCGATGCCGCCCAGAATGGCGCTGTCCTCCCGGCACTGACGATCGCCGCACTGCTCAAAGAAATCGGTGAACAGAGCATTGATGGTCTCGTCGATATGGGGGCGCTCCGGGTGGCGTGCCAGAAAGACCCGATCCTCAGCGGTCAGCGGGCCGCAGCAGCGGAGGATCTCATCTTCCTCCACCGCCAGTTCGGCCAGCTCGGAAGCGTGGGCCGTGATAGCGGCCATCTGGCTCTCCTCGTCCTGTGCACCGCCACGCAGCCCGCGTTAGACGGTGTTTTTGCCGATTTGAAAATCGACCTGCCGATCAAAGAGATCTGTCCCAATGTCCCTGAAAATTTCGAGACCTTCCGCCGCACGAAAATCGCGCAGCGCACATTTGACAGCACAGAATCGCTCACCGCCGAGCTCACCACACTGCCGCAGGTGCTTTGCATTGTCAACCGCATCGCGGACGCACAGAAAATCTATCAAGCACTGCCGGAAGACGGCGCGTACTGCCTCACCACGCACCTGTGCCCTGCCCACCGCAAAGCGCGCATTAAGGAAATTCGCGAGCGCCTAAAAATCGGCCTGTCCTGCCGCGTCGTTTCCACCTCGCTCATCGAAGCCGGTGTCGATGTGGATTTCCCAGCCGTCTATCGGGAGCTGTCCGGTCTGGACTCCATCCTCCAGGCCGCTGGGCGGTGCAACCGGGAGGGCAAGCGCCCTCCGGAGGACAGCATCGTCACCATCTTTCAGGGAGAAGATCCACCTCCCCGTCTGTTTGAGACCTCCATCGGCGCCGGGAAGATCGTCCTGGATCACTGCCAGGACGTCAGCTCCCGAGCGGCCATACACACCTATTTCTCCACGTTGCTGGATTTGAAAGGCGCGGAAGCTCAGGATGCCCACCACATCCTGCCGCTGATGGAATCGGAGTTCTTCCCCTTCCGCACTGTGGC
>ERZ827488.4111-NODE-4111-length-10845-cov-4.848193_pt1 | contig 10845 bp, 10 predicted proteins | sample MGYA00519771_ERZ827488 | MGnify/ENA primary metagenome ERZ827488 (study PRJEB31778, sample SAMEA3449323) | human gut metagenome | biome: human gut; feature: human-associated habitat; material: faeces | place: United Kingdom | collected 2010/2012 ...
GTTCTATTCGCTCGAGGACTTTGCAAAGCAGCTTGCTGTTCACAGCCGTCGCTCTAACAACTTGCCCATGAGACCACTCCACTGGCTCTCCCCAGCAGAGTTCTCTGTCCAATATGTTTGACAAACCTACAGAAGCCGACCGGAATGCTGCTCTGTATCCGGATTTTGCGGGAGAATGCGCAGACGCAAAAGTCGGGGCGGTCATTGACCGCCCCGACTTGTTGTTGCTTTGGGGCTGTCCCCCGATGCGCGCGTCAGATCTGCTCCTCGACGTCCTTGTCGTCGTGGTATGCGATGAGCGCGTTGTAGATCTTTTCGATGAGCTTCATGTCCGCGTTGGTCATGTATGCCAGAAACAGCAGACCAAAGAGTGCGGCGAGCACGATGAGCACGATCCAATACCAAGCCATATTCGTTCCTCCTTACCAGCTGAGTGCGTCTTCGTAATCCAACAGAGTGGGGTCAAGCGGCTTCTCGTTGAGCACCGTGACCATATACTGGCTGAATGCCTCGCGCATCTCGCGGCGCGAGACCGTGCGCGGATCCATGACGTCGTGCGGGATCCAGATGAGGTGGATGCCGCGCTCGCGCGCCTGATCCTCGAACAGGCCGTGCAGACCGCCGACGTTCTTGCACGATACGTGGTCGTACATGATGACGATGTTCGTGTGGAACTTCTCGCACATCTTCCAGCACTCGTCGAGCAGGTTGACATAGCCGCCGTTGGTGTGCGAGCGCATCATCATCTTCTCATAGCAGCGCACGAGATCGGCCAGCGCCTGCTCCTTGTCGCCGATGGTGATGGGCTGGTAGCTGAGCATGGCCTCCATGTCGTTGACGCAGGTGACACCCCAGCAGTGCTGCGTCCAGTAGGTAAAGTTGGTGTAATAGTGCGCGGGGCATGCCCAGACGAGGCAGCGGTATTTCGGCTGGGGCGCGTTGGCCGCCTTGTCCTGCTCGTAGCCCTTGAGCATCATCTTCGTGACGCGGCGGTCCGTCTTGAGCATGAACTTGTCCATGCAGGCTGCCGCCATGAACTCATATTCGCGCTGCAGTGCCAGCGCCGCACCGCAGACCTGTGGGTGCTCGGTGCAGTTGACGTCCCACTTCTCGATCATACAGCGCGAGCTCTCGTTGTACATTTCGGCGTTTTTCCAGAAGGCGTCCCAGTCCCATTTGACGCCGAACTGCTGCTCGAGAAATTCGATGCCCTTTTTCAGGTTCTTGACCGCATAGGTCTGCACCTCCGGTTCGTTGACACGCTGCGGCGGCGTGATCTGGAACGAGGGAAGCTCCTTGAAGTGCCGCGTGAGGATGTTTGTCTGCGAGATCGCGCCGTCGCACGGCATCGTGCCGGTGAAGTAGCACTTGCCGACGCGCGGATAGTCGTCCACCACGGCGCAGCCGCTCTCGGCGGCGGGTTCGGGGCAAACGTCCGCCGGCAGACCGAGGTGCTCCATGGCGTCGATGTAGAACATGCTGGCGTTCTGGTCGACCTCCGACGGCAGACCGATGGCGAACATGGCGATGTCGATCCACTTCACGGTGGGGAACCCCATCATGATCAGGTGCGGGGTCATCTCATCGAACATGACGGTGTTCTCGCGCAGCTTCGCCGCGTGCTTGCTGTTGGGGCGCAGGTTCTTGTCGCGTAGGATGATGTCACGCACGCCGAGGACGGAGTTATGCAGCACGGAGAAAAACTGGTTGTGTGCATAGCGCAGCTCCTTGCCGCGCAGCCCCATGGTGTGGCGGTCGACCATGTGCGCTGCGGTGAGATAGGACACCATCCAGCGGTAGCGCAGCATGGCCTTGACCATCAGGATCGGGTGGCAGCCAAGCTTTGCGGCCATGAAGCCGTAGAGATACAGCCAGCGGAAGAAATCGTAAAAGGTGTCTCGGAAGCCGCGCCATTCGCGGGCGCGGAAGGCGCGGTGCTCGGCGGAATAGAAGCGGCCGAGGCCCTTGCCGGTTTTGGGGTTGTAGGCCATGTCAGTTGTCCTCCTTTTGCGCTGAGCGCAGCTGCTTCATTTCCAGACTCTCCACAAAGGCCTGCACGCGCGTGCGCAGCTGGCCGCTCTGCCCCGCAATGTAGGGGCGGTCGATGGAGAGGATGTGGATGCCGTAATCGCGCGGCATGATTTGGTTTGCGATCACGCGCTCATACGACCAGTAGGTGCAGAACTTCATCTGCTCGTAGATCGCGCCGTCGGCCTTGAAGTCGTGCACGAGCTGGGCAACGTGGTCATTGCGGTACTGGACGCGGTGCAGCGCACTCTGGCGCGGGCACTCGGTGTGCTGCAGGTACCAGCGGCACACCTGCGTGAGTGCATCCTCGCCGTCCGTAAGCACGATCTCCTGACGGCCGGGGAAGCTGCCGTAGCAGTAACGGTCGGCGACCACCAGCGCGCCGCAGCTCTCGATGAGCCGGATCAGGTCCGGGTCGTCGATCTCAGAGCCGACGACGGCGACGCGCACACGGTAGTTTTTCTGCGCATCGGCCTCACGCGTCCTGATCTCGGCGAGCGTCTCGCGCAGCAGCGGCAGGATCAGCCGCTTCGGGCAGACGTAGCTCACGAGCACGAGCACGGCGTATTCATAGCCCGTGATGGGCGGGTTGTCGAGCTTGCGCGTCTCGCCGATCTCGGTGAGGATGCGGCAGACCTCGTTGTGCTCGCTGACCGCGGCGCGGATGGCGGCGTCCGAGGTATCGACGCCGTAGTTTTCGCGCATGGGCTTGAGGATCTTGCGTGAGACCTGCTCACAGATGTGCTCGACGCAGTCCTCATCGTCGGAATACGGGATGTCGAGGTTGCAGTAGAAGAATTTGTCCTTGTCCGCCCCCTGCGCGTGCATGATCTCCATGTTCTCGACGGCGCGGTTGTTGGCCTCGCACACGTCGACGCCCGCCATGGCGTGCAGGAAGCCGTAGTTGCCCTCGAGCGCGCGCTCGAGGATCGCGCGGGAAAACTCGCAGCTGTTGTTGGCCATGTAGTAGGTGGCCAGCTCCATGGAGGTGGTGTGCGGCGCGCGCAGACGCACCGAGAAGCAACTGCCCAGATTCAGCAGTACCTCTGGTGCGTGAAAGCAGGTATAGCCGATCGCCAGATCTCCTTCTGCCTCGGCCTGCCGGACAAGTTCGTTGTGCGCGTCGTCCAGCAGGCGCTCAAAGTACATCAAATGCTTCAGTTCCTTCATTGCGGCCCTTCTTTCTTTTGATATCTGTCTTCCTTCTCCGCTTGTGTCAGCCATACTGACATAAGCAGGTATACACAAATCCCGATTGCTCGGGATCTGCTGTGTATGTGGTTATTTGCCACTGAGTGCGCGCACGAACATCTGGCTCAGGTGGCGCATCCGGCTGTCGTAATCAAGCGCGCTCGCGCTCGGCGAGCCGCCGATAGACAGGCGCTGCATGATACCGAGGATTGCGTCGTAGGAGTTGTAGTAGATCTCCCGCACGTCGACCTCCGGGCTGATCGAGCCGTCGGTAAGTCCCTTGCGGATCGCCTTGGCCATCGGGCCGCCGGAGGTCTCAAACGGCTCGGGCGGCTGGTTTTTGATCTCGTGGAGTCTGCCCGCGGCATGTAGCGTCAACTCCGCGTCGAGCGTGAAGCGCATGCCGTTCGGGTCGAGGCGGTAGAGCTGAGAATAGCAGACGAGGACGTTTTCTGCGTCCTGCAGGCCGGTCGTGCCGCCGTCGGCCACGGTGTGGGACATCCGGTCGATGCGCTCGAGGATGCGCTTCCAGTAGAGCAGGGACGCGGCCAGGACCAGATCGGCCTTGGTCTCAAAGTAGCGAAAGACCGACCGCTCGGTGAGCCCGGAGCGCAGCGCGATGTCCGCGACCTTGGTCTTTTCGATCCCGTTGGCCAGAAAACAGTCCAGCGCGACCTCCGTGACCAGCCGGATATTCTTTTCTCTCTGCTCCTCGTGCGGCAAGTGCGTTCGCCTCCACTGTTCCTGTCAGTTACACTGACAGGAACAGTGTACCGCGAAAAGCAGGGAATGTCAAGCCCTTAACAGAACGCACAGAAAATAAAAATTGTAGGACTACGATACATATTGGACAAGTGAATAAAAAGAAATGAAGGATATGGTCTCATGGGTTATCGTTAAGTTACCACACCAAACCAGCCCGAAAGGAGACCATATCCCTCATGAGCAAAAGTAGAACACAAGACATGGCCTATCGGCAATCCCTAATGAAGTACACAGAGAAATACGGCGTCAGCCGCGCCAGCCGGAAGTACAACAAGAGCCGGTCGTACATCTATTTCTGGAAGCAGCGCTGGGATGGAAGTGTGGCGTCCCTTGCCTGCCAATCCAGACGGCCCCACAGCCACCCCAACCAGCACACGGAGGCCGAGCTAAAGCTCATCCGCGATATGCGCCGCAGAAATCCACCCCTGGGTATGGTCGAACTCTGGCACCGTCTGCGGCAGCGCGGCTACACCCGCTGCCCGGAAAGTCTGTTCCGTGTCATGCGTAAAATGGGGTTGTTTCCTGCCGAAAAGCCGAAAAATACATATAAACCAAAGCCTCATGAGCAGATGACCTACCCCGGTCAGCGCGTTCAGGTGGATGTGAAGGTCGTGCCGCGCAAGTGCATCGCGGATCCGGAGCTTCGGCTGTTCCAGTACACCGCCATTGACGAGTTCACACGTCTGCGCTTTCTGGCGGCCTATCCGGAGCAATCCACTTATTCCTCTGCGGACTTCCTGCGGAAGCTGCGAGCATGGTACGCCCGCAGAGGCATACAAGTGGAATGTGTCCAGGCGGACAACGGTTCCGAGTTTACCAACCGTTTTTCGGGTAGCAAGCGCGATATGCCGACGCTGTTTGAGCGGACAGCTGCTGAACTGGGCATCCGGCATAAACTCATTCGCCCGTACACGCTGCGGCACAACGGCAAGGTGGAGCGCAGCCACCGTGAGGATCAGAAGCGGTTCTACTCTTGCCGCTCGTTCTATTCGCTCGAGGACTTTGCAAAGCAGCTTGCTGTCCACAGCCGTCGCTCTAACAACTTGCCCATGAGACCACTTCACTGGCTCTCCCCAGCAGAGTTCTCTGTCCAATATGTTTAACGAACCTACACATTTTTCATTTTTTGCGGAGAAATATGCGAAATTCGTCGATTCTTGTTTCCGGAAGAAATGTTTTTTTCTGTTATTTTTATCTTGACAGCATTCCTGAATCCCACTATAATAAAAGCACTGCGGTCAGCCCTGTCTTGCAAACTTTGCTGACTACATCCTTGGAGACTGTGCACTGCTGCCAGTCTCCTTTTTTCATGCAAAACCGCGAAATATAAATAAAAATGCCGCGACATTTGTCGCGGCATTTTTATGGTGGACGATACAGGACTTGAACCTGTGACCCTCCGCACGTCAAGCGGATGCTCATACCAGCTGAGCTAATCGTCCGTGTCAGCGTTGGTTATTCTAACGCATCTGTACCTTTTTGTCAACCCCTTTTTTCGACGGCTCCGAAAAAAATCGGAACCGTCGAACATGGGGCGCTTTACTTCGCCGTGATATAGACCGTGCAGTCGGCCTTCACGCCGCCGCACTCGGCCGTGATCGTCGTCGTGCCCTTGCCCACGCCGGTCACGACGCCTTTGTCGCTGACGGTGGCAATGGATTCATCCTTGCTCGACCACGTGACGGTCTGATCACCGCCGGTCGGATAGATCGTCGTGCTCAGCGGCACCTCATCGCCGACCTTGGCTGCAAACTCCGTGCGTTTGCTGCCGAGGAACGTAATGGTGATGCTCGTGACCGACGGGGTCGGCGTCGGGGTCGGGGTCGGCGTCGGCGTCGGAGTCGGCGTAGTGACCGGCGCGGCGCTGGACACCGTTGCCGGCGGGGTCGGCTCGGCGGAAGCCGAAGCGTTTTTGCCGGCGTTCAGGCTCACGGTGATGAGCACGATGACGGCCGCAACGACCGCGATGAGCAAAATGCCGCCGAAGAGCATCTGCCACTTCGTATTGACCGCGGCGTGCTCTGCCGCCGGAGTGCCTGCATTTTCACTGGACGTGCGCAGCGGGATACGCTCCGCGGATCTGCTGCGGCTCGTGCCGCAATATGGACAGCGGCTGCGCAGGCCGGAATACTCGCGCCCGCAGCGCCGGCAGGTAATCTTGGGAATGACGCTCATAGGAAGCCTCCAATATGTAAAGATCTGATACGCATTTGTTTTTTTCTATCATACACTGTTCGGAATTTTTCGTCAAGAGGGAGAGCTTTCCGCTCTCCCTCTTCCGGACTTGTCAAAACTGCATCTGCACCCCGCCGGACAGGTCCGAGGTCTGGATGCGCTCCTGCTGCCCGGTGCGGGCATTGACGGCGATGACGCAGCGCTGCCCGTCGTCCGTCTCGCACAGGTACTCATAGCACAGCGTCTCACGCGCGCCGTAGAGCCGGAGAAATGCCGTGCGCGCATCCACGACCTGCAGCGCGTCCGGCACGGCCGCCTGTCCTGCCTCGGTGCCGATGGTATCTGCCGGGAGCGTGCGCGCCCGGTGCGTGTCCAGATACGACGCCGACGAGAAACCGCAGACCGCCCCGTCATCGAGCCGGACGCGCACGCGCAGCTGATCCGCCGTGCACAGGACATCGTCCTGCACATAGCAGAACGTGCAGATGAGCGACTGCCCCGCGTCCTCCGTGTCGATCAGGCGCATGCCGTCATAGCCGCGCGCGCGCAGGAACGCCGCGGCCGACTCCACCGCCTCATCGGTGGAAAGCGCCGTTTCGCCGCCGGCACAGGAGGAATAATAGCGCAGCACTTCCCCGCCGGACACCGTGACCGCGATATAGGACGTGTTGTCCCCGTCGTCGATGTCGAAGTTCCAGCACGGCACGGCACCCTCCGAGCGGCCGGTCACCTGCAGGCGCGCCGCATCCATGTCCAGAAAAGCCGCAGCCGTAGCCTGTGCCTGTTCCTCCGTGACCTCATCGCGGCCCGCCAGCATGGCGTAGTCCGCCGCCGTGCGCACCTGATAGCTGCCGTCCGCAATCGGAAGCGGCAGTTCCTCAAACGAATCGGCCAGCGCCGCAAGCTCTTCCTCGAGCGTATCGGACAGGTCCGTCTCCAGGCCCAGATTCTCCAGCGACTCCGTGCTGCGCACATGCGCCGTCGTCGTGACCGCGCCATCATACAGCGACTGGCCGAGCGCCGCGAGCTGCGTGCTCAGCTGCGTCGTGGCATCGGAAAAAGCACGCAGGTGCTCCAGCTCCTCGGACGTGAACGTTCTGCCCTCCGCCGCATTTCGCGAGAGCGTACGCGCATAGTCTCCGGCGAGCGCGATATTGCGCGCGATGCGCTCGAGCGAATGGGAATTGACCGGCAGCACGCCGAGCGCCATTTCCGCCGTCTGCGCATTGCTGTAGATGTCCGTGCAGACCGCGCACTCCATGGCCGCCGTCGTTGCGTACAGGCTCTTTTGCAGAGAACTGTCAAGCTCCTGCACGGCGTTGAGCACCTCACCGTAAGCGTGGCGGTAATTGGCGTCCATGGCCGTCCGGCGGCGGTTGGCGTCCGTGCGGCAGGCGATCAGGCCGATCGCGAGCGCCGCGACGAGCGCCGCCGTATAGGAAATGATGAGCACGCGTGTTTTTTTCTTCATAGCAAACCACCCCTTCCGGACTAGTGTTGCCGGAAAGGGTGGTTTTGATGTGCAATTTTTCTCAGCCGGTGATCTGCAGCGTCTGCGTCGAGGCAAGCAGGCTCTCATACCAGCCAGCCGGCGCCGTCCCCGCCCGGCAGAGCACGACCGAAACGCAGCCGTCCGCCGTCGGGATCAGGTATGCCTCGAGCTGTTTTTGCACCGTGGCACCGTTGACGCCGTAGGCGTTCAGGCCGCCGAGCTTGACCTGACCGAGCGTCTCCGTGGTCGCAATGGTGCCGTAGTCATTGAGGATCGTGCCCGCGAGCGTCTGCGCATCCGCGCCCGGGTGATAGCCAATCTCCAGATAGGCGTCCATGCTCGCGTCGTCCGCGCGGGCAAAGCAGCACTTGCCGTCCATCTCCGTGCTCAGGAACACGGAAGTGTCCAGATACAGCGAGAAATCCGGGCCGCCGCGCTGCGCGAACGAGCCGGTGACGAGCTGCATGGTCTTGTCCTCGCCGCCGACGGAAACTGCCTGCTGCGCGTCGCGCGACGGGGCCTGTCCGCTGCCGAGGATCAGCTCCGGCTCGTCGGAAAACGGGAACTGCGGCAGATTCGTCTCGACCGGGGTCTCCGGCGCCGGCTTATGGATGCGGATGCCGGCCGCATTGACCACGATCAGCGCGATCGCGAGCAGCACGACCACGACAGCCATGACGATGACCGCCCGCTCCACGCCCGTGCGTTTTTTCATGCCGCTCATCCTTCCAGTTTGGCGATGCCGGCGTCGATCCGGCGCAGGGTCTCGTCCCGGCCGAGGATGCGGCAGATCTCCACCGCGCCGCCGGGCGTCACCGCGCGGCCGGACACCGCAATGCGCACCGGCCACATCACCTTCGCGTTTTTCACTTCCAGCCGCTCAGCCAGATCCTTCATGGCCGCGAGCAGCGTCTCATCGTCCCACGCCGGGAGCTCCGCGAGCACGGGGCGCACCGTTTTGAGCATCTCGAGCGAGACGGCGGGATCGGTCTTGGACTTCTTGTTCGTATAGAGCGCGATGTCATACTCCGGCAGCGCGTCGAAGAAATCCACCTTCTCCGGAATGTCCGTGAGCACCTCGCAGCGCTGCTGCAGCAGCGGCGCGATCTGCGCGGGATCGATGGCCGGATTTTTCACCGTCTGGCGGATATAGGGCGCGGCCACGGCGGCGAACTGCTCCGGCGTCATGGCGCGGATATACTCGCTGTTGAAATACTTGAGCTTATCAATATCAAAGATAGCCGGAGACTTGGAGATGCCCTTGATGTCGAACGCCTCCACGAGCTCGGGCAGCGAGTAGATCTCCCGCTCGCCGCCGGGCGCCCAGCCGAGCAGCGCCACATAGTTCACCACGGCCTCCGACAGGTAGCCCTGCGCGATCAGGTCCTCATACGACGGGTCGCCGTGGCGCTTGGACATTTTGTTGTGCTGGTCGCGCATGACCGGCGAGCAGTGGATATACTTCGGAATCTCCCAGCCGAAGCCCTCATAGAGCAGGTTATACTTCGGCGTGGACGACAGATACTCCGACCCGCGCACAACGTGCGTGATGCCCATGAGATGGTCGTCGATGACGTTGGCGAAGTTATACGTCGGCAGACCGTCGCGCTTGATGAGCACCTGGTCGTCGAGCGTGTCATTATCGACCGTGATGTCGCCGAAGATCTCGTCGTGGAACGTGGTCTTGCCCTCGCGCGGGATCTTCTGGCGGATGACGTAGGGCTTGCCGGCTGCGAGATTGGCCGCGATCTCTTCCTCGCTCAGGCGTGAGCAGCGGCCGTCGTATTTGTGGATGACCGTGCCGTCGGAAACATTTTCTTCGGCAGCGTCGTCCTTATCGCAGAAGCAGCGGTAGGCGTGGCCGCGCGCGATGAGCAGTTCGGCGTATTCTTTATAGAGTCCCCGCCGCTCGGTCTGGATATACGGGCCGACCGGACCGCCAACGTCCGGGCCCTCGTCATGCGTCAGGCCGCAGGCACGCATGGTGCTGTAAATGACATCGACCGCGCCCTCCACATAGCGGCCCTGATCGGTGTCCTCGATGCGCAGAATGAACTTACCGCCGGCGTGCCGCGCGATCAGGTACGTATACAGCGCCGTGCGCAGATTGCCGACGTGCATATAGCCCGTTGGGCTGGGCGCGAAACGGGTGCGCACCTCGCCGTGCGGGATGCGCTGCTCCATGTCTTCAAACCACTTTTGATCTTTCATATTCTCTGTATCCTCCGGATAGATAACCCATAATTATTTATATCTTATTTTACATCGCATGGATTGTCAAGGAACTTTCTGTGTTGTATTCCACCACCGGTTGTGGTACAATATTCAAACAAATGCGAATTTTCAGCACGACAGTTAAGGAAGTAATAAAAAATGGAAGAAAAAACTGCAAAAAAAGTCATGCTCTCCGGCATCCAGCCCTCCGGCGATCTGACGCTCGGGTCCTATCTGGGCGCGATCAAGAACTGGAGCGAGCGCGCCGAGATCTTTGACTGCTATTATTTCATGGCCGACCTGCACTCGATCACCGTGCGGCAGAACCCCGCCGATCTGCGCCGCCGCACCATCGAGCAGCTCGCGCAATACATTGCCTGCGGCCTCGACCCGGAAAAGAACACGCTCTTCATCCAGAGCCATGTGCCCGCGCACACTCAGCTTGGCTGGGTGCTCAACTGCTACACCATGTTCGGCGAGCTCTCCCGCATGACGCAGTTTAAGGCACGGTGAACGAGGATGATTCTTCCGACTCCGGCAGCTCCGATAATTCCGGCACGGGCACAAACGGCGAGGCCGCAAAGACGACCACCGGCGTGCACCTGCGCAGCGGCAAGGGCACGAATTACAGTTCACTCGGCGTGATTCCGGGCGGCACGGCTATTACCGTAACGGATAAAAGCGACGTGTGGTATGCAGTGACCGTAAACGGCAAAAGCGGCTACATGTACAGCGAATACATCAAGCTGACCGGCACGGGTAGCTCCGATAACACCACGTCTTCCGGCAGCACAGACGGCTCCGCTTCCGCACAGACGAACGAAGACGTACACCTGCGCGAAGGCCGCGGCACAAACTACCGCTCCCTCGGCGTTATCGCAAACGGTACGGCCATCACCGTGACGGACACAAGCGTGAGCGACTGGTACGGCGTGACCGTGAACGGCAAGAGCGGCTATATGTCCGGTAACTACCTGACT
>ERZ827488.4113-NODE-4113-length-10843-cov-2.577494_pt1 | contig 10843 bp, 13 predicted proteins | sample MGYA00519771_ERZ827488 | MGnify/ENA primary metagenome ERZ827488 (study PRJEB31778, sample SAMEA3449323) | human gut metagenome | biome: human gut; feature: human-associated habitat; material: faeces | place: United Kingdom | collected 2010/2012 ...
AATACATGGGAAGTTGCGTGAAAAATCGCCCGCGTGAGCAAGGCTTTCGTGTTTTGCGGACCGGAGCGGAATGGAGGGCGGGGTGACAAAGGGCGAAATCAACTTTGATGGGCTTCAATTCTGCTCCAAACATCGAAAACAAAGGGGAACGGAATATCGCGCAGGCGTTTCCTGCTCCGGCAGAGAGAAGCCGTGCATAAAGCCGTTCTCCGCATAAATCGAGCAGATGTCCCCGCCGATAACTTCGTGATTATAAATCAAAAGATTGGCTCGGATATACTCCTTTTGTCCGGGGTAGTTGAGCACTTCATAGCTGCATCGGCTGACCTGCTTTCCTCGAAAACGGCTCAGGTCAAAGCCCTGCTGCTTTTGAATCTCATTGTAGTTTTCATAAACATCTCCAAAGGTTTCGGGGATCACCACCTGCACCATCTCACAGGGCTGTTCGCTTACCTCCCAGCCGTAGCTTTGCAGAAATCGCACCTGCGCCAGCCCATTGGGAACGCAGGTGTCATGATGGGCGGCAGGCTGCACCGGAGCAGACGACTCAAAAGGGTGCAGTGTCAAGGCAATCAGCAGGACCGCTGCGAGGATTGCCGCTGCGCACAGCAGCTTTTTGAAGAGGGAACGAGGTTTGAATGAACAGACGAACATAGGTGGGTGGCTCCTTTCAGACAATATTCTCTGGTGGCAGAAAAGACCTGTGAGGACAAAATCAGCAGAACGATCAGATTCGGCAGCAGCAGGCAGGCATTCAGCAGATCCGCCAGCGCAAAGACCACCGGCAGACGGGCAAAGCAGCCGGCGGCACACACGACCAGAAAAATGCAGCGATAGAGGAAAAGTGCGTGGCGGCTGTCGCCGAACAGATATTCCACACAGCGCTGACCGTACAGACAAAAGCTGATGACCGAAGCAAAGGCAAACAGCGAAAGAGAGATCCCCAGCAATCTGCCGCCGGTTTTTCCCATCACGCTGCAAAATGCCTGATAGGCACCGGAGGCACCCAGCGGGACACCGCTTGCCAAAATCGAAAGTGCTGTGATGGTGCAGACCAGGATGGTGTCGCAGAACACCTCAAAAATTCCCCAGAAGCCCTGTTCGACCGGACTGTCCGCACCGCTGCAGGCGTGAGCGATGGAGGCGCTGCCCAATCCCGCCTCATGGGTGAAGATGCCGCGGGAGATGCCGACCCGCACACAGGTGAAAAATCCGACCCCGCTGCCCGCCGCACCGGCGATGCCGCCGGAGGAAAACGCCTGTGTCAAAATCTGAGAAAAGGCAGACGGAATATTCTGCCGGAAATGAAAGAGGATGATCCCGCAGCCAAACAGGTAGAGGGCGGACATCCATGGGACTAAAGCTGAGCAGGTCTGCACCGCACGGTCACAGCCGCCGTGCAGCACCCACCCGCACACCAGCACCAATACCACAGCGCACAGGGAAGGGGAAACCGAAAAGCTCTGCTGCATCGACTGGGCGATGGCGTTGGTCTGGACCATGCTGCCGCTGGACAGGCTCGAGAGGATACAGAAGATGCAAAACAGCACCGCCAACAGCTTGCCGATGGGATGTGGGATGCCGCGCGCGCAGTAATACATCGGACCGCCGCAGAAGGAGCGGGAACCGGGACGGCGCACCCGCCATCGGACCGCCAGAAAGACCTCCATATATTTGGTCATCATCCCGAGCAGCGCGCCGACCCACATCCAGAAGATGCTGCCCGCGCCACCCAGCGCCAGCGCTGCACCCACGCCGATGATGTTGCCGACCCCCATCGTACCGCCCAGTGCGGTACTGACAGCGGCAAAGGGAGAAATGCTGTCCTTGGATTCTTTTTTGCAAAACAGCGAACCGAGCGTCTTTTGTGTGACAAGACCGATCTTCCGCAGCGGAAGAAAGTGTGTAAAGACAGTAAAATAAAGCCCGCACAGCAGGGTGAAGGCGATGGTCCCGCGTCCCCACAACAGCTGCACCGCCCGGTCCAGAAGATTTTCGAGCATAATACCCCTCCTCATCCGGTTTGATAAAAATTATGTGCCGGAAAACCAAAATATGACGGGCTGGACATTTTAGCAGAATGTACTATAATGAGAACAGAGGAAACGAGCCGAGGGATAGAAGAAAAAATCAGGGAGGTATTGAAGTGAAAATTGCAATGGCATGTGACCATGGTGGTCTCAGATTAAAAAATGTATTAAAAGAAGATTTAGAAAAAAATGATTATGAAGTTGTAGATTTTGGTACATACACAGAAGAAAGCTGTGATTACCCAGATTATGCTTCTAAAGCAGCAAAAGCTGTTGCTGATGGAACGTGCGACAAGGGGGTTGTCGTATGTGGAACTGGAATTGGTGTCAGCATTACTGCCAATAAAGTAAACGGAATTCGTTGTTCATTATGTCATGATGTATTTAGTGCAAAAGCAACACGTCAACATAATGATTCAAACATGTTAGCAATGGGGCAACGTGTTATAGGGGAAGGCTTAGCTTTAGAAATCTTACATGCATGGCTTGAAAGCGAATATGAAGGCGGAAGACATGATGCAAGAATTCAGAAAATGATGGCCTTAGAAAAGGAGTAATAAATTATGAAAGATACACAATTATTTGAAAGTGTTGAAAGAGAATTAAATAGACAAAGAAATAACATTGAATTGATTGCTTCAGAAAACTTTGTTTCTGAAGAAGTATTACAATTAGCTGGATCAGTTCTTACAAATAAATATGCTGAAGGATATCCAGCAAAAAGATATTATGGGGGATGTCAATTTGTTGATGAAGTTGAAGAACTTGCAAGACAAAGAATTTGTGAAATCTATGGGGCAGAACATGCTAATGTTCAACCACATAGTGGGGCACAAGCAAATACTGCAGTTTATTTAGCTTTATTACAACATGGAGATAAAGTGTTAGGAATGTCACTTGCTGATGGAGGACATTTAACACACGGACATCCATTGAACTTTTCAGGAATTAACTATGAATTTTATAGCTATGGTGTTTCAAAAGAAACAGAAACAATTGATTATGAAGCTTATAAAAAACAAGTAGAAGAAATTAAACCAAAACTCGTTGTTGCTGGAGCAAGTGCTTATAGTAGAATTATTGATTTTGAATTTATGGCTAAAGTTGCTCATGATAATGGCGCATTATTTATGGTAGATATGGCTCATATCGCTGGACTTGTAGCTGCTGGTGTTCATCCATCACCATTTCCATATGCTGACATTGTGACAACAACAACACATAAAACATTAAGAGGGCCTCGTGGTGGTGTCATCATGTGTAAAAAAGAATTTGCTGCAGATATTGATCGTGCAGTTTTCCCAGGTATGCAAGGTGGACCATTAATGCATATTATCGCTGCTAAAGCACAATGTTTTTATGAAGTACAACAACCAGAATTTAAAGACTATGCAAAACAAATTATCAAAAATGCTAAAGCAATGGAAAAAGTCTTTAAAGAAGAAGGGTTCAGATTGGTTGCTGGAGGAACAGATAACCACTTATTACTTGTTGATGTTAAAGCAAGTTGTGGTATTTCTGGTAAAAAAGCACAACGTTTACTTGATGAAATCAATATTACAGCTAATAAAAATGCAATTCCTTTTGATACAGAAAAACCATTCAAAGCTTCAGGAATTCGTATTGGAACACCAGCAATGACAACAAAAGGATTCAAAGAAGAAGATTTTGAAGAAGTTGCTAGAATTATTGCTTATCGTTTAAAAAATGAAGAAACAGACGAAATTAAAGAAGAATGTTTAAAACGAGTAGCAAAACTTACTGAAAAGGTCACAATGTATTCAAATATTAAATATATCTAGGAGGCAAATATGTCAGTAACAATATTAGATCATGCTTTAATTCAACATAAATTAACAATTATGCGTGATAAAAATACATCAACTTATATTTTTAAACAAAACTTAGATGAAATTGCTAAACTTATGGCATTTGAAGTAACACGCAATGTTTCATTAAAAGATAAAGCAATTGAAACACCTGTTTGTCCAATGGTGGGAAAAGAAATGGATCAACAAATTATTCTTGCACCTATTTTACGTGCAGGAATTGGTTTAGTTGATGGTTTTAGAGATATTATTCCAACAGCTAAAGTTGGACATATTGGAATGGAAAGAGATGAAGAAACTTTAATTCCACGTGAATATTATGCTAAATTTCCAAAAGGTCTAGAAGATGCTTTAGTCATTGTTTTAGATCCAATGCTAGCAACTGGTGGAAGTGCTAATATGGCAATTGAAAATATTAAACAAAGAGGAGCAAGAAAAATCAAACTTGTTTGTTTAGTAGGAGCACCAGAAGGAGTTAAAGCGATTCAAGAAGCACATCCTGATGTTGATATTACACTTGCAGCATTAGATGAAAAATTAAATGAGCATGGTTATATTGTTCCTGGACTTGGAGATGCTGGAGATCGTTTGTTTGGAACAAATGAATAATAAAGAGAAGCTTTTTAAAGATTTGCTTTATGCATTGACGTTATCAGGTAAAATATTTGGAACTTTAATAGCTGGCGTCATATTGGGTTTATATTTGGATAGTATATTACTAACCAAACCTCTTCTGACGCTAGTATTTCTTGTTTTAGCGTTTATAGAAGTGATGAGAACATTATTAAAAGGTGGAAAATCATGAATGAAAAGTTAGTTTTTAAGAAATCATTTTTTATTTTTTTGATAGGTTTTATCGTTTTTTCAATTATTGGTTTGATGATAAAATCTATCAGTTATTCGCTAGGTTTTTTGCTTGGATATTTATTTAATCTTGCAATTTTTTATGTTATTATTATCACGTCTGATATGATATTGAACTTAAAAAGATCTACAAGTTTAATTATCTTATTAAATATAGTCAAACTTGCAATTTATGCGATTGGTTTTTTAATTGCTATTTTTATTCCAAAATGGTTTAATCTGATAGGTGTTCTTTTTGGATATATGGTCATTAAAATAACCATATATATTGTAAGTTATCAAATGAAGGGGGTGAAAGGGTGAGTAACTTCTTAGATTCTTTACAGGTAGAATTAATCTTTTCATTGATTATTATGGTGGTGATGGCTATTTTCTTTATTTATGCCGGAAAGAAATTTGCAACTGCTGATCCAACAGCAAGACCTAAAGGTGTTGTTTTAGTTGTTGAAACAGGTGTTAAAATGATTTACGACTATTTAAAAAGTATCATGCCAAAGAAATTTGAAAAGAACTATTATCCATACTTTGCAATGCTTTTTGCATATTTGGTCATTGCTAACTTAAGTGGATTATTAGGATTTGAAGCACCAACTTCAAATTATTCTATTACTCTTGCATTAACAACAATTACATTCTGTTTAATTCAGTTTAATGCAATCAAAAAACAAGGATTATTATCTTACATTTGGGGTGCTGTATGGCCACCAACAAACTTATTAAGTATTCTTTCGCCATTGATTTCGTTATCAATGCGTTTATTTGGGAATATTTTAAGTGGATCGATCCTTATGTATTTAGTTTATCAATTAACAGGTTACATTTCAGGGTTATTGATCAACTTTAACTTTTTAGGACCAGTGATTGCTCCTTGGCTACATTGTTATTTTGATGTCTTTGCAGGATGCATTCAAACATTGGTATTCGTTACATTATCATCTATCTTGATAATGATGGAAAATCCAGATTAAGTTCTTTACTAGCTTGCTAGTTAAGATATAAATGAAAAATGAACTATTTTTTAGGAGGAAAAAAATTATGGTAAAAGGTTTAATTGCTATTGCAGCAGGTCTTGCTGTATGTGCAGGTTTAGGAACAGGGATTGGTGAAGGGATTGCTGCTAGTAAAGCTGTAGAAGCTGTTGGTAGAAACCCAGAAGCTGAAGGTAAAATCCGTACTATGATGATCTTAGGGATTGCCTTATCAGAAACAGTTGCCATCTATGGTTTATTAGTTTCTTTAATCTTATTATTCGTATATTAATAATTGAAAATCTGACAAAGGAGGAATAAAGATGCCAGATATAGCAGGAAAATTATTCCCTAATCTTACAACACTGATTGTTCAATTATTATCTACAGGAGTTTTGTTACTTATTTTTAAGAAGTTTTTATGGAAAAATGTCATGAAATATTTTGCTAAAAGAGCAAATTACATAGAATCTACAATCAATGAGGCAAAAGAAATGAACGAAAAAGCTTCTACAAATTTAGAAACAGCTGAAAAAGAAGCACGTGAAGCTGCCAGCAAATATCGTGAAATTCTTGATCAAGCAAAAGATGATGGTCAAAAAGTGAAACAACAAATTATTGACCAAGCAAACGAAGAAGCAAGAGCTAAAATTGAACAAGCACAAAAAGAAATTGAAACAGAAAAGAAACAAGCTCAAGCAGATATGAAACAAGAAATTGTGGATGTTGCTATTGAGGTTGCAACTAAAGTGATGAACAAAGAAATGAATGAAGAAATCAACAAAGGATTAGTAGAAGAATTTGTTGATGATGTGGTTAACTAATGAGTGTTGTTGGCGATAGATATGCTGAATCTTTATTTGATTTGGCTAAAGAAGAAAATAAAGTCACTCAATATCTTGATGACATCAAATTAGTTGGTGAGGTTCTAGATAGTGATCCTCAAATTGTTCAATTCTTTAATCACGTTCTTATTGAAAATGATAAAAAGATTCAATTATTGGATCAATCATTTAAAGGGAATGTTGATCAATATGTTTTAAATTTCTTAAAACTATTAGTGCAATCAAGAAGAATTCGTTATATTGATGATATTGTTAATCAATCGGATACCCTTGGAACGCAGGAAGAGAAAATGCGCTATATCCGGCAACAGTTGGCCTGGAAGCGGCTGTTTTCGGTGGTTGTAACAGATATGAATGCCATTCGGCTGACCCTCTACAAGAGAGAGAGAATTGCCAGCCAAAGTCGTTATCTGAAGTATGAAGAGGCGGTGGGCAGTACAGGGCAGTCCCAGGGAATTTATATTCAGTTCCTGATTGCAGTGATCCATTATATTTCAGCTATTCATGCAGGCGCGGCTGCAGGTGAGCATCTCAGGAAAGTCCTGTTTATTGATAATCCATTTGGCGCAGCCAAGGATATTTATATCTGGGAGCCGATTTTTAAGCTGTTAAAGACTAACCACGTGCAGCTCATTGTTCCGGCACGAGGTGCAACCCCGGCGATTACGGGAAGATTTGATGTCAATTACATTTTAGGACAGAAGCTTGTACATAACCGGCAGCAGACGGTTGTTGTCGATTACTACAGTCGTACAAAAAATGAGGAACTTGAATATACGCGCATGGATTATGAGCAGGCAGTATTCGACTTTATATAGGCGCTATAGGCAAAAAACGCCTCAACGTTGGCATTTCTTTTTAAAAGAGTTTACAAGAATACTGCGCTGTGATAAACTTGAATAGAATATGTTTAAATCATTTATTTGATATATACAGTAAAGGTGGCGTTTGTTTTGGATAAGTATGAATTTAATATAAAAGTAGATCAAATTAAAAAGCTTGCTGCCAAGAAGTCATTTCAGGAGGCGGCAGCGATTGCCAAGGAAATGAACTGGCAGAAGGTGAAGGACTGGTCCACGCTGGCAACTGTTATTAACGTACAGGAAGCGGCAGGGGATTATCTGGAAGCAAGAGATATGGCAATTCTTGCATACAACAGAAATTTAGGCGGCAGAAAGCTGGTTTATAAGCTGGCGGAGCTGCTCATTAAGCTGGAAGATTTTGAAACGGCAGAGGAACTTTATGAAGAATATGAAAAGATGTCACCGCATGATGTCAATCGTTTTCTTTTGTATTTTGATTTAAGAAAGGCACAGAATGCCTCGGATAATGAACTTGTAGAAATCTTAGAGGACTACAAAGAGCATGAAATTGATGAAAAGTATATGTTTGAACTGGCAAAGTTATATGCCAAAACAGGCAGAAAAGAAGAATGTATCAAGACCTGTGATGATATTGTACTGTGGTTTCAGGACGGACAGTATGTGGAGAAGGCGATTCAGTTAAAGCAGGAATTTGGCGTTGAACTGACCAATACACAGAAAAAAATCTTAAAGGATATTAAGAATCAGAAGCAGGATATAGAAGCAACCAGAGAAATCATGTTTGAGGAACAAAAGCAGCTTGCGGCAATCCAGAGCGATGAAATTGAAGAAGCGGTGGAAGAAGCAGAAAGTGATGCGGACGATGATATTATTCTGCCGGAAGACGATGAAAGTACCCGTGGCATTAAATCTTTCTTTAAGAAAGCATTTCATTCGCGGGCGCAGTCAGAAGAAGATATGCGCGAAATAGGCTATGAAGATGATGACGAATCCGATGATTCCGATACATATGAGAACACTGGTGCGCAGGATACAGAAAAAACACCGGAAGAACCGGTATTTTCAGCGGAAGAATTTGTAAAAGAAAAGACAGTGACGGATACCGCACCAAAAGCAGAAAAAAAGGAAGCTGATACAACGGTGGATTTGTCTGAAAGTATTGACAAGGCATCCTCATCTTTACGTGAACTGATAGAAGATGCAAAGAAGAAACTGGAAGACAGCTGCGGCGACTTGTCAGGTAAAGAGGATTCATTCCGGCAGAAGGCTGTAAATACGGTCAAAGAACCGGCAGATGAAGTAGAGATTAAAGTGGACATTCCGGCATATAACAATCCGTATGATACACAAAATTTACAGGCGGCACTCGCTAAAAATTTAAGTGAATTCATGGAGGAAGAAAAAGCAGAGGCAGAGGCACTGCGTCCTCAGCCGGCGAAGCAGGAAGAAACGGCCGGTGAAAGTCAGGAAGATGAACAGATTGAAGGTCAGTTAAGCCTTGCAGACTGGTTAGAAGCGGTCCGTGAAGAAAAATACGGAAAGCAGAATACAAGGGAATTCTCAAAGACAGAGCTGGAAAAGATGTTAGATGAGAAGGACGAAAAGAGTGCGGCATACGAGCGCATTATGGTTGAGCAGAAAGCAGCGGCACAGGCAGCAGGCAAAGCCTTTGATGAAAAAGAAGCAAGCCGCCATGCACACGCACAGGTGATGTTACAGGCAGCAAAGACCGATCTTGCAATCCGCACCGGAAAAGCAACCGTACACTTAGAAGAAGCAGCAGCACAGGATGTCCGTCGTCAGCAGGCAGAGGAAGAAGCAAGAAGAAAAGCGGAGGCCGAAGTACAGATTCAGAGGCGCATGGAAGAAGCCCAGAAAGCAAGAGCCGAGGCAGAAGCCAGACGGTTAGCCGAAGCACAGCGTGCAGCTGAAGAAGCCAAGCGGGAAGCTGCAAAGAAAGCCGAAGCACAGCGTATAGCCGAACAGGAAGCAGCGCAGCAGGCAGAAGCCCAGCGGTTGGCGGAAGAAGCAGCACAAAGAGAACAGGCACAGCGTGCGGCAGAGCAGGAAGCGGCACAAAGACAGCGGGCGGCTGTCAGTGAGGAAGTTTCATTAAATACACAGCAGCTTCCGCCGATGGAAGACCATCTTTCCGATATGAATCCGCTGGAAGCAATCAGCAGTGCAAAGCTTGCCAGTGCCGTACAGCAGGAGAAAGTTTACACCGGCATGGGCGAAGGCACGGAAATTGATGAAGAAAAGAAGTTAAGCGGAGAACTTGCAAAGATTTTCAGAAAATACCGTGAAATGCCGGGACTGGAAAGCCAGCTGGCAGCATATTTTGAAAGCCTTGAACAGGAAATGGCGATTTCAACGTCGCAGATCGGCAATATTATCATTTCCGGTAATTCAAGCTCAGATAAGTCTGATCTTGCAAGAGCCATTGTGCGTGCGGTGAATTACCTGTATCCGGAACACACACGTAAGATTGCAAAGACGACCGGTGACAGTATCAATAACCGTGGACTGGCAAAGGCGATGAATAAGTTAAAAGGCACCGCACTGATTGTTGAAGGTGCGGGGGCAATCCAGCCGAAGCGTATGAGTGAAATGCTGGAATGTCTGGAACAGGATACGGAACGTATGATTGTTATTCTGGAGGATTCGGATGCAGAAATGAATGTACTGCTCAATTTCAATCCGGAAATGACACAGAAGTTTAATCATCGCATCGTGTTAAAACAATACACGGTCAATGAACTGGTTGAAATGGCAAGAAAATTTGCAAGAAAACGCCAGTATGAAGTCAGTGATGATGCGCTGCTGGAACTTTATTTAAAGATTGATAAATTACGTAATAATGTAGATAATATCCGTATGGATGATATTAAGGAAATTATCAATCACGCAATTGTAAAAGCAGAAAAACGCGGCTCAAAAAGATTCTTTGGCGGTTTAAAGAGAAAACGCGGCGAAAACGGAGATGTTACCATCCTTGTTGAAGCAGATTTTAAAGATTGATAAAAAAAAATAAAAATGCCGGTACAGGCAGCACAATAAGAAATGGAGGAAATGAATCATTATGAAGAACATAGAGGAACTGTCAGTAAATACAATCCGTGTGTTATCAGCAGAAGCGATTCAGAAAGCAAAATCAGGACATCCGGGACTGCCGCTTGGCGCAGCACCGATGGCATATGAATTATGGACAAACCATATGAACCACAATCCGGCAGACCCGGAATGGGCAAACAGAGATCGTTTTGTACTCTCAGGAGGACACGGCTCGATGCTGTTATATTCTTTATTACATTTGTTTGGCTACGGAAATCTTTCTATGGAAGACTTAAAGAATTTCAGACAGCTGGGTTCATTGACACCGGGACATCCGGAATACGGTCATACCGTTGGTATTGAAGCGACGACAGGCCCGCTTGGACAGGGTATGGCAATGGCAGTCGGTATGGCAATGGCAGAAGCACA
>ERZ827488.4117-NODE-4117-length-10837-cov-2.749119_pt1 | contig 10837 bp, 7 predicted proteins | sample MGYA00519771_ERZ827488 | MGnify/ENA primary metagenome ERZ827488 (study PRJEB31778, sample SAMEA3449323) | human gut metagenome | biome: human gut; feature: human-associated habitat; material: faeces | place: United Kingdom | collected 2010/2012 ...
CGCCGGTCGTCGCGGCCCGCCGGGGATCGTTGTCCGAGGGGCGGGGCGACGCGAAACGGAACGGAACGGAGCGCACCGATTCTCTGGCGCCGCGACGGGCGGACAGCCTGCGCAGGGATTCTCTGGCGGCGGATTCGCTGCATGTCGACTCGCTCCTTCGGGATTCGTTGCAGCAGGATACGGTGGTAATGACCAAGGAGCAGCGCAAACAGTTGCTGCGCGAGGCGGCCGCACGCGAGAAGGCCGAACTGAAAGCGAAGCGCGATGCCGAACGGCAGGCCAAACTCGATACGATCGCGGCGCGCCGTCTGGCCAAGACGCGCGCGAAACTCGACGCACAGCGCGCGAAGGATTCGCTGCGCAATGCCCGGCTGGCGGCCAAACGGGCCGAAAAGGCGGCGCGGCGGCGTGCCAAGCTGGGACTGCCCGAACCGGTCGACAGCACGAAACTCGATTCGCTCGACCGGCATACGGAGGGAGCGGACTCGCTGGCGGCGGACAGCCTGCGCAGGGATTCTCTGGCTGCGGATTCGCTGTCGCTCGACTCGCTGGGGCTGACGCCTGCCGATTCGCTCGATTCGCTGGCGCGCGATACGATCTACCGGTTGGTCAAAGGATTCCGCAACGTGCGTATCTACCGCTCCGACTTCCAGTCGGTATGCGATTCGCTGGTGGCCGTTTCGCGCGACTCGACCATTCATCTCTACATCGATCCCGTGCTGTGGAACCAGAACAGCCAGATCACTTCGGACGTGATGGACATCTTTACGGCCAACAGCCAGATCGTTCGGGCGGAGTTCGTCGGGCGGCCGCTGATGGTCTCCGAGTTGGATACGATGCACTACAACCAGGTGGCGGGCAAGACGATGACCGCCCTGTTCCGCAACAACCAGATCTACCGCAACGACGTGAAGGGCAACGCCCAGACGATCTATTTCATGCAGGAGGACGATTCGCCCGACATCATCGGGCTGCTGGTGCTCGAAAGCGGCGATCTGACCTTCTTCATCGAGGAGAAGCAGGTGGTGAAGATCACCTATCGCAACAATCCCGTCTATACGATCTATCCGATGGACAAGATTCCGCCCGACGTGGATCTCTTCTTGAAGGATTTCAAGTGGGAGGCCAAGCGCCGGCCCGCGCAGCGCGATGTCTTCGACCGCACGATCCGGCCTTCGATCCGTGCGGCAAAGAGCAGCCAGTCACGCCCGCAGTTCCCGATCGCGGCGCGCATCGACGCCTTCAAGCGCCGGTTGATCGAGAGCCGCCGCTGGAGCGACCGCAACGACGTGGTGCAGCCCGACGTGATCGAGTGGATGTATTCGCTGGGCTGGCGTCCGCCCGAACAGGAGGAGGAGAGCCTGCCGGTCGTTCCGCTCGCCGGAAATGCGAAAGAGACCTCGCCGTAGAGCGGGGTCTCTTGTCGTATCGAGGCGGATGGGGACGAGGCCGAGCCGCCGGTTCTCAGGGGCGGACGAAGGTCAGGCTTCTGTCCTCTTCCGCGAAGAGCACGGCGGTATTGACCAGTGCCAGATGCGAATAGGCCTGCGGAAAATTTCCGAGCAGTTCTTTCGTATCGAAATCGATATCTTCGCTGAACAACCCCACGTGGTTGGCGCAGCGCAGGACTCCGTCGAACAACCGTCGGGCCTCCTCCCGCTCTCCGATGACGAAGAGCGCGCGTATGAGCCAGAACGTGCAGATCGTGAAGGCCGATGCGGGCATACCGAAATCGTCCTCGCTGTTGTAGCGATACATCAGGCCGTCGTGCAGCAGCGCCTCCTTGACCGCCCTTACCGTTCGGCTGTAACGCGGATCCGTCGCCTCGATGAAACCGTAGGGTTCCATGAGCAGCAGCGACGAGTCCAGCGCCAGGTTGTCGTAGGCTTGCGAGAAACTTCCGATTTCCTCCTTCCATCCGTTTTTCATCACGTCGTCGCGGATGTCGTCGGCCTCCCGCCGCCAGCGGCGGCCGTACTCGTTTTTGCCGAGCAGGTCGGCGACCTTCGCGCCCCGATCCAACGCCACCCAGCACATCACTTTCGAAGAGACGAACTGACGGCTCCGGCCGCGGATCTCCCAGATTCCCTTGTCCGGTTTGCGCCACTCTTCCGTCACGGTCGAGAGAATGTTCTTGACCATCTCCCACATGTCCTCGATTTCGTCGAGCGAACCCGGCATCAGGCGGTAGTATTGGTAGATCAGATCCATCAGGTATCCGAACGAGTCGTTCTGCCGCTGGTGGTAGGCATCGTTGCCGATGCGCACGGGTTTGGAGTTCCTGTAACCCGACAGATGATCCAGTGTAGTCTCGGTCAATGTCCGCTCGCCGCGGATGCCGTACATGATCTGGTAGGGCTCGTGCGTGTTGACGAATGTCGACTGGATGAAGCGCATGAACCGGGCGGCCGCTCCGGGGTGTCCGATGCGGAAGAGCGTCTCGATGGACATCGAAGCGTCTCGGAGCCAGCAGAAGCGGTAATCCCAGTTGCGGACGTCGCCGGCGCTTTCGGGCAGACTGGTCGTGAGGGCCGCCAGCACGGCGCCGTTGTAGTAGGACATGAGTTTCAGTGTCAGCAGGCTCCGTTCGATCACGTCGTTGTAATAAGTGAACCTTTTCGTGCGGTTCGTCCAGTTGAGCCAGTAGACCAGCGTGCGGCAGTATTCGAGTTTTTCGCGTTCGATGTCCACCGGAATCACTTTTTCGTTGTGCGACAGCAGGAAGAATTCGTCGCGTTCGAGGACGATCTCCTCCCGCCGTGCGATCTTTCCGAGCGGCAGCGAGGCATAGAGATAGAGCCGGTTCTTCGGGTCGGAGAGGCTGTGGCTTTCGATGAATTCGGGCGTGACGGTCTGCTCCGTGCGGCCGCGGGCATAGTCGGGCGCAGGGGCGTAATGTACCCGCAGGCGCGGCCTTCCCCTGACCCACCGGACGTAGCGGTAGAGTTCGGGAGGCATGTAGTGTTCGTCCCTGCGCGAACGGTAGCAGGGCATGAAATCGAGTATGACGAACTCGCCCTCGGCGGCCGAGAAGGTCGTGGCGAGGATGTTCGTGTGGGGGATGTAGGCCTGCGAAATGCGGTATTCCTCCGCGACGTCGAATCCGAAGCATCCCCCTTTCCGACGGTCGAGCAGCGATGCGAACACCGATGGCGAGTCGAAGTCGGGCAGGCACATCCATTCGATGGTTCCGCGTGCGGAGACGAGTGCCGCCGTACGGCAGTTGCCGACGACGCCGTAATTCAGATTATTGTCCATATTCCTCGGTTCGGCGGCCGGCCACCAGTTTTTTCAGATTGTTCCATGTCGTGCGGATCGCGTGTTTCACGCCGGCCGGGTCGAAACTGCCGCGGTCCCGGGCGAGGAGTTCCAGCAGAGGAACGACCTCGCTCTGTTCGGGCATATTGTAGCGGGCATGCTCCGAAGCGTTGCCGATCTTGATCGAGAGGGCTCGGGGCGGCAGGGCTGCGAACATGTCGTCGTCGGTGGTGTCGTCGCCGAGCGCAAGGATGAAATCGTAGCGTTCCTGCCGCAGCAGGCGTGAAGCGGGGCGACTTGATCTCCACGACCTTGTCCCCTTGCAGGATGTGCAGGTTCAGGCGTGCGCACAGCGGCATGAGCGCGTTGACCAATTGCTGTGCGCGCAACTGTCCCAGCCAGCTGTCGGCTTCGCGGTAATGCCATGCCAGTGCCGTCTGTTTGCGTTCGATGCGCGAGCGGGGCGTCTTCCGTGCGAAGTGTTCGAGCAACGCCGACAGCTTCGGATCCCACGAGGCGGGGCGGATGTTACAACGCCATGCGCCGCGATCCTTGTAGAAGGCACCGTGCTCGGCAGCGAGCGATACGGGCAGTCCGCCGAACCACTTTTCGAGCGTCCCGGAGTCGCGGCCGCTGCAAATGACCACGCGGTTCGCGGCATCCGTTCCCAGCGTACGGAGCAGTTCGCAGAGCCGGTGCGAGGGTACGGCCTCTTCGGGACGGGAACGGATCGGAGCGAGCGTACCGTCGTAATCGAACAGCAGCAGCCGTCGTTTCGCACGACGGTATGGCCCGACGATCTCGGCCGCGACGGTTTCGGACGTCAGCCGTTTGCGGCGTACCGCTTCGTTGCGGCGGCAGACGTCGGCCAGCTCCTTCATGAAATCGGCTGCCCATTTGTTCACGGTCTGCGTCGATACGACGGCCTGCATCCGTTCGATGCGCCGCAGCTGTTCCTCGACGGGCATCGTCAGCGCACGGTGAATCGCCGCCGCGATCTGCTCCGTGTCGTTGGGATTGATCGGCAACGCGTCCGCCAGTTCGACGGCGGCACCGGCCATTTCGCTGAGGATCAATACACCGGGGTTGTCGTTCTTGACGGCTACATACTCCTTGGCCACGAGGTTCATCCCGTCGCGGAGCGGGGTGACCAGCGCCACGTCGGCGACGTAATACATCGCCGCCAGTTCCTCGAACGAAAAGCCGTGGTAGAAGTAGCGGACGGGTGTCCACTCCATCGTGGAGTAGCGTCCGTTGATCGCCCCGATCTCCTTGTCGATCTCCGTCTTCAAGTCGGCGTAGGAGTTGACACGGTCGCGCGAGGGGACGATCACCATCGCCAGCGTCGCCTGCCCCCGGTATTCGGGATAGCGTTCCAGAAACGAACCGAAGCCGCGGAGCCGATGGAGAATTCCCTTGCTGTAATCCAGCCGGTCGACCGAGAGGATCAGCTTGCGGTCGCCGAACTGTTCCCGTGTCTTCGCGATCAGCGGTTGCGCTCCGGCGTTCGAGGAGATGCCGTGGAAGGCGGCGTAGTCGATGCCCATCGGCAGCGCGTCGACGCGGACGCAGCGGTTGCCGATCTGCGTCTCGTCGAGCCGGAAATCGATGTGCAGCACCCGTTCCGCCGTACCGATGAAGTGGCGCATGTAGTCGTGGGTGTGGAATGCGACCAGATCGGCTCCCAGCACGCCCCGCAGGATCTCGGCCCGTTCGGGCAGGATGCGGAAGAGTTCGTACGACGGGAAGGGGATGTGGTGGAAATAACCGATGCGCAGCGCGGGACGATGTTCGCGCAGCAGTCCGGGCAGCAGCATGAGCTGGTAGTCCTGCACCCAGACGATGTCGTCGGGTTCGATCCGGCGGAGAATCTCTTCGCAGAAGAGCGCGTTGACTTTCCGGTAGGCCTCCCAGAAATCCTTGCGGTAGCGGGTGAACGCGAAGAAATAGTGGCACAACGGCCAGATCGTGCTGTTGCTGTACCCTTCGTAGTAGTTCGCGATCTGTTCCGGCGTGAGGAAAATGGGGTGGAAGTTCATTTTCGCCAGCTCTTCGCGGATGCTCCGCCGGTCTTCGTCGGTCTCTACGTCGACTCCCGGCCAGCCGATCCAATGTTTTTCGTAACGGGTGTGCAGGGCATGGAGACCGGTCGCCAGACCGCCTTCGCTGCGGGTGAAGAGGTAGGCGCCGTCGCGGTGTACGGCTTTCACGGGCAGTCGGTTGGATATGATGTATAATTTCATATGAATAAAAGATACAAAGGGAGCGCCATATCTCTTTTTCAGGTGTCAATATGTTGAATATGAGTGGGATGTGTTTTTATGGCGGATGCGGAAGACCCTATCGTTTTGAGAGGCGGCGTCTTGAAATGAGAGGGTTCCCGTTCGCTTTTTCTGAAATCGGTGCGTACGTGCGGAGGGGAATTGCGGTCGGGGAATGGATGGCGGGGATTTGGCGGTTGCCGGAATTTCCCTATCTTTGTGGAAACTACAAACCAGCTTTTCTATGAAACATCTTTTGCTGGCGGCCGCGCTGTTCGGCTGCCTGACCTCTGCGGCCGAGACACCGTGGAAACCTGCCGGCGACCGGATCAAAACCCGTTGGGCCGCCGAGGTCGATCCCGCGGCTCCGCTGCCCGAATACCCGCGTCCGACGCTCGTGCGCAGCCGGTGGCGCAATCTCAACGGCCTGTGGAACTATTCGCTCACGCCGGCCGGAGCGGCGGCTCCGGGCGAAGCGCAGGGGCGGATCCTGGTGCCCTTCCCGATCGAATCGTCGCTGTCGGGCGTGCAGCGCGGCGTGACGCCGCAGGAGGCGCTGTGGTACGAGACCACGTTCGAAGTGCCTGCCGCATGGCGCCGGGGCAACGACGTGCTGCTCCATTTCGGCGCGGTGGACTGGCGTGCCGAGGTCTATGTCAACGACCTGCTCGTAGGCAGTCATACGGGCGGATATACCCCCTTCTCGTTCGACATCACCCCCGCGCTTTCGGCCAAAGGGGTGCAGAAGCTGACGGTCAAGGTGACCGATTCGACAGACAAGGGTTTCCAGCCCCACGGCAAACAGGTGCTCGAACCCCGCGGCATCTGGTACACGCCCGTGACGGGTATCTGGCAGACGGTGTGGATCGAACCGGTTCCTGCTGCCAACCGTATCGCAGGGATCACGACGCGCAGCGACATCCGCGCCGGCGTCCTTTCGGTCGACGTGAAGACCGCCCGCACGGGCAGCGACCGCGTCTGCGTGACGCTCTCGGCCGATGGCAAGACGTTGGCCGAGCGAAGCAGCATGGCCGGGCAGCCGGTGCACCTCGCCGTCGAACATCCGCGTCTGTGGAGTCCCGACGACCCCTATCTCTACGACCTGACCGTGACGCTCGTGCGCGACGGACGGGTGATCGACCGTGCCGAATCCTACGCCGCGCTGCGCGAGATCGCCACCGGGCGCGACGCCAACGGTATCGAGCGCATGACGCTCAACGGCCGGCCGCTCTTCCATTTCGGCCCGCTCGACCAGGGCTGGTGGCCCGACGGCCTCTACACGGCCCCGACCGACGAGGCGCTGCTCTACGACATCCGGTTCACGAAGCAGCTGGGCTTCAATATGATCCGCAAACATATCAAGGTCGAACCCGAACGCTGGTACTGGCATTGCGACCGCGAGGGAATCCTCGTCTGGCAGGACATGCCCAGCGGCGACATGTCGACGGGCAAGTGGGAGCCGCACCGCTACGGCGCGGGAACCGACGCCGCGCGTTCGGAGGAGTCGTTCGCCAATTATTATAAGGAGTGGGGCGAGATCATGGATTTCTGCGGCCGGCATCCGTCGGTGGTGGTTTGGGTGCCCTATAACGAAGCGTGGGGGCAGTACCGCGCCGAGGAGGTGGCCGACTGGACCAAGCGCCGCGACCCGTCGCGGCTGGTCAATCCGGCCAGCGGAGGCAACTACCGCGACTGCGGCGACATGCTCGACCTGCACAACTACCCGGGTCCCGCCATGAAACTCTTCGATCCGCAGCGCGTGAACGTGCTGGGCGAATACGGCGGCATCGGGCTGCCCATGGAGGGACACCTCTGGTGGAACAAGCGCAACTGGGGCTACGTGCAGTTCAAGACCCCGGAGGAGGTGACGGCAGAGTATGAGAAATACGCCAAAAGCCTGATCAAATACGTGCGTCTGGGCTTCTCGGGCGCCGTCTACACCCAGACCACCGACGTGGAGGGCGAAGTGAACGGTCTGTTCACCTACGACCGCAAGGTGATGAAGGTGCTTCCCGAACGGCTCAAGGCCGCCAACAAAGCGGTCATCGAATCCATGCCGCTGGACATGGAGTAAACGCTCCGGATTCCTGCAAAAACAACCTCTGCGTACACTTAATAACGAAAAAGGGAACGGGCGTGAAATTCACGCCCGTTCCCTTTTCAATCCATCGCCTATTTCAGCACCCGCTCGACATAGGCCTTGTAATCCTTCACGACGGGTTCGTAGCCGTCGTCCTCGTACAGCGGCGAGGAGATCAGGAAATCGGCCGACGAACGGTTGATGGCCGTCGGGACGTTGTAAAGCGTCGCCAGACGCAGCAGCGCCTTCACGTCGACGTCGTGCGGCTGGGCCGACATCGGGTCCCAGAAGAAAATCAGGGCGTCGATCTTGCCGTCGGCGATCAGCGAACCCAGCTGCTGGTCACCGCCCAGCGGACCGGATTTGAGCAGCGTGATCCTCAGATCGGGAAGCTCTTCGATCTCCTCGTCACCCTCGTACTCTTCCCGGTGGTCGCGCAGCGTCTTTTCGACCATCTTGCCGGTCGTACCCGTGCAGACCAGATGGTGACGGCCGAGTTTTTTGCTGTTCCAGTCCACCCATTCGGCCAGATCGTGCTTCATGTTGTCGTGGGCAACCAATGCCAGCACTTTCGTCCTTCGTTCCATAATGTCAGTTGCTTGAATGTTTGTTTCGCTATTGCACAAAGATAATATAAACCGCGAATTCGGCGGCATGAAAAAAGCCGGAATCACACCGGATACAACGAAAAAGTCCCGCTCCGAGAGCGGGACTTTTTCTATTCGGCTTCGGACGGGAGTTTGAACTCCGTAAAACCGGCCCTGACCAGAATGTTGTACCACGCGAAGCACTTCTTCATGTCGGATACGTGCACCCGGTCGCGGTCGTATTCGGGAAGGACCTCGGCGAAAGCGGCTTTCAGCTTCTCAGGCGCCTCCTTGGGGCTGATGGCCTCCTTGCCGCCCGTATGCGCATAGATTTTGGTGAAGACGTCCGCCAGCGCAATGTCCTCGCCTTCGGTGAACATCGAAATCTCGGTCAGGGAGCTGACCTTCGACGACGCCGAGGCGTTCATCCGCCTGCCGTCGAGCAGCGATTCGACGATCACGCCGTTGGTGGACTGCGCCACGTATTTATAAAGTCCGGGCTGGCCCGAAATGGCCAGAATTTCTTTTAATTCCATAAACGATATCTCTGATAAAAATTAGTTTTCGTCCGGCAGGTCGGGATTCGGCTTTTCTTCGTCTTCGCCGCCCTCGACCTTATAGGTATACGTCTGGGTCCACATGAAGACATAATCGGAACGGGTAAGCACCTGAAACGACACTTTCGCTCCGGCCTTCTGTCCCGGAATCCGCTCCCTGAACGTAACGGTGGTGGCGTCGTAATTGAAAGGCGTAGTCGTCACCACATTGGACTCGTCGCCGTCCACGAAGTAGGCAAGCCACACCTGTTTGACCTTGTACGGGCAGGATACCGTCGCATTCACCCACACGACCTCGTCCACCTTCACCGGTTCGGTGATTTTGTCCGGCTGCGTCGCCGTCGTGAAAGTCACTTCGTCGAAAACGGGCGGCGTCTCGTATTCGGGACCGAGCTCCTTGTTGCAGGCGGCCAGCAGCCAGACTGCGGCTGCGGCAAACAGTAATTTTTTCATATACTCCTCACTTAGTTTTGTTTCACATGTACGTCCATCTGCGGGAAGGGGAAGCTGATGCCCTTGAGCGGCAGCAGTTTGTAGATTTTTTCGTTGTTCTCGAAAAACACGTCCCAGTAATCGGCGTTTTTCACCCATGCGCGCACCGAAAGGTTCACCGAGCTGTCGGCGAGCGCCGCAACCCACACCACGGGAGCCGGATCTTTCAGCACACGGCTGTCGGCGGCCAGCAGGTCGAGAAGCGCCCTCCGCGCCGCATCGACGTCGTCGCCGTACGAAATGCCGATCGTCCAGTCCACGCGGCGCGTCTCGGAAGTCGAATAATTGTCGATGATCGCCGTGGCAATGGAATTGTTAGGAATATAAATCGTCTGGTTGTCGCCGGTGGTGATGACCGTCGAGAAGAGTTTGATCTCGCGCACCGTGCCCGACTGGCCCTGCGCCGAAATGAAATCGCCGACCCGGTAAGGTTTCATCAGCAGGATCATCACGCCGCCCGCGAAGTTCTGGGCCGTACCGCTCAGGGCCATACCGATGGCCAGCGTGGCGGCCGAGAAGAGGGCGATGAGCGAAGTGACGTTGACGCCGAGGGTCTGCACGACGATCATCAGCAAGATGAGCGTGAAGACCACCTTGACGGTATTGCGCAGGAACGAGCGGAGCGAAGTGTCCACCTGACGGCGCTCGAATGCGGCGTCGAGCAACCGCACGATGCGGCGCACGATCCAGCGGCCGATAAAATAGATGGCCAGCGCGATCAGGATCTTCACCAGTATCCAGACGGATTCGGAAAGCAGAGAGCGCAGCATGTCGCCCACGTCCAGATGGATGATTTTATTCACCGCCTCGGCGAGATTGGCTTTCTGCACGCTGTCGGGCAGAATCAAAGGCGCTTCTGGCGTTTCCGTAAAAAACGGCACGAGAAAAGACCACATAAAGTCCGATTTTTAAGTTTATCATGCAAAAATAACCAAAAAAAAGAAAGTTTACTAACTTTGTCTACGAATTTACCAAAAGGAAACAGGAAAACGATGCAGAACAACGTTGAAATCATCCAGATAAACATTTCCGGCGAAGACAAGCCGGGAATGACCTCTTCGCTCACCGAAATACTCGCGCGCTACGACGCCTTCATCCTCGACATCGGTCAGGCCAATATCCACCAGTCGCTGACGCTGGGCATCCTGTTCAAGACCACGGCCGACAAGTCGGGCAACATCATGAAAGAGCTGCTGTTCAAGGCTTCGGAGCTGGGCGTGATGATCCGCTTCACGCCGATTGCGGAGCGGAAATACGAGGACTGGGTAGGCCGTCAAGGCAAAAACCGATACATCATAACCCTGCTGGGGCGCACCGTAACGGCGCGGCATATCGCCGAAGTGACCAGCGTCGTGGCCGAACACGGACTCAATATCGACGCCATGAAGCGTCTGACGGGCCGCATCCCGCTCAGCGAGGACGACCGTGCGGCCAAATCCTGCATCGAGCTTTCGGTGCGCGGGTCGCTCACCGACGAGGAGCGCAGCACCATGCAGGAGGGATTCATGAATCTCTCGGAGATCGGTCTCGACGTCTCGTTCCAGAAGGACGACATCTACCGCCGCAGCCGCCGCCTGATCTGCTTCGACATGGATTCGACGC
>ERZ827488.4121-NODE-4121-length-10828-cov-3.901884_pt1 | contig 10828 bp, 9 predicted proteins | sample MGYA00519771_ERZ827488 | MGnify/ENA primary metagenome ERZ827488 (study PRJEB31778, sample SAMEA3449323) | human gut metagenome | biome: human gut; feature: human-associated habitat; material: faeces | place: United Kingdom | collected 2010/2012 ...
GTCATGTCATGCCTGAATTTTCATCACAAAAAACTGTTATCATACTTTGTCACAGCCCTGTACAGTTCTGACAATACACATGCAATAGCAAATGTAATCAGTAACAATACTGTAAACTGACCAGTCACGAAATAAAGCAATGCAGTAATTGTTCCCATAATAAGTACTGCCCCTGGTTTTCTCACTTTAGCTGTCATAAGCAGGAATGGGATTCCGGTCACAATTCCTGTCACGCCCGGTAACAGCAGCCACAACACTGGCACAAATCCAGTAAACATAGCTGCCAGATTGAGCATAAAATAAATTGCAGAGAAGATTCCTATTGTAATAAGATCCTTTCCTGATAATTTTCTTGATTCTTCCATGTTTTTCGTTCCTCCTAGCCGATTTTCCAGCCTTCCGACTGGCTTCTGATATCTACAAAATCCTTATATTTTCCAGGAACAGCTACAAGCTCTCTGTGGGTTCCTCTCTGAACAATCTGTCCATCATCCACCACCAGAATCTGGTCTGCCTGCTCAATCGTCGCCAGTCTGTGTGCAATGGTTACTATGGTTTTTCCTTTTGTAAGTTCCGATATAGCTGCCTGGATCAGATGTTCATTTTCCGGATCCTGTTCCAGATAATTCTCCACAGCTTCCGTCAGTCTCTCCCTCATCTCTCCGGCTGCTGCCCGGGTAAATGTCACGATCAGCAGCTGATCGATATCGATGGGATGATCTTTTCTGGTCAGTTTTCCCAGGATTCGTTCTACCAAAACAGCGGTCTTACCGGATCCTGCCGCCGCACTGACCAGGATATTTCTGTCCCGCAGTTCAATGACCTTCTGCTGTTCCGGTGTCCACTTCATTTCCATCTTTCTTCTCCCCTTTCTCTCTCATTTTCTTCCACAGTTCCTCATCGGAAAATGTCGGAAGTCTCCGGAAACTGTTTCCCTCCTGCTTTTCATCAAATCCGCAGATCTCCTTAAAGCTGCAATAGTCGCAGGCGGTCCGTTGTTTTAATTTATATGGATTTTTCTCCATCTCCCCGCCAAGGATCCGTGTTCCATTTTCACGGATCTTATCGTTGACATAGGTACAGAGTTCTTCGAACTGTTCTTTGCTTGCCGTTTTGGAACGACTTGAAAGGCTGCCGTTTTTATTGTAAGCTGCCGGGATCACCAGCGATTTTTTCCCTGCTTCCAGTTCCCGATCCAGATCCTTTAAGATCTTTTCTTCTGCCCGAACCAGCCCGTCCACCTTTAATTTTTCCAGCAGTTTCCGTTCAATCTCCTCTTCCTCATCCCCAGGTTTTCCATCCACCAGTGGATCTTTGACATGATAATAAAACATCCCCGCCGGTTCTGCATGTTTTCCCGGATGATTCTTTTCTTCCAGCTCTAGTGCTGCATTCAGATACACGATAAGCTGCAATTGCAGTCCGTGATACACCGAAGTAAGATCCAGAGCCGTATTGCCGGACTTATAATCAATGACTTTCACATAGATCGTATCGTCCTCCTCATAGCGGTCCACCCGGTCAATCCGCCCTCGCAGGCGCAGGCGCTCATCCTCCGATAACTGAAAATTCGATGCTTTCAGATCTTCCTCCATAGAAAAAGAGATTTCAAACCGACTTGGTTCATATTTTCCTGCTTTCAGCTGTTGCTGCAGTGCCCAGACCGTCCGCCGCAGGATCCGTTTTACACGCAGGATCATATACTGGTTTCTTGCACTGCTCTCCAGAATCGTATTGCCATAGTCGTGAATGGTTTCCTCCACACTCGTATCAATCAGCTGATCCCGTTCCTGATCCGTCAGACTACGCCATGTCAGCTGGTTTTTTTTGAGATTTCGTGAAAACTGTTCCAGTGCCTGATGGATCACATTGCCCAGATCCGCCTGACGAAATTCGTATTCCTGTCGTTCCTCGATCTTCAGACCATACTGCAGAAAATGTGCAAAGGCACAGGCTGCAAACCGTTCCAGTTCCGTCGCACTGTTTTCCAGTTCTTTCCCGTAAAGTGCCACCGCCGCCGCTTTTCCGATGCTGCTCTCCGGTGCGCCCTCGTATGCCGCCTGGATCCAGCGAAGACACTGCTCCTTCCACTCTTTTGACCGCAGATACCAGGAAAACAGTTCCCTCCAGCCATCGTTCTGCTGCTGTTCTCCATCCTTTCGAAGTCCTGCCAGAAGAATTTCCGTTGCCTGCTGTGCCATCTGCATCTGGCTGATCTCGTCTTTCGGATTATCCTGAATCACCAGTTTCGGATACATCCGAAGAATCAGCGCGATCAGATACGCCGGGCTCTGTGCCTGCCCCTGTGCATTTGACTGAGCGTAAGAAAGATACAGACACCGGGAAGGTTTCGTCAGATTCAGATACAGATAGAAACGCTGGATATACATGGATTCTCTTGCTGTAGGTGCCAGTGCTACCTGACGGCTGTCGAGAAATTCCCGATCTGACTCAGACAGCAGACCTGCCTTCCCTCCGTGTTTCGGGATGATTCCGTCGTTGACGCCTGCAAAGAACAGTACTTTGATGTCTTTCAGTCTGGTACGCTCCATCTCACCGATCAGTACCTGATCTGCCGTCGGTGGAATGATGCCCACCCGCATCTCCTGGAATCCCACATCGAGAAGCTTTCCGTACTCCTTCGCCGTGATCGTCTCGCTGCCAAGCATCTGCACCATCTTATCAAGAAGTTCCATGATCATTCCGTAAATCTGGCTGTATTCTTTCACCATCGCCTGATCGCCCTGTGTAGCGAATTCCTGTTCTTTCTCAGATAACCGTTCCTGAATATCATCTTTTACGATCATCTCATAGAGCATCCGTGTCCGTTCTTCCACTGTGTGCTCTTTTTCTTTCATATACTCCGCAAAAGGACCGATCTTTTCCCAGACCTGTTCCCGGATCTGGTTGATTCCTTCGATACTGCCTTCTTCCATCCCCCGGTACCGTCTTACCCAGTGATCCTTCCACTGTTTTTCCCCGCGGATTCCCACAGCGATACAGTAATTTTCCAGTTGATCCACCTGATAAACCGGAATCCCGGACAGCCCACAGCGAAGATAACGGAACATACTCTCATAGGAAAAATACTCCACCACCAGATTGACAGCCGCCCGGATATACTCCACAAACGGATTCATCAGAATAGAATGTTTTTCATCGATAAAGCAGGGAATCTCACACTGTTCCATGACCTGTCTGGCATAACTTCCATACGTCGCCATATCCCCTGTGATCACGGCAAAGTCCCCATACCTGTAGCCCTTTGTCCGCACCAGCAGGCGGATCCTTCTGGCGATCTCTTCCATCTCTTCTTTTGGATTTGCAGCCTGAAAGATCTGTACCTCTTCCTGTTCCTTCCGGTACTGCCGTTTATCATACCGAAACAGATGCTGTTCCAGAAATTCCAGTGCCGGTGCCTTGCAAAAACGGCTATATTCCCCCGGACGCACCCACCAGGGATCCAAGACTTCCACCCGTTCTTCCGCTGCCATTCTGGTCAGAGATTCCATCATCTCCCCACTCATCCGAAACAGATGCTGCGGACGTTTTAACTGTGCCACGGACACCTTTTCCTCCAGCGTCACCGTCACCCATACCTGCTGTGCCAGTTTCAGCAGTTCCCGCAGTAATTTATTCTGTACCGGAGTAAATCCGGTAAATCCGTCCAAAGCGATCCAGCTGTCTCTCACCAGTCGGGAACTTCCGATTTTCTCACACAACAGATCCAGAACTTCTTCCGCCGTGATATACCGTTTTCTTAAAAACTCGGAAAATCCCTGATAAATGGCCTGCACATCCTTTAATTTGTGATACAGCAACGGTTTTTCTTTCGCCATATTGCCGATCTCGTCCAGTTCCTCCGGATGAATATCGTACTGCATCAGCTCAGATAACAGTGATTTCATCTCACTGACGGTTCCCAGTTTTTCCAGACTGCTACCCAAAACTCCCAGCTTTTTCTTCTGTTCCTGCACCACGCGTTCCAGTACAAGAATTTTCCCCACGTCTTCCAGAACAGGTGTCTGATCACCGCCTACTTCCGCGAATACCCGGTGTGCCAGACGGTCAAAACTTAAAATATCCACGTTCATGATTCCATGATGGGGACTCAAAGCTACCAGTTCCTTCTGTGTCTGCATCGTAAACTGTTCCGGTACGATCACCAGATACTTTCTCTCCGGATGTGTTCCGGCTTCCTGTAAGATTTTCTGATATAACTGAAAAGATTTTCCAGCTCCCGAATTACCTGGTACAAATTGCAGTGCCATGGATCTTTTCCTCCTTTTTTGTTCCTGCTTCTGCCTGCGCTCAGCATCTTTTCGTCTGTCTTCTTCTCTCTGACAGTTCGACCCCTGTCTTTTTACCGGCAGGGGTCGTAACTGTGTTTTACATTTTTCTGATTGGTTCACACGGAATATGAAGCTTCCCGTTCTGTTTGATTGCATTATAACCCTTCATAGTCAAAAAGTGGAATGAAACTTTCTTTTGCTGTCCCGCCTTCCTGAAAAAAACCCTGTGTAATACCAAGATCCAGGGCATGATCAAGTACCTTTTCATACTCCCGTTTTGTCACCCTCCGGTTCAGATCCGGGATATCACGCACCTGAGGAAGGGGGGTATACTGATTCATCAGACTGATGGTCAGGTTCTTTCCATATGTTTCATATAACTCATCAAGCACTGCTATGGAGTTTTTCGTATGCCCCGGCAGGATCAGATGGCGGACGATCACACCTTTCTGAATATAACCGTTGTCATCGTATTCACACCTTCCTCCGGCCAACATCATCTCCCGGATCGCTGCCACCGCAACTTCCGGATAATCTTTCGCTTTCGAACAGGCAAAGGCAAGCTCCGGATCCATATATTTAAAATCGGGCAGCCACACGTCCACGACTTCTTCAAGCATCTGCACCGTTTCCACCCGTTCATAACCACTGGAATTGTAGATCACCGGCAGATACATTCCCTGTGCTTTTGCCTTTTTCAGTGCTCCGATCACAGCCGGTGCAAAATGTGTCGCCGTTACCAGATTGATATTCGCTGCTCCCTTTTCCTGAAGTTCCAGAAAAATCTCACTGAGACGATCCCCGGAAATCTCCCTGGCACAGTTTCCTTGTGCGATTTCATAATTCTGGCAGAAAATACACCGCAGACTGCAGCCGGAAAAAAATACAGCACCAGATCCCCGTGTTCCTGAGATACAGGGTTCTTCCCACATATGAAGTGCAGCTCTCGCCGCCCGCAGTTTTCCGTCCATTCCGCAATAACCTTTCTCTCCGGACTCCCGGTCTACGCCGCACATTCTCGGACACAGCATACAGGCATCCATTCCCATCGTTTCTTCCCCCTGTTTCTTCTTGTACTACTGAAAGTTTCCCATTCAATTTTCCGGAAGCCCATATTTCATAAAATCACACCATTTCTCATACACTATAGAAAAGCATCGGAAAAGGAGTGTGTACTATGAGTTCCAAAACCAGGATTGTTGTACTACATATGAAAGAAGTGATCTATACCGCTATCTTTCTCCTACTCGGTCTCCTGATGATCGTTCTTCTTCTGATCATGTTCGGACCATCAAAAGACAAAGAAACCGCTGCCTCTGTTCAGACAACTTCTGCACTCACCGGGCAATATCTTCCGGGCGTCTATAGCACCGCCATTGAACTGAATGACAATACCTTCGATGTGCAGGTAACTGTAGACAGCAACCACATCAATTCCATCGAACTGGTAAACTTAAGTGAATCCACCGCTGCCATGTATCCACTGATGGAACCGGCACTCGAAGAACTCGCCTCCCAGATTTATGAAAAACAGTCTCTGGAAGATATCACCTACGAAGACGATAACAAATATACTTCCATGTTGCTTTTAGAAGCCATCAAAAGTGCCCTTGCCAAAGCTTCTGTTTTGCAGCAATAGCTTCCATCCCGTTATTATTTCCGGATAAATATGCCATAGCCGTTTCCCAGTCTGCCTCCCTGCTGCAGATAGTCTGCAATTGCTCTCTGCAGCCCGGTCTTCCGGGGCAATTCTTCCGGTTTCTTCTTCCATTCTGCACCAAATACTCTCCAACCATCCGGGAAAATCTCATCACTTTTTTCTGTGTCAATCAAATGAAAACGCCTGGCATACGCTTTCATATTCCCTTCCGGAAGAATCTGTACCAGATCCGGATCGATCAGCCAGGATTCCACACCAAACACCCTGTAGTCTTTCGGAAAGTATTCTTTGAAAAATGCTTCTGCCCGTGCAAAGGCATCCTCCAGAAGCTCCGGTTTCATCGGACCTGCGGATGGAATATGCATATTAATGACAGTATCCCCGGGATGAATCCTTACACCATCCAGTCCACAGTCTTTCTTTCCCTCAAACGGGCGCAGTTCAAATTGCAGACGTCCCAGTCCGAACCTGGTCAGATTGAAGAATCCGTCATACCAGTGACCTACAAAATTACCGTATACGCCATGAATCTCATAACACTCCAGCATTTTCCACTTCATATCTTCCAGACTCTTATAGTAAATTTCCACAGGCAGTCCCTGTTTTTCATAACGCACTTTCACTTCTTCCCAGCAGCACCATAACATCAGTGCATCCAGAAGATAGCGGTTCACTCCCAGTGCTTCTTCTCTGGCTTCTGTCTCTGCCAGTGCCTGGGTAAGAATGGAAAGTTCTCCGTCTGCTGCCATCACCTGCTCTGCCGTCTGTACGATCACATCCCAGTGATCTGCTTCTTCCAGTTCTTTTCTTGCCTCCAGAAGCTGTGCAATTCCTTCTTCCGGCATCTGTATCTTTTCCATCAGACGTTTCATCTGTTCTCTCGTTTCCTTCATCTGCCGTCTTATTCCTTTCCCTTCTTACTGACTGCAAAATACATTTTCAGAAGTTATCCATCCGTTTTCACTATTATGACAGTTTTTCCACCTGATCCATCCAGATACGCACACAGGAATCGCTGGACATCCTCAGGTCTCCTCTTGGCGATACGGCCACTGTACCGACTTTCGGTCCATCCGGCAGACAGGAGCGCTTAAACTGCTGCATAAAGAATCTCCGGTAAAAATTCTTTAACCATTTCAGGATCACTTCCCGGTCATACACACCGTCAAAAGTCTGCACTGCGATCCGGAAAATCTTATCCGGCTCATATCCTGCACGAAGCATATAATAAAGGAAAAAATCATGCAGTTCATACGGTCCCACCAGATCTTCTGTTTTCTGTGCGATCTTGCCGTCTTTTGGCGGAAGCAGCTCCGGGCTTACCGGCGTATCCAGAATATCCAGCAGAATCTCGGACAGGCGATCATCTCCACAGGTATCCGCATAATACCGTACCAGATGGCGTACCAGTGTCTTCGGAATTGACGTATTCACCGCATACATGGACATATGATCTCCGTTATAGGTTGCCCATCCAAGTGCCAGTTCCGACAAGTCACCTGTTCCGATCACCATACCGCCCGCCTGATTCGCGATATCCATGATCACCTGCGTACGTTCTCTCGCCTGACAGTTTTCGTATGTCACATCGTGATTTTCCATATCATGTCCGATGTCCCTGAAATGAATGGTTACGGCTTCACGGATATCTACTTCCCGCAGGGTCGCACCAAGTTTTTTGGTAAGATCGCAGGCATTACGATACGTTCTGTCAGTAGTTCCGAAACACGGCATTGTGACTGCCGTGATTTTTTCCCTTGGCATGCCAAGAAAATCAAAGGCTCTGGCTGTCACCAGCAGTGCCAGTGTGGAATCAAGTCCGCCGGAGATACCGATGACAGCGCTCTGGCTGTGAGTATGTTCCAGACGTTTCTTCAGTCCCATTGCCTGAATCGTCAGAATCTCGTCACATCGTTTTTCCCTTTCTTCTTTTCCGGACGGTACAAACGGTTTTCTCGGAAAAGTTCTGGTCAATCTGGTTTCTTCTTTCTCCAGTGTAAATATAATTTCCTGATAACCGGCCGTATCTGCCGGCGGATAAGTTGTCATTTTCCTTCGCTCGGTTACAAGACGCCGGATATCCAGATCACCGTAGATTGTCTGATTGATAAAACGTTTTGCCTCTTCTAAAATGGAGCCGTTTTCACAGATCAGATTGTGTCCGCCAAATACCAGATCCGTAGAAGATTCTCCCTCCCCGGCCGTTGCGTAGATATAACCGCAGATTAGACGCGCCGACTGTCCTTTTACCAGTTCTCTCCGGTAGGTATCTTTTCCGGTGATTTCATCCCCTGCTGACAGATTGATGATCACATTCGCACCTGCCAGTGCATGAGCCACGCTCGGCGGATTCGGTACCCAGAGATCCTCGCAGATCTCCACAGCCACTTTCATTCCTGTCATCTGCGGGCAGGAAAACAGAAGTTTTGTTCCAAATGGTACTTCCACCCCGTCAATTTTAACCATATGGGAGTCCTGATCCGCCGGTGTAAAATGCCTTGCCTCATAATATTCAGCGTAATTTGGCAGATTCGTCTTCGGTACCAGACCAAGAATGGTTCCTCTGTTTAAGACAGCTGCCACATTATATAATTTTCCATTATATTCCCATGGAAGGCCTACAATGATCAGCGCGTCCACCTGACTGGTCTCCTTTGCCAGCCATATCAGCTGCTCTCTCGCACTGTCCAGAAGCAATGTCTGCCAGAACAGATCCTGACAGGTATATCCGGTGATACAAAGCTCCGGAAATGCCATGATCTTTGCACCCTCGGTTTCCATCTGCCGGATCAGCTTCAGAATCTCCCCTGCATTGTATACACAGTCTGCCACCTGAATCTTCGGTGTACCGGCTGCTGTTTTGATAAATCCGTGTCTCATATATTTCCTTTCCGCCTATTTTCTGGCAAGTTCCAGCAGTTCTTTCAGTTCTTCTACGCTGAAGGTATAGTTGGTGTTACAGAAATGACAATTCAGTTCGATGTTTTCACCGTCATCGATCATGCCCTGCAGTTCTTTTTCTCCCAAACTAATCAATACTTTTCCAACCCTTACTTTGTCACAGTTGCAGTAGAAACTGGTCGGCACTTTCTCATTGATCTCCAGATCCATATCACCAAGCAGTTTTTCCAGCAGCATTTCCGGTGTATAACCCTGATCCAGAAGTTCGGTAACAGAAGTGATCTGTGCCAGATTTTTCTCCAGTTTCTCAATCACTTCTTCCTCTGCGTTCGGCATCAGCTGCACGATAAATCCACCTGCCTGGCGGACAGTATTATCCTTCTCCATCAGTACGCCAAGTCCTACTGCGGAAGGCACCTGCTCACTGCTTGCAAAATAATAGGTCAGATCATCTCCGATCTCACCGGTCTTTAATTCCGTCTGTCCCACATACGGCTCTTTCAGACCCAGATCCTTAATTACACTTAAGACACCAAGACCAAGCGCACCGCCCACATCCAGTTTTCCCTGTGCATTCGCCGGGAGCATGACTTCCGGATGGTTTACATAACCTTTTACTCTTCCTTTAGAATCGGAAGTCACCGTCAGACCTCCGATCGGTCCGCTACACTTGATCTGCAATGTCAGGACATCTTTGTCCCCTTTCATCATGATTCCCATCATCGCACCGCCGGTCAGCAGACGTCCCAGAGCCGCGGTTGCCACAGGGCTGGTATTATGATCCTTTCTTGCGGTCTCCACTACATCTTTTGTGTTAGCCGCAAAGGCGCGGATCTGTCCGTTGGCTGCGGTCGCTCTTACAATATAATCACTCATATCTGTTTCCTTTCTTTTTCTTTCATATAATTATTATGATACCAGGGTCAAAAGTTCAGAAATCTGACGCAAGCTTGCTTCCAGGAAGTTTTCATACTTTCTGCAATTTCTTTATTTTGTACACTCTCTCGCAATAAAATAGATTCTCTCGCTGTCTTCCCGTACCGGTTCTCTGGTAAATGCATCGTAGATTGCTTCCACTTTCAGTCCTGCTTCCTCCAGTAATTCTTTCACTCTCTCCGGCTCATATGCTTTCTGGTAATGGAATTCTTCGTGCTTCCGGTAAAGATCGTCCTCTTCTTTAATAAATAATGTCAATGCATATTCATTGACCTGTGATTCCTCATCAAAGCAGTTTTCCCAGATAAAGCTTCCCTCTTCCCGGTTTTCTGCAATCGTCGTGTTGCCGATGACCTCCCGGTATTTGTACGGAGTATTCATATCAAAGACAAAGATTCCGCCCGGATCCAGATAATTGTTGGCCAGACAGAAGACCTCCAGAAGATCTTCTTCCTCCAGAATATAATTCATACAGTCACAGATACTTACAACAGCCCTGACCGTTCCATACAGTTCAAATTCCCGCATATCCTGCATCAGATATAAAATATCCAGACCGGATTCCACCCGTTTTTCCTGGGCGACCTCCAGCATATCCGGGGAATTGTCGATGCCGATCATATCGTACCCCTCAGCTGCCAGAAGTTCTGTCATACTTCCGGTACCGCAGCCAAGCTCCGCGATCAGTCCGTCTTCTATTCCATATTCTTTTAAAATACCGGTCAGATACGTACACCATGCCGGATAATCAATGTTATCCATGAACAGATCGTATACACCGGCAAAACTTTCATAAGATTCTTCCATACTGTCTCCTTTCTGACCTGTCGTTTCCTTTCTTCCGGTTTCCTGTTTTACAAAACGTTTTTCAGAAGTAATACCTTCCGCAAATCCAATCCCAGCGATTTGCGGAAGGTATCCGATTCCTCTTGTGTAACCTTGTAACTGTTCAGTACCTTCACAGGTACAGGAAAAATTGCATTAAAAATCACCTTCGGTGATGGCATTTTTGCTTGTATGTCTCGGGATTTTGGCATAT
>ERZ827488.4128-NODE-4128-length-10817-cov-2.735458_pt1 | contig 10817 bp, 9 predicted proteins | sample MGYA00519771_ERZ827488 | MGnify/ENA primary metagenome ERZ827488 (study PRJEB31778, sample SAMEA3449323) | human gut metagenome | biome: human gut; feature: human-associated habitat; material: faeces | place: United Kingdom | collected 2010/2012 ...
GGAGATGACCATGCCGGGGATGCAGAAGCCGCACTGCACGGCCCCCGCCTCACCGAAGGCAAAGACGTAGACCTGCTTCTCCCAGTCGGACAGCCCCTCCACGGTGACGATGGTTTTCCCCTCCAGCTTCTCCGTCTGCGGTACACAGGCCTTGGTGGGCTTGCCGTCAATGAGGACATGGCAGGTGCCGCAGGCACCCTCGCTGCATCCGTCCTTCACAGAGGTCAGGTGCAGGGTATCCCGCAGATAGCGGATGAGTTTTTGATTTTTCTCCAGGGTGACGGGGTGACCGTTAACGGTAAAGCTGGCCATGACGTGTCTCCTTCTGCGAAATTACGCTGATTTTATCGGAATTGCACATGATATCTGGAGATATTATACTATATTTTTGTTGCCTACGCAAGCCGGGACAGGGAAAAGCCTGATTCTATTTGGAGAATAACCCTTTCCCTTCCAAGACCGGCAGGAGAGGGGCATACATACAAAACACCGCCCCATCCCGGCTTTGCCGGATGGGGCGGTGTTTTCTTACAGCTCCAGCTCGTAGTAGCCCGCCACGTCCATGCTCTGGGTCAGAGCCTCCAGCTGCGGCCGCAGGGACAGCTCTGCCCGCCATGCAAGGCCGCAGTCGGCGGTGATGGTGCGGGGAACGGGGATCAAACGCCCTGCAAGGCCCGCCTCCTGACACCGCTGCTCCATGGCCATGGCCTCGGAGGTGGTGTGGAAGGTGATAAGAAGCCAACGCTTTTTTTCGATCATTCTGCAACGCTCCTGACTGCCGCAATGGCGGCCTGTGTTTCCTCCTCCGTGTTGAACCAGCCGAAGCTGAACCGCACGGCCCCCTGTGCCATCGTACCCAACGCCCGGTGCAGCCGGGGGGCGCAGTGTGCGCCGGGCCTTGTGGCGATGGAGAACTGCTCCGCCAGCACGTCACTGACCTGAGAGGAGTCATAGTCCCGGATATTCAAAGACACCACCGGCGCCCGGTCCCATGTGGTGAAGTCGCCGTATACGGTGACGCCGGGGATGGCGGACACCCCCTCGTAAAACTGCCGGGCCAGCGCCTGCTCGTGGCTGCGGATGGTCTCCAGCCCCGTCTCCTCCAGATAGTCCAGCGCCGCCGACAGCCCGGCGATGCCGTGGCCGTTGAGGGTGCCGGCCTCCAGCCGGGTGGGGTACTGGGGCGGCTGCTGGGGCAGATACGTCTGCACACCGGTGCCGCCTACCTTGAAGGGGCGGATGTCCACCCCCGGAGCGATGCACAGTCCGCCGGTACCTTGCGGCCCCAGCAGGCTTTTGTGACCGGTGAAGCACACCACGTCGATGCCCATGGCTTCCATGTCGATGTCGAACACCCCCGCCGTCTGGGAGGCGTCCACCACCAGCAGCAGGCCGTGCTCCTTGGCAAAGCGGCCGATGGCCCGGATATCCAGCAGATTCCCCGTCAGGTTAGAGCCATGGGTGCAGATGATGCCCCGTGTGTTGGGCCGCAGCAGGCGGCGGAAATCGTCGTAGTCGATGCAGCCCCGCCGATCCGCCGGCAGGAAGTCCACCTCCACCCCCTCCAGCCGGTACAGGGGCCGCAGCACGGAGTTGTGCTCGCAGTCAGTGGACAGCACATGGTCACCGGGGGCGAACAGCCCGTCGATGGCGATGTTCAGGGCCTCGGTGGAGTTGCAGGTGAACACCACCCGCTCCGCAGCGGAGCAGCCCAGCAGCTTGGCCAGCTGCTCACGGGTGCGGTAGATGACCCGTGAAGCGTCCAACGCCTCCTGATGGGCGCTGCGCCCGGAGTTGCCCATGGTGGCCATAGCCCGCACCACCGCCTCCGCCACACAGGGGGGCTTTTTCAGGGTGGTGGCGGCATTATCCAGATAGATCACAGCAGGAACCGCCTTTCTGTCCCCGAAGGGACGCTTTTATCCGCAGAGTTTTTCCTCACAGGGGCCTTCTGCCCGCAGGGGGCAGTCTCATTCCATCTAATTGTATCACAGTTCGAAAAAAATACAATCTTTTCATACAATATTTGATGAAAATTTACCTCCGCACCGGAAGCCGATCCCGTACCGGAACCGCTCTGCCGGGGAGGGTACCCCGTGGTCGGGTACGGCACCCCGTGGTCGGGTACGGCACCCCGTGGCCGGGTACGGATATCCCCCTGCCGGGAAGGGCAGGGGGATACGGAGCATACTCAGGCGAAGAACTGGCTCAGCAGGGACAGCACCTCCGTCTTGCCGTCGCCCTTCTCGGCGGAGAAGGGGACCAGCGGCGTGTCGGGGGGAAGCTCCAGCGTCTGGCGGATGACCTCCAGATTTGGCTCTACTTCCCGCTTTTTCAGCTTGTCCACCTTGTTGGCCACCACCAGCATGGGGCAGCCCGCCTCCCTGAACCAATTGCACATGGTCACGTCGTCCGCAGAGGGCTTGTGCCGGGCGTCTACGATGAGCACGCCCAGCGAGATAAGCCCCGGCTCCTGAAAGTAGCTCTCCATCAGGCGGCCCCAGCGATCCCGCTCCTCCTTGCTGACCTTGGCATAGCCGTAGCCGGGCAGGTCGGTAAAGTAGAGCTTGCCGTCGATGCGGAAGTAGTTCACCTGAGAGGTCTTGCCGGGGGTAGCGCCCACCCGTGCGAAGTTCTTCCGGTTCAGCAGCCGGTTGATGACGGAGGACTTGCCCACGTTGGAGCGTCCGGCAAAGGTCACCTGGGGTCGACCGTCCCGGATAAAGGCGTTTTGGGTGGTGGCGGACAGCACGAACTCCGCCTTGTTGAAGTTGATGGTCATGATGGCCTCCTTCTCTGACTGCCTCAGACCCGCAGGGCCGGGGCAGCCGGTTCCATGGGCAGAGCGGTCATATGCTCCACCGCCGACACGGCAGGGGAGGGGACCAACGCTGCCGCAAACACCTGATCCACGCTCTCCACCGGCACGAAGTGCAGGGCCGTCCGGACGGTCTGGTCGATCTCCTCCAGATCCTTGACGTTGTCCTTGGGGAGGATCACCGTGCGGATGCCGCTGCGGAGAGCGGCCATGGTCTTTTCCTTCAGCCCGCCGATGGGCAGTACCCGGCCCCGCAGCGTCACCTCGCCGGTCATGGCCACATCGCCCCGGACCTTCCGTCCCGTCAGAGCGGAGAGCATGGCGGTGGTGATGGCGATGCCGGCGGAGGGGCCGTCCTTAGGTACCGCCCCCTCCGGGAAGTGGACGTGGATGTCACGGGTCTTGTAAAAATCCTTCTCGATGCCCAGCTCGCCGCACCGGCTCCGCAAGCACGTCAGCGCCGCCCGGACGGACTCCTGCATGACGGTACCCAGATTGCCGGTGAGCTCCAGCTTGCCGGAGCCCTCCATGACGCCGGCCTCCACCTCCAGAATTTCGCCGCCTACCTCGGTCCAGGCCAGACCGTTCACCACGCCCACCTGATTCCGTGTGCTATGTACGCCGTCCTGATAACGCACCACGCCCAACAGCTCCCGCAGGGAGTCGGGGGTCACATTCACCCGCTTCTCTCCACCGTCCACCAGACGCATGGCGGTCTTGCGGCACACCTTGCCCAGCTGCCGCTCCAACAGTCGAACGCCGGATTCTCTGGTATAGCCGGAGATGATCTGCCGGATGGCGTCGTCCGATAGGCGCAGCTGGGTCTTTTTCAGCCCATGCTCCTTCATCTGCCGGGGCAGCAGATAGCGCTTGGCGATCTGCAGCTTCTCCTCGTCGGTGTAGCTGGTGAGCTCGATGACCTCCATCCGGTCCAGCAGGGGCCGGGGAATGGTGGAGGTGGTGTTGGCGGTGGTGATGAACAGCACCTGACTCAGATCCACCGGGATCTCCAGATAGTGATCCCGGAAGGCGTAGTTCTGCTCGCTGTCCAGCACCTCCAGCAGGGCGGAGGCGGGGTCGCCCCGCATATCGCTGCCCAGCTTGTCGATCTCGTCCAGCACCAACAGGGGATTCATGGAGCCGCTGCGGGAGATGGCGTCGATGATGCGGCCCGGCATGGCGCCGATGTAGGTCTTGCGGTGGCCCCGGATGTCCGCCTCGTCCCGGACGCCGCCCAGACTCAACCGGGCCATCTTCCGGTGCAGGGCCTTGGATACCGACAGGGCGATGGAGGTCTTGCCCACGCCGGGAGGGCCCACCAGACAGAGGATCTTCCCCTTGGAGTTGGGGCTCAGCTGCCGCACCGCCACGAACTCCAGAATACGCTCCTTCACCTGCTCCAGACCGAAGTGATCCCGGTCAAGGATGCGCCGGGCCTGCGCCACGTCCGCCCGGTCATGGGTGTACTTGCCCCACGGCAGCTCCAGACACACGTCCAGATAGTTGCGGATGACGGAGCCCTCGGCGCTGCCGAAGGGCTGCTTGGCCAGCCGGTCTACCTCCTTCATGAGCTTGCGGTGCAGCTCCTCCGGCAGGTGCAGGGCGGTGATGCGGGCCTCATAATCCGACAGCTCCTCGTCGCCGTCCTCTCCCAGCTCATGCTGCAGCACCTTCAGCTGCTCCCGGAGGATCATGTCCTTCTGAACCTGCGCCACCCGCTGGCGCACCTTCTGCTCCATCTCGAACTCCAGACCCATGACGTCCACCTCGTGGGTGAGGATGTCATTGACCAGCTGGAGCCGCTTCACCGGATGCAGCTGATCCAGCACCCGCTGCCGGTCCTGATGCCGCAGGGTCAGGTTCTGGGCGATGAAATCCGCCAGACGGCCGGGATCACGCTGATCCAGCACCTGCGCCACCACCTCGTCGGACATCTGGGGGGACAGCTCCTTATAGGCGCCGAAGATGGCGTAGGTCTGCCGCAGCAGCGCCTCCGTGTGAGAGGTGCTTCGGTAGGGGGCATCCTCCAGCAGCTCCACATTGGCCTGCAAAAACGGGGAGGCCTGCCACAGACGATGCAGTCTCGCCCGCTGCTCACCCTCCACCAGCACCCGTACCGTAGTCTCGGAGGTCTTGATGATCTGGAGCACATGGCACACCGTGCCGATCTCGTAGAGATCCTGCTCCTCTGGCTCGGAGACACCGATCTTCCGCTGCGTCACCAGAAACAGACGGCGGTCGCCCTCCATAGCGTTGTCCAGCGCAAAAATGGAAATCTCCCGCTCCACGTCGAAGCTTACCGTTTCGCCGGGGAAGGCGGTCATGCCCCGCAGTGCCAGAACGGGGATATTGATGGTATTCATAACTGGTCTCCTTTGCTGTGGAAAAGAGGAGAGACGAACGGGTTCGCCTCTCCTCATGATTCGTTAGGATGCCGGGGCGGAGGAATCGTGCTCCACCTTGCCGTCACGGGTGCGGCCGGGCCGCTCCGTGCGCTGGGGATCACGGGTGATCTCCGGCTCTCCGGTCTTTAGGACCGCCTCCGGTGTGATGGTCACACGGGTGATGGTGGGGTCAGAGGGGATCTCGTACATGATCCTGGTGAGAAGTCCCTCCATCACGGCCCGCAGGCCACGTGCGCCGATGTTCCGCTGAATGGCCTGATCGGCCACGGCGTCCAGCGCCTCCGGCTGGAATACCAGCTCCACATCGTCGTATTCCAGAAGCTTCTGATACTGCTTCACCAGTGCGTTTTTCGGCTGGGTGAGGATCTGCACCAGATCATCCCGGCCCAGACCGTTGAGGGTCACCATCACCGGCATACGGCCTACCAGCTCCGGGATGATGCCGAATTTCAGCAGATCGTGGGGCTGAACCTCCTTTAGCAGCTGGCCCGTCCGGCGCTCAGCCTTGCTCTCCACCACGGCGTCGAAGCCGATCCCCTTGCGATCGGTGCGCTGCTCGATGATCTTCTCCAGACCGTCGAAGGCGCCGCCGCAGATGAAGAGGATGTTGTGGGTGTCGATCTGGATGAACTCCTGATGGGGGTGCTTGCGCCCGCCCTGAGGCGGCACGTTGGCCACGGTACCCTCCAGAATTTTCAGCAGTGCCTGCTGCACACCCTCGCCGGACACGTCACGGGTGATGGAGGTGTTCTCGCTCTTGCGGGCGATCTTGTCGATCTCATCCACATAGATGATGCCCCGCTCCGCCAGCTCCACATCGAAATCCGCCGCCTGCAAAAGCCGCAGCAGGATGTTCTCCACGTCGTCGCCCACATAGCCCGCCTCGGTGAGGGTGGTGGCGTCGGCGATGGCAAATGGCACCTTCAGAACACGGGCCAGTGTCTGGGCGAACAGCGTCTTGCCGGAGCCGGTGGGGCCGATCATGAGGATGTTGCTCTTCTGCAGCTCCACATCCTCGCCGCCGCCGAAGAAAATGCGCTTATAGTGGTTGTATACCGCCACCGACAAAGCCACCTTGGCATCCTCTTGCCCGATGACGTACTGATCCAGCACCTCCCGGATCTCACGGGGAGTGGGCAGCTGATCCATCGTCTGCACGTCCTCCCCCATGCCGGGGGTGTAGCCGTCGTCCAGAATGGACATACACAGCTGAACGCACTCGTCGCAGATGCGAACGCCGCCGGGACCCTGGATCATGCGATGTACCTGCCCCTCCGGCTTGCCGCAGAAGGAGCAGCGCAGATTTTTCTTGTCTTCTGCCATGATTTACCTCTTGAAAATGACCTTGTCCACCAGACCGTAGTCACGGGCCTCCTCAGCGGTCATCCAGTTGTCCCGCTCGGAGTCCAGCTTCACCTGCTCCGGGGTCTTGCCGGTGTTTTCGGAGAGGATCTTGTTCATCCGCTGCTTGATCTTCAGAAAATGCTCCACGTCGATCTCCATATCCGTGACCTTACCCTGGGTCCCGGCGGAGGGCTGGTGGATCATCACTTCGGCATTGGGCAGGGCGATGCGCTTGCCCTTGGCCCCGGAGGACAGCAGGAAAGCGCCCATGCTGGCCGCCATGCCGATGCAGATGGTGGACACGTCGCACTTGATATACTGCATGGTGTCGTAGATGGCCATACCCGCCGTCACAGAGCCGCCGGGGCTGTTGATGTACATCTGGATGTCCTTGTCGGGGTCCTGTGCCTCCAGATACAGCAGCTGTGCCACCACCAGACTGGCTGTGGTATCATTGACCTCTTCGCCCAGGAAGATGATGCGGTCATTGAGCAGCCGGGAGAAAATGTCGTAGGAACGCTCGCCCCGGTTGGTCTGCTCCACAACATAAGGAACTAAACTCATAAAATATGCCTCCTGTACAGATAGATGTTCAAAGTATACCCGCCCGTTTGTGATTTTAGCAGAATGCGCCGGTTTTATTCGGCAGTCTCCTCCGCCTTATCTTCTTTCTTCTCCTCCGCCTCGGGGGCCACGGCCACGGCGCTGTCCGCCACCAGCTTGACCACCTTCTCACGGATGACCTGCTCCCGCACCTGAGCGGCGGGCAGATACTTCTTCACGGACTCCAGATCCATGCCGTACTTGTCGGCCAGCTTCTGCATCTCGGCGTTCACCTCATCGTCGGTGGCCTCCAGACCCTCGGCCTTGATGATGGCCTCCACGGCCAGATCCATGCGGACCTGCTCCTGAGCGGGGCCGTGGGCCTGAGACAGGAAGTCGGCCTCGGTGGTGCCGGTCATCTTCAGATACTGGTCAAAGGGGATGCCCTGAGAGGCCAGCTGCTGCTTGAAGCCCTCGGTCATCTGGGCGGCCTGCAGCTCCACCATCTCGGTGGGGATCTCGGCCTCGACGCTCTCGGCCACCTTGGCCATCAGCACGTCCTCAAAGGCGCGCTGGGCAGCCTCGGTGCGCTCGACGGTCATCTTCTTTTTAATATCGGCCTTCAGGTCCTTCAGCGTGTCAAACTCGGACACATCCTTGGCGAACTCGTCGTCAATGGCGGGGACCTCCTTGACCTTGACCTCGTTGATCTTCACATGGAAGATCACGGGCTTGCCGGCCAGCTCAGGGGTGTAGTTCTCGGGGAAGGTGATGTCGATATCCTTCTCCTCGCCGGCCTTCATGCCGATCAGCTGGTCCTCGAAACCGGGGACAAAGCTGCCGGAGCCGATCTCCAGATCGAAGTTCTCGCCCTTGCCGCCGTCGAAAGCTACGCCGTTGTCGAAGCCCTCGAAGTCGATGGTGGCGGTGTCGCCCTTCTTCACGGCACGCTCCACGCTCACCAGACGGCTGTTGCGCTCGGCCATCTCCTTGAGACGGGCGTTGACGTCGGCGGCCATGACCTTCACCTCGGCACGGGGGGCCTCCAGACCCTTGTACTGGCCCAGCGTCACCTCGGGATACACCGCCACGGTGCACTGAAAGACCACGCCGTCCTTGCCGCAGGACTCCAGCTCCACCTGGGGATAGCCCACGACCTCCAGCTTCTGCTCCTGCACGGCGGCCTCATAGGCGTCGGGCAGCACGATATTCACAGCCTCCTCGTAAAAGACCTCAGCGCCGTACATCCCCTCGATGATCTTGCGGGGAGCCTTGCCGGGGCGGAAGCCGGGGACGTTCATCTTGCCACGCATCTGCAGATAGGCCTTGTTGACAGCCTTCTCGAATTCTTCTGCGCCGACCTCGATGGTCAGCTTGACCTGGCTCTTTTCCAGATTTTCACAGGACTTTACACTCATTTTGACTTTTCCTCCGTTCAGCATTCATTTATAATCAATGCAATTTTATATAATACCAGAAAACAATTTCAATTTCCACACCTTTTTTGCATCATTCGCAAATTTTTTTGGGAACAAATTTCAGATAGTCCGCCGACACCAGCGAAAACTCCGTTCCATCCCACATTCCCTCGATGGCCCGGCGGTGGGAAGCGCCGTGCAGATGGCCGTAGCAGCACAGCTTCACGCCGTACTCCTTCAGCAGCCGCAGGATCTCCGGGCAGCGGTAGCCCTGATACAGGGGCGGATAGTGGAGAAACACCAGCTTCTCGTGCTCCCCCGCCGCCTTCAGAGAGCTCTCCAGCCGCCCGATCTCCCGCAGCAGCACCTTTTCATTGTGGGTCCCCTGGTTGTCCAGCTCGTAAAACCACCCACGGGTGCCGCACAGGGCCAGCTCCCCGTAGAACTTACAGTTGTTGTGGAGAATTTCCATGGTGGTCAGCTCATGCTCTCGGAAGAACCGCTCCATCTTGGCGGCGGTGTTCCACCAGTAGTCGTGGTTGCCCTTGAGCAGATACTTCTTCCCCGGCAGGGCGTCGATGAACCGGAAGTCCTCCAGCGATTCCTCCAGACTCATGCCCCAGGACAGGTCGCCGCACAGCACGGTGACGTCCTCCGGCCTCAGAGCGGAGAAGGCCTCCTTCAGCCGGAGTACATAGTCCTGCCAGCCGTCTCCGAAGATCTCCATGGATTTGTTGGAATTGAGGGACAGATGCAGGTCCCCCAGAGCATACAGCGCCATGTGCCGCCTCCTCTCCCGATTTTATATCAGCCGCCGCAGATTGTTCCAGAACAGATCCTCCAGCAGCGACTGGGGATAGCCCCGGTCCGCCAGCGCCTGCCACAGCAGCGGCACATCCTCCAGACCCCGCATCCCGCCGGCCAGCAGCTCGCAGCCGTCCATGTCGCCGCCCAGACACAGGGACTTTTCCCCGTCCAGCTCCAGAAAATGCTCCACATGGCGCACCAGCCCTTCCATGGTGGGGTCGTCGCCCACAAAGTGCTGGTAGTAGTTGAGCCCCGCCACGCCGCCGCTGTCCCGGATGGCCCGGAACATATCGTCGGTGAGGTTGCGCCGGTGGGGGCAGACGGCCCGGCTGTTGGAGTGGGAGGCCACCACAGGCCGCCGGGAAAGACGCACCACGTCCCAGAAGCCCGCATCCGACAGATGGGACACATCCACGTAGATGGACAGCTCCTCCATCCGCTGCAGGAAGTCCCGGCCATAAGCGGTCAGCCCCTGCTCCGGCTGCTGGGCATTGGAGCCGGAGAGACGGTTGGCGTAGTTCCACACCGGGTTCAGCAGCCGCACGCCCCAGTCATAGGCGGTGTCCAGCCGCCGGATGTCGCAGTCCAGCAGCTCGGCGCCCTCGATGCTCAGCAGCGCCGCCGCCTTGCCCTGCCCCACGGCCTCGTCCACCTCCGCCCCGGTGCGGCAGGGGAGGATGCGCTCCCGGTTCTCCTCCATCTCCCGCAGGAACCGCTGATGGAGCAGAACGCCCTGCTCCGGCATGGAGCTGCCCTTCGGCACCAGCCGGGGATTCTGATACAGGGCAAAGAACTGGGCGTAGCGGGCAAAGCCCCCGGCCCGCTCCAGATCGATGTGTCCGCCGCTGCGGCGCAAATTACCCGCAATGTCGTAGAAGGCCCGCAGCTCCGGGTCCCGGAAGAGCCTCCCCGCCGTGTGGCAGCGGTGGATGGTGTCGCAGTGTGCGTCAAAATAGGGAATCGTATGTATCACCTCAAAATGCGTTTTCGATGTATTCTATGTGGGTGGCGGCGGGGGAGTGCGCCCCGTCGGTATAGACCTCTGCCACGTCGAAGCGGACGGGGCAGTCCAGCCCCTTTTCCATCAGATAGAAGGCCGCCGTCTTGCGGATGCGCTCCTGCTTGGCGGCGGTGACGTACTCTCTGGGCAGGCCGCAGGCCAGATTGCTGCGGGTCTTGACCTCCACGAAGCACAGCACGCCGCCCTTGCGGGCGATGAGATCGATCTCCCCGAACCGGCAGTGATAGCTGTGAGCCAGCAGCTCATAGCGCCTGCGCCGCAGATAGTTGGCGATCTGGGCCTCGCCCCATACGCCCTCCGCCCGGCTCATGTGCGCCGCTCCTTCCACTTGGTGAGAAAGCTCATCCGGTGCTCCGGACATGGCCCGTATCGGTCCAGCATGGCATAGTGCAGCTTGGTGCCGTAGCCCTTATGCCTGGCGAACTGATACTGAGGGTACAGGGGATCCAGCACCCGGCACA
>ERZ827488.4138-NODE-4138-length-10789-cov-4.661450_pt1 | contig 10789 bp, 11 predicted proteins | sample MGYA00519771_ERZ827488 | MGnify/ENA primary metagenome ERZ827488 (study PRJEB31778, sample SAMEA3449323) | human gut metagenome | biome: human gut; feature: human-associated habitat; material: faeces | place: United Kingdom | collected 2010/2012 ...
TTGATGTACTGGCAACGGCCATTCGCGCAAAAATGACAGCTTTGGAACTGACGGAACTTGACCTTTCCTATGCGCCGCCCTATTCCTCTGCCAAAGATCCGGTCAATATGGCCGGTTTTATGATCGAGGATTTGGAGAGCGGGAAAGTGCAGCAGTTCCATTGGAATGATATTGAGGACTTGCCCTGCGATGGCAGTGCGACGTTGCTGGACGTCCGCACGGAAGGCGAATATCGGCGTGGGCACTTGAATGGATTCCGCAATATTCCACTGGACGATCTGCGGGAGCACTTGGACGAGTTAGAGCGGGACAAGCCTATCTATGTGAATTGCCAGACTGGGCTTCGCAGTTATCTGGCCTGTCGGCTTTTGACGCAGTATGGTTTCAGCTGTTCCCATCTCTCCGGCGGATACAGTTTTTATCAGGTCGTAACACAAGAGCAGCAGACAGCGCGGAGCGCCTATCCCTGCGGAATGGAGAAACTATGAGTGAAAATTTATTTGGCTTGACGGTTGCGGCAGATAAAGGCTTAGATGATCTGCAGTGCCAGCGCCTTTTAAGCGAAAATCGCAGGTATCAGGAAGTCATGCTGCAATACCGATGTGCGCTGAAAGCACTTGAAAGCAGGTTGGAAATTCTGAACGAAGAGTTTTCATTGCAGCATGACCGCAATCCGATAGAAAGTATGAAAAGCCGCTTGAAGTCGCCGTCCAGCATTATGAATAAGATGCAGAAGCGCGGACTTTCTCTGGATTTTCCGACCATGCAGGCAAATATCATGGATGTTGCCGGTGTGCGTGTGATCTGCTCTTTCGAGGAGGATGTGTTCTTTTTGGCAAAGTGCTTAAAAAAACAGTCTGACATTGAAATCATCACAGAGAAAGATTATATTTCACACCCTAAGCCAAATGGCTATCGCAGTCTGCACCTGACGATCCGGCTGCCGGTATTCTTTGCGGAAAAAGAGATCCATGTGCCGGTGGAGATACAACTCCGTACAATCGCTATGGACTTCTGGGCAAGCCTTGAGCATACCATCCGCTATAAGAAAAATCTGCCAATAAATACCGAAGTCGAAACTGAACTGAAAGAGTGCGCCGATTCCAGCAGAGAATGGGACGGCAAAATGGAGCATCTACTGCACATCTTAACATAATGCGTCGGATATAAAATGAAAAGCACGCACTTATGGGGCGCACTTCTGTTCATCAGCGGCGGTGCTGTTATCGGCACAACGGTTGTAAGCCGAAAGAAAAAGTACAACAGATAATAAAGCGAATAGGTCTCAAGGCGGCTATCGGAAACGGTAGCCGCCTTTACATTTTTTGTTACTGTATCCATGATGCCTTGTCTATTGCATTGGATCTCCTTCCTTTGATGATTTTTCACTGAAAGGTTATCATTGCGCCAAGATACTCGCTGTGGTATTATAAAAGTGAAAGAAAGTTGATCACATGAATCAAATTGCCACTTTGGGAAGCGTTGCAGGCTTCAGCATCTTTTCCTACGGAGATCGGGTCATTCGCTTCAAAGCGCCGTATTCATTAGAGCGATATACCGCCGTTAAGGAATGGGACAATGGGTATCTTGTGCTCATGGCCAAGTACCGCCACGACCCGTATCCCGAGGAGGAATGCATTGGCCTCCTCCCGATATTAAACGGTCTGTATATCAAACGCCCAGGAGTTTTTGAAGCCGATCAAGGAGGTCGCGATTGCAAATGGTTGCTATTAAGCAGGTCGCCGATGATGCGGATGTTATCATCTTATAAATACCTACACATATAGATATTCTAAGGAGGTGCGGAGCTGTGACTTTACACCAGCTGCAATACTTTGCGGAGATTGTGCGTCAGCGCAGCTTCACCCGGGCTGCCCGGCAACTTCATATCAGCCAGCCCGCACTGAGCAAAAGCGTGCGCCTGCTGGAGCAGGAATTTGAAGCCGAATTCATCGACCGAAACGCCAAGGACTTTGCGCTCACCGACAGCGGGGCCTTGTTTTACGAGTACGCGCAAAAGCTGCTGGCTTTTACAGACGCCCAAACCCGGGAGATCCGACAGCGCATTCAAAGCGCCGCCGACACCCTGCACATCGGAATTCCTCCCACCTCCGGCTCCATTTACTATCACACCCTCATCAGCCAGTTTCAGGCGACCTACCCGGATATTGTTCTGCAGATCACGGAGGTACCATCCCGGCGCATCCTCTCCCTTCTGGATGAAGGGCAGTTGGACCTGGGTGTGGTACTGGAGCCCATATCCCGGGAAGCGTATGTGACCCGGCCGGTGGTGCGGTCGGAGATCGTGGCGGTGGTCTCCCGGGATCACCCGCTGGCCGGCTGCGGAACGATCAGCCTGTCCCGGCTGCGGGATGAGCCTCTGCTGATGATCTCCCAGGACTTCATGTTCAGCGGCGTGGTGGAGGGTCTGTGCCGTCAGGCGGGCTTTGCGCCCCAAGTGGCCTTTGAAAGCTCCCAGTGGGATCTGCTCTATGAGATGGCTCTGGACGGCCGGGGCGTAGCTTTCTTCCCGAAAGCGCTTATGGACAAGCATCCCCGGTCAGAGGCCGTATGCTTGCATCTGCAGGACCCTGCCGCCCCCTGGATACTGTCGGTGGCGTATCGAAAGGAGCGGTTTCTATCGACCCCTATGCAGCTCTTTTTGGAGCTATGCAAACCATGAGCTCAGAAAACGGTCTCGGTATCGAGGCCGTTTTTTTACTTCATAAATTCAAGTTATAGGTAATAAATAACGGGTATTTTACAGGCGAAGCAAAACCGGGTATTCTAAAAGGGACAAAACCCGATAAATTCTGCCAAGCAGGGAAAGGATCGCTTATGAACAGATATCAGGAAGAATACAACCGCAAAAAAATGTCCGCCCGGCAGGTGCTGGAGAACATTCAGAGCCGAGACTTTGTTTTCACACCCATGGCCGCCTCCTGCCCGGACGCACTGATGGGTGAGCTGCAGCATCTTAAGGACACCGGTGTAAAAGATGTCATTCTGCAGAGCTGCATCCCCTCGGTGGACTATCCCGTGTTTCACGACCCGGAAATGAAGGCCGTCATGGCACACCACGGCTGGTTCTTCACCGCAGGTCTGCGCAAGGCCAACGCCCAGCGTCTGGTAAGTGCCGTACCTCAGCACTCTACCAGCATCCTGCGCAAGACTCTGGATCGCATCCGCTATGAAGGCCGCCGCCCGGTGCTGCTTACAACCGTATCTCCCATGGACGCACGGGGCTATATGTCCCTTTCCATCAGCTCCATCTACGAAATGGATGTGGTGCGGGCCGGAGCTGTCCTTCTTGTGGAGGTAAACCCCAACTATCCCCGCACCTTCGGTGACACCATGGTGCACATCTCTCAGGTAACGGCACTGGTAGAGTCTGACCGCCCCATTCTCTGCGTAGACCCCGCCCCCTACACGGAGGTAGATGCCACCATCGGCAAATATGTGGCCTCCCTGGTAGAGGACGGCTCAACCATCCAGCTGGGCATCGGTAACATTCCCAACGCCGTTGCCAATGAGCTGAAGTCCAAAAAACATCTGGGCATCCACACAGAGATGTTCACCGAAACCATGGTGGACCTTATTGAGTGCGGTGCCGTGGACAACACCCAAAAGGGCTTTAATGACGGCGTGAGTATATGCTCCTTCACTATGGGCAGCCGCCGCCTGTATGACTTTTTGGATGATAACCCCATGGTGCTTTTCAAGTCCAGTACCTACTCCAATGACCCCTACACCATCGGCCGCAACAATAAATTCGTGTCCATCAATGCCACGCTGGAGATGGATCTAACCGGTCAGGCTGCCAGCGAATCCGTGGGCCCGGTGCAGTTCTCCGGCTCCGGCGGCCAGGCCGAGACCATTCAGGGCGCACAAATGTCCCCCGGCGGCAAGTCCATTCTTGCCATGCACTCCACTTACACGGATCGGGACGGTAAGCTCCATTCCAAGATTGTCCCCATGCTGACACCCGGCGCTGCCGTGACCACCTCCCGCAATGATGTGGACTATGTGGTCACCGAGTATGGCATTGCCTGGCTTCGGGGTCTGACTATCGCCGAGCGTGTGCAGGCGCTCACGAAAATCGCCCACCCAGACTTCCGAGCTTGGCTGCTGGAGGAAGCAGAGGAGAATCATATCTGGTGATTTACCTCTCTATACCAAGACAAGACCCGGTGCTTCGGCACCGGGTCTTGTCTATAAAAGAGAGTGAAATCAAACGATTCAGTTGGCCGTCCAGCCGCCGTCGATGGGCAAAGCGATGCCGGTAATGGACGCTGCCGCATCGGAGCAAAGAAACTTCACAATAGCGCCGATATTTTCCGCCGGGACCATCTTCTTAATGGCCGCCTTGGAGAGCATGATATCGGAAATGACCTTTTCCTCGGGGATGCCGTGGGTCTGAGCCTGCGCTGCGATCTGCTTTTCCACAAGGGGAGTCATAACATAAGCCGGGCAGATGGCATTGCAGGTGATGCCCTGGGGGCCACCCTCCATGGCTGCCGTCTTGGTAAAGCCGACGAGCCCGTGCTTGGCGGACACGTAGGCGCTCTTGAATTCCGAGGCCACCAGGCCGTGGATAGAGCTCATATTGATAATGCGTCCCCAGCCCTTTTCCTTCATATAGGGCCAGCAGTACCGTGTCAGCAGGAACGGTGCTGTGAGCATAAGGCTGATGATGAAGTCCCACTTATCCTCCGGGAACTCCTCAATGGGACACACATGCTGCACGCCCGCCACATTGGCCAGAATGTCCACACCGCCGAAACGCTCCACGGTAAACTCCACCAGGCGGCGGCAATCCTCCCGCCGTGTCAGGCTCCCGACAAAGGGTACGCCGCCCAGCTCGCGGGCAGACTCAATGAGCAGAGCCTCGTTCACATCGGCCATGACGACCTGCGCGCCCTCCTGACGCAGCGCCTGAGCCACCGCATAGCCGATACCGCTGGCAGCGCCGGTAACAATAGCAGTCTTTTCAAATAACATATGTATTCCTCCTGTGTTCAGAGAATAAATTGCTGCAGCAGAGCCACCACCCGATCCTCGTGATCCAACATACAGCCGTGGCCGCTGCCGGAGATCAGCTGCTCCTCGTACCGGCCGCCAACTGCGCGATACCGCTCCAGCACATACCGCATCTGTTCCACCATGGGTTGAGAGGGGAATTGATCCGCTCCGGGATAGCCGGGCAGAACTCCCATTTGCCCCAATACCGCCACATCGCAGACACTGTGATCGGATACCATCACATCCTTGTCGCCCCGAATCCACAGAATAGGCATTTGGGGCTGTACATCCGCCAGGGCGGAAAGGTTGCAGTATTGCACGGACATTGTGTTAGACACGCCCTTGCCGCCGCTCTTAGCATATGGCCATTGGGCGCAGGGAATGCTGTCGCCCTGGCACATATCATCTCCCGTCTTGCACAGGAGTATAGAGTCAATGTATTTTTCCCGCTGCGCTTCCGGGAGCTTATACCCGGCGGCCACATACACACTGTCAATGACCTGACCGGGCAGAGTGCGGTCACCGGTGCGGATAGCCTGCAGCAAGGCTTGGTTTGTGCAGGCCGCCCCGCTGCCCAGTCCCGCAGGCTCCACCGGAGCGCCCGCCTCCCCGTAGCTGCCGCCAAAGCCGAAGGGCGAAAGCGGCGCCTGGAGGATCAGGCTCTGCACCTGCCGGGGGTGGTCAATGGCATACTGCATAGCCACGCCTCCACCCATGGACCAGCCGAAAAGATGAAAGCGATCCCAGCCCACAGCATGCAAAAACTCGGCAATATCGTCGGAAAAATCCCGCATTCCCCGGGTGGCGTCAATGGGCAGAGCAGAGGAATGGCCAAAGCAGCGGAAGTCCGGTGCCAGCATTTCAAAATCATCTGCCAACCGCTCCATCAGATGCTCATAGAAAACAGCGGAAGAAACATTGCCGTGGAGCAGCAGCAGGCGAGGCTTACCGGGTGTGCCGGCTGAAAGATAAGCCGTGGTAAGCCGGGGAGTTGTAATTGTATGATAGGATAAACTCATAGCTTCGTTCCTCAGATGTCAAACTTCACTTGCGGCAGTCCCGCAAAGCCCGCAATAAGCGAGGCAAACAGCGCTGGCTGCTCGTACATAGAGGCATGACCGCAATTCGGCAGGATCACATGATGGCAGTCCTTTATATGGGCGGCCAAATACTCCTGCTCCTTCAGGGGGGTGAGATAATCCTCTTGGCAGGACACCACCAAAGTAGGACACCGCACCTGATCCAGTCTGTCCCGCAAATCATAGCTTTCGGAGCTGTCCGTCAGGCGACGCATGGCGCCGATAAAATCCGGATTTTCAAACAGCGGGATCAGCAGTTTTTTTCGATTTTCCATCCACGCATGGCGCTTAGTATAAAAGTCCGGCGAATAGATCACCGGAATAGCGGTGTGATAATACGCTTCACCGCTGCCGGAAGCCAAATTCCATGCCCGGCCAATATCTCCCAGCCACCAGCCGGTAGCGGCCGTGGCGTTGAGGAGAATCAGGCGGTCGGTCATTTCCGGATAGGTAACAGCAAATTCCAGTGCTACCTCACTGCCGTAGGAAATGCCCGCCACGCAGGCGCTTTGCAGGTTTAAATGCTCCAACAGTCTCCGAACCACCTGCACCTGGATGCCGTGGTCGTAGGTCTGGCCCACCATTTTTTCGCTCTTTCCCTGATCCAGAAAATCCACCAGGAGCAGTCGATTGTTTGCGGACAAGGCCTCAATAAAGGGCTGCCAGCTTACGCAGGACATCATGATGCCGTTGAGCAGGACCAGGGGCCTGCCTTGGCCATGGGATTCAAAATAGATGTGTCTGCCGTCCATTTCAAATGTAGGCATAAGGGACACCATCCTTTCACTTTCCGGTCAGCGGCCGCCTGCATGGCGGCCACTGACCTCAATAATATGTCACTAATATGTCACTTACTTGGTGGCAGCCACCACATCCGCCAGAGACATGATGGGGCTCACGGGCGTCAGGGCATATACCCCGGCGTCATTCTTGCTCAGGCTCACGCAGTTCAGCGCCAGAGCGGTAACGCCCAAACGGTCGCCGCCGGCATAGCTGATGGTTCCGCCCATGGGGATGGAGAACTCGGTCTCCTCCATGATTTTGGCAAAGTTGGCATAGTTCAGCTCCAGGCCCGCCTTATCCACAGCCTGCAAAGCCTGCACGAAGATGCTGCCGGCAATGTATCCGGCCATGGCATAGGAGTTCAGTGCGTAGGTACTGCCGGACTCACCGTTGGCAAGCTCCCAGGCGCTCATGGCGGTATAGAAAGTGGTATAATCGGCCATACCTGCCTCGGTGGTTACATCCAGCCAGGCGGTGCAGTAAACCATACGGCTGTCGGTGATGGCACCGCTGTCCACAAAGGCACCCAGGGTAGTGGCAGAAGCGTTAACATAAGAGGTGACTACATTCACATTGTAGTTCACATCCCGCATGGTGTTCATCAGCGTAGCCAGGGGGTTCTGATTCATGCAGGCGATCACCACATCACACCCGGCGTTTTTCAGCACATTCACAGCAGCGGAGAAATCGGTGGCGGACGCCTCCACCTCCTGCACGGTCAGCTGGGCCTTCAGGTCCTCGTTCTCACGCTTTACGCCTGCCAACAGACCGGCGCCTGCGTCATCGGTGGTGGCAATGACACCCACCTTGGTGCCGCCCAGGCCCATGCCGTCCGCCTTGTGGGCAACAGCCCGGGCCAGCAGCACACGGCCCTCAGCGCTGTAAATGGGCTGTACGGAGTAGATGACCGCATCATTGCCCTTGGCGCCTTCCTGATACAGATCGTCAATGCCGGTGGCGGCATAGACCATCGGGACACCCTTTTCCTTCAGGTAATCCAAGGTTGCGCCCACGGTATTGGTGCCGAAGTGACCCACAATGGCGAACACCTTATCGGTTTCCACCAGCTGCTTGGTGTAGGTCATGCCCTGCGCACCATCAAAGCCGTCGTCATAGTGCTTGAGGACAATGCTCTTGCCCTGGAAGCCGCCGGCATCGTTATAGGCCTTGAAGGCAGCCTCCATGCCGGCATTGAAGGGTACGCCCACGGTGGCGTAGGCGCCGGTGGTGGCGGCGGTGTTGCCCACAAGGATGGTGTCGTCGCTGACACCCTGCACCTCTACAAATGGTTTATAATCGCCGTTGGAATCGTCGCTCTTGCTGCCGCAGCCCACCAGAAGGGTGCACAGCATCGCTGCTGCCAGTAGCAGGGAAAGAAACTTTTTCATGGTTCATTCTCCTTTTTTGTTTTATATGCTCAGGCTCTTTTCAGAGCGGTAAGCCGTTTATTTTTTATTGCCCAAATAGGCTTCAATAAGTCGCTCGTCCCGGACCAGCTGGCTGGCAGGGCCGTGCATACTAATCTTGCCCAGCTCCAGCACATAGCCGTAATCCGCAATTTTCAGCGTGGCCAAAGCGTTTTGCTCCACCATAAGGATGGTCGTCCCCTCGGATCGGATGGCCTGGAGGGTCTTGAAAATATCCTGAATGATCAGCGGAGCCAGGCCCAAGGAGGGTTCATCCAGCAGCAGAATCTCCGGGTCCGCCATCAGCGCCCGGCCAATGGCCAGCATCTGCTGCTCTCCGCCAGACAGCGTACCAGCCGCCTGCTTTCTGCGCTCCTTTAGGCGCGGCAGCCGCTCAAAAATACGCTCGTATTCCTCGTTTAGGTTTTCCTTGCCGTTGCGGATATATGCGCCCATTTCCAGGTTTTCCATCACCGTCATATTGGCAAACACACGACGGCCCTCCGGCACCTGGGCCAAACCTAGCTTTGGGATCTTATACGCATCTGTATGCGTAATTTCCTTTCCACAAAAGTGGATAGAGCCGCTTTTAGGCTTTAGTAATCCGGAAACCGCATGCAATGTCGTGGTTTTCCCCGCGCCGTTCGCTCCGATCAGCGTAATGATCTCCCCTTCATTGACTTCAAAGGAAATATTCTTAATCGCGTGAATGGCACCGTAATATACGTTTAGATCCTTGACCTCTAACATTGCCATGCTTATTCCCCTCCCAGATAGGCAGCGATAACCTTGGGATTCCTCCGGATTTCTTCCGGCAGGCCCTCCGCGATGACTTGACCGTAATCCAGTACATACAACCGTTCGCAAATATTCATCACAAAGCTCATATCATGCTCGATGAGCAAAATCGAAATCCCGTACCGAATCTGAAGCACCTGAATCGTCTCCAAAAGCTCACGCGTTTCCGTCGGGTTCATACCCGCGGCCGGCTCATCCAACAACAGCAGTTTGGGATCGGTTGCCATGGCACGTGCAATCTCCAGTTTACGCTGCTTTCCATACGGCAGGTTTTTGGCGTCTGCGTCGGCAAATTCATCCAGACCTACGACCTTTAGCAGCTCGTGTGCCTTTTCGTCGATTTGCTTTTCGGCTTTCCAATAGGATGGCAGTCGGAACATGCCCGCCACCATGGAATATTTCCCCTGCGGCGTCATGGCAATTTTTACATTGTCCAATACCGAAACATCCTTAAACAGACGGATATTCTGGAAGGTACGTGCAATGCCGTTCTGCGTTACCTGGTAGGTCTTTTTCCCCACCAAGCTTTCACCCTCCAGTTCAATGGTTCCCTCTGTGGGCACATATACTTCTGTCAAAAGGTTGAATACCGTAGTTTTCCCTGCGCCGTTAGGGCCGATCAACCCTACGATCTCTCCTTTGTTGACCGTTAAATTTACATCCTGTAAGGCCTGTAAGCCGCCAAAGCGAATACCCAGCCCTTTTGTTTGCAGCAATGGCATCGCTTACACCTCCTCTTTGGCGGGCTGTGCTTCCGTCTTTTCCCCGCCGCCTTTTCCTTTGCGCCTGATGCGGTCTATCACACGTGTCAGCGAAAATTCATACCGGCCCAGCAGCCCATTGGGCTTAAAGAGCATCATGACGATCAAAACAACGGAATAGAGAAGCATGCGGTAATCGGAAAACCCGCGCAGCGCTTCCGGCAATATCGTCAATACAATGGCCGCCAAAATGGAGCCCGTCGTAGAGCCCATGCCTCCCAATACGACCATCACCAAAAACTCGATGGAATAGTTGAAATCAAACTTGGTAGGATTGATTACGCCGATATGATGTGCATACAGCCCGCCTGCCACGCCTGCAATGGCCGCCGCCAGCACAAACGCCATCATCTTGTAGTATGTGGTATTGATCCCGGAAGCCTCTGCCGCGATCTCATCATCACGAATCGCCTTGAATGCACGTCCGTAAGTAGAATTGATCAGCATAACAATAATCGCAATACAGATACCAGCTACTACGAAAGGAAAAATAACGCTTTTAAAAGTCGGATAACTTCTCAGAAGGTTAGAACCATTGGTAAGAGGTCCCAGTTTGTCCCACTGGAATACCGCACGAATGATTTCTGCAAATCCAAGTGTGGCAATCGCAAGATAGTCACTTTTCAGACGAAGTACCGGAAGTCCGATAAGGTAAGCAAAGATTGCCGCAACCACACCTGCTGCGATCAGTGCCAACCACATTGGAATAGCAAATTGTACGATACCTCCGTCAAAATACTGATAAACAAATTCTCTCTGATCTACCGGAATAGTCAGGATACCATATGTATAAGCTCCCAGAAGCATAAAACCTGCCTGATTTTCATATATTAGCCTAATTTTGCAGGATTAACCTTTACACCAGGTCCCATAGTAGGAGTCAGAACAACACTTCTTAAGTACTGTCCTTTCAGAGTGCTCGGTCTTGCTTTAACGATAG
>ERZ827488.4142-NODE-4142-length-10784-cov-3.012023_pt1 | contig 10784 bp, 6 predicted proteins | sample MGYA00519771_ERZ827488 | MGnify/ENA primary metagenome ERZ827488 (study PRJEB31778, sample SAMEA3449323) | human gut metagenome | biome: human gut; feature: human-associated habitat; material: faeces | place: United Kingdom | collected 2010/2012 ...
GGAGTGCCCGGATATCTTTCATCTTAATATCCTGTTTCATCTGCTTCATGAGCGTGTCGTCATCAATCTGCACCAGCACCGGCGTTTCCCCGCTGATGTCCTCGGAATATACATACACATCAGGGCGGTAAAACTTATTTTCCATCAGAGCTTCAAGCATATCCATTGTCTGCGGTATTTTTTCATAATCGTCAATTTCGCCTGAAATTGCAAAATGACAGTGTTCGCCATATTTTTTGAAAACGGCATCATGCAGCTTTTGTGCTGTCTGCTGCAGGGTCATGTAATGCGGACTGGCATTTAATAAAAGCACTGCCTGCTGCGGGTTTAAGTTTAAATACTGATATTCTTCACTCATATTTTCTTCAAGTATCTCCGCCTGAAAATCAAGCGCTTTTTTCCCAAAAAATTCTCGGTCAAACTCAAGAAATACAATCCGGTGGAAGTGATTCCAGAAATTTTCTCCCGCAAGATTTCCTGCCAATGTATGCACCTGTTCTACACTGCCCCCATTAAATAAGGTATATAAAAGATATTCCCGCATATAGCTGCTCTGCTGCAGACGTTGTTCATTTTCAACATACTGCTTTTGCAGTTCCCCTGTAACCTTCTCTATGGTCTGTGCAAATTCCTGTGGATTGACCGGCTTTAAAATGTAGTCCGATACGCCAAGACGCACTGCCAGCTTGGCATACTCAAATTCATTATACCCGCTGAATATAATTGTTTTTAATGTAAACCCCTCTTCTTTGGCTGCTCCAATAAGTTCTATGCCGTCCATAAACGGCATTTTTACATCGGTCAGCAATATATCTATCTTTTTCCCCTGATTGCGCATTGAACAAAGCTGCTCGAGTGCTGCTTTGCCGTTTGGTGCTTCATAGATTTCAAACGGCTCTGCCTGCTTCTTTAACAGAAATTTAATTCCGTTACGTTCAATCTTTTCATCATCCACTATTAAAATTGTATACATACCATTCCCCATTCTGTCCATTTACTATATAGCCAGTATACCACACCTTCCATTTAATGTAAAAAATAACTGGCTTTTGAACTGCCAATATACTATAATGTCGCTATGAAAGTGCCTTTGCTCGCTTTCTAATGATAACAGTGTGCTGTATATCAGGCACAGAAATGAGGTCTTTATGAAACATATCTTACATATATTCCGCAAAGACGTTACCGGTCTTAGCCGCAATTTATTCGCTTTGGTGATTGCGGGCGGATTGTGTATTATTCCGTCCCTGTATGCGTGGTTTAACATTTATTCCAACTGGGACCCGTATGCCAACACATCTTCCTTAAAGGTTGCTGTCGTATCTGAAGACAGTGGATTTTCTTCAAAGGGAAGCGACCCTGTCAATATGGGAAATCAGGTTGTGGAGCAGCTCCATGACAATACCGGTGTAGGCTGGGTTTTTCCACAGGATACAGATGCTGCTTTAAAAGGGGTATATGACGGCAGTTATTATGCTGCCATTATTATCGGTGATGATTTCAGCCGCAGTCTGTTTGATTTTCTGGATAACGGCATGAATCACCCAAGCGTGACATATTACGAAAATTCAAAGAAAAATGCCGTTGCCACAAAGATTACCGATACGGCAAGTTCTACACTGCAGCAGACGATTAACACAGAATTTATTAACGTTGCCGCACAGACGGCATTAAGCGGTCTTGAAAGTATTACCCAAAAGGATTCTTCCATTTCCGGCAAACTTATTGACGATATGAAGACCATTCAGGATAATCTGTCCGGTTATGCCGATACCATTGCCACCTTCCAGAACGGCAATGCTTCTTTATCGGAAAATCTGGAATCCATGAGTGCATTGATTCCGGAATTACAGGATATTTTAGAAAATTCAAAAGATACAACAAAGCTGACACAGTCTGCACTGTCCCGCTCTGTCGATAACATGACCGACCAGCTTGACACAACGCTTGCCTCCATGGAAACCATTTCTGAGCAGGTGCAAAAGCATTTAGACACGGCACAGAATAAAATCACAAGCGATACACAAGGGGCATCCGATGCACTTTCTGCCGCATTAGACGGCTTAAACTCCCTGCTTGAGCAGAATCATAAACTGGATGACCTTTTAAACAAATTAGATGATCTGGAATATATTGACCATAACATTATTGCACAGATCCGCGGACAACTTGAAGCAATTTCTACTTTACAGGACCTTGCAAAGAATCTGATTGACCAGACTTCTTCGATTGTAAAGGAAACACCTGAAATTGCCGCTGCAAAGGCAGAGGTGCTGCATACCCTGTTATCCTCCTGCCTTGATAAAATGACACAGACCCAGCAGAAGTATCACACCATTGCTTCATCCGGTTTAAGTTCATTAAAAATCACCGTGAACGCAGCTGCGGATTCTGCCTATAAATCACTTGAAAATTCAGGCAGCCAGCTAAACAGCTTAGAACAGATTTTACTCGGAACCAGCAAAATCGCCCTGACGGCAAACCAGACCCTTGGCGATACCGGAACGATTATTTCGGGCATGTCCGATAAAATCCAGCTGATTTTGACTTCCTTAAATAATATTACGGATTCTTCGGCTTATCAGACGCTTTCACAGTTATTACATGCCGATGCGGCCTCCTATGCCGAATTTATTGCAACACCTGTGGAAGTTGAACAGATTGATGTCTACCCGGCAGTCAACTACGGTACGGCAGTTACACCGTTTTACACAGCACTGGCGCTGTGGGTCGGCGGTATCGTACTCGTGGCACTGATGAAAGTACACGTTGACAATAATCCGAAGATGGAACTGATGGCAAAATCGCACGAACTGTATCTGGGCAGATTCCTTTTATTCTTTGTGATGGGACAGATACAGAGCCTGATTATTGTACTCGGCGATTTATATTTATTAAAAGTTTCCTGTGAACATCCGGGACTGCTCATTTTGACGGCTTCTGTCGCAAGCTTTGTATTTGTCCTGCTGATTTACACGCTGACACTTTCCTTTGGCGATGTCGGAAAGACCATTGCCGTTGTTATGGTTGTTATCCAGATTGCCGGTTCGAGCGGTACATTCCCGATTGAACTGCTGCCGCAGTTTTTCCAGAACGTATATCTGTACTTCCCGTTCCCGTATGCGATTAACGCCATGCGCGAAGCCATCAGCGGCATGTATGAAATGAACTACTTTATTTATATGGGAAAACTGCTGATTTTTGCCGCAGCTTCCCTTTTACTCGGACTGGTAATCCGCAAACCTTTCATTCCGCTCAATCATTTCTTTGAGGAAAAGATGAAAGAAACCAAAATGATGTAACCAATACATATTTGTTAGTGAGGTAGAACTATGACTTTAAAAAACAGCCCTGTGGCAGATGACCTTCTGGCAACACCCATAGCACGGACTTCTGCCAGAAGCCTGTCCGATTCCGGTTCACCGGATACGGATTTTACGGACGTGTCTTCGTCTAAGAACGGACGTGATGAAGATTTTAACGCGACTTTAATGCAGATTCAGGAATTCAGCCATACACTGCATGAACGCAATCAGAAGCGTATTAAGGCGGGACTCTGGTGTATTGCCATTATCCCGATGATTTTCCTTATTTTGCTGCTGCATATGGAGAGTTCAAAGGTTGTGTATCTTTTATTATGGGTAATTTCACTCTTTTTAATTTCTGCATATCTGGTAACGGTCGCTTACATTGATGACCAGATGCAAAAAAAATTAAAACAGCTCGGACTGGATTTGAAAGAGGGACACGACTACCTTGTACAGGATTTACCATCCCGTCTCAATAACAACTTACAGTCTATTATCACTGCTGCAAAGGAGATTAAACTATGAAAAATATTTTTCTTGTTTTTATACAGGACCTCAAACGTATCAGTACCAATGTGGTCGCCATTGTTGTACTGATTGGTCTTACCGTCATTCCATCCCTGTATGCGTGGTTTAACACTCTGTCAAACTGGGACCCGTACGGAATGGAATCCACTTCCCGCATCAAGGTTGCTGTGGCATCTGATGATCCGGGTGTAACTATTGACGGTGTGACTGTAAATATCGGCGACCAGATTATTTCTAATTTAAAAGCCAATACAACCATCGGCTGGGTGTTTACGGATTCCACGCAGGAAGCCATTGACGGCGTGTACAGCGGCGACTACTATGCCGCACTGGTTCTACCGTCTGACTTTACAAGCGATATGGTAAGTTTTCTCTCGGATTCCCTAGAACATCCGCAGATTCAGTATTACTGTAATCAGAAGAAAAATGCCATTGCGCCGAAAATTACGGATAAGGCAAAAAAAGCAGTTCAGTCCCAGACTAATTCCACCTTTGTGAACACTTTAACAAAAAGTCTTGTAAGCGCCAGCTCCGCTGCTATCACCGTGGATTTTGACAGTCTGACACTGGATGATACCACAGGGAATTCACTCATTGATGTCATATCCGGTAAACTGACCGATGCCTACAATGAATTGCAGACATACAATGTGATGTTAGATTCCCTGATTTCCATTACACAGATTTCTTCCGATGTTTCCTCTCTTGCGCGTAGTTCTTCATCGGATTTACCGGAAACACTGGAAACACAGGCAGGAGAACTTGCCGCCCTGCAAAAGCTTTTGGATGCCAATTCAGTTTCTTCCCTGTCAGAGGTTTCCGCTTCACTTTCGGAAAATGTATCCTCTATCCGCAGTGTAATGTCTTCCATTTCTTCTTTATATCAGGATATGGACGGCGACATGAACACCTTTACGGATGCGATTACACAGGGACAGGAAAATCTGACACGGACACAGCAGACTTTAAATACACTGATGACTAAGCTTTCCGATTCTATTGAATTACTCAATAAAATCGCTTCCGACCCGGAATATGATTTTGTGAATGAGATTTTAGGCAGTGACCCGCAGACACTGGCAGACTTTATTGCCTCACCGGTAGAAATTACGACCAAAAAGATTTATGAAATTTCAGCTTACGGTTCTGCCGTTTCACCGTTTTACACGGTCCTTTCCATCTGGGTCGGCGGTCTGATTATGGTGGCTATCATTCATACACAGGTGAAAAAATCCAAACACCTGCCGGCCGGTGTAAAGCCGTATCAGAAATTTTTCGGACGATACCTGACATTTTACTGTATCGGGCAGTTGCAGACACTTCTGATTGTACTCGGAAATCTGTTTTATATCCAGATTCAGTGTCCGCACCCGGTTTTATACTGGTTTGCATGTTCTGTCACCAGCCTGGTCTTTACGATTTTTATGTATGCACTGACGGTTGCCTTTGGCAATATCGGTGAAGCCCTTGCAATTATTTTCATGGTAGTCCAGGTTGCCGGAAGCGGCGGTACGTTCCCGATTGACGTCCTGCCAAAGGTTTACCGGATGATTTACCGCTACCTGCCGTTCCCATATGCCATGGATGCCCTGCGCGAAACGATTGGCGGCATGTACGGCAATTATTACTGGGAATGTATCGGCAGACTCTTTATCTATATTATCATTGCCATTCTCATCGGTCTTGTCCTTCGCAAGCCGTTTGAACAGCTCAATCACTATATGGAACGGAGTAAGGAAAATTCCGGAGTGATGCTGTAGGAGGCAAAAAAATACGTTCACTTTCCACACGCTGTGGGAGGCAAAAAAACAACCCGCATTTTCCACACGCTGTGGAGGCAAAAAAACACCCTCACTTTACACACGCTGTTTGACGTAAAGTGAGGGTGTTTTTTGCCTTGGCGGGGGCGGGCGAAAAGATTGTGGGTGATTTCGCCTTGGCGGGGACGGAAAGGGTTTGTGTTTTTTGCCGCCTGTTTACTTTTTGCCCGGCTTACAGTTTCCAGATATCGGTGTTGTACTGGCGGATGGTGCGGTCGGAGGAGAAGAAGCCTGCCATCGCGGTGTTTATCAGCATTTTTCTGCCCCATGCGGCTCTGTCTTTGTAGTCTGCAAGCGCCTGTTCTTTTACCTTTATATATTCCTTGAAATCCAACAGTGTCATGAACCAGTCTTTGCTAATAATTTCATGGTACAGACGGGATAAGTTTTCTTCATCACCATACTGCTTTAACTCATCTGAAACGATAAAATCAACACATTTTTTTATCATTTCATCCTTTTCATAAAGGTCCTTTGCACAGTAATCGGCATTTTTGTAATGCGCGATGACTTCGTCACTGGATGCACCAAAGGTATAGATATTGTCTTTGCCGACAAGCTGTGCAATCTCGACATTTGCACCGTCAAATGTTCCGAGTGTCAGTGCACCGTTTAACATAAATTTCATATTGCCCGTTCCGGAAGCTTCCTTGGAAGCCAGCGAAATCTGCTCTGAAATGTCGCACGCCGGAATCAGCTTTTCCGCCATCGTCACATTATAATTTTCCACCATGACAACCTTTAAATACGGACTGACATCCGGGTCATTTGCAATCAATTCACCCAGGCACAAAATTAAGTGAATAATATCTTTTGCAATCGTATATGCTTTTGCCGCCTTCGCACCGAAAATAACCGTAACCGGAGTATCCGGAATATTTCCGGCCTTAATCTCAAAATATTTGTAAATGACATACAGTGCGTTCATCTGCTGGCGCTTGTACTCATGCAGGCGCTTTACCTGAATGTCAAAGACCGACTGCGGATTGATTTTTACACCGCATTTTTCCTGCATATATGCAGCAAGACGTTTCTTATTTTCCGCCTTAATTTCAAGCATGCGCGCAATCACATTTTCATCATCTGCATATTTTATAAGCTGTGAAAGTTCCCCTGCTTCCTTTTTAAAATCTGCACCAATCAGTTCTTCAATATAGGCGGCCAGTGCCTGATTGCAGTGCAGTAACCACCTTCTGAACGTAATGCCGTTGGTTTTATTGTTAAATTTTTCAGGATAAATGCGGTAAAAAGATTTCAGTTCTTCCTGCATCAAAATCTCCGTATGCAGCTTTGCCACCCCATTTACACTGAAACCATAATGAATATCAATATGTGCCATATGCACGCGGTCGTTTTCGTCAATAATGTAAACGGAAGAATCCGTATAACGGGCGCGTACATTTTCATCAAGATAACGGATAATCGGAACTAACTGCGGCACAACCTCCTCAAGATAGTCCAGCGGCCATGTTTCGAGTGCTTCTGCAAGAATCGTGTGATTTGTGTATGCACACGTCTTTGTCACCACCTCTGCCGCCTCCTGCATCGTCATCACACTGCCGTCAATGTCTTTCTGCATTGTCAAAATGCGGATTAATTCAGGAATAACCATTGTCGGGTGCGTATCATTAATCTGAATCACCGCAAATTCATTCAGATTCTTTAACGTCTTTCCCGCTTTTTCACATTTCCTGCGGCATTCTGAAAGAATCAACTGTGCGGCATTGCTTACCATAAAATACTGCTGGTAAATGCGCAATAACTGTCCGGCTCTGTCGCTGTCGTCCGGGTACAAAAAGAGCGTGAGATTCTTCTCAATCGCATTTTTATCAAAATCAATGCCGTCGTGCATCGGTATTTTTTCATCAACCGTGTCGATATCAAATAAATGCAGTTTGTTGACCCTGCCCTCGTAACCTGTCACATCAATGTCATACATTCTCGACATAACGGACAATTTACCAAACTGTACCGGGTACTGCACCTCCGTCTTTGTCAGCCAGCTTTCCTTTTGAATCCAGTAATCCGGCTGTTCTGTCTGCTTATTCTGTGCAAACACCTGACGGAACAGCCCCAGATGATAGTTGATGCCAATGCCGTCCCCGTTTAAGTTTAATGTGGCAATGGAATCCAAAAAGCACGCTGCCAGCCGTCCCAGTCCGCCATTTCCAAGTGACGGCTCCGGCTCGGCTTCTTCGATTTGTGCAATATTCTTTCCATTTTCCTCTAATTCCTGCGAAATCTGCTCATACAGCCCCAGATTAATCAGGTTGTTTGACAGCAGCTTTCCAATCAGAAATTCTGCGGAAATGTAATACACTTTCTTGCCGTTTTCTTTTTCCTGCCGCTCCTGCGCTTCTTTTCTTTCTTCCGTGACTTTCTTTACCAGTGCCAGCAGTGCCGTATAGACCTGTTCGTTACTGCACTCTCTGATAGTCTTTCCATACATTTTGTTACAAATTTCTGCTATGCTCATACTTCTCTCCACTCCTATTTTTATTTCTGATTATTTTTCGATAATTCTGATTATTATTATATATTTCTAAGATTTTTTATCTTGCATAATTACCGCTTAAAATAATACAATACTATCATACTTTTATATCATGCTACCAGGGTCAAAATATCTGAACCCACATGAGCTTGCTCATAGGCGGGTGCTATGTGCCAGTGGCACATGTTTAGCACGGAACAATCCATAGATATCATAGTTGAGGCTTTTGACCCCAACATCATATCATGATATACAAAATATATGAAATTGGCGTTTGTGCAGTAAATCTGCGGATTGGAGGGGCTATGCACATATTAGAATATGAAAATTACGAAGAAACGAAAAAACACTATGATACGGATTTTTCCTATAATACTTATCCTTGCTCGATTCCGCTGGATTTTCCGTGTGTGCCGATGCACTGGCACCGTGAAACGGAAATTATTTATGTAAAGAGCGGCAGGGGAATGGTCAATGTCGATGGTATTTCCTACCCGGTTGTCAAAGACAGCATTGTCTTTATTCTGCCGGGCAGACTTCATTCCATTGCGCAGTATGAATCGGAAGCATTTTCATACGAAAATATCATTTTTGATATGCAGATGTTAATCCCAAAAGAAGGGGATACGATGTCTTTTAACTTTTTTCACCGCCTGCAAAATTTCCCCGAAGATTTTCCGGTTTTAATAGACCGGGTTCCGAAAGCGCACCGCGCTGTTCAAATCTGCCTTGACCGGATTGACGATTTGCGTACCACCTATCCTGCCGGGTACTATCTCGGCATTAAAGGCTGGCTGTATCAGTTGTTTTTTATTCTGGAATCAGAGATTCTTGCACCGGATAAAATGCGTGAAATTACAACGTGTGATTTACCGCAGCAAAAAAACAGTGCTGTTTCCTCCCGGAAAAACGGTTATTTTAAAGAAAATACGAAGGAAAAGCTGTGCCTGATTACCGATTATATTGCAAATTACTACCCACAAAAAATCAGTATTGAGCAGATTGCGGCAGTCTGCGGTTTCAGCAGCTCCCATTTCATGAAATTTTTCAAGCTGTATATGGGAAAGCCCTTTATTGCTTACTTAAATGAGTACCGCCTAATCCGTGCCGCGCACCTGCTGTGTGCATCAGATGATGACATTCTTGCGATTTCCCTGGAATGCGGTTTTGAAAATGTATCTTATTTTAACCGCTTATTCCTGCGCGAATATCATATGACACCGTCCAAATTCCGGCAGGCGCGCAGAAACTGATGCCGCTTTTATATCTTATGCACGTTTTTAAGATAATTTAAAAAACCTGTACACCCTGCCACCACATCATTCCATGTCTGTGTAAAATCCCCGGAATACCACGGGTCTGCGATTGATTTGCCGCGGCGGCTGATTGTCTGGCTGATTGAATTGCTGCTTTTATTTTTAGTCTGAAGCTGACTCCCCTCTTGAAGTTCGTCTGCATAATCTAACAACAGATGAATTTTTCCTTCGGTATCCGCGCCTGTGATACGCTCTGTGTTACGGATGTTGTTGGTATCCGCACAAAGCAGGTAGTCATAATGATGATAATCTTCTTTTGTCACCTGTCTGGCGCGCTTGCCCGCAAAGTTGGTGTATGCGGTCTTTCCAATCCCATGCTTTTTTAGTTCTGCCTGTGCCGGCGGATAGATTGGATTCCCTTTGCCGTTCCAGATTTCCTCTGTGCTGGTGGCCGCGGAGGCAATCTGGAAGCGGGCGGTGAGTCCGGCATCGGATACTAATTTTTTCATTACGAATTCCGCCATGGGGGAACGACAGATGTTGCCGTGGCAAACAAATAATATTTTTATCATGCCTTAAAAACTCCTTGAAAATACTGATTTTCCTTGAATTTACACCACTTTCTACGATTTGCTGTGATAGATTGTTTTCTTCGTTTTCGTCGCATATCGTGGCATAAATTCGTATATCTTGTCATCCAAATTTAGTAAAAATCTTAGTAAAACAGCTTAATTTTCTCATTTTACTAAAGACTTTTTCCACTTAGGTTATCTTTTAGTTGTATCAATTTTCTTAATCTTTTAAGCCATCTTAGCATATTTGCCAAGTTCTTCCTTGGCATCCTCTGCTCCAAGATGCGTATATGTATTCAATGTTACCCCAATGTCTGAATGTCCCATAAGATACTGAAGCGTTTTAGGATTCATCCCGCTTTTTGCCATATTGCTGCAGTAGGTATGCCTGCAAACATGCGGCGTGATTTTTGGTAACTGCTCTTTATAGATTCGATTATGCTTAGCCAATGCCCACTCAAAATGCTTTTCCCAATGTAAAGCAACTTCCGGCATATCCTTCTTATCTAAAAACAGAAATCCCTTATATCCATCAATCACAGGTTCTTTCTTGGGCTTTTTACGATTTTCAACAATACGCTTAAAACATTCATACACTTCCTCAGTCATAGGAATGATTCTAGTTCCACTTGACGTTTTGGTATCTTCAATAACATACTTCATATCTCTGGTTCTTTGAAGCTGATGATTTACACTGATTTGCTTTTCTTCAAAATCAATATCGGAAAGTGTCAATCCGCAGAACTCTGAAATACGAAGTCCGGTTTTAAAGAGGATAAACATACCATCATAGTATCGTTTATAAT
>ERZ827488.4143-NODE-4143-length-10782-cov-9.888599_pt1 | contig 10782 bp, 9 predicted proteins | sample MGYA00519771_ERZ827488 | MGnify/ENA primary metagenome ERZ827488 (study PRJEB31778, sample SAMEA3449323) | human gut metagenome | biome: human gut; feature: human-associated habitat; material: faeces | place: United Kingdom | collected 2010/2012 ...
GCACCGAGTGCGGCTGTGACCGCATCCTGCTGCAGAACGCCCTGAACACCCTGCTGCAGCCTGGCCAGAAGGCCGCCCCTGCAGAGCAGGCCCCGGCGGCGGAGGCCACCCGCGTGGTGAGCGCCGCTCCGCAGGAAGAGCCGACCCGCATCGTGGCCAGCGCGCCGGTGCAGGCAGAGCCCACCCGGGTCATTCCGACGGCCCGCCCGGCAGAGCCTGTCGGCGCTCCGACCAGCTTTGCACCGCCGGTGGAACACACCCCTGTTCCGGAAGCAGAGCCTACCCGGGTGCTGGATGCCGCCACCCGCGCGGCGTTCCCCGGCAGCGGTGCAGCGGCTGTGGATGACGAGGGCACCCGTGTGATGCCTGCTGCTGCCCGCCGTGCCGCCCCGGCCCGCCAGCCGGAACCCGAGGTAGAGCAGTACGATGAGGAGGACGATGCGGAAGAGAGCCGTGACGGCATTGCCGAGACCCTCGTCCGCTGGGTCCCGCCCATCACCGCCATCGTCTGCGCAGGCATTGCGCTGTGGGGCTTCGTCTATTATCAGTTTATGATGTAAATGAATGACGGAGGAGGCTGCGCTTCCTCCGTTTTTTGGTTGTACGAAGGAGAAACGTTATGCCTGACGAAGCACTGCAAACCGCTTTTGAGATCAAAACTACCTGCGATGAGATCAGCCGCAAGCTACTGCGCTGGCACTGGGAGAACAAGCCCGGGGAGCACAGCCTGGGAGCCCTGCTGGATCACATCCGCACCCGCCAGCAGGAGAGCCCCGAATATTATGACCGTCTGCCTGATCTGGCGGGCCGAAACAGCTGGCAGCAGCTGGATACCACCCTGTGTATGCGGGTGCTGCTGGACCCTGAAAAGGATGCTGCCCGTCCGCTGGATCTGCTGGGCAATACGGAGCACCCGGCTGCTGCCCGCCGGGCCTGCAACGCGGTGCGCACCGCCCGCAATGAAGCGGCCCATGCCTCCGACCGCACGGCGGCTGCGCAGGCGGCGATCCTCTTCAACGAGGCCGTGGAAGCACTGGAAGAAGGCTATGCAGGCGCGCCCCTGCGCACCAGTGAGCTGGGCCAGTATTACCGGCTGGCCGAGGATTATCTGAGCCGCTGCGGGGCCAAAAAGCCCATTGCGTCGGCAGCCCCGGAAGAGAAAGCACCCCGCGCGGCAAAGTCCGGCCAGAGCACTGCGGGCAGGAAAAAAGAGGGAACTTCCGGCAGTGCTTCCCGCCGCAGCAGCGCAAAGCAGAACACGAGCGGCCGCAGTTCCGGCAGCAGACCCCAGAACCGGAAGCAGGGCGGCAGCCGGAACAGCCGTGCCCGGGCCAGACAGAAGCAGAAACAGGCCAACCGCACCGTTCTGCTGGTACTGCTGGCGATCCTGGCCGTGGGTCTGCTGATCCGCGGCTTTACCATGAACTGGCAGTGAAAGAGTGAGGGAAACATGAAGCAAAAACTGATTTTTCTGGATATTGACGGTACTTTGCTGCCGCCCGGTGAGATGACCGTTCCGGCCAGTGCCGTGGAGGCCATCCGGCAGGCCCGGGCCAACGGGCACAAGGTGTTTCTGTGCACCGGGCGCAACCTGCGCATGACGAAGCCGCTGCTTGCCTACGGTTTCGATGGCTTTGTCTGCTCTGCAGGCGGCTATGTAGGCTGTGATGGGAAAATTCTCGTGGACCTTCCCATGGAGCCTGCGCAGGTCGAGGGCCTGCGGGAGGTGCTGGGGCGTGCCGGTGCCGAGTGCACACTGGAAGCCCGGGATGATACTTACGGCGGCATCAGGATGATCGAGCGGTTCGCCCATTTGTTCCCCCGTAAGCCGGGGCAGCTGAACAGCGAGGCCGAGCGCTGGCGCAAAACGATGGAGTATGGCATGACCATCCGGCCCATTGAGGAATACCACGGAGAGCCGGTTTACAAGGTGGTGTTCATCGCCCCCAACGAGGCCTGCCTTGCTGAAGCAAAGCAGTTGTATGAGGATCAGTTCTTCTTCTGCGAGTCCCGGCTGGGGGATAACCCGTCAGCCATCGTCAACGGGGAACTCATCAACCGCAAGTTTAACAAGGGCACCGGCATCAAGGCCATTTGTGATGATCTGGGGTGTTCGCTGGCCGATACCATCGGCTTTGGCGACAGCGACAATGACCTGCAGATGACCGATGTGGTAGGCATCAGCGTCTGCATGGCCAATGGCTCTGACAACCTGAAAAAGCTCTGCGACCGCATCTGCCCGGCTGTGACGGAGGACGGCGTGGCAAGGGAGCTCAAAACTCTGGGCCTGATCTGAGAGCAGCCTTCCACAAAAGAAGAGATGATAACAAAAAATTCCCGCTCCATCGAGCGGGAATTTTTGTTAGAGAGGGTTATTTCTGATGGACTGCCTTGTGATATACCGCGTAGGCGATCACGGCAGAGAGGGCCTCTGTGATCCAGAAGGCATGCCAGACACCGGTAGGGCCCATGCGACCACACAGCACCCACGCAATGGGCATGATGAAGATGATGTAGCGGCAGAGGGAGATAACCAGCGAGGGCACGCCCTTGCCCAGACCCTCCAGCGCGCCGGAGGAGGTGGTAGACACTGCCGAGACGATGAATCCCAGGCAGATGATCCGCAGGGCGGTCTGGCCGATGGCGATGGTCTCGGGGTTAGAGGTGAACAGACCCATCAGCGGGCCTGCAATGGTCAGGCAGAGCAGGGTGCCAATGGCCATGATCCCGGCGCTCAGGCCCAGTGTCAGGTTGTAGAGCCTGGACACACGGCCATGCTCCCGGGCACCGTAGTTGTAGCCCACCAGCGGGCGCATCCCCTGCACGATGCCGTTGGCCGGCAGGTAAAGGAAGGTCTGGAGCTTGTAATAGATGCCCAGCACCGTCACATAGCTCTGGGAGTAGACCGCCAGCAGGCCGTTCAGGAAGGTGACCAGCAGGCTGGGCAGGGCCAGATTCAGGATGGCCGGTACACCGATGGCATAGAGCTTGCCGTCAAGGGCGGCATCGAACCGCAGACAGCGGCGGGAGAAGCGGACGGCGACTTCGGTGGTGCAGTAGACATAGAGGTAGACCACAAGGGAAACGGCCTGCCCGATGCCGGTGGCAAGGGCCGCACCGGCAATGCCCAGGGCGGGCACCGGCCCAAGGCCGAAGATGAGGACAGGGTCGAGGGCGATGTTGGTCACGCAGCCGGTGATCAGCGCCACCATGGCAACGTTCATCCGGCCCACGGACTGGAAGATCTTCTCAAAGGCGAGGTCTGCCATGTTGACCAGCGAGAACAGGAACACGATGGTGGAGTAGGTCACACCCATGTCCACCAGAGTTGGATCGGTAGTGAAGCGGCGCAGGAAGCCGGGCATAATGGCAATGCAGAGGACCATGCCCAGCACGCCGTGCAGCAGGGAGAACATCATGCCGTGGGTGGCGGCCCGGTTGGCGTTCTCGTGGTCGCCTGCGCCGAGGTAGAGCGCAATCTGGGCGTTGATGCCGATGCCGAAGCCGATGGCCACTGCATTGACAAAGTTCTGGATGGGAAACACCAGCGAAAGCGCCGTCATGGCCTGTTCGCTGATCTGGGCCACAAAGAGGCTGTCCACGATGTTGTACAGGCTGTTCACCAGCATCGAGATGACGTTGGGCAGGGCCATGGAGAGAAGCAGCGGGAATACCGGTCTGGTTTTCATAAAAGTATCGTTCATTTTCATTGCTCCTGAGGGTCAGATTTGGATTTGAAGGCAAAGCAAAAGCCACACAATGGCTTTTGTACCATTGTGTGGCGAAAAGTTGCAGAATGCTGTAAAAATCCACACGATATTTTATTGGCTCAAAGATACCACATCACAGGGATACTTGTCAAGGACTTTTTGAAATAAAAGTATGACTTTTTACAGTGGCCCCCTGCCCTTGACAAGGGGCGCGGCGGCGGTAAAATAAGAACAGAACGCACAAAAGGAGGATCTGCCATGAAATGGATGATCGCGTCAGACCTGCACGGGTCGGCCTACTACTGCCGCAAAATGCTGGAGGCCTTTGAGCGGGAGGGAGCCGACCGGCTGTTCCTGTTGGGCGACCTGCTCTACCACGGCCCCCGCAACGACCTGCCCCGAGAGTATGCCCCCAAGGAGGTCATCCCCCTGCTGAACGGGAAAAAGGAGAAGCTGCTCTGCGTGCGGGGCAACTGTGATGCCGAGGTGGATCAGATGGTGCTGGAATTCCCCGTGATGGCCGATTATGCGGTGCTTCCGGTGGGGCGGCGGCTCATTTATGCGACCCACGGGCACATCTATCATGTGAAAAATCTGCCGCCGCTGGCCCCCGGAGATGTGCTGCTGCATGGGCACACCCATGTTCCGGCCTGGACAGAGTTCGGGCAGGGAAATCTTTACCTGAATCCGGGTTCTGTGAGCATCCCCAAGGAGAACAGCCCCCACAGCTACATGACCCTGGAAGGAAACACGATGCAATGGAAAGAGCTGGAAAGCAGCGCTGTTTTCCATGAACTGACCCTTTGATAAAGTCCCCCGGCCGGTTTTGCGGGCAGCTTGAAATTTGCCCACCGGTATGGTATGATAAAACTGAAAACAGATCGGCAAAGTTCCGCAGAGCAGTGCTGTGCGGGGCAGGAGCCTTTTTGTTTCCGCAATGAGTTAGCCAAAACTAACAAAATGACGAAAACAGCGGGCTGGACTTGTGCAGTTTGACAGGGGGGCCCGCAGATACAGTATGGAGGGGACAACAATGGTAGAAACGATCCTGAGGGTCGATGGTATGATGTGCGGTATGTGCGAGAGCCACATCAATGATGTGGTGCGCAAGACCGCCCGGGTGAACAAGGTGACTTCTTCCCACACCAAGGGCGAAACGGTCATCGTCTCGGAGCAGCCGGTGGATGTGGAGGCGCTGAAGGCTGCCATTGCCGAAACGGGCTACACCGTGACCGGCGTGCAGACCCGGCCCTATGAGAAAAAGGGCTTCTTCTCGTTCCTGAAAAAGTAACAGCCCGGTTTTTCTGGCCGGGCTGATCATGCAAAACAGGAGGTATCTCGTTATGAGGATCTTGGTGTACGGCGCAGGCGTTCAGGGCTGTCAGCTGGCCCACAGTCTGGCACAGAACAAGAAAAATGTGGTCACCCTGCTGGCCCGGGGCGAGTGGAAGGAGGTCATCGACCAGAAGGGCCTGACCATCCGCCACATGCTCCAGCGGAAAACAACGGTGGATCGGATGCAGACGACAGATGTGCTGGCCCCCGAGGATGTGTATGACCTTGTGTTTGTCACGGTGCAGGCCGGGCAGCTGGCCGATGTGCTGCCCATCCTCAAGGCAAACCGGAGCCAGTACTTCATCTTTGTGGGCAATGATCCCTATGCGCAGGAGATGCTGCAGGCCATGCAGCGCCCGGTGGATAAGATCGCCTTTGGCTTCCAGAACAATGCAGGCCGCCGGGAGCATGACCGGCTGGTCAGTGTGCACATGGGGATGGGAATGACCATCGGCGGCGCAACCGCACCCCTGTCCGGCGCGTTCCGCCTGCGGCTGCAGGCTGCCTTTGAAGGGACTCATTACAAGCTGACCTATTACAGCGATATGGACGAGTGGCTCAAGAGCCACATTGCCTTTATCCTGCCCTGCGCCTATGCCTGCTATGCGGTGGATGGGGAACTTTCCCGCACCACAGTGGAACAGCGCAGGATGATCGTGGATGCCGCCTGGGAGTGCTGTGAGATGCTGAAAGCGGCAGGTGTTCCCGTGAACGATGCGGAGAACACCGGCCGCTACCGCGAGGGCACCAAACAGCGGAAAAAGACCGAGCGGATGGTCTACTGGATGGCGCAGACGGTCGTTGGGAAGTGGTGCATTTCGGATCACGCCATGCGTGCGGTGAGCGAGATGCAGTATCTGGATGAAGCGTTTGCCGCCCTGCGCGCCGCCACATTGGTGGAGATGACTGCCTGGGATGAACTGCGCAGATCCCTGCCCAGAAAGAAGTAAGAGCCGGAAAATGTCCGGAGCATGAGAAAAAGCCTGTCGGTTTTTGCGCTGACAGGCTTTTTTCTATTGGTTCAGTGCCCAGAAGGCGGCAAGCTGCTGCTCCAGCTCTGTGGTGCTGCGCAGGTATTGGAGCTGGTGCCAGTGGCGGGGGAACAGGCGGGTGTATTCGGCGCGGGCAAAGCGGTCATCCAGCAGAAGCACCACGCCCCTGTCTTCCTGCGTGCGGATGACCCGGCCCGCCGCCTGCAGCACCTTGTTCATGCCTGGGAAACGGTAGGCGTAGTCGAAACCGGTGCCGCCCGCCTCGTCATAGTAGCGGCGCAGGATCTCCTGCCGGGGGTTCACCTGAGGCAGACCTACCCCCACGATGGCGCACCCGATGAGCCGGTCGCCCACCAGATCCACGCCCTCGCCGAAGATGCCGCCCATGACCCCGAAGCCCAGCAGCGTTTTGGCGGGGCTTGGGCCGAACTGTTCCAGAAAGGCCGCCCGGGCCGCGTCGTCCAGACCACTCTCCTGGGCCAGCGTTCCGATGTCCGGGTAACGGGCGGTGAAGTCCTCGTGCACCTGCCGCAGATAGGCGTAGCTGGGAAAAAAGGCCAGATAGTTGCCCACCTTGGCCCGGGCCAGTGCAGCCAGCGCATCCGAGACGGCCTGCACACTGGCCTCCCGATCCCGGTAGCGGGTGGAGATGCCGGGCAGGCAGTAGAGCCCCAGATGTTCGGGCGGAAACGGGCTTTCCAGTGCCACAGCCCGGGCATCGGGACAGCCCAGAACGGAGCGGTAGTAGCCCGGCGGGGTGAGTGTTGCGCTGAACAGTGCCGCAGTCCGCCCGGCGGCAAGGCTGGCATCCACAAAGGGGGCGGGGTCAAGGCAGAGCAGCTCCCATTCCAGCTCGCTGCCCCGGGCTGTCAGCTGGGTGACAAAATGCGCGTCGTACCGCTCTGCCGCCCGGGTGATATCCTGCAACGCAAAGTAGAGCTCGAGCAGCTGGGCGTGGGCATCGGCCTCCGGGTTGGCCTCCAGCCAGTCCTGCAGGGGAGGCTGCAGGCTAAACAGCAGTCGGAGCAGCTCCTTCGGCAGCTCTTGCAAAAAGACTGTGCCATCCTGCGCCAGCAAAGGCTCCGGCAGCGGGAAGGCGGCTTCTGCCGGTTCGGTGTCCAGAAGGCTGGTCTGTTGGGTGAAATCCTCTGCCGGCGATTCGGTGGGCGCTGAACCCCGGCGGGGGGCCAGCTTCGTTACCGCCCGGCGCGCTTCCAGAAAGCCCCTGTCTGCCTTTGTCAACGCGGTTTTCAGTGCGCTTTTTCCTTTGCCGATGGCCCGTCTGGCATCGGTCAGGCTGCTCTTGCAGAACCGTGCCGAGTACATGGCTCTGGCCCGGTCCGGCAGGTTGTGGGCCTCGTCGATGAGAAAAATGTAGTCGCCCGCCGCATCGAAAAAGCGCCGCAGGTGCACGGTGGGGTCGAACAGATAGTTGTAGTCTCCGATGACCACGTCACACCACTCGCTCAGGTCCAGCCCCAGCTCAAAAGGGCAGACCCTGTGCCGCCGGGCGGTCTCAGTCAGGGCGGCCCGGTCATAGGGGACGGCACTGTCCAGCAGGTCGGCCAGCGCATCCTTCAGTCGCTCGTAGTAGCCGTTGGCGTAGGGGCAGGCTTCCGGCAGGCAGGCGGGACGGCCCTCAGCATCCTTGCACAGGCAGGCCTTCTCCTTGGCCGAAAGGGTCACGCTGCGCAGGGAAAGCGCCGGGTCTGCCGCCCGCAGACGGGCCAGTGCATCCTCAGCAGCGGCCTGTGTCGTGTTGCGGGCGGTCAGGTAGAAGATCTTTTCCCCCTTGCCCTCGCCCATGGCTTTCAGGGCAGGGAAGAGGGCGCTCATCGTTTTGCCGATGCCGGTGGGTGCCTGGCAGAACAGCCGGGTACCGCCCTTCTGCTCTGCCTTGCCCGCAGCACAGGCGCGATAGACCTCCCCGGCAAGGGCGCGCTGTCCGGGACGATAAACTGGAAACGGAAATTGCAGGGCCCCAAGGCTCCGGTCCCGGGCTTCCACCCAGTCCAGCTGCCGCCGTGCCCAGGGAAGATACTGCCGCAGTAAGTCGTTGAGAAACGCATCCAGCTCAGCGGCAGAGAAATGCCGGGTATAGCGGATGATCTCATCGGTGTCGGTCTGGTAATAGGTCAGCCGGACATTCAGTGTTTCCAGCTCCCGCTGCTCGGCGCAGATGGCCCCGTAGACCATGCCCTGCGCCCAGTGGCAGGGGTTCATGTCCTCCGTGATGGCATCGGTAGGCGCGGCGGTGGTCTTGATCTCGTCGATGACCACCGTGCCGTCCTCATCGGTAAAAATGCCGTCGGCACGGCCCTCGATGGTGAACCCGATTCCCTCCATCGTCCGCTCTGCCGTGAGGAACACCTCGGCGGCGTAACCTTCACCCGCCGCCTTCTGGAGCCTGCGGTGGATGCGTGCGCCCTCGTTGGCACGGTCAAAGCCGGTAAAGCGGCTGTCGATACTGCCGGTGCGGAGCAGGAACTCCACCAGCTCCCGGACAGAGAGACGGATGGTTGGCATGGGGTTCACTTCCTTTCAGGTTGTGCACAGTATGTTGGGAAACTAAACCCCTCAGTCTCGCTATCGCTCGCCAGCCCCCCTAATAGTGGGGCCTCTGGCGTTACGTAAAGTTTTTTGGGGTTCCCCTTTACGCACAAACTACATCGCTTTGCCAAGGCCGCCCCTACTAGGGGCGGTGGCAGCCCAAAGGGCTGACGGTGGGGTTTAACAGCAGGGCCTACCCGAGACCCAGGATCTTTTGACAATTTGCTGCAACAGCATTCACCTGGTCAAAATCCACGGCGGCCCGGTAATAAGTCTCCAGCTCATCATGGCAGTTCTTGGCCTGAGCCATCAGGGCTACAGCCTGGTCGATGAGCTCGGAGGCGGCACGGTCGTTGAAGCGCAGGCGGGCGCGGAAGCCGGACAGGTTCTCCCGGTCCACAAAGCGGGTGCAGCGCACGGCCTGCACGCCGGGCAGCTGGATGGGATGCCAGAGGTTGTCGGTCAAAAAAGCCAGCCGCAGGGCCGGGATGAAGATGTGGTCGATCTGATCTTCAGGGTGCATGGCACAGGGGCAGGTGATGATGTGGTAGCCCCGGGCCAGCGCTTCGGCCCGGATGAGTTCCAGCAGCAGGCGGGAGACCGCCCCATAATCATCCCGGAATACCACATACCGGTCGGCCAGCGCTTCTACCGTGCCCCGGTAGAATACCATCCCCTTGGGGGTGATGGCTGAGAGCAGCCGCAGCTCCTCGCTGGCGGTGCCCTCGGTGCGGGGAAGCAGCCGGGTGCAGAGACGCTTGACGTAGCGGCGCACCTTTTCAAAGTTGGCGCTGCAGGCTTCGGCCCGGCGGCTGTCCAGCATCAGGCTGCCCGCCGATGCGACATACCGGGCCGCCCGGCCCCGCAGAGCGGCATTCCGGGCAAACAGGGCCTTGACCTCGTCCCGGTGGGGAGCCAGCTTTCCGGCATCGATGGTGTGGTACAGGCTCACCACCAGCTCATCAGCCCCGGGCGCGTCCGGCTCCACCACATGGGGCGCGGTGGCATCGATGATGGCGCGTTTCTGGTCGAGGAAGATGACCCCGTCCAGACTGTCCGGGTCGCTGGCACAGTGGATCTTTTCGATGCGCTGGCCCTGCTGCTCGGCGGCCTGGGCCAGATGCTTCATCAGGGTGGATTTGCCGCATCCCGGCCCGCTTTTGATGAGAAGCATCTGCATCCCGGGCTCCCGGCGCAGCGGTTCAAAATAACCCTTGAAGCCTGCCGGTGTGGTGGCCCCCAGAAAGAAATCGGGGGAACGGCTTTGGATCGTTTTCATATCATAACACCTCACTTTTGCTTTAGGGTATGCAAAAATGAAGGAAGATGATACTTGGGCGGAGGGGTTAATAGGTATGCAGACAGACTTCGTTTATTTTATCCCGCAGAGCCACAAAATCCGCAAAGGCGGCGGGTTTGTTCTGCGCCTGCCGGAGCAGGGCGGCGGGGTGGAAGGTGCCCATGAACCACACGCCGTTCTTTTGCACAAAGGTGCCGTGCTCCTTGGTCACGGAGAAATCGGTGCGGATCATCCGCTGGGAGGCGATGCGGCCCAGGCAGACCACGATCTTTGGCTGCAGCAGCTTGAACTGTTCCCGGAGCCAGGGCATACAGGCCTCGCTCTCGGTGGGCAGCGGGTCACGGTTCTGGGGCGGGCGGCACTTGACGATGTTGGCAATGTAGCAGTTTTTGCTCCGGTCCAGATCGATGGCAAACAGGTATTTGTCCAGCAGCTGGCCGCTGCGGCCCACAAAGGGCAGGCCCTGCTCGTCCTCGCTCTGGCCCGGGCCTTCGCCCACGAACAGCACCTCAGCAGTCTGGACACCCTGCCCGAACACCACATGGGTGCGGTCAGTGCACAGCTCACATCTGCGGCAGGCAAGGCACTCGGCCTTTAATGTATCCCAATCCATAGCAGTTTGATCTCCTTGCAGCTGAATGATAATTTATTCACAAATAAAAAATGGTTTTCTCCTAAAATAATAGCACAAAAAGCCAATTTTGTCTTGAACTTTTTGCCGGGTGTGCTAGAATAAAAGAGAAAGGCATCCTTGTGTCCAACAGGCACCCGGATGTGAATATTGGATAGTTAATTCGGAGGTAATCAACAATGGCTGATATGTTCGCACCGCTGGTAGCACAGCTGAAGGCAAACCCCAAGACGATCGTTTTTACCGAGGGCAATGACCCCCGCA
>ERZ827488.4150-NODE-4150-length-10748-cov-3.279903_pt1 | contig 10748 bp, 14 predicted proteins | sample MGYA00519771_ERZ827488 | MGnify/ENA primary metagenome ERZ827488 (study PRJEB31778, sample SAMEA3449323) | human gut metagenome | biome: human gut; feature: human-associated habitat; material: faeces | place: United Kingdom | collected 2010/2012 ...
TATTTTGCTTATTTTAATGTTAAGCTTAAATGATTTAGTTTCTACATATACATTTTCCTCATTGGAAAATGTTAAAATGACTTTTTCATCATTAGAATTAAATATTACATGATAGTCATTGAATATTAATTGAACGTATTCATGTATTTCCATGAACTCCTTCAATGTGTTAGCTATGTCTATTTTATTTATGTCCATTTCACTTTCCTTCTCTTCATTGAATATTTGCTCTATTTCTTCTTTGCAATGTTCTTTTATATCATCATCAATGCTTAATAGAAGCTTTGATACAGTTATTTCATTGTTAAGAAAAGAGTATATATGCTCCTCCAGTTGTTTATCACCTACGACTCCTAATGTGATAAGTCTATTTCTATAAACTAGATTATAAGAAGCTAAACTATCAATACTACAAGATCCAGTCCTTTCTTCTATAATTTCAAATTTTTCAGCTTCATATTTTATCATTACGCATACATCACCAGTAGATGAAATTTTCGGCTCATTGACTATGTATGTTTTTTTAAGACCAAAACCCTCGTTATCTATTGTGACTCTCGCTACATATGGAAGCCCATATACTAATTTTCCAGTAGAACTAAATATAAAATTCATCTTGTTTCCTCCTTATAACCCTTGTATTCCTCAAATTCCCCTTTTAATTTATTTATGATTTATGACTTGTGTTGAAAATATTTATTGTATTTATAAAAGAAACTACAAATATTTTCTCTTTCTTCTTCGTATATTCTCTTTTCTTCTTCTATTGCTTCCTCAATTTCATTTATAACGTCAATTCTGTACTTTCTAGAAAGTACAATTTTAGAGTAGGCACATTTTTCCTCTACTAGCCATACTAATCTTTTCCCTATTCTTATGAACTCTTGTTCTCCATACTCATATGAATCCTCATATTCTCCCTTTTCTATTTTGAATCCTATATTTTCTAATTCTTCTTTAAATTCTTTGTCTACCTTTCTATGATTGTTTAATTTTTCTAATATGCTTTTTATATCTTCCATTGTTCTATTCTCCTTTTTATTTTTAAATCTATTTTATTAAACATTCCAGAACTATTTATGTAGTGATGATTTATTCCTCAAAATCATCTCTCATAAAGTCATTTTCTTCACAGAATTTAATATATTGCTCCCCGTATTCCTCCCATTTCTTTTTTATATATTTATCTATGTTTTTGTATGAGAACTGTTCTTTATCTTCAACATCAAATACTAGATATTCCATAAAGCCATAGTAATTAGCTTCATAATCGTAATAATCAACTTTTCTAGGCTCTATAATATCATTTAATAAACAGTAATCCTCGAAACTGCATTCCTTCTTAAGCAAATTTATCACCCCTTTTTCTAATCATCATTCGTAACCACCTTTCAATTTATTTTCTTATTATTAGTATCTCCAACTCTGCGAATTTTAGTCAAATAAATTTGAATTTTCTTGACGGTTACGAATGACGTAGTTTGTGTTACATCAGTAACACAAACGCTTTGAGCCTAAAAAGTCCCTAAAATTATTTAAATTGCTTACGTTGTTCAACATAAATTATATATTACAAATACGAAAAAAAACAACTTAACAACGAAAATAATATATCTAAAATTTGTATAATTTTCAAAAAATCGGAAAGAATATTTATATAACCAAATACATAAAATAAGGAGTTGGAAAAATGGATTTATACAGAAAATTTATTGAAGAAAAGCAAAAAGAGTTTGATAATTTTAAGGGTATAGGCTTCGCCTTTAGTAATAAGCAGTTTGAGGAAATGCTTATTAAATTAAATGCCAGTCCTAAGGATTTATACGACTTAGGAGCGGGAACTTTTATATTAAAGGATAGATACCAAGCTTTTATTGATTTATCAAATAATTATTATAAGAAGCTAAATGAATTAATGAAAGATTATAATTTTGCCCTTAGTGGTTTTACTTATGAGTTAGCAAATCACGAATATAATATTACTTATGATTATGATTCAACATTAGAAGCCTTGAATCTAACAGAAGAAGAAATTTTAAATAATGATGTTTTACTTAAGGCATTCAAAGAAGCTAGAAAAACAGTAATTGAAAATTCTATCTACTAGATCCAGTTTTTACTGGGTCTATTTTTTTTGAAAAAAAATAAGAAAAAAATCCCATGCAAGTATAAAAAATCCAAAAGTGGAAACAATAAAGGTAGGAAGAAAAAACAAAAAGTCAAAGGAGTAGGAAAAAATGAAAAATACAAAAGAACTAATAATCACAAACAAGGAAAGTTATCTAAAACCAAATGAAGCAGTAGAAATCGCATACTACTTATTCACAGAACACAACGCACCAGCAACAATAAAAATGGCAGGTAAAAACAAGTGTGTCGTAACACTAGACGAGCCGGAAATGGAAGAAAACAGATACATAAAAATAAAAAAAGACATCCAAAGCATAAAAGCGGAAATATATAAAACAACAGCAAAGCATAATAAAAGAATGAAAAGACAAGAAGGAAACGAAAGAAGAATAGCCGAAGAAATGAAGTACAATAAAGAAAGTGTCGAACTAATCCACAACTACCAAACAAAAATGAAAATATGCTAAAAAAAAGCCCCCAAGGACCAAAACCCAAGGGGGCAAAAAAACGGAAAAAAAAGCAAAAAAAAACCAAAAAGAAGAATGAAAAACCCAAAAAAAGGCAACACTACAAACAAGAGGAAAAAACAAAAAAGCAAAGGAGAAAAGAAAAGTGAACAAAGAACAAGAATACTACAAACAAAGAGAACAAGAAATCCAAAAGGAACAAGAAGAAGCAAGAAAACAACAAGCAAAGAGGGACAAACACAAGAGAAGAAACGAGAACAGAAGAAAAGACAAGGAACACCCAACGAAAGCAACAAGAAAAGAAAACAGAAGAACACACGAGGAAAGCAGAGAAAACAAAAGAAGAAAGAAAGAAGAAAAAAGAGCGGAAGAACTGAACAGACCGCTGACAGAGGAAGAACTGGCGAACATCCCCTTCTAAAAAAACCACACAAACGACAAACCACAAGCCCCCCGGGAAAAACCCCAGGGGGCAAAAAAACGCACGGAAAAAGAACAACACCCACAGCAGCAGCAACCCACAAGCCCAAGAAGAAGCCCAAGAAGAAGCCCAAGCAAGACCCCAAAGACCGACCACAGAGCAAAGACCACAAAGCAAGACCCCAAAGCAAAGACCCCAAAGACCGACCCAAGCAAGACCCCAAAGCGAGACCACAAAGAAAAAGACCCCAAAGACCGACCCCAACAAGACCCCAAAGGCGCACGGAGCCGAAGGCGACGGAGCAAGACCCCCAAAGGCAAAGACCCCAAAAGACACGACCCCAGAGCAGAAAGAGACAACGAAAAAGGAAAAAAGAGAAAAAAGAAAAAAAAACCCACAAAAAAAAAGAAAAAAGAAAAAAAGAAAAACACCAAAAACTTTCCCACTCAGAAAAAAAAATATACATGGTTTTTGTGTATATTTTTTTTTCTGATGTGGGAATACTAGGAAGTGTTTTTTTTGTTTTCTGCCAGGACCCTAAAGATTTGACCCCAACAAGACCCTAAAGATTTGACCCTAACAAGACCTAATAGATTTGACCCTAACAAAAACTATCAGTTAGAATGAATCTTTAGTTATGAGAAATAAAGTTATAGGTTAAAAGCAGACCAAAAAAATCTGCCTATGCAGAACATTTAGGTAGTTGCAAATTCTAGGTATATATAATAAAGTTATAAGTATAAGAGAAATTTAGTTATTTTTTTTTCCAAAAAATCCAAAAAATGCTACTCTTTAAAATAAATGAATTTATACTATACTTTAGCAATCTTGTTTCTTACTTAAATAAAATAAATTTTTCCTGACTCTTAGCCATGGATCAAGTGACCCGTGGCTTTTTGCTTAAACCGAAAAGGATGGAAGTGAGAGTGCAAAAACCGCACACTCACTTCCTTTTATTTATATGTAATGGCTATTCGCCATTGGCATGTTTTAGATTTGTTCATAAAAAGCACTCACAAAACTAAAACATGCAAGGATAGGAACTGTTCCAGTTCCTTTTTATTTATATCAACTTAGATTGTGACAAACTCTTACTTTACTTGGTCAATCGCAATAGACTAATAATAGTGACTTGATAAACTGTTTTGTCACTATTATTAGTCTTGTTTTAACCTAAAAAGGTTGGAAGTGAGAGTGTAAAAACCACACACTCACTTCCTTCGATTTATATGTCATGTCTATTCGACATGGGCAGGTTTTAGACTTGTTCATAAAAGGCACTCACAAGACTAAAACCTGCAAGGTAGGAAACTAAAGTTTCCTTTTATTTATATCAACTTAGATTGTGACAAGCTTTTACTGTACTTGGTCAATCGCAAGAAACTAATAAATATTGACTTGGAAAACTGTTTTGTCAATATTTATTAGTTTTATTTTTCCCTAAAAAACGAGGGAATATACATGGGAGAATTTTTTAAAAAATTCACCCAGTATATTCCTTTTATCTTATAAAAATCAAAACCAGGGGAAAATTTCCTTTGTTTATATTATGAAAAAAGGCTACATAGGATTATCTTAGTTTTTTCATGGGAAATATGTGGGAAATTTTCCAAGGTAGGAAACTAAAGTTTCCTTCTATTTGAAGTAAAATCTTACATATCTGTTTATTACAACAAATCTGTTTTATTTTTACATATTTGTTTATTACTGCAAATCTATACAAATCTGTTTATTTATACAAATCTGTTTATTTAAAACAAATTTGCTGTAAGAAGCTACGCTACCTTTTTCCTTACAAGCCTATCTTCTAATCTATATTGATTTCCTACCTTCCTTTATTCTTGCTTTTCCGTTGTATTTAGCTAATTTACCACTTGCTTTTTTTTATACTACGAAACCTTTCTTAAAACCATGCTTCGCCATTAATTCGCTTCGCTCATTAATGTCTACGCTTCTCGCTTCGCACTCATATCGCTTCGCTCTATGAGTTGCTTCGCTTTTTGCTCCGCCACCCTGGTCGCTTCGCTCCAGGGTGGCTCCGCCCCAAGCTATAATTTTTTGATGTGGTATAATTTATATCAAAGGGGTGATAATAATGTTAGTTGTTCTAGATCCTGGTCATTATGGTAAATATAACCGAAGTCCAATTGTAAAATCTTTCTACGAAAGTGAATTTAATTGGAAAATGACCTATTATATGAAACAATATTTTGAGGAAATGGGAATAAAAGTTAAACTTACCAAATATAGCAGTAGTATAGATTTACCAGTTTACAACAGAGGTTTACTGGCAAAAGGTGCAGATATATTTCTTTCAATTCATTCAAATGCTTGTGATGACCCAAATGTAGATTATCCAGTAGTTATCCGTGGATTTGACGAAAAAAGTACAGATAAACTAGCTTTATCATTAGCTGAATTAATAAGCGAAACCATGGACACATGGCAAGAGGGTCGAACATATGTTAGAAAGAAAACTACCCGTAATGATGAATGGTATGGAGTATTAAGAGGTGCTAGAGCTGTTGGAGTTAAATACAGATATATCATAGAGCATAGTTTTTATACTAATAAAAAGTCTGCCTTATGGCTTTCAAATGAAAATAATATAAAGAAATTAGCAAAATTAGAATGTGAACTAATCGCTCAATACTTTGGTTATAAAAAATTTGCTGAAGCAATTTCTCCTAAAAGGCTTCATCTAGTAAGGGTTAAAGTTGATGATTTAAACGTTAGAAAAATAGCAGACTGGAATGCTAAACCTTGTCAAGTAGTGAATAAAGGTGATGTATTTACCATAGTTGATACAGTTGAAGCTAAAAATGGTAAAACAAAAATGTATAAGCTTAAAAGTGGACTATATATTACTACTGCTTCGCAGTATGTTGAAGATTTTTACCAAGAATAAAAAACAATTTGCTAACCAATGGTTAATAAATTGTTTACAATTTATTTAAAAAATCCACGGTGTAAACCGTGGATTCTTTCATGTAGTGATGTTTTGCAATATTTAATAAGGAATTTTATCAAAATAATTGATTACATAAGATAATTAAACTTTTTAGAGAACCATACCATTTTTATTTTCTTTCATCTTCTTTTTTATCCATGAGAGCTTCAATGATTGTATTATTGAGAGCAGTAATGCTCTGATTTAATAAATCAATTTTTTTCTCAAATCTAATAAGAAGATAAATAGAAAGTACAATCGGAAATCCTAAATTTTCAATTAAAGTTGTAACTTGTTCCATAAAAAACCACCTACTCCTATGGTATTACTAAATCAAATTCAGTAGTAGTAGCATTTACTACTTTAGCAGAAACACAAGTTGATATGTCATATCCTTTTGGTTGGAATATATTTTTTTCTTTTATTAAATTCATAGTTGTAATTATGTCTTGTTCTTCTATATCGTCTCTTGGGTCGTCAACTGTTATAGTACAGCTATTTCCTAATGTGTTTTTAAAAGTCATATATAATACTCTAGTTTGCATTTATTTTCACCTCTTTCAAAATTATTCAGATAGTGAGAAACTATCTATTCTAGTTACTGCTGATAAAGTATGTTTTTGTAAACCAACTATTGAGTTTACAACTGCCATTATATCTTCATTTGAAGCTGCAGACTTAACAGAACTATAAGTTTTAGTTGCTATTATTCTATCTCCGTCTAAGTTTGTTCCTTGGTCAAATTTTACTTTTATAGAACTTGCATTTGGTGTTGAAATTACTGCCATTTTAATGTACCTCCTTGTTTATAAATTAAATAATTTTAAATTATTTTTTGATTAGACAACTAAATTGTATTCAATAGTTTCAGCGTCTACTATTTTAGCTGAAACTGCTGTTGTTAAATCATGCCCTTTTGGTTGGAATATATTTTTTTGTATAACTAAATCCATGTAGTCTTTTACTTCTTGCTCTGTTAAACCTTCTTTTGGATCTTCAATTGATATAGTACAACTATTTCCAAGGGCATTTTTGAAAGTCATGTATAATACGCTAGTTTCCATTTAATTTCACCTCTTTTCTAAAATTATAATTGTAATTCAGTATTATCTACTCTAGTGATTTTTTCTAATGTATGTGCTTGTAAAGCAACTAATCCATTTACAACTGCTGCTATATCATCATCTGTTGCTGTTGCTTTTATAGAGCTAAGAGTTTTAGTTCTATATACAACTTGTGAGTTTAAATCTGTTCCTGTGTTAAGTTTAATCTTAACTGAACTTTGTTCTTTAACTGGTACAACTGCCATTTATAAGCACCTCCTTTTTTCTTTTAATTATATTGAAATTTTCAGACAATTTTAAAAAAGAAATGTCTAAATAAAGAAAGTATCTTCATCTGTTTCAAATTTTTGTCTATAATTAATTTGTCCAGTAGCAAATTGAAATTCTGATACTGCTCCCGTTGTAAGATATTCCGCAAACTGATTCACTCCAAAATGTTCCACCATTGCTTTTTCAGTTATGACCCAAGTGTTACCAAATTTTTTTACTTCATCCTCAATTTTTAATTCTCCTCTTGCGACTTTTTTTCTAAGAGTTGATTGTTCTATTTTGTAAATGAAGCTGACTTCTGCAAAAGTGTGAAGATATTTTAATGAGCCTATTCCAAACATAATAACCCTCCTTTATTTTTATTGGTTGAAAATTTTCATGACAAATGAAAATAAAATCTTTTCATCTCACACAAAAATTTTCATTTCACCTTAACGTGACTTCTATATGTCACGTTATCGTGAATTGAAAAAAAAATTTTAAAATGACAAGACTTTTAAATTTTATTTCCTTGATAAATTTCAACGAAGTTTTTAAAAATTCCTTTGAAAAATTTTGCTAAGAAAAAATATTTGTGGATAAAAAGTTTTGCACAAAAAAATGTTTATAATGTTAATAGTTTGTATTTGCGGAAATAATTTTGCTCGGCTTCCGCTCGGCTTCCGCTCGGCTTCCGCTCGGCTCCCGCTTGGCTCACGCTTGGCTTCCGCTTGGCTTCCGCTCGGCCCCCGCTTTGCGGGGGGCGGAGCCCCCCTTGGGGGGGCGGAGCCCCCACGAGCGGAGCCGAGGCGGAACGAAGTGGAGCCGAGGTGGAGCGAGAGGGCGAAGCCCTATGCGGAGCCCCGTGAGCCATGACGAGGCGGAGCGAAGCGTAGACAAGTCATGGCGAAGGGCGGAGCGAGAAAATGCGAAGCAACTCGTATGGTTTTTATACGAGGGGCGTAGCTGCTTTTTGATTTGCGAATGTAGTAAAAAGAAAAGCTAATGGTAAAAAAGCGAACTGATAGAAGAAAGCAAGAATGTAAAGGAAGGTGGGTTATTACTACTGATTAGAAGATAAGCTTGTAAGGAAAAAAGTTTTGTAGTGTTTTACAACAAATTAGTTGTAATCAAACAAATTAGTTGTAATAAACAGATATGTAAGGTTTTTATATAAATCTTTTTTTTTGTTAGCTCCCCCATATTTACGCAAAAGAAAAAAACTAGAAATTGAAGTAAAACTAAAACAAAAGCAGAAAACTTTAAATTGAAGTGGGGGGAGCCACACAAAAAAAATACCTTAATTTAGGGGTAATCTTTTTATTTTTTGTTAGTTCCCCCATGTTTAAGCAAAAGCCAAAATTTAGAAATTGAAGTAAAACTAGGGCAAAATCGGAAAACTTTAGATTGAAGTTGGGGGAACAACACAAAAAATATTCCTTATAAGTTGGGAGGGCGGGGTTTGCCTTTAAGGTTTTTATATAAATCTTTTTTTTGTTAGCTCCCCCATATTTAAGCAAAAGCCAAAATTTAGAAATTGAAGTAAAACTAGGGCAAAAGCAGAAAACTTTAGATTGAAGTGGGGGGAGCCACACAAAAAAAATACCTTAATTTAGGGGTAAATCTCTATTATTTTTTGTTAGCTCCCCCATGTTTAGTCAAAAGCCAAAATCTAGAAATTGAAGTAAAACTAGGGAAAAAGCAGAAAACTTTAGATTGAAGTGGGGGGGAGCCACACAAAAAATATTCCTTATTTCTCGGGAGGGCGGGATTGCCTTTAAAGGGGTTTAAAAGGACTTTAACGACAGAAGAAAATCCCCAAGTATACAAAAAGTTTTTAGGCTGCTTTTAGAAAGTTATGGGTTAAAAAGAAATTATAGGAAAGAGAAATAAAATTATAGGTTGAAAGCGAGAGGCACGGGGATACAATCTCTATTATTTTTTGTTAGTTTTTCCGTTTTTAGGAACAGCCTGGAAAATTTTCCTCCACTTTACAAGATGAAAAAAAACAAAAAATTCCTCTGTTTCCTTTTTTTCATATATAAATCAAAGAAAATTTTCCTCTTAGGCTTAATAGTAAAATTTGAGAACAAGCCAAAAACTTTAGCTTCTCCGTGGAAAAACTACACAAAAAATATTCCTTATTCCTGGGCGGGTTGGGAGTGCCTCGAGCCGGGTCGAAATTGACTAATAAGAGCAACAAAACAGTTTACCAAGTTGCTCTTATTAGTCTGTTTGGGTTTGACCCCGTAAAATTACGATTATCCGAAAGTTTAGTTGATTAAAATTGAAGGAAACTGGAACAGTTTCCAACCTTGCCTGTTTTAGTCTTGTGAGTGCCTTTTATGAACAAGTCTAAAACAGGCCCCATGGCGAATAGCCATGATAAATCGAAGGAAGTGAGTGTGTGAAACACTCTCACTTCCAACCTTTTCGGTTTAAGCAAAAAGCCACGGGTCCAAAAGATCCATGGCTCTATATAAAATTAATTTAGTTTATCTGCTCTCATTTGAAGCTTATCGGCTTCTTCCTCATATCGTCTAGCTTCTGCTCTTGATTGTCTAGCTTCTTCTCTCCATTTATTAGCTTCGCTAAATTTAAATTGAAGTAATGCTCTATCGGCTTCTTCATCACATTCCATTGATTCCATTCTACATTCAACTGCATTCATTCTACATACTCTTTCTTCTTCTCTTAACATCATTAATTCTTCCATTTTCAAAACTCCTTTAAATTTATTTTTTCTTCCTACCTCTAGTATGTCCAGTAATTAAATTTTCTATTCATAATAATTAAATTCCCGGGAATAATATTAATAAAGGAGTTGAAGAAAAATGATAAATTCAAGTAAACAAAATTCATGGGCAGAAGATATAAAAATGAGAATGGAAATACTGCTTAATGGGTTTAAGGCTAAATGTAATAATTTAGATGATGAAAAGAATAAGAAAATTATTTCTAAGGTGGAAAATATTATTAAGTGTGGAAGCACTAATTATGTAATTGATGAATATAAGAGTTTAACGGATGAAGCATTAGTCAAAATGTTTGATATGTCAGATACTAAGTTTTGTAAGGTTTTTATAATGTTATTTAGTACAAAAAACTTTTTATATGAGTTTCAACAAAAACAAAGAATAGAATTTCAAAATAAATTAGAAGAAATTAAGGCAAAATACTACTAATTAGTATATACTTATATTAGTATTATTGTATTATTTAAACCTACTCTATTGAATTTTGTAATTTTTGTATATCTACGAGTTAAATACAAATAATTAGTTTTTTTCTTTTCTCATTATTGTGTTTTGTGTGTTTGGATAAATTTACACTTATATACTTACTGAGAAAGATTCATCTTCCAACGAAAGAAATCAGTTAGTTAAGATAGCAACCCCTATTCCCGCTAACTGGTTTCTTTTTTTATTGTTTATTACAATAGATACAGCTATCTATAATAATGCTTT
>ERZ827488.4161-NODE-4161-length-10716-cov-6.450239_pt1 | contig 10716 bp, 10 predicted proteins | sample MGYA00519771_ERZ827488 | MGnify/ENA primary metagenome ERZ827488 (study PRJEB31778, sample SAMEA3449323) | human gut metagenome | biome: human gut; feature: human-associated habitat; material: faeces | place: United Kingdom | collected 2010/2012 ...
GCAGGTTCGCTCATGGACGGTGACCTGCCGGCACCAGGACTTTCCCTGAATCCATGCCTCCAGCAGATCCGCCTGAGCGAGTGTCATTTGTTTTTGCCGCAGCCGGAACCGGATGCGCCCCCGGCTTTCGTGCAATATGGTTGCGTTCATAGGTTCCTCCTTCACGAAAAGAGGGAGCCGCTGGCGGCTCCCTCTGGGTCAATCAGGCTTCTTCGCTCTCCAGATTGGCAGCGGCGGCTTCCTCCGCTTCCTTCGCAGTCCGGTCCTCATTCAGCTCCTTGGCGGAGGCCAGAATGTCCGCGGCGTTTTCCTGCACCGTGGTCACAGTCCCCATGACCGAGTCCTTCATCCGCAGGCCGGCGGCCGTGACATGGACATAGGCTTTCTTGGCGTCCTTGCTGGACAGCAACTTGATGCCAAAAGAACCAAACAACGCACCACCCGCAAAGCAGGCAAGTTTCGTATAAACGCTCATTGTGATCCTTCCTTTCCCTTATTTCCGTTTGTAGCCGGTGACCATGACCATAATCATGCAGATCACAGCGCCCCACGCCCAAAAACGATGCTGTTTCATCGCTGTCACTCCTTTGAATGCTTTGGAATGTCTGATTATTGTAGCAGAAAAGGTGGGTGTTTGTCGCTGTCAAAACGGACGCAGAGTTGCGGTTTCCGACATTTTTCTGTACTGGCCGGGGGTCATGCCATACTCCCGCTTGAACGCTGCGTTGAACTGGCTCATACCCTCATACCCCACAGCCTGCGCAATTTGCTGAATGGGCATCCGGGTGGTGCAGATCAGCTCCTGTGCCCGACGGAGGCGCTGTTGAACCAAAAAGCTGTGAATCGGCATGCCATAGGCGCGGCGGAAACCTTCTTTCAAGAAGGTCGGGGAAAGGGAAAACTGTTTGCAGAGGAACGCAATGGTAAGCTTATCAGACAGATGCGTCTGGATGTATACCTTGACTTCCAACAGACTGTGGGATACTGGGCAGCCTGAGCCGGAGAAAGATTCGTCCGATTCAGATACCTCGGTGCAGAGCAGATACAGCAGTTCCACCGACTTGAAAACAGAGTAGCGTTCCTGCTCCTGCTCGGACAGATAGCGAACCGTTTCAAAAAATGACTGCGTCCAAGGTGTGCCGCACAGGGCCATGCAGCCGTTCCTCGCCGTCATCTTCTGCTTGACGATCCTGGTGTCCAACCTCATCCCCAGGGTGGAGCAGACCGTCACAAGGCTTTCTTTTGCGGCTTTGGCGTCTACGGCGATCAAAATGCCGCCCAGGTTTCCGCTACACTGACACGAGCGGAGAGCGGAGCTGTCGGAGAGGAGGAAAATGGCCGGAGCCTCCACCGTGTAGGAAGTCCCCTGTAATGGCCGGACGGCAAGGCGACCGGTCAAACAGAACAGCACCTCAAACTGGAGCGGTGCGCCGCACACTGGGACAGACCGCAGAGGCTCCTGCACCGGCTCCGGCAGGGAAAAGCGGCAGATCTGCACCCCCGGCATACCGTGGCTCCAGCGGCCCGTGCCGGAGCCCTGCCTCAATAAATATTCCTTCAGCATGATTTCTCACGACCTGTTTCTCTGAGTTCGAAATTGGTTTCGCCTATGCTGGCTGGGGATACAGAGAGAAGGCAGGAGACGAGATCCTCCTGCCTTCTGCGGTGTTTTTGTCAGGCCAGTGACGCGCCCAGCTCGCGGCAGGCTGCCAGAGCGTCATCGTCCGGAGCCTCGTTGCAGATCAGGCCCTCGCCGCCGAACACCTGTGCACCGTCGCCCTGGGCACGCTCCACCCAGTCGCGCATCCACTGGCCGTCGCCCCAGCCGTAGGAGCCGAACATAGCCACCTTCTTGCCGTTCAGCGAGCCCTCCAGATCCGAGAACATCGGCTCAAACTCGCTCTCCTCCAGCTGCTCGGCACCCATTGCAGGGCAGCCAAAGGCGACCACATCATACTCGCCCAGCTTGGCGGCGTTCATCTCGCTGCAGGGGATGATGGTGGCGTTGGCACCTGCGCCCTCTGCGATGCAGTTTGCCATGGTCTCGGTGTTGCCGGTCTGGCTCCAGAATACGATTGCTACTTTGCTCATTTGAATCGACCTCTCTCAATCAATCTTTCGTTAGCTTACGCTAACTTTCAACTCCAGAAAAATGCGGCCGGACAATGCCGACGCATTTCTCGCGGTTAGTTTATTCTAACCATCAACAGAATACCACAGGTTGGCAGGCTTGTCAAGGTTTACTGCTCAAAAACATGGAACAGAAGCAGCAATACCCCATAAATCACCGGCTGATGCAGCAGATAGATCCCCAGCGAGTGTCGGCCCAGCCATCCCAGCGGCGCACAGACCGACCGGCGCAGCGGCTCCATGCGGGCCCGCCCCATGCAGAAATGCAGGAAGTACCCTGCCCAGAACAAAAACAGCCAGGGCAGCAGCGGAAAGTAATCCGTGGAGAAAAAGCCAAGCGGGAAAAAGCCGAAGAACGCCGTAAAGAGGTTGGCATACCAGGCACCCGGCAGCAATATCTGCCACGGGCCCAGCTGCCAGAAACCATCCTGCGTGTGGTAGGTTGCCGCGAAGAGCAGCAGCGACACCACCAGCCCGGCCCATGCCGGGATCTTTTGCAGCAGCGGCTGCAGAAGGCCGGTGATGAGCATGGCCGCCCCCAGCAGGGTGAGCACCCCGAACACGACCCGGTCCTCCGGCATGAACAGCAGGGTGACCGCCGTGACCAGCACCCCTGCCCCGGAAACGATCAGCCCGCGCCGCAGCGGGCGATGCCCCAGCGGCAGGCAGAAGCCAGACAGCAGAATGAACACCCAGCAGATGCTCTGCTGCCACAGGTGCCCCTGCCAGCCCGTATACCATGCGGCAGACATGCCAAACAAAAAGATCAGATCCCAACAGGCATGATAGCCGATCATGCTGAGCAGGTCCAGCCCGCGCAGCTCATCCAGCAGCGCATAGCGGCCCGCTGCCGGTTTGTTTTTGGAAGGTTTGTCCATTCCCATCCCCTCTTTTCGTGCAGTTTGTTTTAGTATAAGCCGCCGGGCGGGAGCCTGTCAATACAAAAAGCCCGCTGCACAGCGGGATGCACTGTGCAGCGGGCAGAATGGATGACTGGGGAACCCTGATCAGACTTCGGTGTTGAAGTAGCGCTTCAGCAGGCCCTCGAAGCCGCGGCCATGACGAGCCTCATCCTTCGCCATCTCATGGACGGTATCGTGGATGGCATCCAGGTTCAGGGCCTTTGCCTTCTTGGCCAGGTCCATCTTGCCGGAGCAGGCACCGCACTCGGCCTCGGCACGCATCATCAGGTTCTTCTTGGTGCTGTCGGTCACGACCTCGCCCAGCAGCTCGGCAAAGCGAGATGCATGGTCAGCTTCCTCATAAGCGTAGCGCTTGTAGGCCTCGGCGATCTCGGGGTAGCCCTCACGCTCTGCCACACGGGCCATGGCCAGGTACATGCCGACCTCGCTGCACTCACCCTCAAAGTTGGCGCGCAGACCGTCCACGATCTCCTGGGGCACGCCCTCTGCCTTGCCGATGCCTACAACGTGCTCGGTGACATAGGTGTTGCCCTTCTTCTCAACAAAAGCGGAGGCAGGAGCCTTGCAAACGGGGCACTGAGCAGGGATCTCGCCCTCAGCAATATAACCACAGACGGTGCAAACATATTTCTTCATAAGAACAGACCTCCATCATTCTCTGATTGATTCATTTTGAAATCGAAGTGCAGGTGTTGGTACTCACCAGCGCTTCTCATGGCTCTATTATAGCGAATAATTCCTAGTTAGTCAAGCATAATTTTAAGAATTATTCTCAATTGCAAAAAACTGGCAAGGTCACTAAAAACCTTGCCAGAAAACTATGCGCTTTGCCGGGTTTCCTCGGACGCATCTATTTTATTGTAGGGAGATCAGACCTGCAGGTTGCTGCTGGAAGCAGCCTCGGAGCCGTCGGCAGCGTCAAACTCGTAGTCGTTGCCGGGCAGAATGGCGTTGAGCAGAATGCCGGCAATGGCAGCGATGGCCAGACCGGACAGGTTGATGTTAACGCCTGCGATGGCAAAGCTGACGCCGCCCACCGAGTTGAAGCCCAGGGCGCACACCAGAATGACAGCGGCCACGATCAGGTTGCGGCTGTTGGTAAAGTCCACCCGGTTCTCCACCACATTGCGGACACCGATGGCGGAGATCATGCCGTACAGCACAAAGCTGATGCCGCCGATAATGCCGGTGGGGATGGTGTTGATGACGGCCTCAAACTTGGGGCTGAAGCTCAGGATGATGGCCAGCACAGCGGCAATGCGGATGACCAGCGGGTCGTAGATCTTGCTCAGGGCCAGCACGCCGGTGTTCTCGCCGTAGGTGGTGTTGGCCGGGCCGCCCAGCAGGCCGGCCATGGTGGTGGCCAGACCGTCGCCCAGCAGGGTGCGGTTCAGGCCGGGGTCATTGATATAGTTGTGGCCGACGGTGGCGCTGATGGCGGCGATATCGCCCACATGCTCCATCATGGTAGCCAGTGCGATGGGGATGATGGTGAACAGAGCGCTGATGAACTCCGGGCTGCCGTCGATGGCGAACAAACCCATGGCCTCCTTGTGCAGGGGGATGCCGAACCAGGCCGCGTCGGCGATCTTCTGGAAGTCCACGGCACCGGTGACCAGAGCCACCGCGTAGGACACCAGCACACCGATCAGGATGGGCAGGATCTTGACCATGCCCTTACCCCAGATGTTGCAGATAATGACCACGCCCAGCGCCACAAAGGCCAGCAGCCAGTTGGCCTGGCAGTTCTTGATGGCAGAGGGAGCCAGGATCAGGCCGATGGAGATGATGATGGGGCCGGTGACCACCGGGGGGAAGAACCGCATGATGCGGCGGATGCCGAAGGTGGAGATCAGCAGGCTGGCCACCAGATACACCAGGCCGGAGAAGGCAACGGCGGCGCAGGCGTAGGGCAGCATCTTGGTGTTGACCACGGTCAGGTTGCCGTCTGCATCAGCCAGCATGGGAGCCACGATGGAGAAACCGCCCAGGTAGGCAAAGGAGGAGCCCAGGAAGGCCGGGACCTTCTTTTTGGTGATCAGATGGAACAGCAGCGTGCCCAGACCGGCGCACAGCAGCGTGGTGGAAACGCTCAGGCCGGTGAGCAGCGGCACCAGCACGGTGGCTCCGAACATGGCGAACATGTGCTGCACGCCCAGGATGAACATCCGGCCCGCACCCAGCTGGCGCGCGTCGTAAATGCCCTTGGAGTAATCGATCTGTTTACTCATGGATTTTGTATACCTCCTGCATCGACCCAAAAAAAGAGGCATTGCCGCGGTGAACGGCAGTGCCTCCTGAATTGGGAACAATAATGACGCCCGGAAAAATGAAAACAGAACAGCGCAGTCGATGCATATTCGGCATACCGCTCTCTCCTTTCGTCCGGGTCTTCCAAACCGCCGGAACCGTTCCGGCCAGAAGCCTGTCCGCCCACACCCCAAACCGGGCCGCCGGGCAGGCTTTACTGGATAGTATAGCAGACTTTTGCCTGCCCCGCAACCTTTTTTGCCAATTTTCTTGCATTCCGGTCCAAAGCGCACTATAATATTACCTACTATTATAATCTGTATACCGAACAAGATCAGGAGGATCTATGATCTATCTGGACTATTCTGCCAACACGCCGGTGGACGAGGCCGTGCTGGAACGCTTCTGTGCGGTGGAGCGCAGCTGCCCCGGCAACGCGAACTCCCGCCATCAGGCCGGTGCCGCCGCCAAAGCCGCCATCGACGAGGCCACGCAGAGCATTGCCCGCAGCCTTAATGTGCAGCCGGCGGAGATCATTTATACATCCGGTGCCAGCGAGGCCAACAATTTTGCGCTGAAGAGCATCGCCCGGCTGGAGCGTCACCACGGCAAACACATCATTTCCACCCCGCTGGAGCACTCCTCGGTCAGCGGCACGCTGACTGCCCTGCAGGAGCAGGGGTACGAGATCGACCTTGTGGACATCAAACAGGACGGCACGGTAGACCTTGCCCACCTGCGGGAGCTGCTGCGGCCGGACACCATTCTGGTGGCCGTCACCGCCGTGGACAGCGAACTGGGCGTGGTGCAGCCGGTGACCGAGATCGCCGCACTTTTAAAGGACTATCCCCACTGCCACCTGCATGTAGACGCCACCCAAGCCGTGGGCAAACTGCCGCTTCCCTCTTTTGAGGGCATCGACACCCTGAGCCTGACCGCCCACAAATTCTACGGGCTGAACGGCATCGGTGTGCTGGTCAAGCGGCGGGGCCTCGCGCTGGAACCGCTCATCCACGGCGGCGAGAGCACCACCATCTACCGCAGCGGCACCCCCACCGTGGCGCTGGCCTGCTCGCTGGCGCTTGCACTGGACAAGGCCATGACCGAGCTGCCGGAGCGGGTGGAGCGGGTGCGCAGCCTGAACGCCCGCCTGCGCACCGAACTGGCAAACTACCCCAAAGTGCGCATCAACAGCCCAGAAGCCGCCGTGCCGCAGATTTTGAACCTGAGCGTGAAGGACGTAAAGGGCACCGTGTTCCAGCGGGAGCTGGACGCGCATGGCGTGTGCGTCTCGGTCAAATCGGCCTGTTCGTCCGACGGCCTGCCCTCCCGGGCCGTGTTCGCCGTGAGCCGTGACCGCCGCAACGCTCTTTCCTCTTGGCGCATCAGCCTGAGCCACCGGACCACCGATGAGGAGATCACCGGATTTTTACAGGCTTTCGATGCCTGCTACCGCACTCTGACCCAACCGTAAAACGAGGTAACCAATGAAAAAGACTCTGGAACCCTATCAGCTGATCGAACGCAGCATCATCAAAAAATACCGCAAAGAACTGTGGACCCCCTTCATCGTGGCGGTCAAGCGCTACGAGCTGGTGCAGGCCGGTGACCGCATTGCCGTGTGCATTTCCGGCGGCAAGGACTCCATGCTGATGGCCAAGCTCATGCAGGAGCTGCAGCGCCACAGCGACGTGCCCTTTGAGCTGGAGTTTCTGGTCATGGACCCCGGCTACAACGAGATCAATCGCCAGAAGATCGAATCCAACGCCGCGCTGCTGCACATCCCGGTGAACATTTTTGAAAGCAACATCTTTGCCGTGGCCAACAACACTGACAAGAACCCCTGCTACCTCTGCGCCCGGATGCGCCGCGGCCACCTGTACAGCAAGGCCAAGGAGCTGGGCTGCAATAAAATCGCGCTGGGACACCACTACGACGATGCCATTGAAACCTTTATCATGAACCTCTTTCAGGAGGGGCGGGTCGGATGCTTTCAGCCGGTGACCTATCTGTCCAGAAAGGATTTGACGATGATTCGACCGATGGTGATGGCGGAGGAGAGCATGATTTCGGCAGCGGTGCGGCACGAGGGTCTGCCGGTGGTCAAGAGCAAGTGCCCGGCGGACGGCAACACCAACCGTGAGAAAACCAAAGAGTGGATTCGCATGATGGACAAGGAGAGCAAGGGCTTTAAAAAGCGACTTTACGGTGCGTTGGAGAGAGGACATATTTCTGGCTTCTAACCTTTTCTTTGCTAGAAAGAAAAGGTTAGACCAAAAGAAAAGTGTTTTGGAAAATGGAGCGAAGCGACATTTTCGAGGGCAAAGGTGACGGTTAGAGCAAACAGCTCCAATCAAAATAAAGTGCCGTCACCAGGGGAATCGAATGAAATTCGATTCCCCGAAAATGGAAAGCAAAACATTGTCTGTTCGCCTACGGCTCGAAGACAGGTAGATTGGGGAATGGAGCAAAAAAGCAAAATATTGCCCTGATGAGCTTGCACCAGCTTGAAGCTGGACACTGTTTCGCGCTTTGGTTTGGTGTGAGATCGCAGCTTCAGCACGCGGTGCTCGGCAGGATTAGCTTACCTCAGCTTTTAAAATCAAAAACGGCAAGTGAAACATTGCCTTGCTGAGCCTGCACGCAAATCGCCTACGGCTCGAAGACGGGTGGAATGGAGATTTGAGCAAAAAGGAAAGCATTGCTCTGCTAAGCCTGCAACTTGCTTCATACGGTGGTTTTATAAAAGATAAAAGTGCCGGTGCACAGCGGTCGACGATGAAAAAATTCCTGAGGAATCCTCCTTGGGGATTTTTTAGTTAGAAGGGATCTCTATAAAGAGAAAGGGACTTTACTGGATAAAAAGCCAATTTTACCGAGTAAAGGGTAGATTGGCTTGACATGGGAAATCGGAAGCGATATGATGAATGTAAGGTGAAGAAAAAACAAAAATGAACCGATAAGTTGTTTTGCAGAAGGAGGAAGAGAAAGATGGAAAAATTGTTTTTATCAATCGTCAGCGTGATGACAGCGGTTGCCGTGATGGTACTTCCTGCTTCGGCAGCGTTTGAATTAGACGGTGTGCAGGCGAAAGAGAGAAATCCAGGAGTGACAGAGCAGAACGAAGTACTTTCGATGAGCAGAGAAATTGAAAATCCAATCCGTTTTGAGATTCCTTGTACAGAGTTGAACCTGATGCAGTATACAAATGATGATACTCCAAAACAGGGAAAAGAAATTCTAAACGATGCTCTGATTGCTGAGATGAAAAAAATAAATCCTGACTTTGAGACAGAATATTATTCCGTTTTCTACAATCCGTCGGGGGGACTACTTTTTTTGTCAAAGGTCATTCCTACTGAATATAGAAATGTTTTTGTAGGAGTCGGATATAGCATTTACATTGAGAATGGAATCGCACTGGAACTATTTTACACGGATATTCCCACTCAGAAGCAATTCTACCAAGAGGAGACACTTTCAGAAAGAATACGGATTTTTGTGGAGAACGGAGGAGAGAACGTCCAACTGCCGGATATTCCGAATGCGCTGGTAGAGGTGGACGAAGATCACGTTTTTTACAGCTACGATTCAGAAACAGATGAGCTGACTTATACAGTCGGTTATGAAGTAACCCATCTGGATGAAGATGGAGCGATGTCGGCACATGAGATTGTGGTTCCGGTTCCACGAGTGGAAAAAAAGTGGACAGACAAAATATTTTTGGTTGTGTCAGGAGGCATTGTTTTTATTCTGATGGGTTTTCTTTGTCTGGGGAAATTTAAAATCAAAAAGGAAAAATAACAAACCCTCCGAAGAAATTTTCTTCGGAGGGTTTGTTTTAGTTTATAAATTTTAGAGGAGCGGGTCCAGCCGCAGCTTTCCCAAGTCGTATGGGGTGGACTGGTAGACGTAATAGTTGAGCCAGTTGGAGTAGAACAGATAAGCGTGGCTGCGCCAGATACGGATGGGTTTTTGGGCAGGGTCGTCCTGTGGGAAGTAGTTGCAGGGCAACTGGATGGGCAGACCCTTGTCCAAGTCGCGGAAGTATTCCTCAGCGAGGGTGCCGGCTTCATACTCCGAGTGACCAAAGATGAAGATTTGTCGACCGTTGTGGTTGGAAACGATGTTGACCCCGGCTTCGGGAGAGGCAGAGAGGATGTAGAGTTTTCCGGTTGAGCGAATCTGCTCCGCGCTGATTTCGGTGTGGCGGGAGTGCGGCATCCAGTAGACCTCGTCAAAGCCGCGCAGCAGAGGAACACTTTTATCGACCAAGGTGTGTTGGAAGACACCGAACAGCTTTTGCGGTAGTTGGGTCTTTTGCAGACCGTAATGGTAGTGCAGCGCAGCCTGTGCTCCCCAGCAGATGTGGAGGGTAGAGTGGACGTGTGTTTTGGACCATTCCATAATGGTACACAGCTCCTGCCAGTAAGAAACCTGTTCAAACTCCATCTGCTCCACCGGAGCACCGGTGATAATCATTCCATCAAAGTACTGCTCACGAATATTTTGAAAAACCTGATAAAATTTGAGAAGGTGGTCAGAAGGGGTATTTTTAGAGGCGTGGGTAGCGGTTTGCAGAAGTTCCACATCCACCTGAAGCGGCGAATTGCTGAGCATACGCAGCAGCTGGCGTTCGGTATCAATCTTTTTGGGCATCAGATTGAGAATCAGAATTCGCAAAGGACGGATGTCCTGTGAACGTGCGCGTTTTTCGGACATGATAAAGATGTTTTCCTGCTCGAGAGTATCCCATGCAGGAAGATCATTGGGAATATTGATTGGCATAAAGGAATCTCCTTATGATATAATGTGGATTTAAAAGCAAGGTTTATTGTACAATACTTTGATTTTGATTGCAATGACAAAGGATAAAGAGAGGAGAAAAAGGGAAGAAAAGGGGAAAAATCCACTTTTTTCAAAAAAAGTCAAAAAAAGGGCAAAAAAGGTGTTGACAAAAAGAAGTCGGCGTGGTATTATAATTGAGCTGTCTGAGAGCGGCACACCAGAGCGGTCCGATAGGCACCCAAACGGTGAGCCAGTCAGGAAAGTTTCGAGAAGCTGAGCCAAAGCGGTTCAAAAAATCTTGAAAAAAGAGCTTGACAAACTCAAAACGACATGCTATAATAAATAAGCTGTTTCGATGAAACACTTCGACACGGCGAAGCAAATTTGGTCCTTGAAAATTGAACAACATGATAAGCAAAAACAATCGTAAGATTGCAAAGAATCAAGTTAATTTCTTTGAAGCTTAATGTACTTTTACAAACGCAAGTGATTTCGTTTGGAGTAATAAGTTTCAAACTTTTTATATTAAGATTGTATTGATCGAAAGGTCATTATGATACCATAATATCTAAGAGTTTGATCCTGGCTCAGGACGAACGCTGGCGGCGCGCCTAACACATGCAAG
>ERZ827488.4162-NODE-4162-length-10715-cov-28.372326_pt1 | contig 10715 bp, 10 predicted proteins | sample MGYA00519771_ERZ827488 | MGnify/ENA primary metagenome ERZ827488 (study PRJEB31778, sample SAMEA3449323) | human gut metagenome | biome: human gut; feature: human-associated habitat; material: faeces | place: United Kingdom | collected 2010/2012 ...
TTTTCTGTTTCCATCAGAATCTTGATAGAAATCTTTGTCTTCAAATTGAATAAATTCTCCACTTTGAGTTCTCAGTACATAACGTATAGCATCTACTATGGCTGTTTTCCCGGAATCATTTTCACCAATCAACACATTTACGCCTTTCTGAAAATGAATTTCTAGTCCCGGTTTGTTATCTGCACCAGCATATTTCCTGAAATTCCAGAGTCTAAGAATGGAAAGATACATTGTAATCTATTTTTTGTTTATTCTACAGATAAGTAGACATCAGCATCAAAGTCTACAGCCGAATCATGCAAGTAACGTAACCGATAGCCTTTTGAAACTTGGGCAAGAGAAATCCGCCTCAAAAAGTTATAAATTCAAGTCTATTTAATTTGGAATTATTGCGACACAAACACTCTCCAGCTACCATCCCTCTCTCCACGTTCCACATATTTCTTGGAAATCAGTTGATCCAGCAGCTTCTGAATAGCCGTCATACTGATACCCGTTTCATCTTTCATGTCTGCAAGCGTCAGCGTGGGCTGAGTTCGCATAGCGTTCAGAATTTTTGTATAATTGGGTGTTCGGAATGCAATCCGCTCTCCATCATACCACCACACATTCTCATTCCTCTCGCTCACGAACAGCACATCATTATACACTTCCGTAGCCACCAAGTCATTGAAATATTTCAAAAAAGGACGGATATCCTTAATCCCTGCATGGGCTCCATCACTGGGGACAGGACCTACTTCGAGATCCGTCTGATGCAAAGCTTCCAAATATTCACTTTTTCTGCGGCTCCGGACTACAATCATCGGATAATCATGACGAGTCAGAATGTAGTTCACCATCAGCCGGGCAATGCGACCGTTACCGTCCTCGAAAGGGTGAATGCGGATATAACGGTAGTGAAACAGTGCGGCCAACTCTACTGGAGATAGTTTCCCTTCTTGTTCTGCTGCATTATACCAGTCCACCAGATCGCCCATCAATCCAGGAGTCTCCTCGGGTGAGGCATATTCGAATCTGTCTCCATATCGGGTGATAACACTGTTAGGCCGAGTCTTATACTGGCCGGCATGAATCACATAACTCGTCTGCATACCACCAGGCAAATCTCGATAAACAGTATAATCTTCTCGTAATATGGTTTTATGCAATGTCCGGATAAAATTCTGCGTCAATGGCATTCCCTTCACCGTAGCCTCTTCCGTCATCATTCGTAGGCCGACGTTGCTCGCAGTCATTTCTTGTACGTCACGCACGTCTGCCTCCCCAATCACCTTGCCGAAAAGTAGCAATATTTCCGTCTGGCCATAAGTCAACGTATTACCCTCAATATGATTACTGTTGTAATTGAAATCCACAGTAAAACGGCGACTGAGCCTTTCCCTATCCTTCTCCGACAGCGGCTGCAAATTCTGCCATGCAGTCAACGCTTTCTTTATATTAAGATACTTCATATTCATATTTATCAACAAACAGTACAAAGATACAAAAAACACCTAAAAGGTTGTAATGATACAACCTTTTTTCTAAATCAATCTGTCTAGCATCAATAACTACTTACTAAAAACAAAATGACAAAAGCTGCTGGCCAAAAGAAAAAGAGATGAGCATTCTTGCTACCGATGTCCGCCATTTCGACGTTGTGAAGAAAGTTTAGTTTAGAACTTGAATAGATATACAACAAACCAGACTAAACTCCTATGATTGACCTTTTGCGCGGATTACATTTATCTTTCATATCTTTGGGAAACATAACCTCCGATATGGGGTAAAAAGCGATTTTGTATTTGATCTTTTTTTCTTTTGGCCAGCAAAATTCCGTCCCCAGAATGTCCCCGACACACTTCATATCACGCACAATTATCTGGACATCAATAATATAAGCTATTTTAATATTTTCTGTATCGGAATTTTGTAGCCAGCCTGATGTTAAAGCGCAGAATGAAAAGTGGCATAATCTCATTTCTGCGGCATTAAGGGCGTACATTAACTGTCTTATCAAAGTGCAAAGGCAAGAACAATCAATCGCTGTCATTGGGGATTCAGACTATTGGAATATAATCAGGAAGAAGGATATATATGATGATTTCCGAGGCTATTTGCTTATAAAAGGTTATAACCCCACAACGGTTAATCATTATATAAAGGCAATTAGAACATTGAGAGACAGTTGTTGGTTAGATTGTTATAAGTCATTTTTTGATAATTGTTTAACTATAGATGATTTAAGAAACGCATTTGAAGAGTTTTTTTCAATTCCAGAAATTGACACATTCAATCAAAATAAGCATAGAGATTTATCCGCAATGACAAAACAATTGGTTGAATATATTAGAACGCAAAATGAAAACTCTTCAGATCAATTAAATGACAGTGTTACACAACCCAATATTAGCAATGGAGAATATCCCGTTGCAAATGATGAACCTGCAAATATAGTCAGTGATGTAAATGGTATAGATACTGACTGGGAGACAATGTTTACCGATGCTGATGGCAAACTGACAAAAATAGCAAATCCTGCTTTAATAGATAAACTAAGACCACATCTTGACTCTGAATATGTAAGTCCTGTTTCTGCATATAGCGAAGTTGAAGACTTTTATGGAGAGCGTTATTCTAATATGGATATGGGGGAATGGATGAAGTTATTCAAAGCTATTGATTGGACGAGTCCATATGTCAAAACCTATACAAAAGCAGTTTCAACTACCACTGAAAAAAAGAAGAGTAAGGCTGAGATATTAAGAGTTGAGTATCCGGATGGGAAAGTTGTACAATATCCCAAAGCAATTGATACCTTTATTGAGGTCGTTGAAAATAATTACCCTGACTTGATACATGAATTAAATATATTACACGCCAATGTAAACCTTGTTACCAAAGAACCAAGTGAACAATATTCATTTGCTCAACGAGAGATTGCTGATGGTTGGTTGGTGTTCACTAATATCAATACCCGCAAAAAACGAGAAGATTTGATTAAAATATCAAATGAACTTGAATTAGGATTAAAAGTAGATGTTGTTTCTCTTGCCACTGGCGAGATTGTGGATATTGATGACAAACCAAGTTCTTTAACTCGTCAGAAAATCAAAGTAATCTTTCCCGATGGAAAAACTATTCAACCTAACAAAGTGTTAGAGGCTCTTGTTGAAGTTGTGAAGTATGCAGGTCCTGAACGAGTCCACGACTTGGGCATCATCGTTTGTGCAGATAATTTAGTATTAAAAACACCAAAACCGCGATATGTAAAGCCCTGTAAACCTGTCGGTGACGGATGGTTTGTGAATACTTGCTCTGATACACCAACAAAGTACGAACAAATAAAGCAAATCTCTAGTGACTTGGAACTTAACTTGCAGGTTACAATGATATACGGTGATGAAAAACAAACATCATATATCAATGAAAGCACTGTTGATAGTATCCACAGTAACATTGTTTGCGACTCTCTAGCAATATACGAAGTTGAGGATAATACTTGCAAGTTAACGGTAGACGATGTTTGTAAATGGGTAGCAAACCTACGGACATTCAAAATCAATGGCGTAAATAGTCCTCATAAACCGGTGTACATATTAAGCATTATAAAACTTATATCTGAGGGACGTATAGTAGATGGAAGGATCTATTTAAATAGCACACTGATTGATACATTTAAAGAGATATGGAATACCGTTGTTCCTACTCCAAATCCATTCACAGTTGACATTTGTAATCCGTATATTCATATGGCATCAGAGCCATTCTATGAATTAAAGATGAAGCGAAAAGATATCTCATATTTAGAGATTAAAAAGAGTCTCAATGCTATTCGTGAAGCTATTGATTATGCGGTTATTGATTCCAGAATAGTAAAAATTTTAGAAAATCAAGACAATAGATCTGTTATATATAAACATATATGCAATTTTTATAATCTGAGATATGAAAGTAAATAATAGGACACGAAAATATCGTGTTATTATCAGTCGAAAGGACACAAGTTGGGATAAGATATGCCAGAGTCACAGAGGAATTCATAACTCAAATTAAAAATCTAACAAGAAATTGTATTTTCAATAAACTAAAGAACTATATGTGGATAAAGATTGAACTCTATTTCATGTCATTGAGTTTATTATTCTTTTTATTGATAATAAAGTCTATAAATATTCCTATATATATAGGTTCCAACTGGGAATTCGTTGGATGGGAATATTTGCTATATAAAAATATTCCCACAATAATATGTTTAATATGCTTGTTAGGGTCAATGTTATGCAAGAAACGTTTTCTCAATAGTTTAAAAGGAAATAAAGATTTACCGTGTACTATCGAGAAAATAAAAAATGCCAATTATGAATATCTAACTTTTTTAACTACATATATAATTCCATTAATTTGTTTCGATCTTGGAATTATTAGAGATTGTTTACTGCTATTCGTATTATTGGTACTTCTAGGACTGTTGTTTATTAAAACAAATTTATATTACCAAAATCCATCACTTGCACTTATGGGGTTTAATATATACGCTGCTGATATTGGATATAAAAATTCCATAATTAGCGATATAATTATTATATCTAGAGTTAAGATTAAAAAGGGAGATGTGATTTACAAGCATGATATAGAAAATACCGAAGTTATTTATTGTGCAGAAAAAAAATAAAATATTTATAAAATATGAATAAGGAAGAATTAGTAGACCATATTAATGAATGCATAACGGAAGAATGTGGCATTGAAGTGTTCTTGGGGCTAAAAAATAATGAATTAAGGAAAGCTAATTTTTTAGCAGATACACAACAAGATATTAAGAGGATGTTTATTAGTGAATTACAAGACAAAATCATTGAAACAGATTCCTCCGTTATAAATTTTTCTGAGGCAGATGAACGAAGGAATACAATATATCAATATGATTTAGAATTAACGGAGGATATGCAAATATTTAACTTTGTAAACAACGGGGAACATATTATTCCAATATTCTCTTTTGAAAACGATGGAATTAATAATATAGCATATTTCCTTATAGTTATTGGTACTGTAGAACATCAAATTGTAATATACAAAAAAATAGCTCCGGTTAATATTTACAAGAAGAATTCCGGCCTATTTGTACGAAAAGTCGATAATGGATTTGCCAAGATCGAAGAAGATTTTTTAAGAATTGTACCTGGTATCGATCTTTTCATGTTAAATGGTGCATTATACATAATGAATTTAGCCATAATAGAAAAAAACTTTGATATTCATAATGTAATTATTGCTTCAGCTCAAAATCAAATAGATATAATTCAACAATCCGATTTGGTAACAAACATCGACTCTCTAAGAGATGAATTATCAGATATCTCATTTGCACGAAAACTATCAAGAATATCAGAACATTCTCCTGTACTTGGACATATAGATAACCAACATATAGTTACTTTTACAAGAAACCATCCAATTTTACGGAATGTGATCAAGTTTTCTGAAGATGGAACAAAAATAAAACTAACAACAAAAAAGTCAAAGCGTTTTTTTCTAAAGCTATTGAATGATGATTATCTAACATCTAATCTAACGAGTATATATTATGATAGTTTAGCTAAAGATCCAATTCAATAAAATTATAGCCGATGGGTAGCATTCTCATTTATAAAATAACAAGTGGCAATATGCTATTAGTAGAAATATGATAAAATTGTATGGGATGCTATCCAAAATTTTGTGTAAATGAAAACAGGATTCAGTTGTAAGTATGTTCTTATATCTGAATTCTGTTTTCAGAATTAAATTGATTTATAATTAAGCCCATAAATAAATTCCATAAGTATTATAAGTTATTCCTTTTTGGATGCTCTTTCTCGTTTCTTAAGGCTCAAATCCTGCAATGCTTTTCCTATTACATCTTCCTTTGCAAGTAGAAGAATATCATCATCCAGCTGAAGCGCATAAAGCACCCTAAGATAATGTGAGTTCGATATAATGATAAATATATTTTTCTGATAATTAAAAACATAGCGATAAAAGTATTAAATTTATAGTGTCCAATTATAACATTTAAACGATTACCACTATGTTTCCAGAGTCTAAAGTTACGGAGATTTATTGTATGGCAGATGATTTTTGCAAGGAATTTGTATTGCAACAGAAAAAATATATGATTGAGGACAAGAAGACCAAGCATCGTAACAAACCTAACCGCATGAGTGATGCTGAGATTATGGTTATTCTAATCCTGTTCCACTCTGGTGGTTTCCGTTGCTTCAAGCATTACTACAAGGAATATGTTTGTAAACATTTGAAACACCTTTTCCCGCATCAAGTATCTTATAACCGTTTTGTAGAACTGGAGAAGGAAGTATTACTTCCCATGACCATCTTCATCAAAAAAGTACTGCTGGGAACCTGTACCGGTATCAGTTTTGTTGACTCCACTCCTTTACGTGTTTGTCGTAACCAAAGAATCTTGATTCATAAGACATTTGAGGGACTTGCCGGGCGTGGAAAATGTTCCATGGGATGGTTCTTCGGATTCAAGCTACATCTGATAATCAATGACAAGGGTGAAATTCTCAATTTTATGTTTACGCCCGGAAACGTAGATGACCGGGAACCGTTGAAGCAGGGTAAGTTTATGGAGAACATCAAAGGAAAACTGTGTGCAGACAAGGGATATATCGGTCAGGCTCTGTTTGAGAACCTTTTCCTTAATGGCATACAGCTTGTCACTAAAGTTAAAAACAATATGAAGAACTCACTGATGAGTATTGCCGACAAAATCTTGCTCCGAAAAAGAGCCTTGATTGAAACGGTCAATGATGAGTTGAAGAACATCGCACAGATAGAACATTCCAGACACCGCTCTTTCAACAATTTCATTGCTAACTCCTTGTCGGCTATCGCAGCATACTGCTTTTTTGAAAAGAAGCCCGCCATTGACGTTAACTTTGTCAATGACGGACAACTAGCTATTTTCTAATTTTATTTCGAACTCACGTTAAGATAAATGCCTATTGCCACTGTTGATGCACCTTTCTCTATACGTGAAACTGTAAGGGGCGAACAGGTGGCACGTTCTGCAATCTGTGCGACACTAAGATTCCTACGCAATCGTGCTAGTTTGATTTGCTCACCTACAATTTGCATCTTCTGCTCCAACCTCCTTGGCAACTTGGTACCCATCGTACTTTTTGTCATAGCTCAATATATCATATAATATGTAAATATAGTGATTTTACTTTATTTTATGATGTGTTACAGGAATAAATTTTCGAATTTACTCTTACCGTAATCTGCTTGATTACATCATTGGACGTTAAGACATTAAATGCTATTATATTATTCGTAGAGTTCGTATTTCACCTATAACAAATAATATATTGTTTCTTGCCAGAAAACGAAACCCATTATGATTGTACAACTTTTATCCAGATATTTATGTATAGACAACACCAATCAGCAAAATACTACAATAAATGTATATACACTTTTTGTAGCATCGACTTATGTAATTACATTTTTGTGCTATATTAGCAACATAATCAAAAATAGAGTGATATGGAAGAAGTTCCGTTTATATATGGAAAAATAGCCATCGGAAAAGATTTTTGCGATCGTGAAAAAGAAACGACTTACTTGGTCCAGTATTTCACATCGTTAATCAACACCATTATTATCTCTCCTCGCGGCTGGGGTAAAAGTTCGCTTGTAAACAAGGCCGCAAAGTTAGCGATGGTGCAGGACAGTAACCTCCGGATCTGTCATATCGACCTGTTCAATGTGCGTAGCAAGGAGCATTTTTATTCACTTCTTGCCCAAAAGGTCATTGCTGCCACTTCCACAAAATGGGAGGAGGCAATCGAGAGTGCGAAGAGTTTCTTTTCGCATCTTGTTCCCAAGATTTCAATCGGTACAGACCCCACTAATGAGGTTTCAATCGACTTTGATTGGGAGGAGGTAAAGCGCAATCCTGATGAAGTGCTCGATCTTGCTGAAAAAATTGCCAGGAAGAAGGGGCTGAAAATCGTGATTTGCGTAGATGAGTCCCAAAATATCGCGGAATTTACAGACCCAGACTATTTCCAGAAAAAGTTGCGTTCACATTGGCAACTGCACCAGAGTGTGGCTTATTGTCTCTATGGTAGCAAACGCCACATGATGATAGAAGTGTTTAGCGACTCATCCAAACCGTTCTACAAGTTTGGCAACCTGATGTTTCTCAATAAGATTGACACGCCTTGCCTTGTGGAATTTTTCAAAAGTCGTTTCGCTGATACCGGTAAGAACATTGACGATGAAGCAAGCCATTTGATTGCAAAGCTTGTAGATAATCATCCATACTACGCACAGCTAGCACAACTTTCATGGCTCAGAACAAAGGATGTATGTACCGTTGAGATCGTACGTGAGGCGCACACAGCGTTGGTGGAGCAGTTAAGTCTGTTGTTTGTAACAATCACCGAAACACTGACCACACAGCAACTGAACTACCTCAAGGCTCTTATAGCTGGAGAAAAGGCTATTAGCTCGACTGAAGTGATGCATCGCTATCAAATCTCTTCAACGACCTCAATATCCCGCTCAAAGGCTGCCCTTATCAAGAATGATATATTGGATAATAAGGCCGGTGAAATCTCGTTCCAAGACCCGATTTATGCCTATTGGTTGAAGACTGAGTTCTTTGCAAAATAATAAGACTATGAATAAGTATAACCTTACTTGGATTGCCTTCGCCAATAAGAAAAGGTGCAGGCTTACTAAAGCTATAAATACTTTAGTAGTTATTTCTTGGAGAAAGCTTAATGTTGTATTATTCAATTCTTACCATCCCTGCCAACTGCACGAAATAATCATTTGACCATATATCAAGTTCCTTTGGATTGCGCATGAAAGGCAATACATCTTCTTTCACTTGTTTTATATCAGCTGTAGAGAGACGCTCAATGAGTTTCTCCTTGAATAACTCTAGAGTAATATCCTCATTGTTGAATTGCTTGCAACGTTCTGCCAAATGAGTGAAATCCAGCGGAACATTATGGCGCACATACCATTCAAAGTCATACCAATCACGACCTTTGACTCTATTCTTCCATGCACGATAGACCAGTGCGTGCATCTTGCCTGCAAACAGGTCCGGAAGTGTGAAACAACGAGTCATAAATGAATGTGGTTGGAGCAATAGCTTTTGTTCCGTCTTGAAGTTCAACGGTGGACATGTATCTACTTCAATCTTTATCTTTATAGACTTCTCTGTTTGGAAAGTCACATCATACACATCGGTATTATCTTTAAGAAATGCCGATTCGACCTTTCCAAAATTCTTCTTATCCTTTTTCTTTATTTCAACTTCACGGCCTACCATTGCAAAAGCGTCAATGATAGCAGGAAAATATTTCGTAAAATCGAACTTGTCATCTTGCGCAAGCAGTGAGAAATCCATATCCTCACTGAAACGCTGCAAGCCATGAAAGATTCTCAGACAAGTTCCGCCATAGAACGCAGCCGATTCAAAGAAGCCCCCAGCATACAGGCCTGCAAGTATCATTTGTTGGTTCACTTCAAATATGGCGTTTCTCTTATGTTGCTCCGTTGTTAAATCATAACGGGAGAGCATATTGTCGAATATTTCATTTTTCATCGTCTTAAGAATTTTAGAAGTGTTGAAATTGAATCAGCCTTTTTGCCAACCTTTATATAATCTTCAAATATGGTTGCGTCCATATTATAGAACTCATCCATATCCATACGAATATCCTGCTCAAGATATGTCTCTACATCCTTCATATAACGAAGAATGACTTTTGAGGAATTGGCAATCAAATCACACAAAGCCTTTTCCGGTGATGCAATAAGAAATGCATAGTCACCTTTATTCATACTCCTTACTCCTATCGGAAATGCCTTTCTTGAAATATATTTGTAGTCATAATTGCCGACTGGAGTTTGAAAGCTTCGGGGATGTTTTACAGTCATTGATTGATGAACATATACAGCCTCGGGGATAAGTCCATAATATCGTAGTGCAGTAGACATTGAAATATACGAAGGTGTATAGAGATGATTGGCAATCAACTCACTTGATAGAGTCTTTCCTGAATATTCGGGGTTGATCACATAAAGTCCCCGCTTCAATCTGATAATAATCCCTTGCTTTTCGAGCCAGGTTACTTTCTTGTCAGCAGACTTAAGTTCCGGATACAACGATTCAATGATTGAAGTCGTTACTGGAATGGTTCCTATTTCAGTTAATTTTCTATCCATACTGCAAATATAACAATAATTTGAACAGAAAAAGAAATAATACTTCCTTTTCTATTCAGAATATTACTACTAAGGCAATCTTAAAAATAGCGACTGCTGTCACATAGGTCTGTTGTTTGTAACAATCACCGAAACACTGACCACACAGCAATTGAACTATTTAAAGCTCTTATTGCCGGCGAAAAGGCCATCAGTTCGACCGAAGTGATGCATCGCTATCAAATCTCTTCAACAACCTCAATATTCCGTTCAAATGCAGTCCTTATCAAGAATGATATATTGGATAATAAGGCTGGTGAAATCTCGTTTCAGGACCCGATTTATGCCTATTGATTGAAGACTGAATACTTCGCAAAATAATCATAATGTCCCGCTCGGTTTCAGAGCCATTTTGTACCTTTTCTCATCAAAAAACGCCATTTTTCACAAGTTTTTGTACCGCACATTTTGATATTCAAGAAATTACACTTACT
>ERZ827488.4163-NODE-4163-length-10713-cov-3.354663_pt1 | contig 10713 bp, 5 predicted proteins | sample MGYA00519771_ERZ827488 | MGnify/ENA primary metagenome ERZ827488 (study PRJEB31778, sample SAMEA3449323) | human gut metagenome | biome: human gut; feature: human-associated habitat; material: faeces | place: United Kingdom | collected 2010/2012 ...
TCGGCCGGGGTGAAGCCTGCGGACAGGTAGGCGTCGACCGTGGTGACGATGTTCCACAGGGCGATCTTGTCCACGTCGCCGACCATGGAGGCCGGAATGCCCCACTTGACCGGGTCGAAGCCCTTCGGGAACTGGCCGCCGACGGTGCGGGTCATGGCCGCGCGGCGAGGCACGCGGATCATGGAGCCGGCGTGGCGGGTGACGTTCCACTCGCCGGATTCGGCGTCGGCCAGCAACGCCCGCACCGAGTCGGTGCCGTAGTCTATTCCAATAACGTACAGGTGTTCCATTATAGCTTATTTTCAGTGCAAATCGTCGCTAAACGAAAGGTAAAAGAGAGCAAAATCCCTTACTTGACTTTGCGAATATATTAAAATATTGCTACAAAAAGAAAATTTTCAACAAGAAATTTTGCAAATACAAAAAAATAAATATAAATTCACCCCTGAAAAAGATAAGAAAAACAAATAAAAGCAAATAATGACTAACTTTACAGCGACAACCTCATCCCCTGCCTGCCGGGCAAGCGGACGTTCCGTTTTCCGGACGGCATATCCGGCGGACCGGGCATTTCGCTGTAATCCGGGCGGTTTCTCCGAAACTCATGCGGCAAAAACCTCCGACAACCCTTTTTCAATGCGCCGGCCTTATACCTATATTTTATACAACAAACGGAAATCGCCCCGAATAAGTATCGGACTCGGAATTTCCGCATAATCCGACGCGCATTTTCTTTCGAGCACGCCTTTCGCCTAAAGAATACCTTACGACAACAAAAAGAAACTCCACCCATAATTCAGACAATAAAGAGAAAACACCCGCACACACAACCAAGACAAACGACATCGCATTATGAACCCTGAATTTCCGGCCTTTTCGGGCCAATAACCCGGATTCCTTCCGACGGACAGGCGCATCGCGTCTGCCCCGTGGTGTTTTATCCCAAGACCAAAGACCTTAAAATTTTACTAATTCCACCAACTATGAAAAAACAGCTACGCACCTTAACAAAACTGTTGGCAGCGGTCATCGCATGCTGCCTGAGTGTGGCCGTGCACGCCCAGACGACAGTCCGCGGAACAGTCACCGACGCGGACGGCATGCCTCTCGTAGGAGCTACCGTGATCGTCATTACAGGCACTCAGCCGGGGGGGGGGTACCACGACCGATGCAAACGGCAAGTTCGCCATTGCGGCGGCTCCCGGCCAGCGGCTCTCCGTCTCCTACATCGGCTACAAGGAGACTTCGGTCGAAGTAACCACCAAGACCGATTACGACATCCGGCTCGAAAGCGACAATGCGCAGATCGACGAAGTCATCGTCGTGGGCTACGGCACCCAGAAAAAGGTGAACGTGACGGGTTCGGTGGCCACCATCGACTCGAAGGCGTTCGACAAACGCCCGATCGTCTCGACCTCGGCCGCCCTGCAGGGCATGGCTCCGGGCGTCACCGTCACCACGCAGTCGGGCGCACCGGGCGATGACGGCGGCGCGATCCGCATCCGCGGCATCAACTCCTTCGGCGGCAGCTCGACCTCGCCGCTGGTGCTCATCGACGGCATCGAGGGCAGTCTGGACAGCGTCGATCCCAACCTGATCGAATCCATCTCCATCCTCAAGGACGCCGCGTCCTCCTCCATCTACGGTTCGCGCGCCGCCAACGGCGTGATCCTCGTAACCACCAAGCGCGGTTCGAAGGAGCGGTTCTCCATCACCTACAAGGGCTATGTGGGCTGGCAGTCGCCGACCGACCTGCCCGACATGGTCAATGCGCTCGAATTCCGCGAGCTGACACGCGCCATGTACCTCAACGACGGCGTGGACCTCAACGGCGAAAAGCCGGGCAGCACCCCCATTCCCGATTACAACGACGAGGATATGGCGCTATACCGCAAAAACTGGGGCAAGGACCCGGATCTTTATCCCAATACGGACTGGCAGGACGCCGTGCTGACCGGTTCGGGCTTCACCCACAGCCACAATGTTTCGCTCAGCGTGGGCAGCGAGCGCGTACGCATGCTCACCACGCTGGGATACGTGGATCAGGAAGGCATCATCAAAAATGCGGACTTCCAGCGTTACACGTTCCGCAACAACGCCGACGTCAAGTTCAACGACAAACTGTCGATGAAACTCGACCTTTCGTTCTCGAACGACGACCGCAAGGCCTCGCCCTATCAGAGCACGATCTTCAACTACATGAACACCCGTCCGGCCGACATTCCCAACCAATTTTCGACCGGTCTTTACAACGGTCTGGGAATGCAGGGCATGAACCCCGTAGCCCTGATGCTTTACGGCGGCAGCAACAACACCAACACCATACGGCTTTCGGGAGCCATCACGCTGACCTACGAGCCTGCAAAATGGCTCTCCCTGCAGGGTATGCTGGCGCCGCGCTATACGACCACCAACCGCCACAACTGGAAGAAACCCGTTACGACCTATCAGGACTACAAAGGCACCTCCACGCTGACCTCCGCGTCCTATGCCACCCTCACCGAATCGGGTTCGCGCGCTTTCTACGGCAACTACAACTTTCTGGCAACGCTCAAGCACAACTTCAGCGGCCACGACCTGAAACTGATTCTCGGCGCCGAGCGCAACACGTACGACTATAAATACCTGATGGCCTACCGTCAAGTCTTCAATTACAACTACGACCAGATCGACGTAGGCGAAATCGACAACATGGACAACTCCGGCCGCCGTTACGAGTGGGCCATACAGTCCTACTTCGGCCGTCTGAACTACAACTACAAGGAGCGCTACCTGCTGGAGGCCAACCTGCGTATCGACGGATCGTCGCGCTTCAACAAATCGAACCGCTGGGGTTACTTCCCCTCGGTATCGGGTGCATGGCGTATCTCCGAGGAGCCGTTCATGCAGGATGTCAAACACATAATCGACGGATTGAAACTCCGCGCATCGTACGGTACGCTCGGCAACCAGAACCTTGCCGGCGGCGACGCAGCCAGCTACTATCCCACCACGCAGAACCTCGCGATGGGACAAATCTCGATGAACGACAATATCTACTCGCTCGTCACCCTCAACACGCTGGCCAACCCCGACATTAAATGGGAAACCACCACGATGCTCGACGTCGGCGTGGATTTCTCGCTTTTCAACAAGCTCAACATCACGGCCGACTGGTACCGCAAGGAGACCAAGGACATTCTGATGAAACTCGACATGCCCCTCGGCATCGGTCTCAACGCTCCCTACCAGAATGCGGGTAAGGTCCGCAACACAGGCTGGGAGGTAAGCGTAGGTTACAACAACCAGTGGCGCGACTTCTCGTTCGGCGTGCAGGCCAACCTGTCCGACGTCAAGAACGAAATCCTCGACATGCGCGGCAAGACCTCGACCAGCGGCGTGCTGCGCAATCAGGAGGGTTATTCCATCGGCAGCATCTATGCGCTGAAAAGCCTCGGCATCATCCGCACGCAGGAGGAGGCCGACTGGGTCAACGCCAACTGTCCGCAGTTCAAGGAAACCGTCCAGATCGGCGACATCCGCTATGCCGACATCGACGGCAACAACTCGATCGACGAGAACGACAAAGACATCGTCGGCAGCACGATCCCCCGCTACACCTACAGCCTGAACCTGAACTTCGGCTGGAAAGGGCTGCGTCTGGGTCTGCTGTTCCAAGGCGTCGGCAAAACGGACGGTTATCTGAACACCTATTACGTAATGCCCAGCAACCAAGGCGGTACGTTCCGCAAGGAGCACCTCGACTGGGCGAGCGCAGAGAATCCCAACGGCAAGACTCCGCGTCTGACGAGTGCGAACAAAAACAACTGGTACGACTCGTCGTTCTGGATGAAAAGCGCCGCTTACCTCCGCCTGAAGAACATCCAGCTGGGCTACGAACTACCCAAGTCGTGGATGCACCGGATCGGTCTCAATTCGGCCTATCTTTACGTCAATGCGCAGAACCTCTTCACGGTCACCAACTTCTGGGACGGCTACGACCCTGAGGTGGGTTACGGAGGCGATTCGAGCGGCGACTTCGACGTCGTGAAACTCGGCTCGGCGAACAACTATCCGCAGGTAAAGATCGTTACGGTCGGACTCGAACTCAAATTTTAACGCATTACAACCATGAAAAACAAAATAATCACCGGCATAGCGCTCTGCAGTCTCTTCATCACGGGCTGCTCGCTCGACAAAGCATATCTCAACGGTCCGAATGCGTCCACGTTCCCGGCTACGAAATCGGAGGTGGAAGCGGGCGTCTTCGCGACCTACAAGGGCCTTACCCTGATCGACGCATCCTCGACGCCGTTCCCCGGCATTCAGGACAATGCTTCCGACATCGGCGCATCGCGTATCAACGCCGCCAACTACAACTACCAGCAGCAGTCGAAACTCCCGCCTTCGAACGCATGGGTGACTAAGGTCTACACCCAAATCTACAAAACCGCAGCCCGCGCCAATCTCGTACTGGACGGCATCGACAACGTCCGCGAGCTGATGAGCGAGCAGGAGTACAATATGTATAAAGCCGAGCTGCTGCTCGTCCGCTCCTTCCTCTACGACTGGGGCTGCCAGCTTTACGGCGACATCCCCTACATCGACCACACCCTGAAATTGGGCGACACCTACACGCGCACGCCGAAAGAAGAGGTGATTTCACGGATTCTCAACGAAGATCTTGCGGACGAAATGCTCGACTTTCTGCCGATCCGCCACAACAAGAACAGCTACGGATCGGCACGTCTGGGACGCGCAGGCGCCTATGGACTCAAAGCCCGCATCTGTCTGAACTGGAAATATTACGAAGAGGCGGCCTATTATGCCGACAAAGCGCTGAAACTGGCCGAAGAGGGCGGATATTCCCTTCAGGCATACGACATCCGCTACTGCGGCGAAGACCACACGAAGGGCGAACCCACTCCTTCCAATCTGTTCGGCATCAACGGTCACAAGAACAGCGACGAATGGATTTGGGCCTTGCAGTACAATACGGCGATCTCCAGCAACCAGCACAATGCCGGCTATTATGCGGCGCCGCGTATCGCAGGCGGCTGCTCCTACTTCAGCCCGACGCAGGCTTTCCTCGACGCCATCCAGTGCACGGACGGCAAGTCGATCGTGGAATCGCCCCTGTTCGATTACCAGAATCCGTGGAAGAACCGCGACCCGCGTCTCGATCTCTTCTGCGTACGTCCGGGTTCCCGCGTACTGGGCATGCAGTTCGAGACCAATCCTTCCGCCCAGACCATCAAGAACTACAATGACAAAGAAGAAGGCGTAGACGTCGCAAACTCGGAAGCCTACGGCAGCAAATCGGAATACGGCGCCAACGGTTCGAAAGGCCCGTGCGGTTACTTGTGGCGCAAATACCTCGACATTCAGGAGTACAAATACAACAATGCATTCGGCACCAGCTCGGTATGCGTGCTGAGCTATCCGCTGATGCGTCTGGCCGAGCTCTATCTGATCCGCGCCGAAGCCAACATCGAGTGGAACGGCGGCGACCTCAGCGTCGCCAAAGCCGACATCGAAACGATCCGCAGCCGCGCACACATGCCCGGTCTCAGTGAAAACCTCAGCCGCGACGGCCTGCGTTCGGCACTGCGCTACGAGCGTATGGTCGAACTCTGCAATGAGGGTTTCCGCTGGTTCGACATCCGCCGCTGGGATATGGCCGAATCGGTCATCTCCGGAACGCTCTACGCACCGGCTCTCGACGGTTCGGTATCGAACGCCGTACCGACGATCGACTCCGACTGGCACGTAACTTACAATGGCCAGACGTTCGACGGCAAGGATATGAACCTGCGCAGATTCATCACGATGTCCTACGACCCGATGAAAGACGCCCTGTGGCCCATTCCGGAGGACGAGCGCATCGCCAATCCGCTGATAACCCAGAACCCCGGTTATGCCGGCCATTCAATCGAGGAATAACAATAAAAACAAACACACTATGATACAACGGCTATACAGACTGCTGCTTCTCTTCTGCTCGATCGCGGTTTTCGCGGCCTGCTCGGACAGCGACGGCAATGACAATAACGGCGGAAACGGCGGAGAGATCGTTCCCGACGGCGGCGACACCTACGGATATGTCACGGGCGCAAACGGCAACCCCGTTCCGGGGGTTGTCGTCAGCGACGGCTTCACCTGCACGCAGACCGACGCCGAGGGCCAGTATGTGCTGACCCGCAACGCGGAATCGGGCTTCGTCTTCTACTCCCTGCCTTCGGGCTACAAGGTCAACATGCACAAGACCTACAAACTGCCCAAGTTCTTCACCAAACTCAAACCGGAAACCGCCCGCTACGACTTCACGCTGACGGCGCTGGACGCTCCCGAAACCCGGTTCGATCTGATCTGCATCGGCGACCCCCAGATCAACGAGGCGGCGCACGCCGTCCGGTTCAAGCGCGAAGCGGCCAAGGACATCCGGGAGTATTCCTCCTCGGCCGACATCCCGTGCTACGCCATCCACCTCGGCGACTTGGTGAACAACAAATGGGCGCTCTACAGCAACATGGTGGTGGCCCTGCAGCCCGAACAGACGGGAATCCCCGTATTCTCGACCATCGGCAACCACGACCACGAATTCCCGACGGCCAACGAGAAGGAGGCCCGCGCGAAATACGAAAGCTTCTTCGGTCCGGTGGACTATTCGTTCAACCGCGGCGACGTGCATATCGTATCGATGGACAACATCATCCACGAATGTCAGGAGAGCGCGGGTTACACCGGCGGTTTCAGCGCCGAGCAATACGAATGGCTGAAGCAGGACCTGAGCTATGTTCCGAAGGATAAAATGGTGATCCTGTGCGTTCACATTCCCTTCCGCAACAGCAATTACGCCTACTACGACGAAGTGCTGGAGCTGCTCTCGCAGTACAAATACGCAACGATCATGTCGGCCCACACCCACTCGAACATCAACTACATCCACCGAAAGAACGGCAAGGAGATCTTCGAGCATGTCACGGGCACCACGTGCGGCGCATGGTGGCGTTCGACCGTCTGCACCGAGGGTACGCCCATCGGATTCGGCCTCTACCGGATCGACGGCAACCGCATGGAGGAGTGGGCCTACCGTTCGGTTCGTCACGACGAACAGTTCCAGATCCGCCTCTACCGCGCCTCCGACACCTTCGTCGGCGGTGCCAAATACCGTTTCAAACAGACGGGCGCCGACCAGATCGTAGCCAACATCTGGAACTGGGATCCCTCGTGGACGGTCAACGTCTACGAAAACGACGTACTGAGCGGCCAGATGACACGCAACTCCGACATCGACGCATGGACCGTAGCCTACCATATCGGGTTGCTGAACAACACGGACAGCTACCGCAAGTCGTCCGACCACATGTTCCACTACACGCTCAAAAACCCCGCTGCGGCCGTGCGCGTCGAGGCGATCGACCGCTTCGGCAACAAATACGAACAGACGGTCTTCACCGATCCGGCGGAGCACCCCGGCGATTTCCATGCCGATTTCTAACATTCAAACCGACGAAACCTACACACCTATGAAAAAGTATCTGTTTCTTACGCTCCTCGCCGCGGCATTTCTGGCAGGAGGGGGATGTTCTTCCAGCGATGACGACGGATGGGGAGTCATCGAACTGGCCAGCCCGAAACTGAAAGTCACCACCGAACTGGCGACAGCGACCGTCACGTGGGACGCCGTCGCGAAGACCGCCGGCTACGCCTATGCACTGGACGGCGCCGCGGACTATACTTCGGTCGACGCAGCCACGACCACCGTAACGCTTACTGCACTTGCGGAGGGCGGCCACACCTTCCGACTCAAAGCCGTCGGCGATCTCGACCACACGACCGATTCGGCCGAGCGGACGATCGACTTCGAGATCGATCCCACGCTTCCGCAACCCGCGCCCACCTACGTCAAGGGCGACGAGACCGGCAGCGTCGTCGTCTCGTGGCCGGCCGTCAAGGGCGCTGCGGGCTACGCCTACAAGTTCGGCGAAGCCGCATCGTTCACCGAGGTCGGCGCCGACGTGCTCTCCGTCACGCAGAAGGGTCTCAGCGCCGAAGAGCCGATCCGCTTCACGATGTACGCCGTCGGACAACTGCCCGACTCGAAGGATTCGGAGCCGGTAAGCCTCACCTTCCAGCTCGTCGACACCTCGGAGGGCGTCTGGGTTCGCAAGAGCAACGGCGAACTGTTCGAACTGACCGAAAGCGAAGCGAAGATCTACACGGGGACGGTCTCCGTCAGCGCCGCCGATTCGTTCGAGATACTCGTCGAGAACGTTCCCCACGGCTTCCTATCGTACAGCGGCAACGGCGGCGTGGGTACGGTCAACAACGATCGGGCATGCGTCCCCTTCTACACCTATCCCGCAGCCGAATACTACGTTCGCCGCAGCCTGGGCCGCATGGCCTCCGATCCGCTCAACAAGTTCTGGATCAATCTGACGGCCGACGCCCGAATCGACCTGCGCATCGACTGCACGCAGGATCCGTTCCGCTACGACCTGCAACTCGTCGAAGCCGATGATCCCGCGTTGATACTGGCCCAATATTTCGACCTGATGGTCTACGGCGGCGACTGGATCCAGGCCGGCAAGAACGCCAAAAGCGGTCGTATGGGGCAATCGACCGACACGGCTCTGATCGACGGTACCGAACCGGGCGAGAAGGAGGCGTCGTATACCACTTTCGGCGCCAAGATCGCCTCGGAAGGCGAGGCATCGCCGGCCTATCTGGCCAATCGCGGACTGACGGGCTGGGGAATCGCCCACTGTTTCGAATTCCCGGGTTACATCCGTCTCTCGAATACAGCCAACTCCTCGGGAAACATGTACGGGATCCTGACCACTCCCAAACTCACGGCGCTGAGCGGCCCGACGAGCATCACGCTCACCTTCGACGCCGTGCGGTTCGCCTCGACGTCCGATATTCCCGTCAAGGTGCTGGGCGCGGGAACCATAAAGACAGCCAGCGTGCGCATCGAGGAAGGGACGGCCGAAACGGCCATCACCCCCGCAGCCGGCGGACAGTCGATCGCCATCACGTCGACGCACTGTCCCAAACATGCCAACGACGACTTCAAGAAGTGGTCCTGCTTCACGCTCACGATCGACGGCGCGACGGCCGAGACGCAGATCCGCTGGGACACGACCGGCGTGGGCGCCGAGAGCAAGGACGGCCGCATCTGCCTGGACAACATCGCGATCCGCAAGAACTGACGAACGAATTGCATAACCGGCGATCGGCAGGCAGTCCCTGCCTGCCGATCGTTTTTCGAACCATCCGATCATGAAACACATCGTTTTCTTCCTGACAGCGGCGCTTCTGCTCAATGCATCGTGCGGCAGCAGCGACGAGGGCGGCAAAACGGATCCGCCCGCCGCACCCGTACCCGTCGCCCCCACCACCGAACTCGGCAAAGCCGACGAAGCGATCGAGAACCTGCAACTCAAACCGGGCAAACTCATCTCGATCAATCAGGTCAACGCCGCCAACTGCCGCCGTGCCGTGGCTGCGGGTATGTGCATCGACATCATGGCCAGCGACAAGATCGTCTTCGCCTCCGACATGACCGACGAGCGGCTCGACGGGCTGTTCGCCGAATGCGGCGAGGCGATCCGCTCGACGAAAGCCGATTTCTGGGGGCTGCACCTGCCCTATCAGACCTACGACATCTCGTCGACGAACGAAAATACGCGCGTAACGGCCGTGCTGAAACTCAAACGCCTCATCGAACTGACGATCGAACACCTGCGCCCGCAGCATTTCGTCATCCATCCCGGCACCGGCACGATCCTCACGACAGGAGGAGATTTCGCCGAACGCACGGTGCAGAGCCGCAAGTCGCTGGCCGAGTTGCAGCGCCATATCGAATCGTGCAACGCACAGCACGGCACGAAAGCCATTCTGTGCGTGGAGAACTGCGCACGCAGCCTCGCCTACGACGGCGACTCGCTGCTCGACCTGCTCGATGCCGAAGGGCTGGAAAAGGTACGTGTCTGCCTCGACACGGGTCACGCCCTCATTCCGCTCAACAGCAAGTACATCGACCCCGCCGCCCTGCGCACGCTGCTGCCCTATATTGAAAAAGAAAAGCTGTCCATCGGCTTTGTGGAGAAGGACAACTGCTATTTCAATCTCATCGATGAGCGCAGTGCCAACTTTGCCAAGGAGCTGGGGCAGGGGACCGCTGACATTGCTGCCCGCATTGCACAAAACCCCATCTACCAGCTCAGCGCCTTTCTGCCCGATAACTACGAGGAAGAGTTTCTCCGCCGCTGCCCCGGCTGCCTGGCCGTGCGGTGGAGCCCCGATTTTGCCGATATCCTGCCCGAGGGCGGCGGCAAGCCCAACGGCCTGGCCGCGATGCTGAAGCATTTTGGCTGGACCCGGGACGAAGCCATCGCCTTTGGTGACGGCGGAAACGACGTCGCCATGCTGGAATATGCCGGTATCGGCGTGGCCATGGGCAATGCCTGTGACGACGCCAAAGCCGCCGCCGACCGCACCGGCCCCGACGCCGAACCCCACGGCGTGGCTGACCTCTGCCGGGAACTTTGGCCGGAGGCATTCTAACATGGCCGAGACCAAAGCTGCCTACACCCATGTGGGCCCCGGCCTGCCGCCGCTGTATGGGGCGCGGGCCAAAGCGCTGATTTTGGGAAGCTTTCCCAGCCCCAAAAGCCGGGAGCAGGGCTTTTTCTACGGCCACCCGCAAAACCGCTTTTGGCCGCTGAT
>ERZ827488.4170-NODE-4170-length-10692-cov-3.649525_pt1 | contig 10692 bp, 8 predicted proteins | sample MGYA00519771_ERZ827488 | MGnify/ENA primary metagenome ERZ827488 (study PRJEB31778, sample SAMEA3449323) | human gut metagenome | biome: human gut; feature: human-associated habitat; material: faeces | place: United Kingdom | collected 2010/2012 ...
CTTCGGTACAAATGACCTTACACAGATGACATACGGCTTCTCCCGTGATGATGCTGGTAAATTCCTGGATGCTTACTATGATGCTAAGATCTTCGAAAACGATCCATTTGCAAAACTGGATCAGGTAGGTGTTGGAAAACTGATGGATATGGCTCTGAAATTAGGAAAACCGGTTAATCCAAGCCTGCATGTAGGTATCTGTGGAGAACACGGTGGAGATCCAAGTTCTGTAGAATTCTGCAACAAACTGGGTCTGGACTATGTTTCCTGCTCACCGTTCCGTGTACCGATCGCAAGACTGGCAGCAGCACAGGCAGCAATCAATCAGAAATAATTTAAATTTATATAATATCACAGGGCAAAAGCTTTTATCCACTTTTAGGGCAAAAGTTTCAGCTAGTAAGTAATATCAAACTCACGTAAAAATAAGTGTAAGCACACATAGTTTTACACATAAGTAATCACATAATTTTACGTGAGCTGTCCAAGCATAAATTAAGACTCTTGGAACTTTGGAGAACGACCATAAGAGATGTAAAAGTCTCTTTAGGGAATACCTCTAAAGTTTCAGGAGTCTTTTTTGTTACATCAAATTATATTTGTTACACAATTTGCTTGTACGGTCAAAAGAATGACCTTGTAACCTATAATGAATTTCTTACAACCAACAAAAAATGGGAACATCCTACTGCGAATAGGAAGCTCCCATCATTGGAAAAGTATTATTTTATCCTGTTAATAAGTAAAGGATTATACATCAAAATTTCATTAAGAGTTATGGCTTTGGAAATTTCCATATACTCAAAAAATGAAACAGGACAAAATTCAATAACCTTACCTGATTGACAGGTAATAGTTAGAGAGTTGCTTTCCCAGTTTATTGCTTGAATTAGTGTTGGGTTTGGGCTTGTAAGAACTGGACTTGTAAGAATATTCATAATATCACCTCTTTCCTCTGCACAGTATTAATCTGTTATATAAGTGTTGCAGCCTGTTATTGGTACTAACAGACCACAATATTATTATACGAGAATAGCAAAGAAAAGAGGAACTGATAAATGGTTACAGGGTCTTTTTTGTTAATATAGGCTTAAAACAGGCTATTATAGGCTAATATAGGCTTAAAAAGGCTATTGGCAGCAGTTTTTGATGATTGGAGAAAAGCCTTATTTTAAGGGCTTTCAAGGGTCTTGATTTCCTCATAAAATACGAATTTTATGAGGAACAAAATCTCTGATAAGCACATTCTGATAAAGAATAACCTCTGATAACTTGATAATGTGACCGTCTAATATAGACACGCTACTATAACAGATACGCTACAAAAGAAAAGGCTACTCTACTGTGAATAGAGCAACCTTTTCAAAGACTAAAACAATTGATGGTTTGTCGGCAGCAGTTAAACAGGATAACAACTGCTACCCAAAAGTATTATAGGAACATTCTACTGGACATAGAACATTCCTACAACAAATAAGTAAATACTATACAATTTTACAAGTTCTCTTTTTGGAGAAAAATGATTAAAAACATTACAGAGAAACAGCACGTTTCTCAATAAGCTTTAACAATTTTGGATTATCTTTTACAAGTAAATAATTTGCAAAAGATACACCAGTAATCTTAGAAACATGACCATTAGAAGATGCGACTTCTAAGGTATTATCAGGCTTCCAAGTAATGTTGGTAGACTTATTGAAATTAATATCCATAACGAACACCTCCCTTCTGTATAGGGTTATATAGTAAAGCTCTGGTCGGAGAGCTGAACTAACTTAACAGAACTAACCTTAACAGAACTTTCTGTAAGTAGCTCTTAGGCAGAGAAAATTTGATGGTGGTACATCAATCCTCCACTTATTAGTATACGAGAAATCGTATGAAAGTAGGAAGTAATTAGCCTAATAGGAACTGCTTACAGGTTGAGAACACCCAAGACTGGACTAGGGGAGGGGTGGGAGAACACAACTTCAATTAAAATATCTATAGCAAGATACGATTGCAAACATATAGCATGAAATGATTGGAGTGATGTAATTTGGAAACAAGCAATAAAGAAAAGTTATCTGCACAAATAGTAGATACCAGAAAAGAGATAACAGAACTGACAGAATCAGAACTGAAAGAAGTGGAAGAGATAGCTAAACAATATGGGCGAGATTCATGGAAATATTCAGCATATCTCAAAAAGAATTTCAAACATATTGGAGAGGAAATTCCAGAGAATATACCATTTTCAGAATATCATGATTATATTCTTAGGAATTTCCGAATAACAAAGCCAATGAAAGAGTGGACTGATATAGATTATAAAGTGAACAATTCTTGGCAAAAAAGACTTTTGGTTCTGTTTTCCATTAAAGAACATGGTTGGAAAGAACCGTTTGATGATAGGCAAAAGCGAATCATTGAAAGAGTTCGTAATGGTACAGACTATGATATTTTAGCTGATGAATGTCCTGAATGGTTTCAGTAAATTGAGAAAAGGCTGTAAATTCCTATATTCAGCCCTTGCTTTAGAAAGAGCTTCTTCGTCATTAATGATTTTAGCATCATCAATTTTTCTTTTTAAGGCTTTACGCTGATAGTCAATTGCTGGCAATATAATAATGCAGTTTGATTTTACCCAATCGGCATTTACAACATCACCATCAATAGCAGCAACGTAATTTCTACAAGCTTCAACGGCATTGATTTTTGATGTAATGTCACCTATTGGGTCAAGCTGAATATGTAATAAATAATCGTTCAGGGCATTGAGAAGAGTATCTTTGTTCATAGTAAACCTCCTGTATATGGTATAAGAATAATCTATAAGAATTTTGATGGCAGCAGTTGTAAGCCACACTGTATAGATTATCATATAATGTAGATTATCACACTGTATAGATTATCACACAATACAAATTATACAACTACAGAAGAAGGTTTTATGAACATAAATATCTGGACAGGAATGTTTGAATACAAATATCTGGACATACGAAAAAATATCTAAAAGAAAAAATAAGTAGTGTTAGTTTAAAAGCGTAAATCGGTAGACAGTCATATTATCAAGTTATCAGAGGTGTAATTCATCAAAGGTAAGGATATAGAGAATTATCCCCAAAATTCAAAAGTGGATACGACAGTTGATAGGATAAGGTCTAAAAGTAAAGAGGATAGAACTTTTGCCTTAAAACTGAATAATCACTTTTGCCCTATGACATATAAAAGCATGTGAAAACATGAATTGTGTCCAAACGTAAAGATTGACCCCGAGGGTCTGAAGTGATTCAGACCACGGGGTCTTTTTTGATTTACGCGAGCAGTGAGAGAAATCTCATATATGTAGATTTGGCGGGCACTGCGATAATCAAAATCGATCCACTGGATCAATTATTAATATGTAATGCGACGAGTAAAATTCACAAAGCGTATGTCATCTCGTTTACAGAAAACATTCAGTGACAATGTGGCAAGAGATACTTTTGTTCTGTGAATATACGCATAGGGTTGAAAAAATAATAACAAGAAAAACAAAGATATACAATAAAAAATATGTAAAATGATGACAAAATACAAATGAAAAAAGAAAGAGTATTGTGTAAAATAAATAAAAATACAAAGAGAATCTATTGAAAAATATAAGAATATATGATAATATGATGATAAATTGGGAAGAAGGTCGATTTATGAAAATAAAGGCGATTTACAGGGGTGGAAAGAACCTTTATTTGTAAAAAAATATAAAGCTATTTGGGCAATCGTTACCGGATGAGGCGGTAATTTGCAAAAATATATTTTATGGGGGTGGAGCTTATGGATAGTTCCGTTATTTGGTACGCAGTGTTAGCTGTCGTAGTAGTTGCTCTCGTTTTTGTCCTTTTTAATTTCAACAAAGTAAAGAAAATGAAAGAGGGAAACGACGAGATGGTAGAGATGGCCGGTATCATTCGGAGTGGTGCGGGTACATTTTTGAAAGCAGAGTTTAAGGTGATCGCAATCATAGGAGTCATCATTGCTCTGGTATTCAGTCTGTTTGTGGAAACCACAAGTGGAATTACATTTCTGCTAGGCGGGCTGATGAGCAGTCTGGTCTGTATCATTGGTATGAAGAGTGCCACCTATGCCAATGTACGTACAGCAAACAAGGCAAGAGAATCACTTTCTATCGGAGACACCGTAAAAGTAGCATTGAGCGGTGGAAGTGTCAGTGGCATTGCTGTACAGGCGTTTGGTATGCTGGGACTGTTGCTGGTGCTGATCATCTGGGGTGTGGATCCTCACGCAACAGGTCACGGACTGGTGGCAAACCTGGAGTGCAATCCTTCTATCATGAGAATCACTACATACTCTCTGGGATGTTCAATCGTAGCCATGTTCAACAGGGTTGCAGGTGGTAACTACACGAAGGCGGCAGATATTTCCTCTGATATTCTTGCCAAGATTCGCCATGATATGCCGGAGGATGACAGTCGTGTGCCAAATGTTATTGCAGACTTTATCGGAGATAATGTCAATGATATCGCAGGTAACTGTTCAGATCTTCTGGAGAGCTTCGTTGCAACCATCGCAGCTTCTATTATGATTGCAGTTACCTTATTTATCAATGGAATCGTGAATGTATCTGATGAAACCTTTATCCGTATGATCATTTTCCCGGTGATTCTTGCCGGTGTCGGCCTGATTGGATGTCTGATCGGCCTGAGCTACGCATTTGTACGGAAGATGGGAGATGATCCGTCAAGAGAACTGAATCTTGCCACCTGGATTTCAGCAGGAATTACGGTTATCCTGGGTCTGGCTGCTTCGTATATGATGTTTGGAAATGTTCCGTTATATGAAGATATGGTCTGTGGATGGATATCTCCGTGGATCTCAAGTATCCTCGGTATCGTCAGCGGAATTGCGATCGGAAGTATTACAGAATATTATACCAGTGACAAATACAAGCCGACGAAAAAACTGGCAGAGATGGCAATCGAGGGCGAGGCTTTCGTTATCACAAAAGGTGATGCGATCGGATCCCGTTCCACCTTACTGCCTATCCTTATCATCGGTATTGCCCTGTTTATCTCCGGAAAAATCAGCGGAACTTATGGAATAGCAATTTCTGCACTGGGTATGCTTTCTTTCGTAGGCGCAACGGTATCCATCGATGCTTTCGGACCAATCGCAGACAATGCAGGTGGTCTGGCAGAATCCTGTCATCTGGAACACAAAGTCCGTATCATCACGGACAAGCTGGATTCGGTAGGCAATACAACAGCAGCGATCGGAAAAGGGTTTGCTATTGGTTCAGCTGCATTTGCAGCTGTATCCCTGATTGTGGCTTATGTAGGAAACTATACAGCAAAAGGAGAAGAGCCGGTATTAAATATTGCATCATTCATTGTGGTTGCCGGTGGCCTGATCGGTGGTGCACTGATCGAGTATTTCTCTGCGATGCTCACTGATAACACTATCGAGTCAGCCAAACTGATGGCCGATGAGGGTGATAAGATGCTTTCCACTCCCGGTGTACTGGAAGGAAAAGTAAAACCGGATTATAATAAACTGATCGGTATGGCTGCAAACCAGGCTTTGAAAAAAATGGTAGTACCGTCTGTACTGGCACTTTGTATCCCGGTAATCGGCGGATTTGTCTTTGGGGTACAGTTTGTAGGCGGTATCCTGATCGGTGCCACAATCGTGGCGATTCCGCGTGCACTGTTTATGGGTAACTCCGGTGGAGCTTTCGATAATGCGAAAAAATACATTGAAAGTGAAGCTCTTGAAGGGCACGGGAAAGGATCGGCTGCTCACAAAGCAGCAGTTACCGGTGACACTGTTGGTGATACAAGAAAAGACGTTGTCGGTGTGGCATTGGATATTTTTATTAAGAGTATGTCTACAGTTGCCAATACACTGGCATCTCTGTTTTCAACAATTACATTAATTCATTAACAAGTGAAAAAAGAAAAACTTCTGTTGGCGAATGCACTGACAGAAGTTTTTCTTTTTTTCGTACTTAGTATCTGAAAGCAGCTTTCGGAGGCAGGCTCTGCAGACACCTGAAACAATAATACGTACAAATGTTCGAAAAAGATTTACATCGAACATATATTCGTGTATAATGAAAGAAATGATGGAGGTGAAAGAAATGGAATTGAGACAAGGGCTGTCGATACAGGAAAAACTGCGGATTCTGGCAGATGCGGCAAAGTATGATGTTGCGTGTACGTCAAGTGGTGTGGACAGAAAGGGTATGAAAGGATCTCTGGGCAATTCAAAAGCCTGTGGAATCTGCCACAGTTTTTCAGCGGATGGCAGATGTATCTCGCTATTAAAGGTGCTGATGACGAACCATTGTGTTTATGACTGCAAATACTGTGCAAACAGGGTATCGAACGATACAGAGCGTACTGCATTTACCCCTAGGGAACTGTGTGAGCTGACAGTGGAATTCTATAAAAGAAACTATATCGAAGGGCTGTTTCTCAGTTCAGGAGTGCAAAAGAATCCTGCATATACGATGGAAAAGATGTGTGAGGCGCTGCAGCTTCTCCGTACTGAATATCATTTCAACGGATATATTCATGTAAAAGCAGTTCCGGGGGCACCGGACGACTTGATCATGCGTGCCGGTTATCTGGCAGATCGTATGAGTATCAACCTGGAACTGCCGACAGCAGAGGGAATGAAAAAACTTGCCCCTAACAAGTCTCATCAGACAATATTAAAGCCGATGGCGAAGGTGACGGATACGATTGCTGCGAACCGACTGGCACAGGGGAAAAGTGCGTATCTGGAACGGAGCACATCCAATCGGTATCTGACGGACAGTATTTTTTCGGAAGAGCAGAGGAAAATTACGGGAAATCAAACGGATCGGATCGGAGAGTCTTCCGTTTACCGGATTACAACAAAAGAACATGAAAAATTGAAAAACCGACCCTTTGCGTCTGCAGGACAGAGTACACAGATGATCATTGGGGCAACACCAGAGACAGATTACCATCTGCTTTGCACGACGCAGAACCTGTATCAGAAGTATGATCTTAAAAGAGTATTTTTCTCTGCCTATGTGCCTGTGAACGAAGACCCGGATCTCCCGGGGATTGATGAAAAACCACCCCTTTTAAGGGAACACCGTCTCTATCAGGCAGACTGGCTGCTACGGTTTTATGGATTCCATGCGGAGGAATTATTGTCAGAACAGAGACCGAATTTTAACGAGCAGATTGATCCAAAGTGTGAGTGGGCACTCCGGCATCTGGAACTTTTTCCGGTGGAGATCAATACTGCATCTTATGAGCGGATCCTGCGGATTCCGGGTGTGGGACCAAAATCAGCGGGCAGGATCGTGCGCGCAAGGAGATACGGAAGTCTGGACTTTGACCATCTGAAAAAGATGGGTGTCGTTTTAAAAAGAGCGCATTATTTTATCACCTGTAACGGAAAGATGATGTACAGGATTCCGATGGAAGAGGATTTTATCACCAAACAGCTGACCAGTGTAGAATATAAAGAAAACTGGCAGCTGATGAATCAGCAGGAGTATCATCAGATGTCATTGTTCGGAGATTTTGGTGTGCAAGCATGAGAAGAAAGGGAACGGAAATGTATTGTTTTACCTGTAAAGAAGATTTTGAGAGTATGATGACCTGTATCTACCGGGTATGGGAGGCAAAAAAAGGAAGTCAGAACGTCAGGTTGGAAATCGAACCGGTGGAACAGATGGACCTTCTGACGGAATATGTTCATGTGGAGGTGGATCCGGAGCTGGCACACAAGGTGGTTCGATCAATTCGGACCAAAATATCTGCAAAAGCCTATTATCAGGTCTATCTGGCGGCTATGAGCAATGATCCGGGGCGGCTGGATGATATTTATCGTTTTCTGAGGATAGGATTTGCTGTGGGAGGGAAAGTAACCGAGTGTCTGAGAGAAGAATCGGTGATGCAGATCTTTGAACTGAGCCGACAGGTATCGAATGAAAGACATTTTTTCCGAGAATTTTTACGGTTTACGAGAATCGAACCGGGGATTTATGTCGCGCATATGGAGCCAAAGGGAAATGTGGTGGCACTGGTAGCAGAACATTTTGCAGACCGGATGCCATCGGAAGACTGGATGATCATTGATGATAGGCGAGGCCTGGGAGTGATCCATCCGAAAAATGAGCCGTTTTATGTTACAAAGTTCCGGGAAGAAGAGATGGAGCGGCTTTGTCAGACGGAACAGCAGGAAGATCTTTATACGCAGATGTGGAAAGAATTTTTCTATACGATTGCAGTGGAAAAAAGGGAGAATCCGGGTTGCCAGAGAAATATGTTTCCGTTACGATACAGAAAACATGTGACGGAGTTTTTATAAAAAGAGAAGAAGGAATACAGAGGTTATTAACGGTGTTGTTTGAAAAACAGACAGAAAACTGGTATGATAAAAAGAAAAGAGCAGAATCGTATATTGTGAGCAACAGAAAGTAAAAGTATCAGGCAAAACAGGAAACAGAATGCAGAATGGAGACGGACGAATGAAGATATTGATATTATCCTGCAATACCGGGGAGGGACACAATTCTGCCGGCTGGGCGGTGAAAGAATATCTGGAACTGCAGGGACATCAGGTAGTGATGGAAGATATGATGCTTCTGAAAGGAGCGCGGACATCGAAAGCTGTGGGCGGAGCCTATGTGGGAATCGTGAAGCATTTTCCGTTGTTATTTGGTCTGGGTTACCGGCTGGGAGGCTGGGTTTCTTCAGATAAGAGAAAGTCACCGGTATATTATGCCTGCAGTCTTCTGGCGGGGACATTAAAGGGCTATCTGGAACAGAACCGGTTTGATGCTGTTGTAACTCCGCATCTGTACCCCGCAGAGACTTTGACGGCAATGAAGAAAAAAGGGTGGCTGAAGATTCCGGTGGTTGCGATCGGAACAGATTATACCTGTATTCCTTTCTGGGAGGAGACAGACTGCGATTATTATGTGATTCCGCATGAAGATCTGATTGATGAGTTTGCAAAGCGGGGGGTTCCGAGAGAAAAACTTCTTCCGTGGGGGATTCCGGTACGGCAGAACTTTATGAAAGAATGGGATAAGAGGGAAGCAAGAAAAATCTGTCATATTCCACAGGAGAGTAAAAGTTATCTGGTGATGGGCGGCAGTATGGGATTTGGAAAGATCCAGATCTTTGTGCTGGAACTTGCCTGCAGGATGGAAGCAGATGAGGACATGGTGGTCATCTGTGGAAATAATAAAAAGCTGGAAACGCTTTTAAAACGGGAACTGGTTCATCGAAAGAATGTGAGAGTCCTCGGGTATACGGATCAGGTGGCGGCTTACATGGCAGCCTGTGATGTGATTTTCACGAAACCCGGGGGACTCAGCAGCACGGAAGCAGCTGTGATGGGGATTCCGATGGTACATACGAATCCGATTCCAGGATGTGAGACGAAAAATGTGGAATTCTTCCAGAAACAGCCCGGTCTCACGATTCATGATAGTGCGCAGGACATTGTTTGTGATGTTGAAGAGGATCGACAGGATCACGCCTGCAATAGAGGTGTAGAATGCCGTGTTGATGCCGGCCAGAATGGACTGCACGCTGCCCAGCGCTGCTTCCACCGTGACGAAGCTGATGCCCCGCAGGCCCAGCAGCAGGCCCACAAAGGTGCCAAGAATGCCCAGACCGGTCAGGGTGCCGGGCAGCTGCGCGATGACGCCTTTCCATGTGTGCAGCGCCAGCACGTCCTCATTGAGCACTTCGTCAAGATCGCTGACGATCTGCCCGGTCTCACGCTGATGCTGCACTTTTTCACGATATTCCTCAAACAGTCCGTCCAGCGTCTTCTGCTGAAAAAAGCGTTCGATCTGCAGGGCCGCGACCCATGCGGAGCTGCCTTCGGTCTCAGACGCCTTGCGGATGCTTTTTTGGCCGTTCAGCAGACCGCCTGTAATGGAGATGGTCGGCAAAAGGCCGTGAATGCACCCGGCCAGTGCAATGATGCACATAAGACCAACGATCAGCGCTGAGAGCAGATCCGGGGAGTACGCTGCAAGTGCGATGCTGCTTAGAAGCAGCACCGCCACAGACAGGTAGGAAAACAGCTTCATATTTCCATCCTTCCTCTTGTTTTGAACGGAGAACCGTTTTCATAAGCAGTGCACACTGCCGGAACGGCCTTTTTGCCCATATCCATTCGGTGCACACTGCTTACGAAAACGCTTCCAACCGAGCACAAAACACCTGCTCTTCCGAAAACGCTGCCCCAAACGGCCCCTTTATGTAGAAATAGACTGAATTTTTGATGCTTCAGATACACCTTGATAAAAATGTGCATTTTTTGAGTGTCAGGCTTTCATTTTACCGTGTTCTCGGCAAAAGAGCAATCATTTCCGGAAGAAATTGGAATTGCGGAAGTTTCAGCCATGGAGCGGGATTTTGGTGCATGAAAGTCGGCATCCTGCGTCTCTCACAGCGCAGCGCGCGCAGCCATCATGCAGATGCTGCGGCGGCAAAACGGATGGGGGACACCTTGCGCCGGATAAAAAAATGCCGTGGATCCTTTGCAGGATGCACGGCAGATCCGCTATGAAACAGGATGGGCCTTACGGTTCGTTTTTCCGGGCAAGGTCCCTGGTGTACAGGGCACGGGTGGCGTTGAGCACGGCCAGCACCATCACGCCCACATCGGCAAAGATGGCGGTCCACATGCTGGCCATGC
>ERZ827488.4177-NODE-4177-length-10680-cov-6.415624_pt1 | contig 10680 bp, 12 predicted proteins | sample MGYA00519771_ERZ827488 | MGnify/ENA primary metagenome ERZ827488 (study PRJEB31778, sample SAMEA3449323) | human gut metagenome | biome: human gut; feature: human-associated habitat; material: faeces | place: United Kingdom | collected 2010/2012 ...
ACCCTCGACCTCCAGCGTGACAGGCTGGCGTTCTAACCAACTGAACTACTTGGCCGTGTGGATGGTGGGAACAACTGGACTCGAACCAGTGACCCCCTGCTTGTAAGGCAGGTGCTCTAACCAACTGAGCTAATCGCCCGTCACACTTGACCTATTAAATATATCATTAATATTCGTGTTTGTCAACACAATTCATAATTTTTTTAGATTTTAATGATTTATGAATCCAAATTGGTAATTGTTTTTTTAAAGTTTCAAAGCCATGTTTTGTTTCAACAATTTTAACAAAATGATTTTTTTTATACTTTTGATGATTATATACATCTTTTATGCTTAATTTCATTTTCTCACTTTGATTATCTATATCTAAAATAACTACTTTAATTGGATCATTAATTTTGGCAAAATCACTAGGACTATTTACAAATTTAGAAGATATTTCTGAAATATGAACTAATCCACTATATTGTTCGTCAATTTTAACAAAGATACCATAAGATGTAATTCCTGTAACAACGCCATCTACTATATTTCCTTTTTTATAATCCACTAACTATGCCACCTCTATGTGAATTATATCATATCTTCCAACAAATATAAAGTATTTACTTTCTACATTAGTTACTATATAATATGAAGTATCAGGATTAAGGAGGAAATTATGAGTAATGAACAAAAAATTATAAATGTAATTGATCAATTGAGACCATTTCTAATTAATGATGGTGGAAATATTGAGTTTGTAAAATATGAAGATAAAAAAGTATACATAAAAATGATGGGAGCATGTGCTGATTGTCTTATGATTGACGCTACACTAAAAGACGGAATTGAAATGGCAATTAAAGATGAAGTGCCAGAAGTTACCGAAGTAATCAATATCAAAGATGAAAATAAAATCAATTAATTTCTCGTAACCACTCAACAAATGGTAAATAATTTTTATCAAAATAATAATTATATATATCCTTAACAAATTTTTCATAATTATCAGCTAGTTCAATAATATGATTTAACTGTCTATTATCAGAATCTGAAATATTTGTTGTAATAATATCCTCAAACATGTCAAAATATTCGGATGGGTATAACAATCTAACAAAAAAAAGTTGAATTTCGTTGACTGATAAGTTGAAACTTTGTAAATAGTAATGGGTCATACTTTCCAATTCTATCACTTCAGATAGAGTTTTTTTTTGAAATAATTGACTTTTAATATACTCACACAAATCCCTAATTTTATAATCTACAATAAAATTCAAAGGGCTATACAAATCATATAAAGTGGTAGAATATTTTACACGTCTATGTGATAAAAATAACTTTTCATCCTTTAAATTAATTTCATTTAATAATTGAATAGCAGTTTCTACAAATGCTGAAAAATAATTAAAACTATTTCTTAAAACAGGATGATTTATTCCAAATTGACTAATTTGATATTCAAGATAATCTAGTTTTGTAATCCAAAGCTTTTTCCAATCTGAATGATTCAAAGAATTATATTCCATATTAATTTGGCTGAATAAAAAAACATCATCTATTGTTATATTTTTATTTAAACCTTTGTAAGAACAAATTAGTATATACTGTTTTCCATCTAATGACGTAATAGCTTCTTGGTTTTTATTTAAAATAATTTGATTACAATATATTCCTCTTTGTAACAATTGATTGCTAAATTCATATAGCATATTAATAACACTAGGACTACTATAATTTGAAGAAAAGACATATTCATATCCATTTTCTTCAAACATGTATTTATCATCCACATGGTGAATATTATCAACTTTAATATTATAGTAATACTCAAGACAATTCTTCATATATTCACCCCTACAATATTTTATGGAAATACTGTATATTTTATGAAAAAAGAGCTAAACTAGCTCTTATTTTAAATATTACCAAATTTATCTTTATACTGTTGTAATTGTTCTAATAAATCATCTAATACCAATTCAACAGCTTCTCTTTCTTTTTTTTCAGCCAAATACAATTCCTTATAATCAGAATTAGATAGCTCTACCTCATGCTCTGATTCACCAACTGGATTTGAAGCAGATTCTTCAATTGGTTCTGTTTCATCTAAATTTGTATTCTCATTAATCTCCACAGAGTTTGTTACTAAATCATGATTTTCTATTGTTGCTGGTTCTGTTGATGTTGAATTATCTGGTTCATTGTTATCAGGTTCTATCACACCATCTGCTAAAATTGGATCAAAAGCTCCTTGTTTTAACAACGTTTCATCAATAGATTCTAAATTATTTTCAGAAGGTATTTCAGTCACTTGAGGACTGTTTTCCGGTTCAATAGGTATTTCAGTCGTTTGAGGAACGCTTTCTGATTCAACAGGTATTTCATTTAAATTACCATCATTAGCAGAATTTTCTGATACAATTTGATCATTAATATTACTAAAATCATAATGATCGCTTAATATTTTTGCTAATTTTTGATCAAGTTTAAATGATCTAGGATTTGCAACCTTAATTCCTTGAATACCACTATAGTCCAAATCTACCAATAATTTTTTCTTATTACTTTTAATTTCTTTCAAAACTTTTTTTACAATTCCCTGCATAGAAGCCCATTCTTTATCATCTCTTATATTATAAACTACAGGAAATCCAAGTTCTTCCATTACTTTTACTAAATATAACTTTAAATAACCTTTTTCATCCACTTCGTTCATTGTATAAATCAAATAACAATCGTTTTTATATTTAAAATAGCGAACAATATCCACAGACATTTTAGTATTATCTTCATTAGTAATTGTAAAATTTTTCACAATATCAACCCCTTTTATTATTTATTTATCAAAATAATTGATTTTCATTTTTTCTTTTATTCTTTTCATATTTTGCTTTGCAACGTTTTGTGCTCTTTCAGTACCTATTCTTAAACTTTCATCTACAATTTCAGGATGTTCTTCATAATATTTTCTCTTTTCCTGAATTGGTTTTAAAAATTTCATAATTTTCATGCTTAACTCTTTTTTACAAGCCACGCATCCTCTCTCACCTTTTTTACATTCAGAACAAACAGTTTGAACATTTTCATTAAATATTTTTTGATAATAATAAACCATACAAATATCTGGATTAGCAGGATCATCTTTCTTTATTTTAGAAGGATCTGTTGTTGCATTCATTACTTTTTTCATAACGGTTTCTTCATCATCTGCAAGATATATTGCATTTCCTAGACTTTTTCCCATCTTTTCATTACCATCTAATCCCTTTAGTCTCGTAACATTGCCAAGTAGTTGCTCAGGTTCTTCTAAAACATCACCATATACATGATTAAATTTTCGAACAATCTCTCTACATTGTTCTAGTAAAGGTAATTGATCTTCACCAACAGGAATTAAAGTGCCATTAAAAACAGTAATATCAGCAGCTTGACTAACAGGATATCCAACAAAACCATAGGTAACGCTCTCACCATCGTTTCCAAACAATTGCTTTTTTTGAGCAATCTCATTTTTTACAGTAGGATTTCTATATAGTCTAGCCATAGTAACAAAATTTGAATAAAAAATTGTTAATTCAGCAATTTCTGGAATCATGGATTGAATAAAAATTGTAGCTTTATTTGGATCAATACCAACAGATAAAAAATCTATCATAACTTCTCTAACATTTAATCTAACTTTTTCAGGGTTATTAAAATTATCTGTTAGAGCTTGGACATCCGCGATTTCAAAATAAGAATCATATTTTTCTTGTAATTCTACCCAATTTTTAAGGGCTCCAAAATAATGTCCTAAATGAAGTCTCCCAGTAGGACGAACACCTGTAAGTATTACCTTTTTCATATTATCACCACTATTCATCATTTTCATTTGATTGAGCAATTTTTCTTTTTTCATTCATCATATATTCAGAAATATTTGTTTCAATTTCTGGCAATGCATTACGATCAATATTAGAAAATGTAACAAATTCTTTTACCGTATCAATATATATTTTACCCCAAATAATACCCATATTAACTTTCAAATCATTAAACATATCTGGTGTTATTGTGGTAAAAAAATAGCCAAACAAAACTCTTTTTGAGCCAACCATAATTCTTTTATTTGTAAGTACAACAGCATAAGTTGTAATAATATCTAAAGGGTTATCATTTTTCTGTGCAGCAAAGGTATATAATATTTCTTCACCAGGATTTAAATGTTTTTCAATAACTTTGGCATGACTTTTTAATCTCCATGCTATCGTAATAGGGTATTTCTTTTTAAAATCTAATAATTGTTGATATACTGTCTTTTCCATCTTTTCACTCCTACAATGTTTATTCTATATAATAATACACATACATTATATATGTTTTAAGAATTAATGTCAAAAATATAGTATGTAATTTTTAAATATCTTATGTATTCTAATATATAGAAATCTAATAAATTATAAAAAAAGAAGTTATATTTAAATATCAATAACTTCTTTAATTCATATATTGTCCACAAAAATGCACTAAATTTTATATACAATTAACTTTTTTGTCCACATACCAAAATTTACGTGGACAAAATGTAGACAAATGGATATTTTGACTACTTTTTTACGTGGACAAAATAATCGTTTAGTCTTATTTTATAAGCTATTTACCACAACAGTTTTTATATTTTTTTCCTGAGCCACAAGGACATGGTTCATTTCTACCAATCTTATTAACTACTTTAGGAGTAGCCTTTTTAACTTTATTATTATCATTTACGGCTTCCCCTTTAATTACTTGCTTTCTTTCAACATTTTGTCTAATTTCAGATTTAATCAAATACATGGTAATATCTTTATCAATAGTATTAAGCATGTCATCATAAAGTTCAAATCCTTCTGAAGTATAAGCTCTCAAAGGATCTACTTGTGCGTAACTTCTTAAATGAATACCTTCTCTAAGATTTGACATTGTGTTAATATGGTCCATCCAATGAGTATCAATTACTCTAAGAACAATTGCTTTTTCAAATTCTTTTGTAATTTCTTCTGGAATTTCAGAAAGTTTTTGTTCATATTCTTCTATTACTTTAGAATATAAAAGCTCTGTTACTTCTTCAATAGATTTGTTCTTTAATTCTTCTACAGATAAATCTTTTTTCAATAAATGTTCATTTGAAAATTCTAATATTTCAGACAAATCATTATCTGTCAAATATCCTTCTGGCATAATATGACTACTTACTAAATCACTAATATAATTATGGAATGTATCTAATACAGAATCATGTATAGAATCAGAATCTAATATTTCATTTCTTCTTTCATAGATATATTCTCTTTGTTGATTAATTACATCATCATATTGAAGTAAATTTTTACGAATGTCAAAGTTATTACCCTCTACACGTTTTTGAGCAGCTTCAATAGAATTTGATAGCATTTTATTACGGATTGAAACATCATCACTGAACCCGATACGAGCAAGCATATCCTTTGCACGTTCTGTACCAAAACGTACCATTAAATCGTCTTCAAATGAAACACAGAATTGTGACATTCCAGGATCACCTTGACGTCCTGAACGGCCACGTAATTGGTTATCAATTCTTCTTGATTCATGACGTTCTGTTCCTAAAACACATAATCCACCTAATTCTTTTACTTCATCAGTAAGTTTAATATCAGTTCCACGTCCAGCCATATTAGTAGCAATTGTAACAGCTCCCTTTTCACCAGCTTTTGCTATAATTTCTGCTTCACGAGCATTGTTTTTAGCATTTAAAACCTCATGAGGAATATGTGCTTTTTTTAACATTGAACTAATTAATTCACTAGTCTCAACTGCAATAGTACCGACCAATACTGGTTGACCCATATTATGTCTTTCTTTAATTTCATTTACAATAGCTTTATATTTTCCTTCTTTGGTAGCAAACAATAAATCTCCATAATCTTGTCTAGCAACAGGTCTATTAGTAGGAATTGTAATAACATACATATTATAAATTTCTCTAAATTCCTCTTCTTCTGTTTTGGCAGTACCTGTCATACCAGATAATTTATTATACATTCTAAATAAATTTTGAAAAGTAATTGTAGCTAAAGTTTTGGTTTCTTGTTGAATAGTTACACCTTCTTTAGCTTCAATCGCTTGATGTAACCCGTCAGAATAATTTCGTCCTGCCATTAAACGACCAGTAAATGGATCTACAATAATGATTTTATCATCACTTACAACATAATCCATATCACGCTTCATAGCATAATTTGCTTTTAAAGCTTGATTAATATAATGAACTAAATTTGTATTGTTTAAATCATATAAGTTTTCTACTTTAAAACAAGTTTCTGCTTCTTTAATACCCTTTTCATCTAAAGTAACAGCCTTTGTTTTTTCGTCATATATATATCCATCATTTTCTTTTAGTTTTTTTGCAAAACGATCAGCATCAATATATAAATCAGCAGATTCAATTCTACCACCTGAAATAATTAATGGGGTTCTTGCTTCATCAATTAATACAGAGTCAACTTCATCAATAATAACAAAATTTAATGGGCGTTGAACTCTATTTTCAGCTTTTACAACCATGTTATCTCTTAAATAGTCAAACCCCAATTCATTATTTGTTGTATACATAATATCTGAATTATAAGCTTCTTGTTTTTCTTTTGGTGTACTTTCTCGGAAATTAATTCCAACTGTCAATCCTAGGAAACGATAAATATTTCCCATCCAATTAGCATCTCTTTCTGCCAAATATTCATTAACTGTAATAATATGAACACCTTTACCTGTTAAGGCATTTAAGTAGGCTGGCATTGTAGACGTTAATGTTTTTCCTTCACCTGTTTTCATTTCGGCAATATTTCCACCATGAATCGCAAGTCCACCTAAAATTTGAACATAGTAAGGTTTCTCTCCTATAACACGAAAAGCAGCTTCTCTTGCTACTGCAAAAGCCTCCACCTTAATATCTTCTAAATCTTCACCATTAGCCAAACGATCTTTAAATTCTTGAGTTTTGTTTTTTAATTCTTCATCAGTTAACTTTTCAATTACAGGTTCTAATTCCATAACTTGATCAGCAACTTTTTTGAACTTTTCTAATTCTTTATATTCGTAATCAAAAAATTTCTTAAAAAATTTCATTTGTATCATTCCTTTTCTATATAACATTTTATCAAAAATTTAGTAAAAATAATAGTATTTCTATAATGTTATTAAAAAAAGGACTATCTAAAGTCCTTATTCATATCAATAATTCCGTAGTTTCCGTCTTTTCTTCGATACAATACAGCATTACTATTTGTATCTGCATCTTCGAACACGAAGAATTCATGTCCTAGCATATTCATTTGAAGAATTGCTTCTTCTTCACTCATAGGTTTTAAATCAATCTTTTTTCTTTTTACAATAGTGCTTTCTTCCTGTTCTTCTTCTGTAACTTCAAAATCAATAAATTCAATTATATTTTCTTTTGTCTCTCTCTTTTTCAATCTTGTCTTATTTTTTCGGATTTGTCTTTCTAATTTATCTGTTACAAGATCAATAGCTGCATATAAATCTTTATTAGATTCTTCTGATCTTAAAGTAGTCTTCTTTATAGGAATAGTAACTTCTACCTTTTGATTAATCCCTTGAGTTTTAATAAGAACATTTACGTTGATATTCTCCTTATCTTCAAAATATCTTTCTAGTTTATTTAGTTTTGTCTCGATGTAATTTCTTATTGCGTCAGTAACTTCTAATTTACTGCCTCTAATATTATATTTCATAACATCAATCCTTTCTAGTTTTATTATAGCATTGATTCTAACAAACTAGCAAATTATCAACTAAATTTCACAAAAAAAACTACTAAACAAGAGTAGTTTTAAGCTCCACTACATTTTTAGCTTGAAGCCCTTTGTCTGTTCTAACAAGTTCAAATTCTACATATTGTCCTTCTACTAATGTCTTGTATCCTTCAGACAAAATTGAAGAATAATGAACAAATATGTCTTCATGGTCATTATATTCAATAAATCCAAATCCCTTTTCATTATTAAACCATTTAACTTTACCTCTCACTGAACAATCTCCCTTCTAATATTAGTTATTACTACATCGTTTTTATACTTGCTGTCATATTAAACTTCTTAGCTAGGTACTACTGTTAGCAAGCGAATTTATTGTAACAAAAAAACAAATTATTTTTTTAAATCTAACATAAAATGTAATTTAAAATGTATGAATGGTAATTTTCTTAACTATTTTTTACCAAATTACCATTTAATGCACGTTTTAAATACCAATTAATTCAAATCACAAATTTCGACATTTTTTAAAGCTATAATCAAATTAGTTGTGAGGGATAAATATGAAAAAGAGATTTCTAGATTATAGTTTAAAGTTAATTACTAGTAATAATCCTAATTTATCAAGTGAGAAAAAAGATGAATTACGTTATGGATTAGAAGGATTTTATTTAACTATCACAAAAACAGTATTTATTTTTGGATTATCTTATTTAATTGGAATATTCAAAGAAATGTTCTTAATGTTATTATTTTTCAATATTTTAAGAACAACAGGATTTGGATTACATGCTAAAAAAAGTTGGATGTGTTGGGTTTCTTCAACGATATTATTTATTTTTCTTCCTCTAATATCTAGGTACATTGTATTTCCAATTTATTTAAAATATGTTTTAGGAATCTTAAGTGTTATTTTAATTTTTATGTACACTCCAGCTGATACAGAAAAGCATCCTTTAATTAATAAAAGAAAAAGGATAATTTTAAAAATAATATCTACAGCACTTTGTACGATATTGGTAATATGTTCTATTATCATTAAAAATGAAACAATAGATACACTTATTATTTTTGCAATATATACAGAAATATCCTTAATATTACCTATCACTTATCAATTATTTCATTTAAAATACAATAACTATAAGTCGTACATTTTAAAAAATAATTTGGGTTAAACAGAAATGTTTAATATAAAAAGGGGTTAGGAGGTGTGCTTAATGATGAATTTTATTTCTAAAATTTTAGAAGGAATTGGTAGCATTGGTTCAAGTTTTGGTACAAATGCATGTTTTGTAGTTTTTGTTGACGAACCTGAATGTCCAAAATCATTAATCAAATAAAAAAAATAAGAGTTAATCTCTTATTTTTTTATATACAATTTTTGAACAAAATAAATTCCATTTAATTCTCTTTTTTGATTGAGGTTGCTATTTTTGTCAATAATATCCTTAACTAAAGACAACCCATATCCATGTCCTGTTCCTTTTGTTGTATATCCTTCTTTATCTACCTTATTAATATCAATACTACCACTATAATTATTAGATATACTAAACACGATTTCTTTATTTTCGATATAAAATTCAATTATAATATATTTCTCTTTTAAATTTCTAACTGCTTCTATAGAATTATCAATATAAACACCAATTATTTTACTAATATCACCTAAAATTTTATTAATAGCTTTACTATTTGTTGCCTTTTCCAATTCCGGTGAAACATCTACAAATATTTTTACATCATCTTTTAACATTTCTTGAATTTTATAATATAGTAATCCTTTTAATCCACCTTGTGGGACATATTTTAATTTATTTAACCAATTAATATCTTCACTTTCAGAATCAGTATCTAACAATTCATCAATATAACTCAAAGCTTTTTTATTTGTTCTTCCAACCATACCTTTTAATAATATCAATTGATTTTTATATTCATGTTGATTCTTGTTTTTTTCTTCTACAGCATTTTCATAAACCTTAACATACTTTAATAAATTTTCATATTCTGAAGCTATACGATTATTTTGTGCTTTTACTTTAAAAAATCCTATTACGAAAACAATCACACCAATACAAAATAAATTTGTAATCCATAAAAAGGAATTTGGTAATAAATTTGCAAAATTATTATACATTAAATATGTAAAAATCGTAAAAGCTAATATAGTAAATATAATTAAACTTTTATATTCATTTTCATTATACCAATTGACTATATTACTAATAACTTTTTTCACAATCTTTAAATTTATAATGAATATTGCAATTAAGATAATCACTATATTTGATAATAAATATACATTATAATTTTGTAAAAAAGTGGTCAAATTAATTCGAAAAAACAAAACTAAAATTAAATCATAAAATAATTCTGCTATACAAAATATAATGTATATATATAAAACGCCTATTATTGTTTTAACAATTGGCATTTTGTACAAAAACCAAAAAGTTACTATAAAGTAAAAATGTAATATATATGGCCTTAAATATAAATATTTTGAATTTGAAATAATGTAATACAAAAATCCAATAAGGATAGAATAGATGATTATTCTTTTGTTTATTTCAAAATTTTTTCTTTTACAAACTAATTCACTAAAAGTATAACAATAAAACAAAAAATATAAAAATCCACATATAAACCAACTAACTGTTAACATACTTCTTTAATCCTTTCTTCCTATCTCTGGATAATAGAGGTATTGAAATACCATTTTCAAAATAAATAACACTATTCTTCCAATCTATCTTTCGAATCTTATCAGTATTAATAAGGCAACTTCTGTGACTCAAATAAAATCTGTCATCTAAGTTTTCTATCATGTAATTAAGTGTCTTATTTACCGCTATTTCATTATTGAAGTGCACCCTTTAGGGTAGACATTTATAAAAAAACTTAAGTATGATAGAAT
>ERZ827488.4184-NODE-4184-length-10665-cov-2.477380_pt1 | contig 10665 bp, 6 predicted proteins | sample MGYA00519771_ERZ827488 | MGnify/ENA primary metagenome ERZ827488 (study PRJEB31778, sample SAMEA3449323) | human gut metagenome | biome: human gut; feature: human-associated habitat; material: faeces | place: United Kingdom | collected 2010/2012 ...
TGCTGGAGGATGTGGAACTGGCCATCCCCAGCGCCACGGTATCGAGAGAGGGCAGTAAAATTACGATCACCCTGCCCGCCGGTACGGACACCAGCAAGCTTGCTGATGCCATGCTGAAGTTCACCGTTTCCAAGTATGCGGATATCATTCGGGCCGGTGATGATGCGGCGTGGCCCGCCGCGGGTAAGGCCTGCGGCATGGAGCTGGATAAGGCCGTCACCTTCACCGTCCGCTCTGAAAAGAACCTGATCGGCAAGGATGAAACTGCCAAAGCGGACTACAAGGTGACCATCACCGTGGCCAAGAGCTCCGCGAAGGACATCACCGCCGTCAAGCTGTTGAACGCCGATAAGTCCGTGATCGCTGAGGGCAAGCTCAACGGTACGACGTGGACGATCACACTGCCCCCTGACACGGATAAGGCGTTGATCAATAAGATCGGCACTTCTACGGATGTCTTTATGCAGATCAACTACACCGGTGTGTCTCTGGCACAGGCAGAAGGCTATGACGATGCCACTGGTATCATCGGCAAATGGTCCTCCGGCAATGTCATGTGCGGCATCAGCCCCAACAGCAGCAAAACTTTCACCGTCACTGCCGAGGATGACAGTACCAAGACCTACACGGTGGAGATCAAGTACACCGCCCCCAATGCCCCCACCCTGTCCGGCGGCTCCGCCACTCGCAGCAGTAAGACTGCCGCAACGGTGAAATTTACCTCCAGCGAGGCGGGCAACTACTTCTACCAGGTGGTGGATCACGGTGCGGCAGTGCCTACGGTGGATACCAGCAAGAGCGGCACATCTGCCGTCAAGGGTGAGAACACCATCACCCTCAGCAATCTGACCGAGGACGCCCGTGACCTCTACATCGTGGTCAAGAACGCCTCCGGCGGTGAGAGCGCAGCCCTGAAGGTGGAGATCCCCGCCTACGGCAGCGGCAGCGAAACGCCGGATACCGGTAAGTTTACCATCACTATTAACGCACCCAAGGGCGGCACCATTACCACCAACCGCACCAAGGCGGATAAGGGCGATGAGATCATCGTCACTGTGAAGCCTGACAGCGGCTATCAGATGGTGGAGGGTTCCCTGACCTATTCGCTGGCGGCAGGTGGTGAAACGGTCAAGATCACCGGTAACCGCTTTATTATGCCTGCAGGCAATGTGACCATCACCTGCAAGTGGGAGACGGCCACCACGACGGCCAAGGGCATCACCAGCTTCTCCATCAACGGTGTGGCCGGTGCGGTGAACAACAGCACCAATACCATTACCATCACCATGCCCCGCGGCACAGATGTGACGAAGCTGACCCCGGTTATCGCCACCAACGGCGTCAAGTCCTTGACGCCCGGTAACGGTGAGACGGTGAACTTCACCAATGCCGTGACCTACACCGTCGCCATGGAGGATGGCAGCAGCAAGACCTATACTGTCACGGTCTACGTGGACAAGGGGACGCTGGCCGATCAGTTCTGGGATAAGCTGACGGACTTTGCCAATCAGGTCCCCTGGTGGCAGTATGCCGAAAAACAGCAGAGCACCAGCAAGTACCCCAAGTATTGGTAAGTAGTTTTCTCTACGCAAGGGAGGCTGTCGGCAACGCCGGCAGCCTCCTTCTTATTTTCCATCCTTTGCAGCCACGAACCAGCGGCCTTTTTCAAACCAGAGATAACTCTCCCTGCCCCGTATGCGGCAGGTATATCTCTCTCCCACGCCGCCTACACTTTGGCAGGCTGCGCGGCGCACGTCCAGTACCTTGTCGATATGATATCTGCGCATTTCGTCAAACTCGATCTCGATAGGACGCATCTTCCCGTTGGCGTCAAAATGCACCGTCACCGGCACATACTTCTTTTCAAGTTCCATGGATATTCCCCCTATCCTGCGAAGTAGCCTATCGGATGCACGGTATGGTCATCCTTGGGATTGATGCAGCCCAATGCCGGGTCAGACATGGTGATGGCGCGGCGCACACTCATATAGCCATATCGCTGCCGCAGCCTGTCCACGGCTACGTCGATTTGTTCCCACGCGCTCCGACGCCTATCGTTATCAAAAAGCGACGTTTGTATACCAATAGCCGCATCTACCAGATCGGTGCCGCGCACACCGATGCTGCGTATCGGCGCTATCCATGAATAGCTGCGACGGAACAAGTCGAACGCCACTTCTGCGATCTCCGCACTGGAGCAGGTGGGAACTGCCAGTTTCTTTTGCCGGCAGTACCAATGCAGCTCCGTATCCCGGACAGCAACTTCGACCACCGTACACTTTGATGCCAGCTCCCGCATTCTGCTGGCTACACTTTCCGCCAACAGATACAGCATGAGACGCACATCATCGTCGCTCACCAGATCGCGCGGCGTGGTGGCGCTGTTGCCTACCGATTTTATGGCACGGATATGATCACTGCGCTGCACAGGCGATACATCAAGCCCGTTGGCGAAAGTGTGCAGCACCAGCCCCATTTTCCCCAGCTTGTATTCCAAAAGCTTCGGCGACGCCTCTGCAAGCTGCCCAATGGTATATATCCCAACACTGCGCAGCTTGCGCTCGGTGGCAGGGCCAACATAGAGAAGGTCGGCTGCCGGCAACGGATAGACGAGTTCTTTATAGTTATCCCGCTCAATGCGGGTGATGGCGTCCGGCTTTTTGTAGTCGCTGCCCATCTTCGCTGTGATCTTATTATCTGAAACGCCGATGCTGGCGGTGATCCCCAACTCAAACTTGATCCGCTCGCTGATTTCTTCAGCAATACGCATGGCCGAGCCGAACAGGCCGACGCTGCCGGTTACATCCAGCCAGCTTTCATCTAGGCCAAACGGCTCGATCCGGTCGGTGTATTTTTCGTAGATCTCACGGGCCATTTTGCTAAACCGGATATACTCCCCCATATCGGCAGGAAGCACCACCAGTTCAGGACAGACCTGCTTCGCCTGCCAGATAGCCATACCGGTTTTGACGCCTCGTGGCTTTGCTACATAGTTGGCAGTAAGGACGATTCCGTGACGGGCCTCCGGATCACCGCAGACTGCCACCGGCTTTTGACGCAGTTCAGGGCGCCGCTGACATTCCACAGATGCATAGTCGGGTAAGGGGAGAACATTACTGCTCGCCCCTCCCCTAAGAACCGTACGTGATAGTTTCCCATCATACGGCTCAAGCCTTTCAAAGCCTATTGCTGCCGCAATAAGCCGGCTGAAAAGGTTGGAATGTGTGAATCTTCAAATGACAGTTAGGATGAACCAGAAAATTGGTCGTCTGGGTACCGTTCCTGTATTTATGGCATTGGCCACCTGTTTCCAAAGTCAGCTTTCCCCCGCACAGGGCGCATAGACCTTTTTGCTGGTTGAACAGCCTCCTAAGCGTTTTGTTGCCCGCTACGCTGACCCGCATCTTCTCTGTTTCCCTTTCTTCCAAATACAGCTGCCATTCTTCATCGTAGGGATTTGCCTTATCCCGGATTGCAGGAAACCGTGCGATTTTAGTGTCTGACGCATATTCCAGAGCATAGTATCCCGTAGTTCCGTCCTCCCGTTTCCATTGACAGGAGAAAGTCCAGTTGCGGCGATAGATGCGGTGGAAGTATCGCTTTGCAATCCATCTGGCGCCTTTATTATGGTGCCTGCGTTTTGCCCATCTCCAGAGCGCGAAGAAAATCTGAGCATCTATGTATTGGAACGTTTTCGAGGAAACATTGAAACGATGGAAATTTACCCAACCCCGAATAACGGGATTCAGCCGCATAATCAAGTCTTGCTGTGAGGCGGCTTTATTTTGGCGTATGATGCCCCTGACTTTCGCAAGGAAGGATTTGATTCCCGCCTTGGAGGGTCGAATCAACAGTTTGCCATTATATTTCCTCACGTTGCAGCCAAGAAAATCGAATCCCTCGTCGATGTGCGTGATGACCGTCTTTTCCTGTGATAAGGTCAGCCCTCTCTCTTGCAGGAAACCTTGAATCATGGGCTTTACTTCATATTCCAGGATGTCCGGGGATACGCCGGTAACGATAAAGTCATCGGCGTATCTTGTGAAATTGACTTTGGGGTTGAATAGCTTCCCGTTCATCCACTTTCGCTGAAAGTGTCCTTTTAGCAACTTTTCCATTCCATCCAGTACCATGTTGCAGATTACAGTTGAGATGGTGCCGCCTTGAGGTGTCCCGGCTTCTGTTTCATGCAGGTGCCCTTGTTCAATGTACCCGCTTTTGAGAAATTGTTTGAGGATACTCTTATCCATGGGAATGTGTTCAAGAATCCAATTGTGGCTGATATTGTCGAAGCATCCTTTTATGTCTCCTTCCAGCACCCACTGAGGGGCGGTGGATATGGCGAGACAATTAAAGCAGTGCTCGATGGCATCTTGCACACATCGCTGCGGACGAAACCCATAGGAGTGCGGGTCTGCTGTCGTTTCGGCGATTGGTTCCAGCGCCAGACGGTACAGTGTCTGCATGGCTCTGTCCGTCATTGTCGGGATGCTGAGCGGCCGAAGTTTTCCGTTTTTCTTTGGAATATACACCCGTCTGAGCGGCTGTGCTTTGTAGCCTCGTCTTTTCAGCTTCCCTATGGCTTTGGACTTTCCGCTGGGAGTATCCCATAATTCATGGTCCACGCCGGAAGTTCGCTTACCTTGATTTTCTGTCACTTGTTTTACCGCCAACGCTTTTGCGTAGAACGAGTGCGTCAGCGTCCACTGCAAGGCTTTCACCTTGCCCCATTTCTTTTCCTTTACAGCCTTTGCAATACGCATTTGCAGTTTCTTCACACTGCGCTCTGCGGCCTTGAAATCTATCTCCTGCCAGCTTTGCGCGGTGCGGGGAGTCGCACACAGTTGTCTGTTCATCTGCCTTACTCCTTTCAGAAATTTTTCAAATTCTCTTGCAAAGAAAGACCAGGCGGAAGTCTGCTCACTTTCGGGTGAAGTGATGTTTCAACTCCTATCCCGGCCATTACAGTCGGGCATTCGCTTTCTCCGCCGCTCCTTTACCTCCACACCCCATCGGCTTTCCTTACGGTCAGCGTTCCGCTTTGGCGGAGGGTATAGAGGCTTACCACGTTTCCCTGGATTGACGCTGACAACTTAGGCTCTGCCTTTTCGCCGGAAGCCCTCTGAACCGTGTGTTCCATGCTTTCAGGAGAACAACTCGACTTCATTCCCGTTTTGGGTCAGGCCTGTCAGCAGCTTTGGCCTGTTCATGATAACGACGTTTATCAGCAGTTCAGTTTTCTTAGCCATATTGCCCCAGCCAGCTCCCTGGCCGCCTTGCTGCTGGCAGCCTTGCCGTCCCCTCACGGTTTCAGCTTCATCCTTTGATGATAGGGCTACTGTGTCTCGCTCCGTTTCCTCATAACCGTTGCCAGTTACTTTGTGAGCGATAGGCTCCGCTGACGGTACAGCGGGTTCTCTCATGCCGGAGAACAGTCAATCCAGTGACTTCGTGTCACACAAATGCGTTCATATCTACGTGTAGAATATGCCGTCCCATCTATCCGTCCTCCTCCCAGTTTTCTTAAACACCATAATAGAACATAAGTTCTATATACGCAAGAGGAAAATACTGCCGGCACAGCTCATGGCTGTCATTTTGACGACACAAAATATAGGAGGCATGTCTGTACAGTTCTTACAGCAGTTGTGTGGTGATGGACATGTGCTCAGAGATAATGGCAGGTCTGCAAGGAAAAATTCTATGCTTTATACAAAAGCCTTACCCCCAAACGGCACCGTTTAAAAATCTTCAATTCTTATCAAAATGCGGAGAACCTATCGGCGATTCCGGCTCCCGCGTTGTATCCGGCACGATTCTATGAGAGAAACGCCTCGCATCTGCGGCAGTCATTATCCGGAAGCAACGATGCCCTTTGACGCGCTTTTTAGTTGCAGAAACAACAAAAAGCGGTCAGAAATTGTGCAAAAAAACATTGCCTGTCACCAGAAACTTTGGTACTATGAGAATGAAAAAGTGTCGATTGTTGGTACGTGTCCCGCCGAGAGGAGATATCCTATGAACGTGACCGTTGCGGATTGCCTGAGACTTCCCACACTGCGTGAAGCGCAGCTAGTCGCCGGTGCAAAAGGGTTGGATCGTGCGGTGTCCTCCGTCAGTGTGCTGGAGTGGCCGGAGACAAATCTATTATCTGACGAGTTAATTGTCGGAAACGAACTGGTTATATCTGCTCTCGTGACCATTAAAGATGATGTTGCCCGACAGTGCTGTGTATTGCGGCATTTGCGAAGCATGGGCGCGGCAGGACTTGTTCTGTTTTACGTTGGGGTCTTTATTCCTCAGATCGACGATGCACTGATTGCCGTTGCGGATGAGATCAACCTCCCGCTGATTGCCATGCCCTTTGGCCGCATGGACTTCCGATACTCGGATATGATCACGGATATAGTCGAGTATATCCACAAGCGGCGAATGCAGGGCAATTATTATACTGCGGAAGTGATGAACAGCATTGCGCTTTTGGAGCCACAGCAGCGGAACATCAACACCGCCTTGCGCCTGCTGTCCGACCGTATGCGCTGTACTTTGCTGCTGACGGATCGGTATCTGGAACGAAGGGGCGCGGCGGCATGGCCGGTTTCCAACCAATGGGACTGCCCGGCGCTTTTGCAGATGCTGCAAAAGCGGAAGACTCTATCAAAGGGACAGCAGACAATGGAATTGGAAGGCCACAGTTTCAAACTGTGGGATATACCCGTTCCGTCAAAGACCCATCGAGGGATGCACCTGCTGGCGCTGGACGAGTTTGACCAAATGGATCCTGAAAGGCTGCAGCAAGCAGTAGATGTTGTTGCGTTATTCTTAAACATCTGGGACAAAGGCACTTATTATGACGGTACAGATGCGCTGGTAGAAGCGGTCCTGACAGACGATCCCGCCAAAATGCGTAGACTCGCACAGCAAATGGGCATTTCCATAAGTGCCGTTAACACCATGTGGGTTTTGCAGCTTTCTGATCGGAGAACAGGGCAGGAGCTGACCGCCAGCCAAAAGCTGGACGTTGTTCTGAAGCTGAAGGTGTACCTGCAGGAGCACCATAAGATCGTCATCGTTGATAGCTACGGCACCTATATTGTCGCCTTAACCGACGGGATGCTGCTTGAGGAAAATACGCGGGAGATGGGTGAGGATTTTGTCTCCCTGCTTGAAAAAGAGGGATATGCTGCACGCGGCTGTGTCTTTGACGATCTTGAGAACACATCGCAGGCCCGCGATGCATATAATCGGATGATACGCTGCTTTGCAGAGCTCTGCGCTGTGTATCCGCGGCGCAAGATCTATTCAGACAGTGATGTGCGCTATGTGCAATCATGTATCGACTCCGTGAAGCAGGGGGAAGATGCGGTAGCAGACTGTCTGCTGCCCATCAGGAAGCTGAAGGATACTGCGGACGGTGATATCCTGATTGAGACGCTATGCACTTATCTTCTTGATGCGGAATCCAACACGCAGAGCACAGGCACCTTGCTATATCTTCATAAAAATACCGTGCATTACCGGCTCAATAAGATCCGGAGCGTTTTGAAATGTGATCTGGCACAGATGCCCGCAACGCTGGCGGTATATAAAGCTGCGGTGGTCTACCGTATTTTGAAAGGGATTTAGGAGATACTTACAACTTAACAAAGCAAGATGCACAAAGAGGGGCTGCCAAAACAGTCCCTCTTTGTTTCTGCGACCAATGAAACGATGAAATCCTTAGTTGGCTATCCGATGACCTATACACCGAGACTCTGTATACTTTTAAGTAGAGATGGCGGGAACGCCACAAAAATTAAGAATATGGAGGAACTCGAAATGTCTACTGTTTTGTCACGTCAGGATATTATCAACATCATCTATGGTGCCACCGTCCTGGGTGCCGGCGGTGGTGGTTCTGCCAGCTCCGGTTTGGAGATGCTGGAGAACTACATCAAGAAACATGGTGATCCGAAGCTCCGCATGATCTCCACTGGTGAGATGAATGTCAACGCCTATGCCGCTGTGACCGCAGGCATGGGTTCTCCCGTTGCACTGAAGGACATTGACTTTACGCCCTACGCCGTCAACGCCTACAACGCTCTGGTGGATATGGCTGCGACCATGGGTCGTACCCTGAGCTATACGATTCCCGTTGAGATCGGCGGCTTCAACACCTTCGTTCCCATGCTGATCGCCATGATGAACGATATCCCCGTCATTGATGCAGACGGTGCTGCCCGCGCTGTTCCCGCTCTGGACACGCTGCTGCTGCACGTCAACGGCCTGGATACCTCTCCTTTGGCTATGGCCGACCACAAGAACAACCGCCTGACCATTGAGCTGGCCGATCCCCGCGATGCACACGAGGCCGAGGTCATCGGCAGAAACATCTGCGTGGCCTTTGATATGATGGCCGGTCTGTCCGGATGGATGGTCAATCAGGCGCAGATTGAGGCCGCTATCGGCAACGGCACCATTACCCGTGCCAAGACCGTCGGCGAAGTGATGGCCACGTATAAGACCGAGAACACCACCGAGAATTTCTATGCGTATCTCGCCAAGCATTCCAGCCTGAAGTGCCAGGCCGTTTGCCGCGGTAAGATCACCAAGGTGGAAACGAAAACGGCCGGAGGCTTCGATTATGGCACCGCCACTGTCGCGGGTGAGGACGGCTCCACCTATATGGTTCTGTTCCAGAACGAGAACTTGGTCATCTACAAGGATGGCATCGTGGTCATGACCGCCCCCGACATCATCTCCTTCTACGAGATCAATGCTGGTATGCCTCTGACCAATGCTGATACCAAGGAGGGTCAGTATGTGGACATCGGTATTATCGAGGTGGATGAACGCTGGTGGAAGAACGGCGAGGCCGCCATCAACGATGTGTGGGCTCCCTACTTCAAGAACGTGGAGTACACCGGCAGAATCGTTCGTTATCCCGCCAAGTAAGCGCATTCCTGCAGAACCCGACAACAGCGAGCTTCCTTACATCGACGAAAAGCCGGGGACGGGGCACAGTTCCCGTTCCCGGCTTTCTGTCTTAATGAGAGCATTCCCCGTCCCTACATTTTAGAGAGAGGAGAATAACAACATGGAAGAAAACAAGACCAATGTAACGGAAACCAAGCAAGAGGATAAGGGCTTATCCCAGATCCAACCCAACGAAAAACGCTCATGGTGGAGTATCGCCTTTATCTGGGTAGGCACCATGATCTGCATCCCCATGCTGATGGTGGGCGGCATCTTCGGCAGCGTGCTGACGATGAGCTCCATCTTTTGGGCCACCCTCATCGGGTTTGCCATCTGCTGCACCATGATGATCCTGGGCGGCATTGTCGGCTCTGACACCGGTCTGAACGCCACCATGTGTTCCACCAGAGCCTTCGGTATGACAGGCGCCAACTTCACAATGGCGCTGGTTATCTTTATCTGTGAGGCAGGTTGGTTCGCCGTGCAGACCGCCACCTGCGCCGTGGCCTTCAACACGCTGATGCTGCATCTGGGCGTGGAGTTCCCCTTCTGGCTGAGCTGCGTCGTTTGGGGTGTCGTCATGTTCATCACCGCCGTTTACGGCGTGAAGTGGATGGCGGTTCTGAATTATATCGCCGTTCCGCTGCTGGTGCTGCTGTGCGCCTATGGCGGCATCCATTCCATCAACACCGCCGGTTGGGGCAACATCGCCTCTGCCGTTTCGGAGAACCTGATGCCCCTGCCCGCCGCGATCTCCACCGTTATCGGCCTGTTCGCGCTGGGCGCTACCTGTAACTCTGACTATACCCGCTACTGCAAGACCCGCGGTGACGTGGTGAAGGCTACCCTGATCGGCGTTATGCCTGCGGCTCTGCTGATGATCCTGGTGGGTGCCATCATGTCCATCGGCACCGGCAACTACGACGTGGCCGCCATGTTCGCAGGTCTAGGGTTGCCTATCGTTGCCATGCTGGTGCTGATCCTCGCCACATGGACGACCAACACCGGCAACGCCTATATGTCCGGTCTGGCCGCCTGCAAGATGTTCTCCATCAAGGAGAAAAATGAAGAAGTTGCGGCGTATCTGACGGCGGCGGCGGGCTATCCCTGTACGTTCCGCGCCGCCATCGAGGGAACGGTTCAGGAATCGGACAAGGCTGTTCTGGCTGCCCAAAAGGAAGCCAAGCAGCAGGCGGAAAACAATTTGAACAAAGTATTTGAAATGTTCGGACGAGAGAATGTGAGGGTCAGCGATGAGTGATTGGTTCAAGCGTGCGGTCGTTTATCAGGTTTATCCCAAGAGTTTTATGGACGCCAACGGCGACGGTATCGGCGATCTGCGCGGCGTGACGGAAAAGCTCGATTACATTCATGAGCTGGGCGCGAATGTCATCTGGCTCAACCCCATTTACAAGAATTCCGGCGTGGACGGCGGATACGACATCAGCGATTACCGCGCTATCGCTCCGGAATTCGGCACGATGGAGGACTTTGACGAGCTGCTCCGTCAGGCGCATGCGCGGGACATCCGAGTCATCATGGATCTGGTGGTCAACCACACGTCTACGGAGCATGCGTGGTTCAAGGAATCCAGAGCCGACAAGGATAATCCAAAGCGTGATTTCTATGTCTGGCGTCCGCCGTTTGAGGGCGGCGTGCCGAATGGCGAACGCAGCATTTTCTCCGGAAGCGCGTGGGAGAAGGACGAGG
>ERZ827488.4192-NODE-4192-length-10652-cov-7.894593_pt1 | contig 10652 bp, 8 predicted proteins | sample MGYA00519771_ERZ827488 | MGnify/ENA primary metagenome ERZ827488 (study PRJEB31778, sample SAMEA3449323) | human gut metagenome | biome: human gut; feature: human-associated habitat; material: faeces | place: United Kingdom | collected 2010/2012 ...
TGAATCGGTTGAAAGAGCCTTTGAACAGATCGCCGGCAACCTGTGATTTTCGACGTATGAAGCGGAATTGCTTACTCAATAAGTACCTTATGGAGACGGGATCTCTTCGGAGACCCCGTCTCTTTTTGTATAGAAACCACAGATGCAGCCCACTCTATCAAAAAGGGGTGAGCAGATGTCCGGCAAACGGGTATTGGCGTTGTATGCAGCTGTTCTGCTGGGGTTTGCGGTAGTTTTGTGCCGCCTGTATTTTCTGGCAGAGAACCATACCTATGCTGCCCGGGCCGAAGCGCAGAGCACGGTCCGGCTCTCGCTGCCTGCCCGGCGGGGCAGCTTCTACGACCACAGCGGCTTGCTTCTCACCGGGCTGGAAACGCGGTATCTTGCCCTCTGCTTCCCGGGCGAAAACAACTACACACGCCTGTATGCATTTACGGACAGTGCCGGGCAGGCACTTTTGTATCGGAATCGCAACCGCTCCGCACCGTTTCTGCTGGAAGTGGACCGCGACCTTTCCGGGCACGGCATACGCTGCTTTGCAACGGCACGGCGCTGCGCAGAAGTTCCGCTGTGCCAGCATCTGATCGGCTATCTGGATGCAGAAGGCCGCGGCACTGCCGGGCTGGAAAAGGCGCTGGACAGCCAGCTGGCCGGGACAAAGGAGCATGACACACTGGTGTGCGCGGTCACAGCACAAGGACGGCTGCGGGCCGGGGAAACACCGCAGCTCACCCGGCAGGACAGCAGCGCGGTGGGCGTGCAGCTGACGATCTCCCGTCCGGTGCAGCGTGCCGCCGAAGCGGTGGCCGCAGACACCATGACCAGCGGCTGCATTCTGGTTCTGGACACGGCCACTGCTGCGGTTCGCGCCAGCGTCAGCGTACCGGGCTATGACCCGGATGACCTTGCCGCAAGTCTGGATGCACCGGACAGTCCGTTCCTGAACCGCGCACTGGAAAGCTATGCTGTGGGTTCAGTGTTCAAGTCGGTGCTGGCTGCGGCAGCGCTGGAGCAGGGCATCCTGCCGGAGTGCGAATGCACCGGTGCTGTGGTGGTGGATGGACAGATCTTCCGCTGCGCAGGCGGTGTTCCGCACGGAACGGTGGACATGACTGCGGCTCTGGAAAAAAGCTGCAACGGCTATTTTATCCGGCTGGGGCAGCAGCTGGGGGCAGAGACGCTTTTGCAGATGTCTCGGCAGCTTGGCTTCGGGCAGGAGGTGCCGGTGGCAGGTGCGCTGCACGCCGATGCCGGAAAGCTGCCGTCTGCCGGGGAGCTTGCCCAGAGCGGCCAGCTGGCAAATTTCAGCTTTGGGCAGGGCGGTCTGCTGGCATCACCGGTACAGATCGCCGCCATGATGAACACCATTGCTTCCGGCGGGGTGTACCGCACGCCTTTCTTTGTGTGTGGCTCGGTGGATGAAACTGACGGTACGCCGCTGGAAACGCTTGCACATCCGCAGTCAAGGTGGGTCATGAGTGCGGAAAATGCAGCGCTCCTGCGTAAAATGCTGCAGCAGGTGGTGGAAGAGGGCACCGCACAGGATGCTGCCTGGCTGGAAGAAGGGGCTGGCGGCAAGACCGGTACCGCGCAGACCGGGCAGTTCACACCGGATGGCACGGAACGCAAAAACTTGTGGTTCGCAGGGTTTTACCCGGCGCAGCAGCCGCGCTACACCATTGTGGTGCTGCAGGACGGGCAGGTGAGCACGGAACATTCCAGCGCCGCCATCTTTGCCCGGCTGTGCGCAATGCTGGACCTTCTGGCATAAAAATGCACGGTTTCTGCTTGCTTTTTTGCGCTTGTTATGCTACTATATATTTGTATTTCTGCGTAGTTTTTGTTGAATTAAAATAAAGGAGCGTTTCAATCCATGTCTGTTATCGAAATTGTTGGCGGTGTGATCCTGCTGATCGCTTCGCTCGTCATCGTTTTCCTCACTCTCATGCAGCACACCCATGGTCAGGGCCTTTCCGGTGCCATCAACGGCAGTATGGGCGGCGCAAACAATGCCCGTTTGACCCCGGCTGATCAGATGCTGGCCAAGACCACCCGCATTGCAGGCATTGTTTTCTTTGTGGTTGCCATTCTGGCATGTCTGTTTGCAGGCCGTCTGGCAGGTTGACAAGGTTCGTGCAGCCCCGTGTAAAGGACGGGGCTGTTTTTCTGTGTTATGATAGGATGTCGGCGGCAGTCTGACCGCTGGGCAGGGTGGGGCAACTGGCCCACGATTGGCAGCGCTGCGGCACGTTGGAGGCTGCGGCCATGGAAGAGCAAGGAGAAAAAATATTATGGCAATGCGCGATAAAATTGAGCACGCGATCCAGAATCAGCCGTGCACCGTCAAAGACCTCAAATCCAAATTCGGCGGGGACCGCGGCTCGGACCGCAAGGTGATGGAGGCTGTGGATCAGCTGGTGCACGAGGCGGTCATCTGCCAGCGTCAGGGCGTGTTCTTTACGGTGCGCTCCGGCCGTGCAGACAAGGCTCTGCTGTGCAAGGTGGTAAAACTGGGCAAGAATTTTGCCTTTGTCATGCTGGAGGACGGCACCAGCGATATCTTTATCCCGGGCCGTTTTACCCGCGGTGCCATGCCTGGCGACATGGTGCTTGTGGAAAAGTTTGAGCACCCCCGTGTGGAGGGCAGCGATGAAGGCGAGATCCTGGCCATTCTGGAAGAAAAGAACGATCTGGTGGGCACGGCCCGCCGCATTGATGGCCGCCTGAAGTTCGTGCCGGACGACTGCCCGGCCATCTCCATGCAGATGATGCGTGACTGCGAGGGCGGTGCAAAGGACGCCGACAAGGTGGCCGTGGAGATCCTGCAGCGCGGCAACCGGCAGGAAGATCACCGCGTGGGCGTTGCCATGCGGTTTGGCAGCTCGGACGAAGCAAAGCGCTGCGCAAAGGCCCTGCTCTATGCGCAGGATATCCGCAGCCGCTTCCCGGATAAGGTTCGTGAGGAAGCCAAGAAGCTGGAGAACGCTGAGGTCTCTGAAAAGGACACCGAGGGCCGCATGGATCTGCGCGCCCTGCCCATTTTCACCATTGACAGTGCTGAGACTAAGGACATCGATGATGCCATCAGTCTGACCAAGACCCCGGAGGGCGGCTTTGAGCTGGGTGTCCACATTGCAGATGTTTCCAACTATGTCAAGCCCGGCAGCGAATTGGACAACGAAGCGTTTAACCGCGCAACCAGCGTCTACTATGCCGATCAGGTGGTGCCCATGCTGCCCAAGCAGCTTTCCAACGGCATCTGCAGCCTGAATGAGGGCGTGCTGCGTCTGGCCTTCTCCTGCCTGATGCATCTGGATAAGGATGGCAACCTGATCGATTACCGCTTTGTCAAGTCGATCATCCGCAGCCGCGTCAAGGGCGTTTACTCCGAGATCAATGCCTTGCTGGCCGGCAGTGCTGACGACGAGCTGAAGGGCAAGTACCATGAAGTGCTCAGCCAGCTGCCCGCCATGAAGGAGCTGTACGGCCACCGTGCCCGCCTGCGCAAGGAGCGCGGCTGCATGGATATCGAGAGCGGCGAGGTGAAGCTGATCCTCGACGAGGACGGCCACTGCATCGATGTGAAAAAGCGCACCTCCGGCGAGAGCGAAGCTATGATCGAAGAGTTCATGCTGCTGGCCAACCAGTGCGCTGCCCACTTTGCCCGCGTGAAGCAGATCCCCTTCGTGTACCGTGTGCACGAGGAACCCAATGCTGAAAAGCTGGAGCGTCTGCACACTCTGCTGCAGGCCTGCGGCATCAACGATCACTTTGCCAAGGATGTGCCCACCCCCAAGGAGCTGAGCGCAATTCTGGAAGGTGTGCGCGGCGGCCCGTATGAGCAGATCATCAATACTGGTATGCTGCGCTGCATGTCCAAGGCTGTGTATGAGGAAAAACCCAAGGGCCACTACGGTCTGGTGCTGAAGGACTACGCTCACTTCACCAGCCCCATCCGCCGCTACCCGGATCTGGCCATCCATCGCATCATGACCGCCCAGCTCAAGGGCATGGATAAGGATACCATGGTGCTGCGCTACAGCGACTTTGCCGAGAAGGCAAGCAAGCAGTCCAGTGAGCGCGAGATCATTGCAATGCAGATCGAGCGCAAGGCTGAGGACTGCTACAAGGCCGAGTATGCCCGCCGCCATCTGGGCGAGTGCTACGAGGGCCGCATTTCCGGCGTGACCCAGCGCGGCCTGTTCATCGAGTTGGACAACGGCGTGGAGGGCTTTGTGCCGGCTTCCAGCCTGACCCCCTCCGGTACCATGCTCACCGAGGGCATCCGCCTGTCCGACCCCGTCTCCGGCAAGAACTGGAGTCTGGGCGACACCATGATGATCACCATTGTGCGTGCGGATGTGAACCTGGGCAAGATCGACTTTGAGGTTGCTCCGGCAAGCGCAAAGTAAGCAAAAAGATCAGAACACCTGTACGGCGTTTTCCTGCATAGGAAGAGACTGTACAGGTGTTTTTTGTCCGCGGACAAGAAGCGATGGAAAAGGGGAGAACGACATGCTGAAAAACGAAACACTGCGCAGAGATGCAGATGCCATCATCCGTGCCAGCCTGAACGCTGTTCTGCCGGACGAAGCGGTGCGCCGCGCGCTGAAAAATTTCCGGCCGCAGGGCGGCAGGGTGCTGCTGGTGGCTGCCGGTAAGGCAGCATGGCAGATGGCCCATGCGGCGGTGAAATTTCTTGGCCGGGTGGATGGCGGCGTGGTCGTGACCAAATACGGCCACGTGAAGGGCACGATCCCCGGCGTGGACTGCTGCGAAGCCGGGCACCCCGTGCCGGATGAGAATGGCTTTGCCGCCACCCGGAAAGCGCTGGAACTGGTGCAGGGCTTAACGGCAGAGGATACGGTGCTGTTTCTGCTGTCCGGCGGCGGCAGTGCACTGTTTGAGAAGCCGCTGATCCCCGGCGCAGAGCTGCAGCAGATCACGGGCCAGCTGCTTGCCAGCGGGGCCGATATCGTGGAAATGAACACCATTCGCAAGCGCCTGTCCGGGGTCAAGGGCGGGCGGTTTGCACAGAGCTGTGCGCCCGCGCAGGTGTTCAGCATCGTGCTCAGCGATATTCTGGGCGACCCGCTGGATATGATCGCCAGCGGCCCTGCGGTGCCGGATACCTCCACCTGTGCACAGGCCCTTGCCATTGCGGAAAAATATCACCTGCAGCTTTCGGCACAGGCCAAGGCTCTGCTGGCACAGGAGACTCCAAAGGTGCTGGACCGTGTTGCCACGCAGATCACCGGCAGCGTGCGGGAGCTGTGCAGCGCAGCAGCCAACGCCTGCCGGGAGCTGGGCTATGAGCCGGTGATCTTGACCGACAGGCTCTGCTGTGAAGCGCGGGAGGCTGGCAGCTTCCTTGGTTCCATAGCCCGCACCCACGCGGGGCAGGGCAAAAAGCTGGCCTTTCTTGCAGGCGGTGAGACGGTCGTCCATCTGACCGGAACAGGTCTGGGTGGGCGCAATCAGGAGCTGGCCCTTGCTGCAGCACCGGTGATCGCCGGGCTGGATGCAGCGGTCTTTTCGGTGGGCAGCGATGGCACCGACGGCCCAACCGATGCTGCGGGCGGCTATGTGGACGGCAGCACGGCCGCGGCACTGGCGCAGAACCAGCTGAACGTGTACGATGTGCTGCAGAACAACGATGCCTACCATGCCCTCAAGGCGGTGGATGGGCTCATCATCACCGGCGCGACCGGCACGAATGTCAACGATGTGGCCGTGGTGCTGATCGGAAATCAAGGATAGAACGAAGCCACCGGGAGTTCTCTGCAAAAAGCGGAAGCGGAACGGATGGAGCTGCAGCGCCGCAAGGAACTTACGGAACAGATGTTCCACGGGATGGCCCGCATCGTGGACCGGTTTGTGGTGTGTGATCTGGAAAATGACCACTATGAATAATGCCTTGCAGGATCATGGATTATATGGGTAAAAAATAAGGTGCTGTCCGCACAGACAGCACCTTATTTTTATGGTTTACATGTGCAGCAGGCTGCGCTGCTCGCTGGCGCGGAACTTGAGTGCCGCAGCAATGAATGCCTTGAACAGCGGGTGAGCACGGTTCGGACGGCTCTTGAACTCCGGGTGGAACTGTGCGCCCAAATGGAAGTCACGGCCGGGCAGCTCTACAGTCTCTACCAGACGACCGTCGGGGCTGGTGCCGGAAATGACAAGACCGGCGTCCTGCATCTCCTGACGGAACTCGTTGTTGAACTCGTAGCGGTGGCGGTGGCGCTCCCAGATCTCAGCCTCGCCGTAGCACTCGGCCATCTTGGTGCCGGGCATCACCTTGCAGGGGTATTTACCCAGACGCATGGTGCCGCCCTTGGGAATGTTGCCCTGCTGGTCGGCCATCAGGGCGATCACATTATGCTTGCCATCCGGGGTGAATTCGCTGGAATTTGCATCCTTGTAGCCCAAAACGCCCCGGGCAAACTCCATCACCATGATCTGCATGCCAAGGCAGATGCCAAAGTAGGGAACATGATTCTCGCGGGCATACTGTGCAGCCTGGATCATGCCCTCAATGCCGCGGTCACCAAAGCCGCCGGGTACGATGATGCCGTCCACATCTGCAAAGGCTTCCTTGCAGGCGGCCTGGTCGGTCAGGTCTTCGCTCTCCACCCAGCGGATCTCCACCTGACTGTCGTTCTCAAAGCCGGCGTGGTACAGGCTCTCCATCACGGAGAGGTAAGCGTCGTGCAGCTTGACGTATTTGCCCACCAGTGCAATGCTGCAGGTCTTGCTGCGGGTGGCAATGCGGCTGACCACCTGCTTCCACTCGGTCAGGTCGGCAGGAGGAACGTCCAGCTTGAGTTTCTTCACCACGACCTCGTCCAGACCACCGGTGTGCAGCATTAGCGGGCACTGGTACAGGCTGGGCATGGTCAGATTCTCGATCACACACTCCGGCTTCACATTGCAGAAAGTGCTGATCTTGCGGCGGATGTCGCCGCCCACACTGCCGTCTGCGCGCAGGATGATGATATCCGGGTTCACGCCCATGCCCTGCAGCTCTTTCACAGAGTGCTGTGCAGGCTTGGATTTGTACTCGTCCGAGCCGGAAATGTAAGGCACCAGCACCACATGGATGTAGCAGCAGTTGTCGCGGCCCTGCTCCAGACCCACCTGACGGATGGCCTCGAGGAAGGGCTGGCTTTCAATATCACCGGTCGTGCCGCCGATCTCGGTAATGACCACGTCAGCCTCGGTGGAAGAGGCCAGATTGTAGATGTAGCTCTTGATCTCGTTGGTGATGTGGGGAATGATCTGCACGGTCTGGCCCAGATATGCACCCTGACGTTCCTTGTTCAGTACGTTCCAGTACACCTTGCCGGTGGTCAGGTTGGAGTATTTGTTCAGATTCTCGTCGATAAAGCGTTCGTAGTGGCCCAGATCCAGATCAGTCTCAGTGCCATCGTCGGTCACGAACACCTCACCGTGCTGCAGCGGGCTCATGGTGCCGGGATCCACATTCACATAGGGGTCCAGCTTCTGGCTGGCCACCTTCAGACCGCGGCACTTGAGCAGACGGCCCAGCGATGCGGCTGTGATGCCCTTGCCAAGGCCGGAGACGACACCGCCGGTGACAAAGATGAATTTGGTTTGTTTCTCTGCCATAGAATTTCCTCCTCTATTTTTGTTTTTCTGAATTCTTTCCCTTATAAACCTTTGTGAATTCTTTCAGGTGAACGGTCTTGCTTTCTACCTCTCCCAAAATGAGCCGGTGAAAGCAAGGATACTTTTCCCAATCCAATATTATACACCCATGTCCTCATAATTTTCAAGGACTTCCTGTGCAATTTCTGTGCGGTCACGACGGGTATCCATGGCCTGTTTTTCTATGTAGCGGTGTGCCTCGGCTTCGGTCATATGCTCGTGCTCCACAAGGCAGCATTTTGCCCGGCTGATCAGCCGCACCTGTGCGATCTTTTCCTGTAAGCGGGCGTTCTCCTGCCGTGCACGCAGCAGGCGGTGGTTGCCCGCCGCCGCCATGTGCATGGCCTGCACAAAAAAGGCGGTGCTGAAGGGCTTTGACAGCAGCAATACCCCCTGCTCGCTCAAAGGCCCCAAAAGCTGCTCAGCCTGTGCGGCCTTGACCAGAAACACGACACCGGCATCTGTTTTTTCCACAGCATTGATGCACACCTCATGCCCGAATTCATCGGGCAGGGGAGAGTTGACCACGATCAGCTCAAAATCCGATTCCGTCATGCGCCGCCGGGCTTCGGCCCCGCTGGGAATGATCACCGGGCGGCTGTAGCCCATTTCGGTCAGCCGTGCAGCGATATACTCGTTGGAGCTTGCACCGGCACTTACGATCAGTGCACGTCCCATTTCCTTCGCTCCTTTCTCCTACACACTCTCTTTTGCAGGGGTCAGATGGCGTTGAAGTAATGGGTACGCTCGTACTCAACAGGGTCGGACGCGTGTTTCAGTGCTTCGCAGCGCTTCAGTTCTTCCGTAAAGTAGCGGCTGGCAAGCTGCTCGGGCAGCACTCTGCGCAAAAATTCGCTCTCCTCCGCAGCCTGCACGGCCTCTTCCAGACTGGCGGGCAGAGTCTCAAGGTTGAGGCCCTCAGCCATAGAGGGGTCGAACAGATTCTTGTTCACAGGGGCAGAGAGCACCATGCGGTTCTCGATGCCGTCCAATCCGGCAGCCAGAACCAGACCAATGGCCAGATAGGGGTTGCAGGCAGGGTCCGGGCTGCGCAGCTCCATGCGGCAGTTGTCGCCCTTTACCTGCGGGATGCGCACCAGCTGGCTGCGGTTCTGGCGGCTCCAGCTCACATAGCGGGGCGCTTCATCGCAGCCAAAGCGCTGATAGCTGTTGGGCAGAGGGTTGGTGAACACGGTCAGCTCCCGGCTGTGGGCCAGCACACCGGCCATAAAGCTGCCTGCAATGCTGTCCGGGGCAATGTCGCCCTCAAACAGGTTGCGGCCATCCATGTAAAGGGACAGGTTGATGTGCAGGCCGCTGCCTGCCTGATCCGGCAGGGGCTTGGGCAGGAAGCTGGCGTGGATGCCGTTGCGCATGGCAACAGCCCGCACGATCTGCTTGAACATCATCACATTGTCGGCTGTTTTCAGGGGGCCGGCGTAGTGGCAGTCGATCTCATTCTGGCCGTGGCCGCTCTCGTGATGGCTGTGCTGGGGGCTCATACCCATCTGCTCCATGGTCAGGCAGATGTCCCGGCGCAGGTTCTCACCTGCATCCAGCGGGGCTACATCAAAGTAGCCGCCAAAGTCGATGGGGATACGGGTGGGGCGGCCCCGGTCGTCATTCTCAAACAGGTAGAACTCGCACTCAGCCCCTACGTTGCAGGTCAGGCCCAGCTTGCGGAAGCTGCGGCTCATCTGGCGCAGGAAGCCGCGGCAGTTGCCGCCAAAGGCAGCGCCGTCCGGCTTTTCCACGTCACAGAAGAACTGCATCACCCGGCCCTCGGTGGGCCGCCAGGGCAGGATGGTCACGGTGGGCAGGTCGGGGCGCAATACAAGGTCGCTTTCCTCCACCTTCATGAAACCGGCAATGGAGCTGCCGTCGAAGCACACGCCGTCCTCCAGGGCCTTGGGCAGGTCGCTGGCCAGCACGGCGATGTTCTTCTGGGTGCCAAAGATATCGCAGAAGGCAAAGCGCACGAATTTGACGTTGTTGTCCTCCACGAAGTCCAGCACATCCTGTTGGGTCGAATAACGCATAAAGATCCCCTTTCAAATAAAACGCCCAAAGGCCTGCCCCCTTGCGGAAGCAGGTCTTCAGGCTGGTGTAAGAAATAGGAAAAGGAGAATGTCTCAATTGATGGTCCGCAGCCTACGGATGATGCTGTTTTACGCGATGCGATCAGACGTAGTAGAGCATCTTGCTGTAGCTGGGCAGCGGCCAGTAGTCCTCGCCGCACAGGGTCTCGGCGTCGTCGGCGGCGGCACGCAGGGTGTCCATGGCGGGCAGCACGTTGTCGTGGAACGCAACGGCCTTCTCGCTCTCGGAGGGCAGAGCCTTGGCGGCGTCCACGGCATCCTGCAGGGTGTCGATGGCGTCGCTCATGGCGTCGGCGTCGGCGGACAGACGGCCCAGGGTCTTGGTCTCACTGCGTACGCTGATGCTCTCGCTGACGGCCAGCTTGGAAGCGGCGGTGTTGGCCACTTCGCTCATGTAGGCGTTGACGGCGGGCAGCAGCTGCTTGCGGGCCATCTCCAGCATGGTCAGGGCCTCGATGTTGATGACCTTGGAGTAGTGCTCCAGCTCCACCTCGTAGCGGCTCTCCATCTCCACCTTGGTCAGCACCCCGAACTCTTCCATCAGGGCGATGTTCTTGGGGTCGATGAGGGCCGGCAGGGCGGCAGGAGTGTTCTTCTTGTTGGGCAGGCCGCGGCGGGCTGCTTCTTCTTCCCACTCGGCAGAGTAGCCGTTGCCGTTGAAGATGACCCGGCGATGGTCCCGGATGGTGCGCTTGATCAGGGCGATGGCGGCACTGGTAAAGTCCTCGGCACCTTCCAGCTCGTCGGCGTAGCCCTTCAGCTCCTTGGCCACGGCGGTGTTCAGGATGGTATCGCAGTCGCTGAGGTTCTGAGCAGAACCGGGCATCCGGAACTCGAACTTGTTGCCGGTGAAGGCGAAGGGAGAGGTGCGGTTGCGGTCGG
>ERZ827488.4197-NODE-4197-length-10631-cov-10.825359_pt1 | contig 10631 bp, 9 predicted proteins | sample MGYA00519771_ERZ827488 | MGnify/ENA primary metagenome ERZ827488 (study PRJEB31778, sample SAMEA3449323) | human gut metagenome | biome: human gut; feature: human-associated habitat; material: faeces | place: United Kingdom | collected 2010/2012 ...
GAGGTGTCCGCCGCAGGGCGGCGGAACACCGAAAGCGCAAGCAAAAAATTATTTCTCGCGTCGTTTCGTCAAATATTCATCCATTTCTTCGGCAACCTGCTTAGAGTATTTAACAGCCTCCACAACGGTCCGTGCGCCCAGCACCACATCACCGCTGGCAAAAATTCCCTCACGGGTGGTGTGGCCATGCTCGTCGGTGGCAAGCAGACCGTGGCTGCTCATCTCCAGGCCGGTGGTGGTGCTGACGATGCGGTTCTGCGCGCCCTGGCTGATGGCAATGATGACGCTGGAGCAGGGGAAGAACTGCTCCTCGCTGGTGGAGGTAATGTTGCCTTCCTCGTCCATCTCCACTTTCTTGTAGTAAACGCCGTCGTCGGTAATCCGGCTGGGGCGCATGCCGTAGTAGAACTCCACGCCATCGGCCTTGGCGTAGTCCACCTCACGCACGCTGGCAGCGGTCTGGTAGCGGCGGCAGAACACGCTGACATGGCGCACGCCCTTGCGCAGGGCGGTACGGGCCACGTCCATAGCCGAGTTGCCCGCGCCAATGACGACGAGGTTATCGCCCAGATCATACACGTCCGGGTCGACCAGATAGTCGATGGCGTAGTTGACATGGCCCAGGCTCTCGCCGGGGATACCCATGGCCTTGGGCTTCCACACGCCGGTGCCGATAAAGATGGCCTTGTAGCCGTCGCGGAACAGGTCCTCGATTTTCAGCGCCTTGCCCACGTCGGTGTTGGGGCGGACCTTGATGCCCTTCAAGCGCAGGTGGCGGTACTCGAAGTCGTCCAGCACCGATTTCGGCAGACGAAACTCCGGGATGCCGTAGCGCAGCACGCCGCCAATTTTATCGTGGCTCTCAAAGATCGTAACATCGTAGCCATAGCGTGCCAGGATGACCGCAATGGTCAGGCCCGCCGGGCCGGAACCGATGATGGCGGCCTTTTTACCGTTGGAGGGCGCAGGGCCCTGGGTCATCTGGCTGGCGTAGGTGGACGAGATGTAGTTCTCGATGACCGAGAAATGCACGGGCGCACCCTTGATGCCGCGCACGCAGTGCCCCTCGCACTGGTTCTCGTGGTTGCAGACCAGCGAGCAGACGGTGGTCAGGGGGTTGTTTTCAAACAGCATACGGCCCGCTTCGTCCAACTTGTTGGCTTTTAAAAGGCGGATGACTTCCGGAATATTGGTGTGGATCGGGCAGCCCTGCTGGCAGCGGGGCACCTTGCAGCCAAGGCAGTGGTTTGCTTCGTCCATTACGTGCAGCGCCATGTTTTACTCCTTCATTTCGTACCGATTTTGCGCGTTAAAAATGCAACAATCTTGTATTATGCGCATTTTTTCTCCATATGGTATTTATATTACCACCGCCTTAGCAGTAAACGCAAGCCCCATAGGCTGAATTTTTTCTCTGCATAATGACGAAAAATCCGTTGCCTTGCTATGCAGTCTGCCGATTTTTTCAGCTTCGGCGCTGCTGCGCACCAGGTCGGCCAGAGCTGTGCCTGCCGGGAGCGTTGCCTGTTTTAAACGCGGCAGCGCGGTTTTTCGTGCACCCAGCACATGCAGGTAGGGCGGCATTGGCAATTCTGCCGGGAGCTGCAGCGCCGCGTCCAGCACCAGCCGCCGCAGCCGCGCGTGGGGGTAGCGCTTGGTTTTTAGTCTCGTATACAGGTCGTCCATGCTGTTTGCCTCCCGCACGGCGGCAGCCAGGCGGTTTTCCAGCCCCTCACTGACTCCACGCACCTGCGCGAAATTTTCGGGTTTCTGCATCCGCAGCAGTGTTAAAATGGCCGTCTCAAATTTTGCGCCGTCCAGCAAAAGGCCCTCGGCGGCGGCTTTGCCGTAGAGTTCCGCCGCCCGGGCAGGCACAAAGGGTTCCCAATCAGGCTGGGGCAGGCTGCGCAAAAAACTGGCGCTGGCCATCGGTGTGCCCGCATGCTCCCCTGCCCCACCGCCGTGGGCCGCGCCCAGCCGCGGCAGCGCAAAAGGCGTGAGGGGCGTGTGCTGCGCCAAAATTGCCTTGCAGTATTCGATGCCCAAAATGTTGTTGGGGGTGCGCAGCAAAGTCCCCGTGCCGGGGCGCAGGGTGTCGGCGGCCTCGGCTCGGGCGGCGGCGTAGGTCATGCCGGTTGCAAGATTTTTGCGTATCACATCGTCAATTTCTTCACATTGCAGCAGCCTGGCCGCGTCCAGCAGCGCCCCTGCGTCGGGCGTCTCGGCCCCAAAAGCCAGTGTGTCACACCCGAGGGCGGCCAGCAGATACACTCCCGCGGCGGCGAACTGCTCCGCCGTGGCGCAGGCGTAGGGCGCGGGCAGGGCAATGACGATATCCGCCCCGGCAGCCAGCGCTGCCTGCACCCGCACCCGCTCGGGCAGAATCGGCACGCCGCCGCGCTGCACCGCGCCGCTGCTCATGCAAACAGCAATGCACTGGGCACCTGCCGCCCGCACCGCCGCAATCTGGGCCGCGTGGCCGTTGTGGAAGGGGTCATATTCGGCGATAATGCCTGTAAAATCCATAACGATTTTCTCCTGATTCTTTGGCGATAGATTGTTAAAAAAGTACTTTGCCGTTACTGTGCAAAAATTGTGCTATCTTGCAGAACTTGCCCTTGAAAATTCTTTTTCACCATTATATAATAAAATCACGGATAAGGAAAGGGCAAATCTGCCCTGCCAAGTTTTAAGGAGGATATTCCATGAAAGTTCTGGTTATCAACTGCGGTTCTTCCAGCCTGAAGTACCAGCTGATCGACATGGAGGGCGAGAAGGTCCTGTGCAAAGGTCTGTGCGAGCGCATCGGCATGGAGAGCAGCATGATCACCCATGAGGCCAACGGCCACAAGGCCACCACGCCCGCCATCTTCCCCACCCACACCGAGGCATTTGCCGAGGTCGTGAAGAAGATGACCACCGGCGAAGGCAAGTGCATCAACGACGTCAGCGAGATCGATGCCATCGGTCACCGTGTCGTGCACGGCGGCGAGAAGTTCAAGGAGAGCTGCCTGATCACCGACGAGGTCATCGAGACCATCCGCGAGCTGAGCCCTCTGGCTCCCCTGCACAACCCCGCCGGCATTCTGGGCATCGAGGCCGCACGCAAGGTGTTCGGCAACATCCCCATGGTGGCCGTGTTCGATACCGCTTTCCACAGCACCATGCCTCCGAAGGCTTATATGTACGCCATTCCGTATGAGTACTATGAGAAGTACGGCGTGCGCCGCTACGGCTTCCACGGCACCAGCCACAAGTACGTTGCCCACAAGGCAGCCGAGTATCTGGAGGAGCCCATTGAGCGCCTGAAGCTGATCACCTGCCATCTGGGCAACGGCTCCTCCATTGCCGCAGTCGATCAGGGCAAGGTGGTGGATACTTCCATGGGCATGACCCCGCTGGCCGGCCTGATGATGGGCACCCGCTGCGGCGACCTGGATCCCTCTGTGGTCAACTACCTGAAGTACACCCTGAACATCACCGGCCACCAGCTGGACGAGATCCTGAACAAGAAGTCCGGCCTGCTGGGCATCTCCGGTGTTTCCAGCGACAAGCGTGATGTGGAGGAGGCTGCTGCGGCCGGCAACAAGCGTGCACAGCTGGCTTCCGATATGCTGAACTACCAGATCAAAAAGACCATTGGTGCTTACATCGCTGCTATGGGCGGCGTGGACGCCATCGTCTTTACCGGCGGCATCGGCGAGCATGACGCCATTGCCCGTGCAAAGATCTGCCACCACATGGATTGGCTGGGCATCCGCATCGACACCGAGAAGAACAAGCACCCTGTTGGCGATGTGTGCGAGATCACCGCTTGGGGCGCAAAGGTGCGCACGCTGGTCATTGCTACCGACGAGGAGCTGATGATCGCCCGCGACACCAAGGAAGTCATCGAGAAGTAATCGGTTTCTCCGGAGCCGTGTTCCCGTTGGGGAGCACGGCTCCTTTTTTCGTCGGAATGCCGGTTTGGCCCGGTCCGGATTGTGCCATATCCACAAAGAACAGGTGCTCGGACCGTTTTTTGGTTGACAAACGCGGAAATTAACGGTACAATAGAAAAGTCCTCAGCTAGAGGATATTTACTATTCAAGCCCCTGGTAAGCTAACTGATCAGCGCGATGGTCCCCAAAAACCAAAGGTATGGTTATAATCCTTCCGTGGGCAAGAACTGACAAAGAGGAGATACTACTATGTTTGAAGACAAGACTTTAGTCTGCAAGGACTGCGGTAAGGAGTTTGTTTGGACTGCTGGTGAGCAGGAGTTCTACGCATCTCGCGGCTTCGAGAATCAGCCCCAGCGCTGCAAGCCCTGCCGTGACGCCCGCAAGAACGGCGGCGCACGCAGCAACAGCGGTGAGCGTCAGATGTTCGATGCTGTCTGCGCAGCTTGCGGCAAGGCTTGCAAGGTTCCCTTCCAGCCCCGTGAGGACCGTCCGGTCTACTGCTCTGACTGCTTCGCTCGCATGAAGCAGAACTAAGCGCTGATTTTTCTTTAAATCGGTTCTGTTCCGGAGAGCTGTGGTTTTGCCGCAGCTCTCTTTCTTTATGCAAAAACTCCCTCAGGCATCGTGCAGCGATGCCTGAGGGAGTTTGTTTTTACATCAGCGGTGCGATCACCTTCAACAGCAGGCCCATCAGGCGCAGCAGCTTTTTGCCCTGCCAGACGCTCTGCAGGGTCGCTTCCACGGTGCGGCAGCGGGCCAGTGTGTCCTGAAAATCCGTCTCCATGTCGCGGATGCTGCCCACGCGGCGCATCCACACAGCGTTCTCAAAGTGATGGTACAGGCTGCGGTAGTCCAGATTGATGGTGCCCACCACGGCTTCCACTCCGTCCATCACCACCAGCTTTGCATGGGTGAAGCCGGGCGTCCACTCGCTGATCTTCACGCCCGACGACAGCAGCGCCTTGTAGTGCGTTTTGGCCAGCGCATAGGCGAACTGCTTATCCGGCACGCCGGGCAGGATCAGGTGCACATCCACGCCGCGCTCTGCCGCAAAGCGCAGGGCAGTTTCCAGCTCGCCGTCCAGAATGAGGTACGGCGTGATGATGTGCACATACTTCCGGGCACGGTTCAGCAGGTCGATGTACACCATCTCACCCACCCGCTCGCCGTCCAGCGGGCAGTCGCCGTAAGGCACCACAAAGCCCTCTGCGCGGGCCGCCGGGACCTCCGGGCGCAGGAACTGCTCAAACTCCGGCTCCTGCAGCACACTCCACATCTGCAAAAACAGCGCGGTCATGGAGCGCACGCCTTCGCCCTCCAGCATGACGGCGGCGTCCTTCCAGCGGCCGTATTTCTCCACATGGTTGATGTACTCGTCGGCCAGGTTCACCCCGCCGGTAAAGCCCACCCGCCCGTCAATGACCAAAATTTTGCGGTGGTCGCGGTAGTTGTAGTGGGTGGACACAAACGGCGTGACCGGTGCAAACACCTTGCACCGGATGCCCAGCGCTTCCAGCCGCTTGGGGTAGTCCCGCGGCAGGGTGGAAAACTCACAGGTACCATCGTACATCACCCGCACATCCACGCCGCTGGCCGCTTTGCGGGCCAGCACCTCCAGGATGCGGCCCCACATGAGCCCTTCGTCGATGATGAAGTATTCCAGAAAGATGTAATGCTCCGCCGTTTCCAACTGGCGCAGCAGCTCGGCAAACTTGGCCTCGCCGCCGTTGAAGTAGGTCACAGCGGTATTGCCGTACACCGGGAAGCCGCCGCCCCGCCCCCGCAGGTAGCGCGCCAGCGAAGCCGCTCCGGGGCTGTCCGCCTCCAGACGCTGCTCCACCCCTTCCGGCTGGGGCAGCTGGGCGCGGGTCTGGCTTTCCAGATCCATCAGACGCTTTTTCAGGGCGTTGTGGCCGATGTCCGCCTTGGTGTACCAGAACAGCGGCACGCCCAGCACCGGCAGCACTGCAATGACCACCAGCCAGGTGATGCGCACGCTGTTGTCCATGTCGATGTTGAGCAGGTAGATCACCATGGCAGCCGTGACCAGCGCCGTGCCGCCCAGGTAATGGGGCAGCAGCTGCCCGAACCAGCGCAGCAGGCTGAACAGTGCCCCGAACTGCAGCAGCAGCAGCACCAGCACCAGCCCGAACCGGCTGAAGATGGCGTGTACAAGGCCCTTCTGCCCCTTTTTGAGCAGACGGATGCCGCCGTCCTCAAACACCTTTACTTTTTCTTTCATGTTCTGCTGCAGCTGTTGTGTTTGCATCTTGTCTGTTTCCTCCGCGGCAGGCCGCCTGCCAGTTGAAAAAATTGCACCCGACCGCCCTTCCGGGCTGTCAAAACCGGGCATTTTATGGTATGATAGATAGAACAGAAGGCCGCCGGGCCGCACGCAGCTCCGGCCGACCGTTGATTTCTTCTATTATAATCCATTTCTGTCGGTTTTTCCACCGGAGCCGACAAGGTTTTTGTGCAGGAGGAGTTTCGACTATGAACAATCTGATCATTGGCATTGCAGGCGGTTCCGGCAGCGGCAAGACCACCCTGGCCCTGCGGCTGAAGGAGCGCTTTGGCGAGGACGAGGTGCGGCTGATCTCCCACGACAGCTATTATAAGCGCCACGACGACCTGCCCTTTGAAGAGCGCTGCAAGCTGAACTACGACCACCCGGACGCTTTCGACAATGCCCTGCTCATCTACCACCTGCAGGAGCTCAAGGCCGGCCGTGCCATCGACTGCCCCGTATACGACTACTCCAACCACAACCGCAGTGACAAAGTGCAGCACATCGAACCGGCCCCGGTGCTCATCGTGGAGGGCATCCTGCCCTTTGTAGAGCCGGAGCTGTGCGCCATGTTCGACTACAAGATCTTCGTGGACACCGACGCCGACGAGCGCATCCTGCGCCGTCTTGTGCGGGACGTGAAGGAGCGCGGCCGCAGCCTGGACAGCGTGATCGAGCAGTACCTGACCACGGTCAAGCCCATGCACGAGGCCTTTGTGGAGCCCAGCAAGCGCAGCGCCGACATCATCGTGCCCAACGGCGGCGAAAACACCACCGCCATCGAGATGCTGGCCCACCACATCCGCAGTCTGATCGAGAAGGCAAATATGCGGTGATTTTTCCGTCCAAAAAGGGGCTGCCGATTCCACATCGGCAGCCCCTTCTGCATTTATCCGGTTCTTATCAGCCCTTGGCCTGCAGCAGTGCGTTGACCACCGCCTGCTTAAGAGCGTTGGAGGTAATGGTAGCGCCCGAAATACCATCCACAGCATTGATGGCTTCCTCGGTGTCCAGACCAACGAACTTCTCCGGCAGCTGCTCGGTGGCAGGCACGCCGATGCCCTCCGTCTCGTTCTGCTTCAGCACTTCTACTTGGCTGATCTTGCCGTCATCCACGGTCACACGGACCACGATCTCATCGTCCATGCCCTGTGCCTTGCCGATGTACTGGTTGTCAGCAGTCTCGTAGGTTTCTTCCTCGCCGACCAGATCGTCGATGTCACCGGGCTGTGCGGGCGCAGACTCCACAGCCTCCACAGTGTAGGTGGGCAGTGCATCCTTGACCGCTGCGGCGTTCTTGCCGGCAATGCGGCCGAAGGTGATGCACTCGGCAATGTTGGTGCCGCCCTGATACATGCACACGGTGATGCCGCCGCACTCACCGGCGGAGTACAGGTGCGGGATGGGGTTGCCCTGGGTGTCCAGAACCTCAGCGTTGGCGCTGCGCTTGGGGCCGCCCTGAGTGTTCAGCAGACCGGACACCATGTACATTGCGTAGTACTTCTTGCCGTCGAACGCACGCATATACTGTGCTTCACGGCCGCACTTGTAGTCCTCGCCGTTGTTGGCAAAGCTGTTGTAGTTCTTGATGGTCTTGGTCAGGCGGTCCTTATCAACGCCAATGCCCTCAGCCAGTGCGTCGATGCTGTCGTAAGCGGTCAGCTTGGCCAGCTGCTCTTCAGGCATTGCACCAGCAGCCTCGATCTCGCCCTTCTGGGTCTCATCAATGATGTACCAGACCTTTTCGGGGAAGGTGGGGTTCTCCCAGATGCCGTTCTCATACAGGTGGCCGTGACGCACCGTCTCACTCTCGTTGACAAAGCGATCACCGTCGGTGCCCACCAGAATGGCAGCACCGGTGTTGACAGCATTCTGTGCCAGCGTTGCGATCATATCGCAGGGGATGCCCTCTTCGACCGGATAAGTCACACTGCCCAGACCGAACAGGCCCTCATAGCAGTCCATGTGCCACAGATCTGCACCCACAGCCTGTGCCATCTTGATGCCATCGCCGGTGTTGAACTGACCACCGCGGGGTGCATAGTTGATGACGTTCAGGTAGTGCTGCACCATCTCCTTGTTGCACTCAAAACCGCCGGTGCAGATGCACACGCCGTTCAGGGCACGGATGTTCATTTCCTTACCATCACGCTCCACGGTAACGCCCACGACCGTCTTGGTGACGGGGTCCTGAATGAGGCTTTTGGCCGGGGAGCTGTACCATACATCAATGGCATCCACACGGTCGGTCACGTTCTGCTTCAGGCCCTGATACAGATAGCCGTCGCTGGCACCCTTGTGGGTGGTCCACAGAGCCATCTTCTCATGGCCGGGCATCTCAGGGTACTCGGGGCTCATAGCGCCCATGTTGGTGCCGCCCACGTTCACGCCGGTCCAGTCCATGTACTCATCTTTGTTAAAGCCGAACTCATCGGCCAGGATGTCGGCCATGTTGGCAACACCCTCGGAAATCGCATCAATGATCTCCGGCTCGATGTCACGGCCGCCGGCCAGAGCAGTATAGTAACTCTTTGCAGCGTCCTTGTCACCGTTGGCGTAAGCAAACAGCTGGCCGCAGACCTTGGTGTTGCCGCCGGCTTTGCCCTCTTCGCACTTTTCCACGATGACCACCTTGGCACCGTTGTCGGCAGCAGTCTTGGCTGCTACCATACCGGCTGCGCCCATGCCCATGACCACCACGTCATACTGGGCATCCCAGCGGACAGTGTCTGCAAACGTAAACTGCTTCTTTTCGGCAGGTGCTGCCGTGCTGCTGGCACTGGAAGCACAACCAGCCAGAACGCCGGTGAGGCCCAGACCCAGAGCACCCTTGACAAAGCTCTTGCGCGAGATCTTTTCCATGATGTGTTCTCCTTGTTCTTTTTCTTCTTTTTCAAGTGTGTGAAGCATGGTTTGTTAATTCACAAACCATTTATAATTTGCATTATAATGCAAAAATCTTGCTTTTGCAAATCATTTCTCTTATACTATCTATTAGATCAAACTTATAGGAGTACTTTTCATGACCATTCATCAGCTACAGAGCTTTTTAGCCGTTGCTGAAAAGCAGAGCTTTACTGCTGCGGCAGACGCCCTCTACATCTCCCAATCTGCCTTGTCCCAACAGATCCGGCAGTTGGAGCATCAGCTGGGGTTCCAGCTGTTTGACCGCAGCACCCGGCAGGTCACCCTCACCGAGGCAGGCCGCAGCTTTTACCGCAACGCCCAGCAGCTGCAGGCACTGTACGCTCATGCGCTTTCTGAGGGGCAGCAGCTGCAGCAGTTGAGCAGCTGTCACATCAAGCACTTCTGTATCGGCTGCCTGGGGGACCAGTTTTTTCAGCTCTGGGGGGATCTGTTCCGCATTGCCATGCCGTCGGCAGAGCAGTACGCATCCCGGTCTGTCCGCTATGAGAGCAAGGAGGCACTTTACACTGCCCTGCTGCGGGGAGAGGCCCAGATCGCTGCCCTGTTGGAAAACGAGGATATCCACCGCATCGGGCTAGACTTTCTGCCCTTTGCCCGGGTGCCGGAGCTATGTCTTTTTGCTCCAGGAGCCCTCCCGGTGGGCAGTGACCCCCTGCCCCGGATCCATCTGGAGGAATTGCAGGATTACCTGGTGGCTTTTCACAATCATCCCGGCTCCAACTCCTACGAAGACAGTCTGCGCCGCCACCTGCGGGAACAGATGCCCCAACTGCAGTTTGTAGACCCTAAGGACTTTTTCACTTATACTTCCTCTTGCCCCCACTTCACGCTGCTGCTCCCGGCCATTCAGTACAGCGGCCACGATCCGGCGGTTTCCTTGGACTGGGGCCAGGGGCATCGACTAGGCTTTGTCACTTCCCCTCATACCGACCAAGGGGTGCTGGAATACGCCCGGTACATCAAAGACCACCTGCAGCCCATTCCCAACTTTTGGGAGCCCCTAGAAGAATAAAAAAACCGGAGTTCCGTTTGGAACTCCGGTTTTTGCATCTCAGCAGATCAGTGGACGGAGGTACGCACCAGTGCGCGCTTGAGGCGGGCCTGGGCCATCTCGTAGTCGCGCTTGTCGAGGTTCTTCTGGGCCAGAATCTCCTCGGCGCGCTTTTTGGAAGCCTCGGCGCGGGCCTGGTCGATCTCTTCCGCCCACTCCCAGGTGGTAGCCACCAGACGCACCTCGCCATCCAGCACGCTGAGCATGCCGCCCATGCAGGCGGCGCGGCGGCGCTGGCCGTCGGCGTCCACGATATGGGCTTCGCCCATGCCCAGCGCCGTGCAGTAATCGCCGTGCTTTGCCAGAATGGCAAGGTCGCCGTCGATGGCGCGGCAGACCACCCGTTCGGCCTGGCCGTCAAAGGCGCAGCCGTCCGGCGTGACCACCGTCAGATGAAAGGTCGTCATGGTTTACCCTTTCT
>ERZ827488.4199-NODE-4199-length-10628-cov-2.571361_pt1 | contig 10628 bp, 8 predicted proteins | sample MGYA00519771_ERZ827488 | MGnify/ENA primary metagenome ERZ827488 (study PRJEB31778, sample SAMEA3449323) | human gut metagenome | biome: human gut; feature: human-associated habitat; material: faeces | place: United Kingdom | collected 2010/2012 ...
ATTCCTCCGAAGAAGGGAAGAACACATATCTTGCATATTATTCGCGAACTGATCGATTTCTATCCGGAAGATAAACAGACCGATATCGAACAGGCATTGGAATATATGACCAATTCGATCAAGAAACGGTGTACCTGTTTTGTTATTTCCGATTTTATCGACGAGCACGATTTTGCCCATGCTTTGGCTATCGCTAACCGGAAACACGATGTTGTCGCCCTGAGGGTATACGACCCCCGGGAAAATCAATTGCCTCCGGTCGGGATGATGTACCTGAGGGATGCCGAAACCGGAGAACAGATGTGGGTGGATACTTCCGATAAAAAGCTGAGGGAAGCGTATGAAAAATATGCTTTTGTCCGCGAAAAGGAACTGGATGCAATCTTCAAACGTTCGGGAGTCGATGTCGCTAATATCCGTTCCGACGAAGACTACGTCAGGGCTTTAATCACTTTGTTTAAGAAAAGGGCTTAATTATTATGGATTTTGATCAAAGATCGTAACTATGAGGAGTGTTTTGAAACAAATATTATTATATCTGTGCTTGTTTTTAGGGGTGGCGACCCTGAAAGCTCAGCATGTAGAATATGGGGTGGCGCTTGACACCAATTATATGATGATTGGAGATCAACAACATCTTACTTTTAAAGCGAAGGTAGACCCGGGAGTCCGGATTGTGTTCCCTCGGTTACAGGATACGGTTGTTCATGGATTGGAGATTATCTCCGGTCCTGTACGGGATTCTGTAAAAGAAAAGGATGGAAGATGGCTTCGGAGCGGCATAGCTGAACAGATGATGTTAGGTTATGAAGGGTTCGCCCGTTACAGCGAGGAGTACTGCAGGGTACTTGCTAAGATTCATACCCGTGAGGGCTGGATGAATTGAAGTGGTAACACGGGATATAACTCGTCTTCAGGTTAGAAGGCGGGTTTTTTTGATTTATAGGGACAATGAAAGTCAGATAAGGAGGAAGTGTTATTTATGCGGAAAAGAAAAAAAATCCACAGTATACTTGTAGTGGCAGGCATCGTTTGCCTTGCGGGTGCAGTTTTTCATATAGTGGACACAGGAAGGATATTCCAAAAGCAGACGATCATATGGAGCGAAGAACAAAAGGGAAGTTATGTGCAGGCAGCGAAAAAGGCACCCGTATATTTTGCGGATCAGACATTCAAAAAGAGGATTCAACAGGAGATAGACGGGGTTGCCGATAAGCAGAAGTCTGGAAAAGCGTACTATGTTTCACCGAAGGGAAATGACAATGCAAAGGGAAGTAAAAAGAAGCCGTTTCGCACGTTCAAGCGGGCATGTAAGAGTCTGAAGCCGGGCGATACGCTGTATGTGCGTGGTGGGATTTATACGGAAAACATACGACTTGGGAAAAAGCAGAGCGGAACCAAGAAAAAATATGTTACAATCTGCAATTATCCCGGGGAAGAGCCTGTGATCAGCGGAAAGAAGAAAAAAGCAGAACTGATGAAAATTACAGGTGCATCATATTTACGGATATCAGGTTTGGAGTTTCAGGATGCAAAGGGGCAGGATTCCTGTGGGATTAAAATTGCTCCGGGCAGTCATCATATAGTGATCAGTGGAAACAAAATACATCAGATATCGGTGCCGGATCCGAAGAAAGAAGACCACTGTGCCAATGGAATACTTCTCTTTGGAGAAAAAGCAAAAAAAGAGATCCATAATATACTGATCTATAATAATAATCTGTACGATTGCCAGACCGGCTGGGCAGAATGTATTTCTGTGGCGGCAAACTGCCGAAATATTAATGTGATATCGAACAGGATTAAAAATACGGGAAATATCGGGATTGATGTAACCGGCAATTATGGATATTGCAGCGACCCCGCAAAGGATTTTCCAAGAAAATGCCTGATCTATCAGAACAGGGTAGAGCAATGTGTTTCGCCGTATGCAACCTCTTATGGTATCTATGTGGATGGAGCTAAGGAAGTTCAGATTTTAAAAAATCAGGTCAGAAAATGCAGCGGAGGCATTGAAATCGGAGCAGAGGAAAAGCCACCAAAGGAAGAATACAGTACATCGGATATTTTAGTACAGGACAACCGGATTGTGGATAACATAGAAAATGGTATTACGGTTGGTGGATATCAGAAGAATCTCGGATGGGTAAAAAATGTTCGGATTTTGAACAACCGATGCAAAAATAATGGAAAAGACAATGCCATCCTGACACTGGCAAAGTGTAAAAATATCACCTTGAAACAGAATACGTTTCAGAATACGTCCGGGGATGCTGCAGTGGTATATGCGGAATTTCCAGAAAAGTATACAAAGAATATTCAATTTCAAAATAATAAATATTACAATGGACACAGCAAAAACAAGACACTGTTTGTTTATCGGGGAAAGACCTATACCTCTTTTTCTAAGTGGAAAAAAGTAGTTGGAAAACAGGCGGGTGTCTATCAAAAATAAAAAAGTATGGAGGAAAAAAAATGAGCAATAAAGGAAAGTTTTACATGACAACGGCGATTGCCTACACATCGGGAAAGCCTCATATTGGAAATACCTATGAAATTATCTTAGCAGACAGTATTGCAAGATATAAAAGATTTGAAGGGTATGATGTATTTTTCCAGACAGGTACGGATGAGCATGGTCAGAAGATTGAGTTAAAAGCACAGGAAGCAGGAATTTCTCCAAAGGAATATGTGGATGGTGTTGCAGGACAGGTAAAAGAGATCTGGGATCTGATGAACACTTCCTATGATAAATTTATCCGTACCACAGATGCACCGCATGAAAAACAGGTGCAGAAAATCTTCAAGAAGTTATATGACCAGGGAGATATTTACAAAGGACATTATGAGGGACTGTATTGTACCCCTTGTGAATCATTTTTTACAGAGTCACAGTTAGTGGATGGAAAATGTCCGGACTGTGGAAGAGAGGTTGTTCCGGCAAAAGAGGAAGCATACTTCTTTAAAATGAGCAAATATGCAGACCGTCTGATCGAGCATATCAATACACACCCGGAATTTATCCAGCCGGTTTCCCGTAAAAATGAGATGATGAATAACTTCTTATTACCGGGACTTCAGGATCTTTGTGTTTCCAGAACTTCCTTCTCCTGGGGAATTCCGGTAGATTTTGATCCGAAGCATGTGGTTTATGTATGGTTAGATGCACTGACAAACTATATTACTGGAATCGGTTATGACTGCGACGGAGAATCCAGTGAACAGTTCAAGAAAGACTGGCCGGCAGATTTACATCTGATCGGAAAAGATATTATCCGTTTCCATACGATTTACTGGCCGATTTTCCTAATGGCACTCGATCTGCCGCTGCCAAAACAGGTATTTGGTCATCCGTGGCTGATCCAGAGTGATGGAAAAATGAGTAAATCCAAAGGAAATGTGTTATATGCCGATGAACTGGTAGATTTCTTTGGCGTGGACGCAGTGCGTTACTTCGTGTTACATGAGATGCCGTTTGAAAACGATGGTGTGATCTCATGGGAGCTTTTAGTAGAGAGAATTAACTCCGACCTTGCAAATACACTTGGAAATCTGGTAAACCGTACCATTTCCATGAGTAATAAATATTTTGACGGTGTAGTTTCTAATAAAAATGTCTGCGAGGATGTGGATGAAGATTTAAAGAATGTTGTAACTTCCACCGTAGACCGCGTCGATGCGAAAATGGGTGAGCTTCGTGTTGCAGATGCGATCACAGAGATTTTTGCACTGTTTAAACGCTGCAACAAATATATTGATGAGACAATGCCTTGGGCACTTGCAAAAGATGAGAGCAAGCAGGATCGTCTTGCAACCGTGCTTTACAATCTGGTAGAGAGTATCAGCATCGGTGCAGAATTATTAGAGAGTTTTCTGCCGGAGACAGCAGAGAAGGTCTTAAACCAGTTAAATGCAACCAGAAGAGGTTATGATAAGCTGCATACTTTTGGACTGTACCCGGATGGCGGCAAGGTAACGGAAAAACCGGAAATCCTCTTTGCACGTCTGGATTTAGATGAAGTATTGAAAAAAGTAGAAGAGCTTCATCCACAGAAGGAAGAAGAAAAAGCGGATGAGGAAGTAGCACCGGGAATTGATATTGAAGCAAAATCGGAAATTTCCTATGATGATTTTATGAAAATGCAGTTCCAGGTAGGAGAGATCATTGCCTGTGAAGAAGTGCCGAAATCTAAGAAACTGCTCTGCTCACAGGTTCGTATCGGAAGTCAGGTAAAACAGATCGTATCCGGTATTAAGAAACATTATAGTGCAGAGGAAATGGTTGGCAAGAAAGTTATGGTTCTTGTAAACTTAAAGCCAGCAAAATTAGCAGGTGTTCTATCGGAAGGAATGTTATTATGTGCCGAGGATGAGAACGGCGAGCTTTCCTTGATGGTACCGGAGAAAGAGATGCCAAACGGAGCAGAAATCTGCTAGTCAGAAGCTGCGAATGAAAAGTTAGAGAATGAAAGAGGTAACTGACCAAGAAGCGGCAGATAGAATAGCCGAAAGGAAAACTATTAGAAAGAATTAAAATATCAGAATATAAAACAGAGGGTTTATCTTAGAATATTCCAGGATTAACCCTCTATTTATATAGGTAGGTAACTAATTAGATTCTGCCGAGAAAATCTTATTTAGAGGTACTAAGATTTGCACCGCTCTTGTGCTGCTTGTTAGCAACCAGATAAATCGCAAAGATTGCTACAAAGAACAAGAGCTGGATTCCGATCGCTTTCCAGTAAAAGTTCATGGAAAACGGTTCAGCGGAGTAGCTGCCAAACATATTCGTAATCCGCACATACCAGTAAGCCGGCAGGAAGCGGGACACCTGCAGCAGGTTGTCACTTAAGATGGCCTGTGGAACAAAGATTCCGCATAAGAAGCTCATGCCAAGTCCGACTACATTTGCGATCATGTTTAAAACATTGGTATTCGGTGAAAAAGTGCTTACCAATAAAGTGAGGGCAAGTGTGAACAATAAAAATACAAAGCTGTTCAAGATACAGAGCAAACCGTTTTTAGAAAACATATCCGCACCGTATACTATCCGTCCAATGATGATAAAAAATCCCCAGACTGCCAGGCAGTAGAGAGCACATCCCATACTTAAAGCCAATCCTTTCGAGGTTGGTGAAACCGGAGCACAGTCCATGCGGTTCTCAATGTCCTTTTTACGGAAGAGAATGAGGATTGGTGCAAGGCTGATCGTCAGCAGCAGAATCAGGATGTATGGCATGTACTGGAAGTAATAGTACAGGTTATCCGAAGAGGAGTGGTCCTTTTCAAAAGAGAGGGAGGTTACCTTTTCGATATCCTTTGCAGAATCCGCCGTGTGCTTTGCCGCATCGGTAATGGTGTCGCCGCTGCACAGATAGAGCCGCATGGTTTTTAAATACTGGTCTACCTGTTCATCCAGAAAATAGCCGCTGGCACTGTCTTTTCTTTTGCTGCTTTGAATGAGATTTTTTTTGTTACCGTCTAAAAGGTTTTTTTCAAAGCCCTTTGGAATCGTCAAAACATAGCTGACCTTACGATAGAACAGACTGTCCTGAATGACTTCTCCATCATTTTCTAAAGGGACAATAGTGTGTATTTCATCCAGATAATCTGTCAGGGCATGACTGGCTTTGGATTCATCACAATCTATGATACCGATATCTAAAGAGGATGACTGAAACTGGCTGTCATTGCTATCCTTTGCTAAGAAGCTCATGAGAATCATAATGACTAAATAAATTCCTAAATATAAGATGCAGGAAGGCAGATTCTTTTTTGCAATTTTAAAAAAGGTCTTAAATGTTTGCATATTTTTTCCTCCTCGTCAGTAAAAATCCACCGATACAGAAAAGAACGGATAAAATAATAAGAGAAATCAGATTTTCAAAGTATCGGTCAAGTGAATCATAGATTGCGAGTGAGTAGAACATATCGCTGATCAGTGCAGTCGGATTGATTCGATTGATGATCGGGCAGTAAGTATCCACAACGATCCGCATATTTCCTGCCATTAATCCACTTAAGAAACTGCCGCCCATGGTGATGACCATGACCAGCCCGGTTTTGACGTTTTCCGACATGTTTCCAATGGCACCGATGAAAAATCCCATGGTCATACCGGTCGTACATCCGATAAAAATTGCTAAGAGTGCAAACGGAAGTCTGGTATTCAGCGGAATCCTTAAAACAAGGATAATAAAGGCAAAAGAGATTAAAATACAGAGAAAACGAAACAGGATATTTACTGCAAGTTCTCCGGTAATGTCTTTTAATTTGTGGGTCGGTGATACATTCTTGCGGGCGCCGATCGCAGACATATTTCCCTGATTCTGAATCGCGATCAGACATCCGGCTGTACCACAGTACATGGATACCATAGCGAGAAGATTGTAAAAATACTGGTCGTAGGTATCTACGTTTTTTCCGTAAGAGATTTCCTGGTTGTAGGAAGCACTTTCCTGTAAGATGTCCATGGCTTCGGAAAGTTTTTCCGGGTGAGTTTTTACAATTTTTACGATCGCCTGATAGTTCATCTGATATTCTTCAATGAAAGCAGACAGGATACTCTGATTTAATTTTGCAGAGGACATATCGGAGGAAACCGTCAGGGAGATGTTGTCATCTACCTGAATGATACCGTCCACTTTTTCTTTTTTCAACAGGGACAGTGCCTGTTTCTTATCACAGTAGACCGCTTTTAAGAAACGATCCTTATCGTCTTTATCTAATTCTTTTACCGTTTCCATAAATCCGTCAGACATACTTCCCTGCTCATTGACGATGGCTACGGGAATTGCCTGAAATTTTTCACCGGCAGTAATATTAGAAAAAGCGGCTTTGAATAAGGAACCTAAAATGATCGGAAACAGGATGACCCAGAACAGCTCACTGCGGTTATGGAGAAGCTGCTTTAAGTTATATTTAAATATCTGTAACATGGCATTTCCTCCTTAATCTCGTAATTCTTTTCCGGTCATTTCGAGGAAGACATCATTCAGTGTCGGAAGTTCGGAATAGACTCTGCCAAAGGAAAGATTCTTTGTCTGCAGATAGTCTAAAATGTGGATCAGGTTGTGCTTGCCGTTGTTGCAAAGGATGGTCAGTTTGTGATTTTCGTAAGTAACATCATAAACATTTTTTAATTCCTTCAGAGCAAGGATGTCTTCATCTGAAATATCAAGGATTTCGATGGAGATGATCTCTTTTTTCTTGATCATCTGCTTGAGTTCATCCGTAGTTCCGGTAGCAAGGTTTTTGCCTTTGTCCATGATGGCAATACGGGTACAGATCTGTTCAACCTCTTCCATATAGTGGGAGGTATAGACAATGGTTGCGCCCTGTCGGTTCAGTTCTAAGATGCCCTCTAAAATGCGATTGCGGCTCTGCGGGTCGACAGCTACAGTTGGTTCATCTAAAAAGATCAGTTTTGGTTTGTGGGCGATGCCACAGGCAATATTCAGACGGCGCAGCAGACCACCGGATAATTTTTTCGGATAAAATTTCTTATAGTCACTCAGTCCGACGAACTCGATGGCTTCTTCTACATACTGTCTGCGTAATTGTTTGTCTTTGATATAGAGACCACAGAAGTAGTCGATGTTGTCATAGACATTTAACGCATCAAAAACGGCAACGTTTTGCATGACAACACCAATTTTTCGTTTGCTGTCATAGCTGTCCGGCTGCATTTCCTTTCCAAATACTTCGATCGTTCCCTTATCATAGGATAACAGAGAAAGGATGCAGTTGATCGTGGTGGTCTTGCCGGAACCGTTAGGGCCTAAAAGTCCTAAAATTTCACCTTCCCGGATCTCTAAATTAAAGTGGTCTACGGCGATCAGTTCTTTATAGCGCTTGACCAGATTCTCTACTTTTATTACCGGTGTACTCATATGTAATTCCTCCTTCAATTTCAAGGTGTCTATTTCTTTCTAATTGTAGTATAATGGAACGGAAAAACCTATGGTAGTGAGTGTTGTCAGAATGTGAGATGACAAATGTCATAAAGCAACGAGGGAGGGGCGAAAGGATGATAAGGATTTTAGACAAGGGAATCCTGTTTGGGTTAGGAGCAGTCCTGCTGTTTCAAAGACAGGAATTTGTGATACCGGTAGTCGTGCTTTTGACGGCATTGATCTTTTCGTCTTTTAGCCTTTATCTTACGGAGGCAAAAATTCTTGGAATTTTGTGGATGGGATATCTGGTGTTGTGTGTTATCCGTCCCGAATTTTCGTATTTTTTACCATTATTATTGTATGACAGCATGTGGTACTCATTTTACTGGGGACTTGCGGGAGTGCTGTTTTATTATCCGGCAAGAGAAATCTATACGGGATGGATGAGTATGCTCTGGCTGTTGACAGCATTTCTTGCCGTTTATATGGCATATAAGAGTGAAAAAAACGACAGACTGGATGCGGATATCATTCATTTGCGGGATACCGATACGGAACTGAAACTGGTGATGGAGCAGCGAAACCGTGAATTATTGGAAAAACAGGAGAATGAGATCTATCTGGCGACTTTGAGAGAACGTAACCGTATTGCAAGGGAGATCCACGACAATGTAGGACATATGTTGTCGCGTTCTATTTTACAGGTGGGAGCACTTGCTACCATTTGTAAGGAAGAGACGATCCGGCAGCAGTTAGCAGGGATTAATGATACGCTGAATCAGGCGATGAACAGTATCCGGGAAAGCGTGCATGATCTGCACGATGATGCGATCGATCTGCGGCAGGCAGCATATGAAGCGGTAAAGGATATGAGAAAAAATTATGATGTCCATATCGAGTATGATATGTCTGCCCACATCCCGCGCAATGTCAAGTACTGTTTTATTGCGATTGTCAAAGAAGGAATGTCGAATATCATAAAACACAGCAATGCAGATAAGGTGGACATTATTTTCAGGGAACATCCGGGATTTTACCAGCTCTGCATTGAGGATAACGGTAGTGTCAGTCACAGTGTGAAAGAGTCAGACCACGGGATCGGAATCTCTAATATGAGAGAACGGGTTGAGGCACTGGGGGGAACACTCAATATCCGACAGAAGAACGGATTTCGGATTTTTGCAACGGTGCGCAAAGAGATGGAGGAGACAGAATGAGGACAGTAATTGTAGACGATGACGGTCTGGTAGCAATTTCATTAAAAACAATATTAGAAGCACAGGGGATTGAAGTGGCAGCAACCGGCAACGACGGAAAAGAAGCGATCGAGCTGTATCATCAGTATCATCCGGACGTATTGCTGATGGATATCCAGATGAAAGAGATGAGCGGTTTAGAGGCAGCGGAACAGATCCTTATAGAAGATGCAGAGGCGAAGATTTTATTTTTGACAACGTTTTCGGATGATGAATATATTGTAAAGGCTTTGAACATCGGGGCAAAGGGTTATATTTTAAAGCAGGATTTTGAAGGGATCGCGCCGGCAATGCAGGCAGTTGAACGCGGGCAGAGTGTGTTTGGAGGAGAAATCGTGCATAAGATCCCGGTTCTGATGCAGAGTAAAGAAGAGTTTGATTATGAAAAATATGACATCAGTGAAAAAGAGCAGGAGATTATAGAGCAGGTGGCACTTGGAAAAAGCAACCGGGAAATTGCAGGAGAACTTTTTTTGAGTGAAGGAACGGTAAGGAATTATATCAGTTTGGTGTTAGATAAGCTGTCGCTTCGTGACCGGACACAGCTGGCAATTTTTTATTATCAGAATGTAAGATAATATAAGATAGATAAAGGAGACAAGTTTTATGATTTTTGAGTCACATGCACATTACGATGACAGTAAATTTGACGATGACAGGGAAGAATTGTTATCCACTATGCAGGAAAACGGGATTGAAAAAATCATCAATATCGGATGCAGTATCGAAAGCTGTAAATCGACCTTGGAACTGACGAAGCAATATCCGTTTGTCTATGGGGCAATGGGAATTCATCCGAGTGATATTGGGGATTTGAATGAAGATACTTTTTTATGGCTGAGGGAGCAGGTAAAAAAGGAAAAGGTGGTTGCAGTCGGAGAAATCGGACTGGACTATTACTGGGACAAGGAAGAGGAAGTACAAAAAAATCAGCGTATCTGGTTCCGGCGGCAGTTAGAGTTAGCAAAAGAGAGCAATCTTCCGGTCATTATCCATTCGAGGGATGCGGCAGCAGATACGATGGAGATCATGAAGGAAGCACATGTGCAGGGAATCAAAGGAGTTATTCATTGTTTTTCCTATTCTAAGGAACAGGCGCAGGAATATGTGAAAATGGGATATTATATCGGAGTCGGCGGAGTCGCCACTTTTAAAAATGCATAGAAATTAAAAGAGGTCATTGAAACGATTCCGTTAGAGAAAATCTTATTGGAAACAGATTGTCCGTATATGGCACCGGAACCGTACCGGGGCAAGAGGAATTCGTCACTTTATCTGCCTTATGTCGTAGAGAAGATTGCCGGCTTAAAAGGTGTGACAGCGAAGGAAGTAGAAGAAGTTACCTATCGGAATGCAGAGCAGTTGTTTTTAGGAAAGTAAAAGGAGAAGTATGGCAACATTAGGAAATCCACAAAATACCATTGCGGTATTACAAAAATATAAATTTAATTTTCAGAAAAAATTCGGACAGAATTTC
>ERZ827488.4200-NODE-4200-length-10621-cov-2.705376_pt1 | contig 10621 bp, 4 predicted proteins | sample MGYA00519771_ERZ827488 | MGnify/ENA primary metagenome ERZ827488 (study PRJEB31778, sample SAMEA3449323) | human gut metagenome | biome: human gut; feature: human-associated habitat; material: faeces | place: United Kingdom | collected 2010/2012 ...
ATCGGTTTGACGCGGATTTCTTTGCAAATCCCATAAACGGCTGTATTTGCTTATGGTTCTGCGAATAGTCCGCAAAAGTTTCCGACGGTGACGGTTGCCGCTTAAAAGATGTAGATTCTGAACGGAATATCGGCGACTCGGCAGGGCTGGTGTGCAATATTATTTTGCATAGTGCAATATTGTGTTGTATTCTTGGTTGGGATCATTCATATTATACAATGTTAGTTTGTATCAGTACAATGTTTTGTTGTATTATTGGTCGGGCTTGTTTTGTGTGGTGCAATATTATATTTACTATTATCAAATACTATATTGTATTCTCGGTCGGGGAAAACGATAATGCCGGCGATGGAGTTTCGTCTGGCCGGGTGCTGAGGAATGGTCGGGTGATAGTAGGGACGGGCAGACGTTTCCGGATACCTGCGGAATTCGTTTATTTCTCGATCCGGCTGTCGTAGTAGGCCAGCCGTTCGTTGCAGACCTGCTCCACCACGTCGCGCAGCAGCTCGATCTTGGGCAGCAGGGCGTCGATGTCGGCCTTCGTGATCTCGAAATCGGGGTTGTAGCGCGATTCGATGTAGGCGCGTTGCAGCAGGTCGAACAGCCGTTTTTCCTCCGGCGTGTCACGGGGGAACGCCTTGAAAATCTCCGGCGTATGTTTCTTGGCCGCATTCATCAGCTCCGACAGATCGTGGCTCTTATGGCCGTAGAGAATAAAGGTTATAGGGATCGTCCGCAGGAAATTTTCGGCCGATTGGTGAAGATGGAATGAAGCCATATTATAATCACCATCTTCACAATAAAAAGTAACGCCTTTCAAAAATTGTTTTGCCCTCCCGAATTTATCGTCGTAATATTTCTGCGCTCGTTCCTTGATCTCCTTAAAATTGAGCTTCTTGCGCCGTGCCAGCTTATATGCTCCCGAATCGAAGAGAATTATTCCGTCGCGCTTGATCTCCGTCTCGAAGTAGTGGGCTTTCGACAGGGCATGGTTGAAGTCGTCGATACCGTAGTTGACGAACTGCGGATGGGTGTGGAACGGTCGGTTCTTGTTCTCGAAGAAGCGATCCTTGATCTTTTCGTACAACGAATACTCCACCGCTCCGATCGACTTGCGCGTCACGATCGCGATGTCGTAATCGCTCATGTAGTAGGTCGGTGTGCCGATGCGCTGGTCGTAGTCGACGTAGCTGTTCTTCGCATAGCTGCCGAACAGGATCACCATCTCGACCTGTTTGATCTGCTCGCGGATCAGGGCGACGAGTTGCTGCAAATCCCGTCGCTTGTCGGGCGGTAAAAACCGGGTGCTTCGTTTCATCATCGCAAAATTATGGAAAATTCCGGCACGGCGTTTTGCAAATCCCATAAAAAACAGCTATATTTGCTTATCGTCCTGCAAATAGTCTGCAAAAGTTTCCGACGGAGGCGGCGGGTGCCGCTTGAAAGAGACGATGCAGATTATGAAACGGAATATCGACGACTCGGCATAGCCGACGGACATAACTTATAAAGGGTACACAACTCTTTATACCTAACGACAAACATAGGAACCTTTCGAAAGAGAGGGTTTGACACCGGTATAAAAGTTGCCAGTCCTTGTTATGTCCTGCTTGCGTATTGCGAGCAGGGCGGCAAGGGCGCAGGACAGCTTCCGGTTTCGGGTTTCCTATGACCTGTCGTTAGGGGCTGACACCGCGCCCCTTTTCTTTTTGCCTACATGCAATATTATTTTGCTATTATCAATATTATATTGCATTATCGGCCGGAGGGAGGGCGATTCACGAATCTTTCAACCCCTTTTTCCCATGTCTACCTTTCAGGAACGTATCCTCGCTGCGTCCGGCAGCTCGTCGGGCACCGCGGACACCGACCCCGAACTCTACCGTTACCGCTCCGCCTCCTCGGAGGAGTACCTCGAATCCTGCAACTACCGTGTCTGGTCGACCGAACTGCCCGACCGGTTTCTCGTCTGGTGGATGCGCCCCGTCGGGCGCGACGAAGCCGAACGGCGCAGCCTCGAACGCGAGCTCCGCTCCGACGAGGAGTCGCCGCTCCATATCCCGTTGGAAATCTTCATGACGGCCTACTACGAGCGTTACGAGCACGCCGAAGGGATGGCGTCGTTCCTCTCCGACGACCGTGCGGTCGGGCCGGAAGATGCCGCGGCCGCGGTGGAGGCGCAGTTGGCCGGCGATGCTGACTACCGTGCGCAGGCGTTCGCCTTCATCGAAGGATTCGTTTGTTTTCAACAGTCGTTTTCTCGCCTCGGCATAGTCCGAACAAGTTCGGCTCTGCGCTCGGCTTATCGAAAACGTCGCTCTGTCTCTCACGGCCGGAATCTCCGGCCGATATTTTCCGCACGGGCACCCGCACCCGCAAAAAAGCGGACGACCCAAAGGGCCGTCCGCCGCGAAAACCGCTAAAAAGAGAGGGCGTTTACTGTTTCTTGACGATCACGTCGTCGATCCAGGCACGGTCGCCCGGCGTATTGTATTTGTCGTACTCGGCCGTCGCCTTATACAGTTTGGTATAGATCTGAATCAGCGTTTTGGCCGTCACGCCTTCGATCACGACCTCGTGGTCGGTAAACTCGAAGCACTTCTTGCTGTTGGCACCGTATTCGGCCGGGAGTTTGTGCTTCACCAGAACGTCCATCGCATTTTCCGCTGCGACGGCGACACCGTCCGCCTTGACGATCTTCGCACCGTCGGCCTCTTTCAGACGCACCCAGACGCCTTCACGGCCATCCAGAACGGCATTACCGACTTCCAGATCGCCCGTCGAAGTGTTCGGTTCGCAATAGGGCGACGACTTGAAAGTCAGCACCACGGTCGTCGGACCGGTCAACGAGGTCATATACGGAATCGGCATGTAGCCGTTGTTCTCCGTAGAACCGAATTTCAGGATACCTGCGGTCAGATACGAACGCAGCATGTAATCCTCCGTCGCCGTAGGCAGCTTCGAAGCGTCCCACTGCGAGAGGAAGAGCCGGTGGTAATCGGCCGGCACCGCGCCGCAACCGCTGTTGGGGTTGGGCATGTTCTTGACCGGCGTGCCGGACGTATAGGCCAACTGGGTCAGGTCGCCCGTCAGATCGTCCTTCTCCGTCTTGGGATACATGCCGAATGCGATGGCCGCACCGTTGCCGCCCCACCAATGTTCGTTGAAATCGGCATAGAAGAGACAGTCGGAATGATCCGCCTTCGCCGTCGTAGTGAAGGTATATTCACCCCACTCCGAATCGCCGAACTTGGAGGCGTCGGCCGAGATGCGCTGAATGCGTGCCGTGTAGGTCGTATTCGCTTTGAGACCGCCGAATACGAAGCGCGGGAATTTGTATTTGGCGCTGGGCAGCCCCCACTTCGAGAAGTTGTAGATCAGTTTCGACCCTTCGAGCAGCTGGAGCGACGTCTTGGTGTCGGACTGCTGCGCCGCGTCGATATCCCACTCGACGATGGCCATGTTGTGCGTCACCTCGAATCCGTCGTAGAGATGCACGACAGGGCGGGTCAGCAACGCCGGCGTATGCACGGCGATGTCGGCCGTAAACTCCGAATTGTATTCGGGCTTGCTCTCGTAGAGCGCCTGCACCGCAACGGCATAGTCACGGTCGGGCGTCAGTTCGCCGAAGGTGCACGACAGCGCGTCGGCATCCACGCTCTGCTCCTTCACCACGGCACCGGCCTCTTTGAGCACGGCCTTGTAGCCGCTCGCGCCGCTCACCGTCTCCCAACTGATCGTCACCGCATACGACGTCGCCGAAGCGGTCGCCTCGGGCGTCTTCAACGGGCCGGCCAGGAAGCCTTCGGTACCGAGCAAGACGGAGACCTTCTCCGAATCGAACTCGGGATTCGGCTCGTAGAGCGCGACGATCTCGAAGATGTAGAATCCCGGCTGCAAGTCGGTAAATTCGTGCGAGAAAACATCGTCGACTCCCTCTGCGGCGGGAACCACCGCCTTGTTCACGAACGAGGGGTTCTCCTGCGGCACGAGGGCCACTTCATAACCCGTCGCGTCGGCGACGCCCGGCCACTCCACCTCGATCGAATTCGCTCCGCTCGTATAGAGAATCCGTTCCGCATCGACCTTCTCCAACGGTTCGGTGCGCTCCTTGACGGCGGACGACATCACCGAGATGTTGTCCAGCACGAAACGGCCCTTGCCGTCCGTCTTGGTCGACGCCCACTTGAACGACGTGGCCGAAGTGGCGCCGTTGACCACGAACGTGCAGGTCGTCCACTTGGCGTTCGCCCAGCCCGAGAAGGTCGGCAGCGAGATGTTGCCGCCGCCCTCGACCGAACCTGCGCCTTCGGCCGTGAAGAGGATCAGATCGTCGGATTTATCGTACAGCGAGATGTCGAACGACACGACGACGGTCTGCGGCGCCGAAGAGAGTTTGTCCATTTTCGGCGTCTGAATCCAACCGTTGTTGCTGCCCGTTCCGAGCTTGATGTAACCCGGGTGTTCGTAGACACGCTCTCCCTGCCAACCGACCAGATCGCGGTTGATGCGGTAGGTCTCACCCAGCGACTTGAAGGCGTCGCCCGCGCCGTCGGTTCCCACCGAGACCTCGCCGTCGGCCTCTTCGAGGCCCGTAATATCCTGACCGGAAACCTGTTTCCCGCCGGGACACTTGCCCTTCTTATTGGCCATCAGGTCGCCGCCCCAGACGAATTTGCCGAAGTCCATCGAGAAGATGAAATTCTCGGACTGGATATTGAGCGAAATCACGTCGTCGAAGATCGTCTTGCCCTCGATGGTCATTTTCATGTTGAGTTTCACCACGCCGATATCGGAGGGGGTTCCCGTGATCGGCAATTCGATCTTGCCGCTGCCCTCGCCTTCGATCGTTCCCGTGTAGTCCTTGATCGCCAGCCCGCGGTCGTCGCCGTCGAACGTAAAGGTCATCTCGACGGGTTCGCCGCCCTTCGCCTTGTCGTACTCCACGGCCAGCAGCGCATTCGATGCGACATTGGCTTTCAGGTCGCCCGAAAGCACGGGTTTTTTCACCGTGAAGGTACCGTCGTCCTGCGTGACCTTCACCTCGACGGCATCGCCGCGCGTAGCGCCCACGATCGTAATCACGGCTTCGCGCTCGCCGCCGAGGTTACGGTCGGCGATCGCCGTGATCCACTGATAATCCTTGCCGTTGCCGACCCCTTCGGCGGGATCGAGTCGCAACCAGGCCGCCGTCTCCTGCCCTGCGGCGTCCTTACATGCCACCGATGCGGACCATGCCCCCGGCACACGGACCGAGATCCGGGCGGTCGCATCCTTATTATAAGCCACACTCACCTCGTCGGTATTGCGTGTCAATTGGCTCACCTCGTCGGTAATGTCGTCGGTACAACCGGCAACGCCAAAAGACAGGAACAGCGCGGCTGCAGCCATCCATTTCGTTAGTTTCATAAAATTCGTCGGTATTAGAGTAATACTATTGGTAAAAATAGTTTTCGGGAAGCATCCCTGCGATGCGCCCCGCCTCCAAGAAAGAATTTCAGATCAGCTTGCGAAAACAAAGTTACCAAAATTTCAATTCAGAACAAATTTAAGCTGCATTTTTTCATAAATAGATTTTTTTATAATAATATATATTATAAACACCCTTCCACGAAAGCCGAATCCGGCAGCAGGACTGCCCGATCAGCCAAACGACATCATAAAGCTATTTAACAAATAGTTATGCCGATACACCCCAGATCTAAGCCGAATTTTATTTTCTCATTTCTTTCCTTTTCCTTCCAATGTAAATTTTCTCCCGAAATATTGTGAATAACAAATAATAAATATATATTTGTACTCATAAAGCCCATTTTAGACTAAAAAAAGAGCACAAAACCAAACCTTAAAACACACATCAAAACAAATGAACAGAAACTAACCGAACCTTTTTCATCCCTCCCGGAACAGTTTAGATCGGATCAGTCTGCAACGTGAGGATTCCCGTACCGGACTTTCATATTTTAAATAATTTAAAAATCCGACACGGATGTCCGAACCCAACCGAATGTTAACTTAAACTGTTTTAACAATGAAACAATGTCCTACTCAGAGAGGAGTCCGCACGCTCGCGAACCGCTGCCGGCGTATGGGATTCTTCGTGGTCGCACTTGTTTTGACTGCCCTGACAACCAGTGCCTTCGCACAGGGGGGGGGAAATATCACCGGCACGGTCAAGGACAAGAGCGGTAATCCCATCATAGGTGCAGCCGTCACGATCCCCAACACGGCGCGCGGCACCTCTACCGACATCGACGGTCGCTACACCATCAAAGCCTCAGCCAAGGAGTCGCTGAATTTCAGCTATATCGGCTACCAATCCCAACTCATCCAAATCAACAACCGAACGACGATCGACGTCGTACTGACCGAAGACAACACTTCGCTCGAAGAGGTCGTGGTCGTAGGTTACGGCGTGCAGAAGAAGCGCGACATCGTAGGCGCTGTCGAACAGATATCCAGCAAGGATATCGCCGACCGCATCGGCTCCTACCAGAACGTGTCGCGTTCGTTGCAGGGTGCCATCCCCGGCCTGACGGTCACCTTCTCCGACGGTAAACCCACGCGCGGCGCCTCGTTCCAGGTGCGCGGCGCCAACTCGATCGGTGCGGGCGGTTCGGCCCTCATCCTCGTCGACGGCGTGGAGACCGACATCACGACGGTCAACTCCGAAGACATCGAGAGCATCTCGGTATTGAAGGACGCCTCGTCGACGGCCGTCTACGGTTCGCGCGGTACGTTCGGCGTCATCCTCATCACCACCAAACGCCCCGAAAAAGGCCAGATGAAGATCACCTACAACGGTTCGTACAACTTCTACAAGCGCACCGTGACGCCCGAACTGGTCGACAACGGCTACGACTGGACGACCTCCTACCTCGAAGCGTACACCAACAGCTACGCCACCGATCCGACCAACATCAACAACGTCTTCCGTTTCAGCCGCGCATGGTACAGCGAACTGGAACGCCGCAACAGCGACCCCTCCTACGAGAAGTGGCGGATCAATCCTGCCGACAACCGCTACGAGTACTTCGGCAACACCAACTGGTACAAGATCTTCTACAAGGACTACACCACCGGACACCAGCACAACCTCTCGATTACGGGCGGAACGGACAAGGCGTCGTACTACGTGTCGGGCCGTTTCTTCCATCAGGACGGTATCTACAACGCCGGCGACGAACGCTACAACCAGTACAACGTATTGGCCAAAGGCACCGTGCAGGCGACCAAATGGCTCCGCGTCGAAAACACCACCTCGTTCATGAGCCGTTTTTCGCACCAGCCGACGCTGACCACGGGCGGACAGTCGTTCACGGTGACCCCGACGCGCATGATGAACCACCAGGGCTTCCCGATGACGCTCGAAAAGAACCCCGACGGAACCTGGACCGACGCGGCCGTCTACATGGGCTGGGCCGGATTCGTCGAAGGGAACACGTGGCGCGAAGACGACAAGTTCGACCTGAACAACAAAACGAAATTCACCCTCGATTTCATCAAGGACGTGCTGGTCGGCGAGATCGACGTCAGCTACTATCGCAACCACACCGAGCGCCACATGCTCGCCGTGCCCTACACCTATTACACGGGACCCGAAAGTTCGGGCGAACGTCCCGCGACCTCGTGGTACGAGGAGCGCTACTACAACCGCGAACGCGTGGCCAGCAACGCCGTGCTGACGTGGACGCCGAAACTGGGCGAAAACCACTGGCTCAAACTCATGGGCGGCTGGAACATCGAGAACATGGACTACACCTCCACGCTGGGGCAGAATACGGGTGTCATCGATCCCGAGCACCCCAGTCTGAGCCTTACCGACGGCGAACTGCCCAAGGCGCAGGGCAACGGCAGCTACTCGGCCAGCCTCGTGGGCACCTTCTTCCGCGTGAACTACGGCTACAAGGGAAAATACCTCGTCGAGGTGAGCGGCCGCTACGACGGCAACTCGAAATTCCCGAGCAACCAGCGCTGGGGCTTCTTCCCCTCGGCGTCGGTCGGCTGGCGTATTTCGGAGGAGCCCTTCATGGCCGGAGCCAAAAGCTGGCTCGACAACCTGAAAATCCGCGCCTCGTTCGGTTCTACCGGCAACGGCCAGGTCGACAACTACCTCTTCCTGAGCAAGATCGCGATCAAGAAGAATCTCGGATTCCTGACGGGCGACAGCCCGCTGATCTACGCCGACAAACCGTCGCTCATCCCCGACGGCCTGACGTGGGAGACGGTCAGCACCTACGACCTGGGTCTGGACTGGGAGATGCTCAACGGCCGGCTGTCGATCGTGGCGGACATCTACCGCAAGAACACGACCGACATGTACGTCGTCGGCCCCGAACTTCCCGCCGTATTCGGTAACTCCGCCCCCAAGGGCAACTACGCCGACATGCGCACCGACGGTTGGGAGGCCAGCATCTCGTGGCGGGACAACTTCAAACTGGGCGGCAAGGATTTCAGCTACAACCTGAAATTCGCCATCTGGGACAACGTGACCAAGGTGACCAAATACATGGCCACGACCAACACGCTGCCGACCAACTACACCACCAACTACTACGAAGGCATGACGCTGGGCGAACTGTGGGGCTACACCTGCAACGGACTGTTCCAGAGCAACGAAGAGGCGCAAACCTACGCCGACTACTCGAAGTTCGCGCAGAACAAGATCGTATGGCAGAAGGGCGACCCGAAATACGAAGACCTCAACGGCGACGGCCGCATCGACAACGGCTCCAACCGGCTGGAAGACCACGGCGACCTGTCGATCATCGGCAACACCTCGCCCCGCTACTGTTACAGCCTCGCCGCGGGTGCACGCTGGAACGGCATCGGCCTCTCGATGGTCTGGCAGGGCGTCGGCCGCCGCGACTCGTATCCCGCCAAAGAGTCGGGCTACTTCTGGGGACAGTACGGCCGGCCGTACAGCATCGCGCTGCCGTGGCACAACGACCGCTACACCGATGCCAACCAGAACACCGACGCCTACTGGCCGCGTCTGATCGGTTACACGGCACAGGGCGCGAATGCGATCCTTTCGCAGCCCAATACCCGTTACTTGCAGAAGGCCCGTTACGTGCGTCTTAAAAACCTGACGATCGACTACACCTTCCCCAAGCAGATGCTCACCAAGATCGGCATCCAGAACCTGCGCATCTACCTTTCGGGCGAGAACCTGTTCACGATCACCCCGCTGAAAAAGTACGCCAAGAACTACGACCCCGAGAACATCTACGCCGGCGACTCCGACTTTTCGAGCACGCGCGGCGGCGACGGTTCGGGCGACGGCGACGGTTATCCCGTCATGCGTTCGTACAGCATCGGTTTGAGTATCACCTTCTAATTTGAACGAAACTATGAAAAGAATAATTTATGCGGCTCTGGCTTGTCTGACGTTCGCCTCCTGCGAGGATTTCCTCGACAAGCAGCCGATCGAGCAGATCGGCACCGACGAATATTTCAAGGACGAAGCTTCGCTGGAAAAATACACCAACGGCTTCCTGAACTCCTACACGCCGAGTTCGGGCGACGTCACGCGCGGCGACGGCAACTGCGACATCATCGAGGTGAAACAGACGTCGAGCTACCTCTACCAACCCGTCTGGAACTCCTCGCTGCAAGGCGGTTGGAGCAACAGCACATGGAACTTCGTCTACTACATCAACACCTTCCTCGAACGGATGCACGAAGCGCAGGGCGTGAGCGAAGCGGCCTTCGCCCACTACGAGGGTACGGCGCGCTTCTGGCGGGCATGGAACTATTTCGAACTGGTGAAGACCTTCGGCGGAGTGCCCTGGTACGACCACGTCGTCCGCTCCGACAGCGAGGAAGACCTCTACAAGCCCCGCGACAGCCGCGAATACGTCATGGAGCGCGTGCTCGAAGACCTCAACTACGCCTGCGAACACTGCTACACCTCGGAGGCATGGGTCGACAACCAGAAGATCAACCGCTACATCGCACTGGCCATCAAGTCGCGCATCTGCCTCTTCGAGGGAACCTACCGCAAATACCACCGCGTCGATCCGTCGACGGGCAAGGCGTGGGATCCCGAATACAACAAGGACAACAAATGGCTGCGCGAGGCGGCCGATGCCTGCGAAGAACTGATGGAGGCGGGCGTCTACTCGCTCGTCAACTCGCCGGCCGACGTGGCCACGCAATACCGTTCGCTCTTCACGTCGCCCTCCGTGCTCAAACAGGAGGTAATGTGGGCGCGCGAATACAACGACGAGAAGAACGTCCGGCACGACGTGACGTGGTACTTCACCTCGGGGTCGATGGGCCAGGGCTGGTCGCTCGACGCCGACTTCGTCTACACCTATCTGAACCGCGACGGCAGCCGTTTCACCGACCGGGCCGACTACAAGTCGACGACCTACGCCGAGCAGTTCGAAAACCGCGACTACCGCTTGCAGCAGACGGTCATCTCGCCCGAATACCGCAAACTGGTCGGAGGCACCTCGAAGCTCTTCGCCCCCGACCTCTCGGTAAGCTACACGGGCTATCAGGTCATCAAGTTCAACATCGACGACGACTCCTACGAAGCGTCGGGCATCTGCTGGAACTGCCTGCCGATCCTGCGCTACGCCGAGGTATTGCTCAACTACGCCGAGGCGAAAGC
>ERZ827488.4203-NODE-4203-length-10615-cov-3.437500_pt1 | contig 10615 bp, 7 predicted proteins | sample MGYA00519771_ERZ827488 | MGnify/ENA primary metagenome ERZ827488 (study PRJEB31778, sample SAMEA3449323) | human gut metagenome | biome: human gut; feature: human-associated habitat; material: faeces | place: United Kingdom | collected 2010/2012 ...
AAGGCAAGCAAGCATCGCTTAAAAGTAAGTCTTTTTGCGCCATGCTGCGAAAAAAACGCTTGAAATGCGGGGGCATTCCTGCACGCCTTTTTCAACTGCCGGGAAATAATTCTTCGGAACAGCTCCGCCGACAACTTCTTCTTCGAATACATAAGGCGTCTCCAGATCACCGGACGCTTCGAATCTCATCTTGACATGACCATACTGTCCATGACCTCCGGACTGTTTCTTATATTTGGAATCTACGTCAGATTTCTTCTTGATCGTCTCACGGAAAGCTACCTTTGGTGTCTCCAGTCTGATCTCACATTTATAACGTGCAGCAAGTTTACTTGCTGTAATCTCCAGATGCTGGTCTCCCATTCCATAAAGAAGTGTCTGACGGTTCTCACTGTCATTGACTGTTTTCAGTGTTACATCTTCTGCCATCATCTTCTGTAATGCCTGAGATACTTTATCTTCATCCCCTTTATTGTTGCAGACATATTTCATATATGTATATGGTTTGGAATATTCTGTCTTTCCATACATCACCGGTGTATTTTTAGTAGAAAGCGTATCTCCTGTCTTTGTATTCGCAAGCTTTGCAATTGCTCCGATATCTCCTGCAAACAACTCACTGACCTCGGTCGGTTTATTTCCCACCATTGTATAAATCTTTCCAAGTTTTGCTTCTGCATCGGAATCTCCGTTATACAAAGTATCGTCCCCTTTTAATACTCCGGAACATACTTTCACGAACGAATACTTTCCGATAAACGGATCTACCATTGTCTTGAATACATATGCTGATTTTGCTTTTGCAAAATCATAATTGCCTTCAAAGATCTCATTCGTCTTGCGGTTGATTCCTGCACAGCTTCTGCTGTCCGGACTCGGGAAGAATCTTACGATATCAGAAAGCAAATTGGCAACTCCCTGCGCCTGGATATTAGATCCCATTGCAACCGGTACGATATCTCCGTCCATAACTTCCGTACGCATTGCAGAACGGATCTCTTCTACAGAGAATTCATCTCCTTCAAAATATCTTTCCATAAACGCTTCACTGGTCTCTGCAACTGCCTCCAGTAATTTATCACGGTAGATCTCCAGATTTGGTTTACAATATTCCGGAATCTCACATTCTTCTCTCTGTCCTACGCCTGTATAACGTCTTGCTGCATTCTTAATAACGTTCACATATCCTACCAGTTTTTCATTCTCACGGATCGGCACATGGAACGGTGCTACCTTACGTCCAAAACGATCATTTAACTCAAGAACGATCTTACGATAGCTGGCCTGATCATCATCCATGCCCGTTACAAAAAACAGTCTCGGCAGCTTATACTTTTCGCAAAGCTCCCATGCCTTTAATGTACCAACCTCTACGCCAGATTTGCCGTTGATCACGATAACAGCGGCACCTGCTGCGTGGCAAGCCTCCTCTACTTCTCCTACGAAGTCAAAATATCCAGGTGTATCTAAGAAATTGATCTTGATGTCCTCGAACTCGACCGGAACTACGCTGGTCGAAATGGAAAACTGACGCTTCTGCTCTTCCTTATCATAATCGCTGATGGTGTTTCCGTCCGTCACCTTTCCCATCCTAGCTGTAATACCGGTCTGGTAGGCAATAGCCTCAACAAGTGTTGTCTTACCACATCCGCCATGTCCCATTACTACAACGTTACGGATGTTTCCAGTTTCATAAACCTTCATAAGTCACGTCCTCCAATCTTTCTTTGCTTTCCAAGTTTATTTTGTCTCTTTTGCAGTATACAATTTCGAGACCCCTTGGAATCTGATAGGTATATTATATAAAATATTTCAAATAATTGCAACTATTTTTTCACATTTTTGATATGGTTTTTATTACAATTCATGTTACGAAAGCCCTTCGGGCTTTTCTGTAAATATTGGCTTATCCGTGAACCGTAATCTTTTCGCACTTTAAAGTGAAAAAGCTTGACTTTCCCCTCCACTTTCGCTACAATACGTTCAGACACTCCGGTTTTCCTATACTGCCGGAGCACGGAAAGGCAATATTATGAAGCTTAATACAATAGGATTTATCGGGCTTGGACTGATTGGCGGTTCAATTGCCCGCAGAATAAAGCAGGTTCACCCAGATACCGTAATTATGGCTTATATGAGAACACGCAGCACGCTCGAAGAAGCAAAGGCTGACGGCATTGTTGACATAATTTTAGATGGTGTAGATGAGACACTTCGCGCATGTGACATGATCATCCTTTGCACGCCTGTTTCTTTTAATGAATCGTATCTAAAGGCTATTCGACCATTTATAAAGCCTGGCTGTATTGTTACTGATGTTGGCAGTACAAAAACAGCTATTCACGAGACGGTAATCGCACTTGACATGGAGGACTGCTTTGTCGGCGGCCATCCGATGGCGGGCTCTGAGCGCACTGGCTATGCATGCTCAAAGGCTTCTCTTTTGGAAAATGCATATTATGTAATCACGCCAACCTCAAAGACAACAAACGATCAGCTCGACACAATGATTCAATTTGCCGCTGATCAGGCAGCTATTCCGCTTGTACTTGACTATAAGAATCATGACTATGCAGTTGCCGCAATCAGCCATGTACCGCACGTGATTGCATCATCATTAGTAAATCTTGTTGCTAAGTCTGATTTTCCTGACGGCACAATGAAAAAAATTGCTGCAGGCGGTTTTAAGGACATCACAAGAATTGCATCCTCTTCTCCTGTTATGTGGGAGCAAATCCTTTTTACAAATAAGGACAATATCATTTCCTTATTAGAGGATTACAAAAAAGCAATCGACCAGACAATAACTGATTTAAAAACTGACAACCATAAAGACATTTACGATATTTTTGAACAATCTGGTACATACCGCAACTCCATCAGCGATAAGCGCGGCAGTGCAACGATGAATCCTGAATATGCAATCTTTTGCGATATTCCTGACCAGCCAGGTGCTATCTCTGTCATTGCCACTTTGCTTGCCTTTGAAAATGTCAGCATTAAAAATATCGGAATTAACCATAACCGTGAACATATGGCTGGTACAATCAAAATTGAGTTCCATGATCATGCTTCCTGCGAAAAAGCAGCAGAATGCCTTGAGTACCACCATTACCCGGTTTATCAGAAAAAATAAATATATAATAAATATATTCAGAAAGGATTTTTATGAAGATAGTAATTGTGGGTGGTGTCGCAGGCGGTGCGACAGCAGCAGCCCGTATCAGAAGATTAGATGAGCAGGCTCAAATTATCGTATTTGAGCGTTCCGGATATGTTTCCTATGCTAATTGCGGACTTCCATATTATATTGGAGATGTTATTACAGATCCCGAAGCTTTGACGCTGCAGACGCCAGAAAGCTTTTTTAAGCGTTTTCGTGTTACAATGAAGGTTCATCATGAGGTGACAGCCCTTCATCCAGAGAGAAAAACTGTTTCTGTAAAAAATCTAACTACAGGAGAGGTATTTGAGGAATCTTATGATAAATTGATTCTTTCTCCGGGTGCAAAGCCAACACAGCCAAAACTTCCAGGTATTGATATGGAAAAAGTATTCACTCTTCGCACTGTCGAAGATACTTTTCGTTTAAAAAAATATATTGAAACAAAAAAGCCCACGTCAGCTGTATTGGCCGGCGGCGGCTTTATCGGACTTGAATTGGCTGAAAATCTAAAGGATCTTGGCATAGATGTAACAATCGTTCAGCGCCCAAAGCAGTTAATGAATCCATTCGATGCAGATATGGCATCATTTATTCATAATGAAATGAGAAAGCACGGCGTAAAGCTTCTTCTTGGACGCACCGTAGAAGGATTCGAAGAAAAAGGTGAAACTATTCGTGTACTGCTTAAGGATGAGCAGCCGCTGCATGCTGATCTTGTTGTCCTTGCCATTGGCGTCACGCCAGATACACATCTTGCAAAGGAAGCCGGACTGCAACTTGGTATCAAAGATAGCATTGTCGTCAATGACCGCATGGAAACATCAATTCCTGATATTTATGCAGCTGGCGATGCTGTTATGGTTAAACATTATGTCACAGGCCGGGATGCACTAATTTCTCTTGCAGGACCAGCAAATAAACAGGGACGCATTATTGCAGACAATATCTGCGGCGGCGACAGTCACTACCTTGGAAGTCAGGGAAGCAGTGTCATTAAGGTATTCGATCTGACAGCTGCAACCACTGGTATTAACGAAACAAATGCACGCAAAGCCGGATTAGATGTTGATACAGTAATTCTTTCTCCAATGAACCACGCTGGCTATTATCCTGGCGGCAAGGTTATGACAATGAAAGTTGTTTTTGAAAAGAATACATATCGTTTGCTAGGCGCCCAAATTGTAGGCTACGAAGGTGTTGACAAACGAATTGACGTGTTGTCAACAGCCATTCATGCAAATCTTAAGGCAACTTCGCTACAGGACTTAGACTTAGCCTATGCACCGCCCTACTCTTCTGCAAAAGACCCTGTTAACATGGCAGGTTTTATGATTGATAATATTGCAAATGGAGTCTTAAAACAGTGGCATTTAAGTGATCTTACATCAGTTTTACAGGATTCAAATGCAACACTTCTTGATGTGCGTACTATTTCTGAATATGAACACAGTCATATTGAAGGCTTTAAAAACATTCCTGTTGATGAGCTCAGAGATCATTTATCAGAAATTGAAAAAGATAAGCCCGTATACGTAATATGCCAAAGTGGACTTCGAAGCTACATTGCGACACGTATATTGTCACAAAATGGCTATGATGCCTATAATTTTGCCGGAGGATTTCGTTTTTATGAAGCCGTAATGCATGACAGAAGCCTTGTTGAGAAAGAAACAGCTTGTGGAATGGATTTATAAACGCACAGCCGACCAGAGCGTATTGTAATATGCGGTACACTCTGATCGGCTGATTTATTTGCAAGATTGTCAAACTACTCTTACATAAACCTTTTATTATTTTTATAATAATCCACTGTAATCTGTGCTTCAATAGGATCCATGTCTGTTTCAATTATTTCATCATCTAAAATTGTTGCTGTATGCCTTCTGTTATCAAGATTGACCACTCGAATATACTCACCATCTTTGGTAAATGCAAATCCATTGACAATCATATCTGCTCTATCTGCAATTTCCTTAATTTCTGCAAATTCATCATCATTAAACTGTTCCGAATGCATTGCTTCTCCTCCTATCTTTCACTTTACAATCCATTTACCTTTTTGCGATGTTCCTTCTCTCTCAATTTTTCCTGCTTTACGAAGTTTTCTAATTGTGCCCTTAAGCGAATTGATATTAATTCCCAACTCTTTCGCAATCTTAGGCTGAGATGCTGTTGGATTAGATTTTATATACGATAATATCATAGTTACATTATCTTGAGTATCAACTTGGGTGTCGATTGGGGCAGCTTGGGTGTCGATTGAGGCAGCTTGGGTGTCAATCGAGGCAGCTTGGGTGTTAGCTTGGGTGTCGATTGAGGCAGCTTGGGTGTTAGCTTGGGTGTCGATTTGACCCAGACTTTCATTAATAAGATCTTCATTTAAAGGAACAATAATTTTAAATACATCCCCTTCAATAAACTCTGGATCTTTCCCCGAATAAATCTTGCTGTACTTATACAGATTTCTTACACCTGAACCCAACTTATCTGCATAGCCAATATTACGAAAAAAATCAGCAATAATTGGGTTTTTAGGATGCGGTTCCGTGCAATCAGATGTAAAAACAGCATCTTGAAATGCACGATTTGCATTCTCAATATACATACGGCTTTTCTCTATTACAAATTTTGCCTGATATGTGCTCGTGTATTCTCGATGGATCAAGGTATTCGCAATCATTTCGCGAGTAATGATATTCCGTAAACTTTTTCTTTGATCTCTTTCCAAATAAAATCTATCTGGAAGATGCTTCCGTCCAAATTCCATCAGTTGCTCATAGCTCTCGATCAAATTTGTCTTAATAATTTCTCTGTCGTCATAGCGATCTATATCAATCTTACGAAGCAAAGCATCTGTAACATATGCTGGCGCAATATCTGCTATGACATCATCTTTTCCTAGTAACATAACCGCAGCGAGATTAAATCCTTTTTCTCCGGTCATACGATCAATGCTATAAAGTCTTGTACTTTTCAAAAGTTCTTCATCAGTCATTCCCATCCACGGATGAACCTGCACACTATTATTACCTGCCATTGTTCGCAATCTCGGCAACAAATCCAGACGTAGATCCTCCATCTTGACATAAGGAAAAATCTTTCTCTCCGTGAAAACACCTTGTTTGCGAATATACATCTGCGCAATTTGTGCCGTTGCCGTCACCTTAACATCTGCATCATTTACTCGATCATAAATAATCCTTTTAAAATTGTGTACCTCTGCACTTGGAAAAACATGAACATGAATAATAGTCTTTCCTTCATAAGACAAAATTTCTGGAGTAAGATAAACTGTCGGTGAAAAAAATGCAGGATTACTGATACAACTAATAAAGTTTTTTATCATATCTGGAGCTGCTTTTTCTGGAACGCCACATACAGTCCCATCATCCAACACCCCCATAAAAAGATCTCCACCAAAGCGATTCAGAAATGAACAAATAGTTTCATATACATCATTTTCAATGCCATTTCCACATCTCTTAAACTCGACAGCGATGTTTTCACCTATTTTTAATATAGTTGATATGCTATTTGCATCCATACAAGCAGCCTCCTTACTTTAACCATAATATAAACATATTGCACCTAATTATACTTTGCCAAAACTATCTTAACATACATTAGATCTTATCAAACAGCTTTGCGCATGCCAATGTATCCTTCCACGGCACAACATCACTTTCCAATTTTCCAGCTTGAATGCAACGAATTGCATCCTGAATCTCATATGTAAAACCATTTTTCGTTTCTTGATCTACAAAATGTTCTTTTAATTCCCCGTCATTTCCATACAAATATGCCTCTGATGCATAGTGAGGATGTGGAAGAACGATTTTTCCAAATCGGCCATAAATTACCATCTGCTCCTCTAACTGTGCAACAAAGCTTGTCAGCAAATCAGCAAATGTATCTTCAAAGCAAATGGCAACATGGTCTGTAACATCGACACCGGTATCGCTCCAAGTTGCCGACACGGATATATTTTTAATTGCTTGATTTAAAATAAACGTCGTGATTTCATATGCATAGACCGTGATATCCTTTGTCGCGCCACCTCCCAACTTTGGATTAAAATACCGATTTTCTTTGTCATCTGGCGCTACAAATCCAATATTACACTGCAAAACGGTTGGCGTTCCGATCTTTTCTTGTTCCACCCATCTTTTTGCCTGTTGCACAGCAGGAAGATACCGACTCCACAAAGCTTCCATGACAAAAATCTTTTTCTCACTCGCTAGCGTATACAAGTTCTTCGCTTCCTCTGAATTTTGAAACATCGCTTTCTCACACAAAACTGGTACGCTGTGATTTACGCAGAGCACACTCAAGCGATAATGATCATTTGTTGTCACTGCAATATAGGCACAATCTGGTCTTTCCTTCTCCAATAACATCTCATAATCATCATAATAGCTTTCAACACCATTCTCTTTTGCAAAATTTTCTGCTCGCTCAAGACTTTTACTTGCAACTGCACATACCTCGCATCCATCAATTCGCGATACGGCATCACAAAACTGCCTTGCAATATGACCTGCCCCCAAAATGGCAAAACGAAATTTTTTCATAAGGGTCCTCCTATATTTTATATTTTCCTTAACTCTTAAAAATGGCTCATGTGTTCACTTTTTCGCCTTCACTCATTATTTTCGTATAGACCTTCCATATTTTACATCCATAATATCTATAAATGTTCTAGTTTTCGTCCTTCTTAACATAAACTCCCATGGTTTCATCTGGAGCCGATAACTCTATTGTATATGGAACTTTCAATGTTCCTTTTACAATGATAATTTCTAATCTTTCTTCATTAACTTCATCACTAACAAAAAAGCTAGGTTTATATAGTAACTGAACAATATCGAATAAACGATAATAGCTATCAGACGGAAAGTCCCTCAACATCGGTCTCATATCCACCCTTTGCTTTGGCATATTAAGAGTATAAATCACAAATACTGTGGTTTTATTTTTTGCAGCAACATTTCTTAACTTATAAAAGAAATGCTCAACAGAATCTCCATCATTTAACAGCACACCATTAAAATCATCAATTACAACTATTTCGGCTCCCGAATTTTCAATAATATTCAAAATTTTATTGCTGTTAGAAAGTTCATCATATGGAATCAAGGCCAAACTTTCACGATTCGCATATATTGAGCTACTTGCTAACTTCTCCCAATCTTCATCCGTTGCTATTCCACGTTTGATGCACTCCGCATTTACATTAGCACCTTCGCCAATTAGTTCAGCACTTACATCAAACGGCTTATCTTTTATACAACAATATACAACTCTATTTCCAGATCTAATATTCTGATTTACAATGTGATGCAGATATGCACTTTTCTTCGCACCAGTATAACCTGCTACTAAAACTATATTGCCAGGAAAAATAGGACATACTTTTTCCTGTTCAGGATATCCCCAACATATCTGTTGCGTAGTATCTCGATGAGAAAATATGTCTTCTGTCTTTTCTGCTTTTAATATTGGTTCATCACTAACTTTATTTTTTAATGAATACCTTTCATAGCACTTGTCTCTATGCCCCCTTAACTCTTTTTCGGTAAATTTTCTCCCCTTAGGATGATGCGGATTATAAGCTTTTACCTCTGCATGACAATCAAAACATAATGGAATACAATTATCAGCAGTATCTTCTCCACCATCTGCAGCTTGTTTTATATGATGTAATTCAATTTTTTGACCTACATATTTTCCACACAAACAACAATGTCTACCACACCGAACCAATACCTCATCCGCAACACTTATTGGAAATCCCATATAATCACCTCTTTTCAATTTATATTTGTTACTCCACGCCTAATGCCTTAAATACTGCATCCTCTGCACTGTTATAAAAAATCAGATTAAAACTGCCAACCAGTTCTGGTGGCACCGTTCCTAAATCAACCGCACTGGTAATAGGTAACAAAACTTTCTTTGCGCCGCTATCTAAACAAACTTGCAAACTGTTGGCAAGTTCATCCACCTTCAAAATTGTACCACTGATACTAATTTCTCCTAGCACTGCAAGTGTGCCGACCGTTGGTCTTCCCAGTGCAATACTGCATAGCGCAATCAGCGTTGGTAATGCTAACTTTCCGGTCATGCCAATTCCCTGCAAATCCTGATAGTTTATGATATAATCCTTCATTATTGTACTGATACTGCCACTAATGCGATTTCCGTTTGCTTTCAAAAAATTGAATGCTGTATTCGTAGATTCTTTACAATCTCGATCACTTCCAAGACCAGTACGCTCAAATTTACCGTTACCAGGCAGCATTTGGCTTTCAAGGCGAAACACACCTATCATACCCGATTTTCCCTGACTTACAGTATAGACTTGTCCTGGATTGCATATTCCATCAGGAATCAACTTTCCTCCACCCTGCTCTGGCACTGAGACGAACTTTTCTTCAAAGGTATCTAAATCTATGTAGCTAAAATTGACATCATAGAACTCCATACCACCCAATTTTTTCAACTGTTCTTTTACACGACGACGCATTTCCAACGCAAATACAAGAATTTCCTCAATTTGTGTCTTTGTAAATTCACCATCTGGATAAAGCAGTTTTACATAACTGCCCACAATCTTTCTAACAGCAATCGTGTCACGCTGATTTAAATTCTTACCCAGTCGAAAATATTTATCTAACGCATCACCATATTGCTCTTTACGAAGCTCACGGATGAACTCTGCCATATAATCAGTGATAAATCCATAGTCGTTTGTAAAATGCTCTGGTCTAAATTTTGGAATTTCCCATCCTGGAATATAACAATGCAAACGATCAAGGAATGCTGTATCTGTTCCCATTTCAGGTGGAAATGGATCAAACAAACTTGATGTTTTTAATAATACATCCACGCTCTGATTGATATTTCCCACAAAAACCATTGAAGCTGAAGCTGCCTTCTCCTCTTTGCCGCGTGCAAATGATCCAGAAGCCATATAATCTTTCATAATCTGAATACCGTCTTTATCCTTAAACTTGATACCTGCAACCTCATCAAAAGCAACGCAATCCCATAAGCCGACAAGACCAACTGTTTTTCGACTCATGTTATAAAACAAATTTGCAACTGTCGTCTGTCCACCCGATACAAGGATACTGTTTGGGCTGATCTCCTTATAGATATGCGATTTACCTGTACTACGAGGGCCTAGCTCGCAAAGATTGAAATTATTTTCCACCAATGGTAACATACGCGCCAATAGCAACCACTTTTCCCGTTGATTCAGTTGATCAGGCTCATAACCACATGAGCGAAGCATCACATTCATCCACTCATCCTGCGTAAATGCTTTTCGTCCTTTTCTAACTTCCTCTATGTCGATATGTGGCATCTGGATTGGCGTCAAATTATGAATACTGATTGGCGAAATATCTTTCTGCTTTTTCTGTTTAGAGCTGATTGGATTGCCAT
>ERZ827488.4207-NODE-4207-length-10604-cov-2.716371_pt1 | contig 10604 bp, 7 predicted proteins | sample MGYA00519771_ERZ827488 | MGnify/ENA primary metagenome ERZ827488 (study PRJEB31778, sample SAMEA3449323) | human gut metagenome | biome: human gut; feature: human-associated habitat; material: faeces | place: United Kingdom | collected 2010/2012 ...
TCGCCGCCGATGCCGGAGAGAGAGTCCCCGCAGTGGTGCAGCAGGGCGTTGACCAGCGTGCCGTCCGGATGGCCCGGCGCCGGATGCACCACCATGCCCACGGGCTTATTCACCACGATGACGTCCTCATCCTCGTAGACCACGTCCAGCGGGATATCCTGCGGGACGGCCTCCGGCTCCTCTGCCTCCGGCAGCGTCACGCACAGCTCCTCCCCACCGACGATGCGGTAGCTTTTGCCGGGGACGGCGCCATCGCAGGTGACGCAGCCCTCCGCCAGCAGCCTTGCGGCGGCGGAGCGGGTCAGGCCCTCCACCCGCCGGGACAGGAAGCTGTCCAGCCGGGTGCCGGTATCCTCCTCAAGAGGGGTCAGACGGATCGTGTGCATGGTCAGACTCCTTCTTTTTCTTGTCATATTTTTCGTAGAGGAACAGGTAGTATATCCCGCCCAGAATGGCTCCCACCACCACGCAGCAGTCCGCCAGATTGAACACCGGGTAGCTGAACAGCTGCAGATCGAACATATCCACCACGTAGCCGTGGACGATGCGGTCGATGATGTTGCCGATGCCCCCTGACAGGATCAGGGTGCAGGCGGTGATGCCCGTCCAGTGGCGCACCACCTTTTTGATGAGCAGCAGCGCCACCGCCGCCAGCAGCACCGCCGTGAACACCACCAGCAGCACCGTCCGGCCGGAGAAGCTGGACCATGCCGCCCCGTAGTTATGCAGCCGGGTCAGCTGCATGAAGCCCGGCAGGAACGGCGCCGACTCCCCCACGGCCAAGTGGGTCACCACCCAATATTTCAGTATCTGGTCGCCGGCCAGCAGCACGGCGCCAAGGATCGCATACCACATAATGTACTCCTTCTGCACATGGATTTTGGCTATGGGTTTATTGTACCCTATCGGCGGCGGGTTTGCAACCGCCGACTTGTAAACACTATGCAGGAGATGCCACTGATTTTTAACCGCACTGTCACCGGTTTGTAAATGTTTTTCATCATTTCGTGATGAATCTGTCCAGAAAATTCGGTATGATAGAGTCGTAAAGCAAACCAATGTGCATCCGGAAGAAAGGAGCTGCCATGAAAAGGCTTTGTGCGATCCTGCTGGGACTGATGATGCTGGCGGGCCTGTGTGCCTGCGGACGGAGAACCTCTCCCGCACCTGCTCCCAAAACGCCGGAGCCTGTCACGGTCATCACTCCGGCGCAGCCCACCCCTTCGGAGGCGGTTCCCGTCTCCACTCCCGACGGCACCACACCGCTGACGGCGGCGGAGCTGGACTGGTTCGGCCGGTGCTTCTTCAACGTGGTCCCCGGCTGGGGCCCCAACCGGTTTCTGACCTGCGCCTATGACCGGCCGGAGGACATGGATCTGGCGGCGGTGCTGGCCTGCGGGCCGGAGGGCAGCTGGAACGTCACCTCTCAGGAGCGGAACATGATCGCCGCCGGGGGAACGGACAGCGTGGTCCGCATCCCGCTGGAGCAGGCGCAGGAGCTGATGCTGCGCTACACGGGGCTGGCCCTGTCCGACACACAGGGCGTGGGACTGGACAGCCTGCGCTACCTCTCGGAATACAATGCCTACTACCGGGTGGGCGACGAGGCGGAGGCTGCCTACTGCCGCATCCTCTCCGGATGGCACACGGCGGACGGGCTGACGGTATTGCAGTATGACGGCGGCACCGTGACCCTGCGGCAGCTGGATGGCCGGTGGGTGTTCGTATCCAACGCACCGGGCCGCAGCGCATAAAAAGGTCTTACTCTTCCCTCTCATTCTCTCATAGGCGGAAGCAGCCGGACGGGTTCCCGTCCGGCTGCTTCCGTTATTTTTGCTATTCCCCGGCTCCGTTTATTTTTTCTGCTCCCCGGCCTCGCAGTAAAACAGGATATCCGCCCTCTGCAAGGAGCGGCAGTTTTTTGGATTTTTTCGTCGGGATTTCTTGTGCCGGGGGGAGAAATATGGTATACTAACGTGATAAATATGGAAGATAGTGCCCCGGCATCCCACCGGGGCGGGGAGGTACCCATTGGATAGAAAAACAGTTCTTCTGGACGAAGCGCAGCTGGAGCAGCAGCGGGAGTATACCCGCCAGCTGGCGGCCCTCCATCAGCAGCGGGGCAAGCCCGTCTATGCGCTGGTGGACACCTTCGGCTGCCAGCAGAATGTGGCCGACAGCCAGCACATTCTGGGTATGCTGCGGGACATGGGCTGCCAGTTCACCGACGACGCCGCTCAGGCGGATATCGTGGTGCTGAACACCTGCGCCATCCGGGATCACGCCGAAAAGCGGGTCTACGGCAATCTGGGGGCGTTGACCCACACGAAAAAGCAGAACCCGGAGCAGGTCATCTGCCTGTGCGGATGCATGGCCCAGCGGCCGGAGGTGGCAGAGAAGGTGCGCCAGAGCTATCGCCACGTGGATCTGGTGTTCGGGCCGCAGGCGCTGTGGAAGTTCCCGGAGCTTCTGTACCGGGTCTATACCCGGCGGGGGCGTGTGTTCTCCGTGGAGGATGAACACGGCACCATCGCTGAGGGGATGCCCGTGGTGCGGGAGGGCAACGTCCGGGCGTGGGTGTCTATCATGTACGGGTGCAACAACTTCTGCTCATACTGCATCGTCCCCTACGTCCGGGGCCGGGAGCGCAGCCGGGAGCCTCAGTGCATCATCGATGACGTGCGGCAGCTGGCCGCCGAGGGGTATAAGGAGATCACTCTGCTGGGGCAGAACGTCAACTCCTACGGCAAGGATCTGGAGACGCCGTGGGACTTTGCCGACCTCCTGCGGGAGCTGGACAAAATCGAGGGGGACTATCTGATCCGGTTCATGTCCTCCCAGCCCAAGGACGCCACCCCCAAGCTGTTTGACACCATGGCCCGGAGCCGGCACGTGGCCCACCAGCTGCACCTGCCGGTGCAGTCCGGCTGCGACCGGGTGCTGCGGGCCATGAACCGGCCCTATGACCGGGCCAAGTATCTGGAGCTGATCACCTATGCCCGGAAGGTCATGCCCGATCTGGTGCTGACCTCGGATGTCATCATCGGCTTCCCCGGCGAGACGGAGGCGGAGGCCATGGAGACGGTGGAGCTGGTGCGGCAGGTGGAATTCGACGCCCTGTTCACCTTCATCTTCTCTCCCCGGCCCGGTACGCCGGCGGCCAAAATGGACGATCCCGTCCCCCGCAGCGAGAAGCAGAAGTGGTTCGACACCCTCTGCGCCGTACAGAACGACATCTCTGCCCGGCTCCACGCCCGATATGTGGGCCAGACCCTGCGTGTGCTGGTGGACGGCCGCACCGACGACGCGCGCTGGCCCCTATCCGCCCGGACGGCGGGAGGGCGGCTGGTACATCTGGTGGGCGACGAGGCCGCTCTGGGCCAGTACCGGCGGGTACGCATTACCGACAGCAACACCTGGGCGCTGTTCGGGGAAATGGTATGACCCTCCCTCAGTAAGTGGGCGGGTGGAAGAGTTTTCCACCTGTCAGCCCGGAGTTTTGCACTTTTCAACAGGTTTTTCCACCAAATTCGATCGCTTTCACTTATTTCTGGCAGAAAGAGGTATGAGGGTATGGCAGAAATGACGCCCATGATGCGCCAATATATGGAAATCAAGGAGCAAAACAAGGACTCCATCCTGTTCTTTCGGCTGGGGGATTTTTACGAGATGTTCGGGGACGACGCCCGGAAGGCATCCCGTGAGCTGGATCTGACCCTTACCACACGGGATAAGGACAAGAACAAGTCCTTCGAAGAGAAGATCCCCATGTGCGGCATCCCGTACCACGCCTCCGACGCCTATATCGCCCGGCTCATTGCCAAGGGCTACAAGGTGGCCATCTGCGAGCAGACGGAGGATCCTGCCGCCGCCAAGGGGCTGGTGGAGCGGGACATCGTCCGCATCGTGACGCCGGGTACCGTCATCGACTCCGCCTGTCTGGAGGAGGGGCGCAGCAACTTCTGCGCCGGCATCTATCTGGACGGAGACTACGCCGGGTTCAGCGTGTGCGATATCTCCACGGGGCAGACCCATGTGACGGCCTTCTCCGGGCCGGATCGGGAGGCCCACCTGCAAAATGAGCTGGGGCGCTTCGCCCCGGCGGAGGCGGTGCTGAATCCCGGCGCCGCCGAGGATGCGGCCCTGCGGGCGCTGCTGGAGGACAAGCTCCGGTGCCACGTGGAGCGTCTGCCCGCCGGGCGATTCCAGCTGCCCGCCGCCGAAAAGCGCATCCGCCAGCAGTTCGGGGACGATGCCGCCCAGCGGCTGCCCCGTGACAACCCGGCGGCCATGCTGGCGCTGGGGGCGCTGCTGGATTACCTCCATGACACCCAAAAAACGGACCTGGAGCACGTGGATCGGCTGGACTACTACCGGCAGGGGCAGTTCATGGAGCTGGATCTGACGGCCCGGCGGAATCTGGAGCTGACGGAAACTCTGCGGGGCAAGGAGAAAAAGGGCAGCCTTCTGTGGGTGCTGGACAAGACCAGGACCGCCATGGGCGCACGGCTGCTGCGAAGCTGCCTGGAGCGGCCCCTGCTGTCCGTTTCCGCCATCGCACGGCGCAACGACGCCGTGGCGGCGCTGGTGAAGCACACCGTGCAGCGGGAGGAGCTGATCCTGGCCCTCACCGGCATCGGGGACATGGAGCGGCTCATGGGCCGCATCGTCTACGGCAGCGCCGGAGGCCGGGACATGGTGTCCTTGAAAAACGCCATGGATCATCTGCCCGCCATTCGCCAGCAGCTGGCCGCCTTCGAGGGCGGGCACCTGCGGGAGCTGGGCGCACGGCTGGACCCGCTGGAGGATCTGGCAGAGGTCATCGGCAAGACGTTGCAAGACGATCCCCCCTTCTCCGTGCGGGAGGGTGAGTTCATCCGGGACGGCTTTGACCCGGAAGTGGACCGGCTGCGGGGCATCCTCCACGGCGGCAAGGGCATCATCGCCTCCATGGAGGCTGCCGAGAAGGAAAAGACCGGCATCCGCACCCTGAAGATCGGCTACAACAAGGTCTTCGGCTACTACATCGAGGTCTCCAACTCCTTCAAGGAGTTGGTGCCGGAGACATACATCCGCAAGCAGACGCTGGTCAACGGCGAGCGCTACATCACACAGGAGCTGAAGGATCTGGAGCACGATATTCTCTCTGCCTCCGACCGGGATGCGGCGCTGGAATATGAGCTGTTCACCCGGCTGCGCCAGACCCTGTGCGACGCCGTGACCCGGGTACAGGGGGCCGCCGCCGCAGTGGCGGAGCTGGACTGCCTGTGCTCGCTGGCGGCGGTGGCGGTGAAGAACAACTACTGCTGCCCGGTGGTGGACGAGTCCGGGGTCATTGAAATTCACGACGGCCGCCACCCGGTCGTGGAGTGTATGCGCCCCGACGCCATGTTCGTCCCCAACGACACCTACATGGGGGAGAAAGAGAACCGGGCCGCCATCATCACCGGCCCCAACATGGCGGGTAAGTCCACCTATATGCGGCAGGTGGCCCTGATGGTGCTCATGGCCCAGATCGGCTCCTTCGTGCCGGCCAAGGCCGCCCGCATCGGCATCGTGGACCGCATTTTCACCCGCATCGGCGCCTCCGACGACCTGTCGGCGGGGCAGTCCACCTTTATGGTGGAGATGACGGAGGTCAGCGATATTCTCCGCTGCGCCACCTCCCGGAGCCTTTTGATCCTGGATGAGATCGGTCGGGGCACCTCCACCTTCGACGGCATGAGCATCGCACGGGCGGTGCTGGAATACTGTGCCGATCCCAAGAAGCTGGGGGCCAAGACCCTGTTCGCCACCCACTATCACGAGCTGACCGCCATGGAGGGGACCCTCCCCGGCGTGAAGAACTATAACATCGCCGTCAAGACCCGTGGGGAGGATATCATCTTCCTGCGGAAGATCATCCCCGGCGGCGCAGACCGCAGCTACGGCATCGAGGTGGCCCGTCTGGCGGGTCTGCCGTCCACGGTAGTCAATCGGGCCAAGAAGATCCTCCGCCAACTGGAGGAAGAAGCCGGGCGGCCCGCCCCGGCGGTGCAGGCGCAGGAGGATCAGGTATCCTTGACGGCCCTGTCGGAGGGGGAGGTCATCGACCAGCTGCGCCGGGCGCAGGTGGACACCCTCAGCCCGCTGGAGGCCCTGAACCTGCTGTACGAGCTGAAAAAGAAGCTGAACTGACGGGAGTTCATCCCGTCCACGAACCTCTATGAAAGGAGTGCTCTATGCCTGATATTCAATGCCTGCCCAGCCACGTGGCGGACCTCATTGCCGCCGGCGAGGTGGTGGAGCGGCCCGCCAGCGTGGCCAAGGAACTGCTGGAAAACGCCATCGACGCCGGGTCCTCCGCCATTGTGGTGGAGATCCAGCACGGCGGACTGACCTATCTGCGGATCGCTGACAACGGCTGCGGCATTGACGCCGAACAGCTGCCCACGGCCTTTTTGCGCCATGCCACCAGCAAGCTGCGGACGGCGGCAGATCTGACCGCCATCGGTACGCTGGGCTTCCGGGGTGAGGCGCTGGCCGCCATCTCCGCCGTGTCACGGGTGGATATCTTCTCCCGGCGGACGGGGGCGGAGACAGGGGCCTCCCTGCATCTGGAGGGGGGCGTCCCCGGTCAGGTAGAGGAGGTGGGCTGCCCGGAGGGTACCACCATCTGCGTCCGGGACCTGTTTTACAACACCCCCGCCCGAATGAAATTCATGAAGAAGGATTCTGCCGAGGGGGCCGCCGTCAGCGGTATCGTGCAGCATCTGGCCCTGAGCCACCCGGAGATCTCCTTCAAGCTCATCCGGGATGGTGTGGAGCTGCTGCACACCCCCGGTGACGGAGATCTGCAGTCGGCGGTGTACGCCGCCATGGGGCGGGACTTCACCATGGGGCTGCTGCCCATCAGCGGCCGCAGCGGCGACATCTCCGTGGAGGGCTTCGTCACCAAGCCCCTCAACGGCCACGGCACCCGTGGCCGCCAGCTGTTCTTCGTCAACGGCCGGTTCATCAAGAGCCAACTGCTGACGGCGGCGCTGGAGGAGGCCTACCGCAACCAACTGCTGAAGGGAAAGTTCCCCGGCTGCGTGCTGCGGCTCACCATGCCCGCCGACCGGCTGGACGTCAATGTCCACCCCGCCAAGACGGTGGTGAAATTTGTCAACGACAAGGATGCCTTCAACGCCGTGTACTACACGGTGCTGGACGCCCTGAATACACCGACTCCGCAGCCCAAAAAGCCCCAACAGGAGTCCTTTTACCAGACCATGACGGTGCAGCAGTACCGGGAGCGGGCGCCGCAGCCGGAGGAGAAGAAGCCTCTGGGTTCCTACACCGTCCGGCCCGCCGCACCGGTCTCCCAGCCGCTGGAGGTCCACGACGTGGCCCCCCGAAGGGGGGAGAGCTTCACCGTCACCTCCTCCGGCGTCAGCTATCGCATCACGCCCCCCGCCGTGCAGGAGGAACCGTCAGCCCCGGCGGCATCCGTGCCGGAGGAGACCGTTCCCGTCCCGGCGGAGCCGGTGCAGGAGACGAGCATTCCGTCCCCCGCAGAGGAGAAAGCTGCCCCGCAGAGTGCAGCGCAGCAGACGGTGGAACCGGTGCGCCAGGCCCCGTGGCGAGTGGCCGGCGAGGTGCTGCGGACGTATATCATCTGCGAGGACGCGGAACGGAACGTGTGGCTCATTGACAAGCACGCCGCCCATGAGAGGATGCGGTTCGACGCGCTGAAGGCGCGCACGGAGCCGCCCATGCGGCAGCTGCTGCTGACACCGGCGGCGGTGACGCTGGCGGCGGAGGAATACACCGCCGTGCTGGAGGATCTGGAGCTGCTGGCGGACTGCGGGTTCCTGTGCGAGGATTTCGGCGACGGCACGGTGCTGGTGCGGGAGGTGCCCGACGATGTGCGGGCCGAGGACGCCGCCGCCACGCTGGAGGAGCTGGCGCAGAAGCTGCGCCTGCACAGCGCGGACCGGGCGGCCCTGCGGGACGAGGTGCTGCACACCGTGGCCTGCAAGAGCGCCATCAAGGCCGGCATGACCAGCGATCCGGCGGAGCTGCGGGCGCTGGCGGCGCAGGTGCAGTCCGGCGCGGTGCGCTATTGCCCCCACGGGCGGCCCGTGGCGGTGAAGCTGAGGGAATACGAGATCGAAAAAATGTTCAAACGGGCGTAAAGCCGCGTCTCTTCCGTTCTGCCATCGCCGGGTCGGCTTGCTGTACACAAAGTACAGCGGCACCGTCCCGTCATCGGCAGAATGAAAAATCCACGACTTTACAGGCCATAACGGCGTTGCGGCGCTTTCCAAAACGGATCGAGGTGAGGACATGGACAACAAGGTCGTCTGCGTGGTGGGCCCCACGGCCTGCGGCAAGACGAAAATGGGTGTGGCGCTGGCGCAGCGCTTCGGCGGTGAGGTGGTGTCCGTGGACTCCATGCAGATATACCGGGGCATGACCGTCGGCACCGCCGCCCCCACGGCGGAGGAGATGGAGGGCGTGCCCCACCACATGGTGGCCGTGGCGGACCCGGCGGAGAGCTGGTCCGTGGCCCGGTACGTCCGGGAGGCGGACGCGTGTGTGCAGGACATCCTGCGGCGGGGAAAGCGGCCGGTGCTGGTGGGGGGCACGGGGCTGTATCTGGACGCGCTGGTGCGGGGGCAGGACTTTGCCGCCGGCAGCCAGGGCGGGGAGATACGCCGGGAATTGCAGGAAAGGCTGACTAAGGACGGCGCGGAGGCGCTGCTGGAGGCGCTGCGGGCCGTGGACCCGGAGAGCGCGGCGCGGCTGCACCTGCGGGACGAAAAGCGGATCGTCCGGGCGCTGGAGGTCTATTACGAGACGGGGGAGACCATCGGGGCGCACGACAGAAAAAGCCGGGAGATACCGCCCCGGTACGACGCGGCGTACATCGGCCTGGCCTTCCGGGACCGGGAGGATATGAAGGAGCGCATCGACCAGCGGGTGGACGCGATGGTGGCACAGGGGCTTTTGCAGGAGGTGGAGACACTGCTGCAAAGCGGCCTGCCCCGGGACGCCACGGCCCTGCAGGCTATCGGGTACAAGCAGTTTCTGGCGGTGGCCGAGGGCCGCGCCACCACGGCCGAGGCCATCGAGGAGGTGAAGCTGCGGTCACGGCAGTACGCCAAGCGGCAGCTGACCTGGCTGCGGCGCAACGAGGCCATCCACTGGATATTATGGGAAAAAACGCCGGATTTTTCGGCGGGGTTACAAAATGCGACAGAATTCCTCCTGTCCGCCGGGGTATGCTGATAGCGGCGGGCGGAGGCAGATATTGTGCATATCGTCCGTACAGACATACAAGGAGTGGACGATCATGCAGAAGACAAACAACTTACAGGATATCTTTCTTACCAAGGCCCGGAAGGAGAATGTGCCGGTGACGCTGTTCCTGGTGAACGGCTTTCAGCTGCGGGGCGTTATCACGGGGTTCGACTGCTTCGTGGTGGTGCTGGACAGCGAGGGGCGGCAGCAGGTGATCTACAAGCACGCCATCTCCACTATCGTCCCGGAGCGGCCCGTCCCCCTCTGCCAGCCCGGCGAGCTGGAGTAACTCCCGCCCCATCCCCACACCCATCCGCAAAAGAGAAAGAGAGCCGGTCACATGAAACAGGGCAACAGTCTGGTCACGCTGGTCATCGTCCTTCTGGCGGTGATGCTGGCCGCCTATCTGGGCGTCTCCGCCTGGGACAGCTTTACCGATCCCTTCACCACTACCCTCACCTACTCCTATACTGCCAATGACAGCCTAGAGGCAGACGGCTGGGTAGTGCGGGAGGAACAGCTCCTCCCCGCCCAATCGGGCATCCTGGACATTACCCGGGCAGAAGGGGAGGAAGTGGGCCGGGGCCAGACTGTGGCTCTGGTCCACCAGAACAGCCAGGCGCTGGACGTCCAGGCTCAGATGGAGGAGCTGGCCATGGAGATTGAGCTGCTGGATTACGCCATGAACCAGACCGACGACGTCGTCTCCGCCGCCCGGCTGGACGAATCCATCCTCCAGTCCCTGGCCTCCCTGCGGTTCGCCTCCGCCTCTGGCTCCTACCGTCAGCTGGACGACGACGTGATGGAGCTGAAAAGCCAGGTGCTCAAGCGCAGCTACACCTATGGTGAGGGGCTTGACTCCTCCCAGCTCTCCGCCCTGCGGCAGTCGCTGATAGAGGAGTACCGCGCCCTGCGCACCCAGTCCAGCAGCGTCACCAGCCGCATCACCGCTCCTGCCGCGGGGGTGTTCTCCTCTTTGGCCGACGGCTATGAGAGCCTGCTCACCCCTCAGTCCATCCTGACCATGACCCCCGCCGACCTGGATGCCCTGGCCGGGCAGCAGGTCACGGCCCCCTACGGCACCGCCGGCAAGCTCATCACCTCCGACCGCTGGTACTTCGCGGCCGCTCAGGCGAAGTACCCCGAAGGCGAATATCTCCTCGGGTTCTGCTACCTGAATGGAATCGGCGTGCCGCCGGATCCGGAACTCGGTGTCTTCTGGATTTCAGAGGGCGCGAAGGGCGGGTTCCCGGAAGCGATGGGATTCTTCGGGAGCCTGCTCGTCAACGGTAAGCTCGGGGACGAGATGAAGAAGGACGGCATTCCGTTCCTTGAGA
>ERZ827488.4216-NODE-4216-length-10582-cov-3.753966_pt1 | contig 10582 bp, 9 predicted proteins | sample MGYA00519771_ERZ827488 | MGnify/ENA primary metagenome ERZ827488 (study PRJEB31778, sample SAMEA3449323) | human gut metagenome | biome: human gut; feature: human-associated habitat; material: faeces | place: United Kingdom | collected 2010/2012 ...
TTTGCCGTACAGAGCATATGTTCTTCGGTGAGGGACGTATCGATGCATTCCGTGAGATGATCTGCTCCACAACAGCTGAGGAGAGAGAAGCAGCACTTGCTAAGGTTCTTCCATATCAGCAGGAAGACTTCGAAGGTCTGTTCGAGGCTCTCGAGGGCAACCCTGTAACAATCCGTTTCCTGGATCCGCCGCTTCATGAGTTCGTTCCTACAGAAGAGGATGACATCAAGAAGCTTGCTGACGCTCAGGGCAAGACTGTAGAAGAGATCAAGACTATCATCAATTCTCTTCATGAGTTCAACCCAATGATGGGACATCGTGGATGCCGTCTGGCAGTTACTTACCCAGAGATCGCTAAGATGCAGACAACAGCAGTTATCCGTGCAGCTATCAATGTAAAGAAAGCTCACGCTGACTGGAATATCTGCCCAGAGATCATGATCCCGTTAGTAGGCGATATCAAAGAGCTTAAATATGTTAAGAAGTTTGTTGTTGAGACAGCTGACGCTGAGATCGCAGCAGCAGGCGTAGATCTGAAATATGAAGTAGGTACAATGATCGAGATCCCACGTGCAGCTCTTACAGCTGACCAGATCGCTTCTGAGGCTGACTTCTTCTGCTTCGGTACCAACGACTTAACTCAGATGACATACGGCTTCTCCCGTGATGACGCTGGTAAATTCCTTAACGCTTACTATGATGCTAAGATCTTCGAGAACGATCCATTTGCAAAACTGGATCAGGTTGGTGTTGGCAAGCTCATGAAGATGGCTATCGAACTCGGAAAACCGGTTAACCCAAGCCTTCATGTAGGTATCTGTGGAGAGCACGGTGGAGATCCAAGCTCCGTAGAGTTCTGCGACAGCATCGGACTTGACTATGTATCTTGCTCACCATTCCGTGTACCGATCGCTCGTCTTGCAGCAGCACAGGCAGCAATTGCCAAGAAGAACGCTTAATTATAGTTGTTAGTAGATTATACATAGAAGCTTCTTTGGAAGTACACTGACAAGTGAATTAGAAAAATAGAATCTCCCCTCATATCTGATGGAATCAATTAGATTTCATTCGGTGTGAGGGGAGATTTTTTTGACTTTATATTGGGAAAGTGTTATTTAGGGGAGGATTTGGAAGCGGTTCAATGACTTGATTAGCAGAAATTCTATTTTGGTCAACGAAAGCGGGGGAAACGTTCCCCAAGAACTGTAAAAATACAAAGGTGGTCAAAATAATCATGTTACGCATAAGATTAATTCCAAATAAAGATTATGCAGTAAATCAGCGAGTATGATAGAAAAAACAGTGAAAATGCATAAAAAATAAGGAAATATACTGTAAAAAATATTGAAAATATAAAAAAATATTGACGCAGAAAGTTTTATTTGTTATATTTGAAATAAATGAACCGGTTCACTTTTATAGAACAGCTATTAATAGAGGCGATATAGGGATGATTCATTGTGGAATTAGTTTATCAGACGGAAGGAATGGGCATACGATGGCAGTTGAGGGATATGCCCAAATTATTGTAAATAATACAACATTTAATACAGCAATGGTTTCGGATGGTTGGGATAATGGAGTGTATTATCTTAATTTAGATACATCACAATATTCAGATCTTAAAGGAACAGTTTTTAAGCTGTAGAGAAAATGAAAGTCTTGAAGAAAATTTGTTGATCTATGGTTTATATTTTAGGTTCGTGACTATAGAAAATAGTTTGTTATGTATCAGGATGTGGAAGAGAAAGTATTTTCTCTTCCATTTTAAAAATAAACGTGTGGTGAAACTTAATGAAGAAAAAAATAATATATGTCTTATGCATTTTAGGGGTGCTTTTGGCATTATTAGGACTAAAAAAAAGAAATGACACAATGTATTCTTCGGGGGTATACCATCTTAACAGAAGTGGGATAGTAGAATCTATAGATAAGAATATTATAGTTGTTCGTTTGGATAAATTGAATGAACAAGATGAGGATTTTAAAAATGTCGATACACTGCAGTTAGATTGTAGAAATTGTGGTTATGAATTAGAAAATCTAAAGGAAGGTAAAAAAATTATATTTTACTATTTCCCATATAATGCAGACGTTCGACCACTTAAAGTCGAGAATATCTATGTGATAAATGAAAAAGAGTCTAATATTGATTTGATGAAGAAAGCCGGACAATTATTGGATCCCTATCGAGATAAAACAGATGAGTCTATTTACGCAAGAGGTAAATCCGGTGGTGTTATTACTACAAAGGATATTGAACAAGCTACTGAATTTTACATTTTAGCAGGGTATGAACAGTCAGACGCTGAAGATAAGGCAGTAGAATATATGTTACAACGCGATGCAACTTATCAAAGAGCTATTGCAGTGGGATATTCTGTGTCTGATGATGAAATCAATGATTATTTAGATGATTTAAAAGTTACAATAAATGATTCGATTAATAGTGAGGAGGCTCAGGCTCTTATAAGTCAATTTGGTTCGGAAGAAGAATATTGGCAGCATGAATCTGAAGTTTATAAGATAAATTTACCAATTGAAAAATATTTAGAATCATTAAAACAAGAATATTTGAAGAATAGTATTTCTACACGATCAAATAATCAAGAAGCAGAAGAAACAATAGAAAATTATAATCGTTATATTGAAGAAGTTCAATCAGAGTTGGTTAAACAAGAGCAATATGAAATATTTGAATGATCAATAAATGTCACCAATATAAAAAGCGTGAAGGAAGGGATTTTTTTGTTAAAAAAGAATAATGAACTGAGGAAAGGTGGATATCTAAAAAGTTTTCATAAGGATATTATGAAAGTTGCTTTTTTTGTATGTATTTTATTTCTATTATTTTTTATTATACATACAAAACTTCAAAAATCTATAGAATTACAAGTTCTTGAAGTTCACGATACCTATCTGATCCTTCAAGATTTAAAGTATTCTAATGACTATAGGGTACATTTGGTTGGAAAAGAATCTACGGATTTTAATGTCGGGGACTTGGTTATAGTGACATACAATGGCGCTGTAGAGGATACATCACCTGCTTCTTTAGGTGGTGTCACGGAAATTAAACCTTTAAAAAAATAAAAGGAGACTGTCATGAAAAAATATGCAGAATCGAAAGGATTCTTTGATTTTAAAGCAGAAAGGGAATTATATTCCATTGTTAAAGCATGGTGAGAGTGTTCAAGTCAACGAAGAGAGAGGATATTGTTGCCCGAGAACTGCAAAATCGCGAAGCAAGTCAAAGAATATCGCTGGAACAGTTCCCCAAGAAAAACTACAAAAACAGGAAATCTATACAGAAAAAAGAATCGACAATCGCAAGAGCCTATCAAAACGGGGGTTTTTAATCTGTGGATTAATCCGTAAAATCAATATTCCTTGACATTTCAATAAAATAGTTTATACTTAAAATAGTTTGAAATTCAAAATAAAATACAGGAGAATTGAAAATGAGTATAAACAAACAATTAAAAATAGGTGATCTGACTGCGAAGCTCCCGATTATCCAGGGCGGTATGGGCGTAGGAGTCAGCAGAAGCTCTCTCGCGGGAGCAGTGGCGAAAGAAGGCGGAGTTGGAATTATTTCGACAGCGCAGATTGGTTATGATGAAGAAGGGTTTGAGAAGGATCAGGCTGCATGTAACAACAGAGCAATCCACAAGCACATCAAGCGAGCAAAGGAACTCGCGCAGGGAAATGGTCTTGTCGGTGTAAATATTATGGTTGCACTGAAGCATTATGCGGAGCATGTGAAAGAGGCCGTGGCAGCAGGTGCAGATGTGATCATCAGTGGCGCAGGGCTTCCGATGAACCTGCCGGAGCTGGTCAGCGAGACTTGCAGAACGAAGATCGCGCCAATCGTTTCTTCCAAAAGAGCAGCGCAGCTGATCTTGAAAATGTGGGCGCATAAGTATGACAGAACAGCAGATTTCCTTGTTGTTGAGGGACCGAAAGCCGGAGGGCATCTCGGTTTTTCAAGAGAGCAGTTAAATGAGATTGACACAATGGATTATGATGAGGAAATCCGTCAGATCATTGCCTGTAAGGAAGAGTATGAAAAGCGCTATGGGAAGAAAATTCCGGTGATCGTTGCTGGGGGAATCTTCGACAGAGCAGATATTGATCACGCATTGGAACTTGGAGCAGACGGAGTCCAGATTGCGAGCAGGTTCGTGGCAACAGAAGAATGTGATGCGTCAGAGGCGTATAAGCAGGCCTATATCAATGCAAAAGAAGAGGATGTCCAGATTATCCAAAGTCCGGTTGGAATGCCGGGGCGTGCTCTTCGCAATGCATTGATCGAGCGTGTCGAGAAAGAAAAAGAGCCTATTAAGAAATGTTATAATTGCTTAGCAAAATGTAATCCGGGAAAAGTTCCGTACTGTATCACGAAGGCGTTGATTGATGCGGTCAAAGGTGACGTGGAAAATGGACTTGTGTTCTGCGGAAGTAATGTCGGACGGATCAATCAGATGATGAGTGTACATGAGCTGATGCAGGAACTTGTGTCTTAGATAAATGGGAAGAATCCAAAGTCATATTGAGGAAAATTAAAAAAAGAGAGAATAGTGTGAAACAAATTTAAAATATCACATTATTCTCTCTTTTTATGATATACTTAGATGATATCAGATATGAAATAATGAGATGATTTATTAAAAATAGAAGTAACTTACAAGGAGTAGCAAGGATGAAGATGCAGAATAACGATACAAAAGATGAAGGACTGAAAGGAAACGAGAAGATTGAGGAAGCAATTTTTGCACTCCAGCAGGAACCATCTCAGGAACTTTTAGCACATGCGTTGACAATGATCCGTAGACGAATGAAAGAAGAAGGACAATTGATTCTTGCGGTAGAGCCTTCTGTTGCAGAACAACTGAAGATACAGGCAGTGAAGACAGCTGATGGAAAGAAGTGGTGGAGTGCATTTACAAGTTTTGAGGAAGAATTAAAAGGTTCTGATAGTGTGATGTCTACATTTTTAACAGCAATCGAACCATTATTCCAGTCTGCTGTACAGGAGAATGAGATTGAAGGTATCATTCTGAATCCCTGGGATCGGACAATCATGCTTGATAAGACACTGCTTCGACTGATTCTTGGAGAAAGTGGAAAGTGAGAACAAAGCGAAAAATGACAGCAGTTATAATATGTATTTTATTTACAGTGTTATTTGCCTGTTATGGATTCTGGATGAGCGAAAATGGATCTGGGACGGGATTCTTCCTGATCTGGTTTGTATTGGCTGCATTGCTTGGAGGATGCGCAGCGATTACATTTCTGGATGGATGGGCAAGACTTCCGATGTGGATGTTGTGGATATTAAGGGGAATACTGCTTGTATTTGTAGTTTCCTTTGTGATTATCGAAGGATGCATTATTAGTCAGATGCATGCGAAGGCAGATGAAAATCTAGACTACATCATAGTGCTTGGTGCACAGGTGAGAGCAGATGGACCGAGCAAAGTGCTGAAGCATCGTCTGAACACAGCAATCGATTATCTGGAGAAGAATCCGGAGACAATCTGTATTGTGTCAGGTGGACAGGGGTATAACGAGCCATGTACGGAAGCGCAGGCGATGGCTGATTATATGGAAGCGGCCGGAATTGAGAAAGACCGTTTGATTCTGGAAGACGAATCGAAGACAACAGAGCAGAATATAAAATATAGTAAAAAATATATGAAAGACGGAGCAAGTGTGGGAATTATCACAAATGATTTCCATATGTTTCGGGCAATGCAGATTACAAAAGGTGAGGGATTAAAGTCAGCGAAAGCAATTGCTGCGGGCTCGAATCCATTGTATCTGCCAAACAATATGCTTAGAGAATATCTGGCAGAATGGAAGTATCTGATCAGGTCAATCTTATAAAAAGCAAGAAAAGAGAGATGAAAGAAACAAATGGGTAGACGAGAATTAGAAGAACGAATCGAGAAAAGAAGAGAGGACTTTGTAAGAAACAGTCTTCTTTCAGATGAATTTATTGACTTTGTACAGGAGAATTTAAAGCCGGTCAATACGATGATGGCTTATTATCAGTGTGCGATCATGGAAGTTGAGACGAAATTTAAGGTGCTGAGCGAACAGTATTCGCTGGAGTATGACCGCAACCCGATTGAGAGTATTAAGACGCGTGTAAAATCTATGGAGAGTCTGCTGAAGAAGATTCGTCGTAAAAATATTCCATTGACGATTGATGCAATCGAAGAAAATATTCAGGATATTGCCGGTGTGCGTGTGATCTGTGCTTTTCAGGATGACATTTATAAACTTGCGAAATGCTTCCTTGATCAGGACGATGTAATTTTAATTCAGAAAAAAGACTACATTGCAAATCCAAAGCCGAGTGGTTACAGAAGTCTTCATCTGATTGTGAAGACTCCGATTTTCTTAAAAGAAGGAAAAAAGATGATCACAGTTGAAGTGCAGCTTCGTACGATCGCGATGGATTTTTGGGCGAGCCTGGAGCATAAGCTTCGCTATAAAAAGAGTATTCCGGAAGATCAGAGTAAGTATCTGGCAGAAGAGATGATGGACTGTGCACAGATCAGCTCAGCTCTTGATGAGAGAATGCAGAAGGTGCGTGATGTGATCATGCAGGCGGAGGAAAAAGAGGAAGAAAAAAGTAGCGGCGTGGAACCGTTAATGCTTCGAGGATTGACAGAGCGGATACGACAGAAGAATCTCTGATGTAGACAGGCGGAAGATGTTTGAGACGAACAGAAAGCTGTCGAGATATGCAGAGATTTGTAGGGATAAACAGAGAGCCGGAGGGAAAAGATTATGATCAATCGAGAAGATATGCTGGCGCTGACCAGACGAATGACAGTAAAACGGACATCGATCACCCGGATCGCCGGGGGATATATGGATATAGACGGATTTATAGATGGAACATTTAACACCAGTTTCCTGAAATTAAATCCTGTAGAACAGGAGAAAAATCTGGCGCTTGCGAAGAAAGTGCCGTTTGCGAAAACAAATAAAAATCTGAAGGAATATAAGTTTTCTGATGATCAAAGAAATCCGGACAGTATGTGGAAGCTTCTGATGGGGATGCGTGCCTGTGGCTTGAAAAATGATGCTCTGATGGAGACATTTTATGAGATTATCGGGGAACATTATCAGGCAGATGAAGATTATGCAATCTATGTTTTTCATGACAGATATGACATTCCGGCGAAGGGGCTGGATCATATACGTCAGGGAGAATCAGAACGAATGTATGAATACATTTTATGCGTGATCTGTCCACTAAGCGGAGAATATGAACCGGGCGAACCGGAATGTGGTTTCCTGTTTCCTGCATTCGTAGATGGAGGCGCTGCAATGAATTACGTGGATATTTACCAGGAAGACGAAGAATACCCGCATGAAGAACTGCTTGAACTGCTTGGAGTGGAAAGGAAAAAGTTATGGCAGAAACATACAAGTCAGGAGAAAAAGTAAAATACCGGTTGGCAGAGGCAATGAAAGAATGCATGAAAAAAGCTCCGGTTGAGAAGATCACAGTGAAAGAGATCACAGAAGAATGCGGAGTGACGCGTCAGACCTTTTACCGGAATTTTCAGGATAAATACGATTTGATCAACTGGTATTTTGACAAGATACTGATTGAATCCTTTGAACATATGGGAGAGGGACAAACAGTCTATGAAAGTCTTGTAAATAAATTCCAATACATTCAGAAAGAAACACTTTTCTTTCGTGCGGCATTTAAAAATGACGACCAGAACTGTTTGCGTGATCACGACTTTGAACTGATCACACAATTTTATACCGATCGTATCGAAGGAAACACCGGGAAAAAGATGTCCGACAAGATTCGCTTTCAGTTAGAAATGTACTGCCAAGGCTCCATTTACATGACGGTCCAATGGGTTCTCGGCAATCACAAAGCCACCCCCGAAACCCTGGCTAGATTCCTCTCCGAATCCATGCCCGCAGAATTAAGAGACGTCTTTAAAGAACGTGGATTGTTGTAAATCTATTTCTGTCCACAGAAAAATTTGTGCGAATCCTTCCAAATCGTTGCACGTTCCGTAAATCTATTTCTATACACAGAAAATTCGGAAATGTGGGATAAAGTGAATCTCCGAAGAAGGATGACGCATCGAAGATGGTGAATGTGGAGTGTGCTTGATAATACTTGAAAAACTTAAGGTTACGTTAAAGAAAGGTTTGGAAACTGTCTGAGCGGCAGTGAGTTTTCCAAACCTTTCTTTGTATTTAGTAATCTAAAGTTTTTCCTAGAATTATCAGTACACGTAACCCTGAGCCAGATTCGATGCGTCATCCTTTGAAGGAATCACAGCTTATCACATTTCAGAATTTTCGTCCGTGTACCAGAAATCAATTTACATAAGTTTTCTAAAGAGTGCCTTCAGATCCTCTACACTTGCATCTTTCGGGTTACCCGGTGCACAAGCATCAGCGTGAGCAGACTCAGCGAGGAACTGCAGGTCTTCTTCTTTCAGAGCTTCCAGTTTTGTCGGGATTCCAACGTCAACAGAAAGTTTCTGAACAGCATCAACAGCAGCTTTGCGGTATTCTTCCTGAGTCATGGATTCAGTTCCTTCTACACCCATAGCCTGTGCGATATATTTATACTTATCACCGGTTGCTTCTGCGTTATATTCCATAACAGTCGGAAGAATAATTGCATTTGCGATACCGTGCGGTGTATCATATAATGCACCGAGTGGGTGTGCCATGGAATGTACAATACCAAGACCGACGTTTGAGAAGCCCATGCCTGCGACATACTGACCGAGTGCCATGCCTTCCCTGCCTTCCGGTGTGTTATCAACGGCACCGCGCAGAGAGCGGGAAATGATTTCGATAGCCTTTAAGTGGAACATATCGGATAATTCCCATGCACCGGCAGTAATATAACCTTCAATGGCATGTGTGAGGGCATCCATACCGGTTGCGGCAGTTAAGCCCTTTGGCATAGAAGACATCATATCCGGATCAATAAAGGCAACAACCGGAATGTCATGTGGGTCTACGCACACCATTTTACGGTTCTTTTCTGCATCAGTAATAACATAGTTAATCGTAACTTCGGCAGCAGTACCGGCAGTCGTAGGAACTGCAAAAATAGGAACAGCCTTATTTTTTGTATCAGCAACGCCCTCTAAGCTGCGTACATCAGCAAATTCAGGGTTTTTAATGATAATACCGATGGCTTTAGCTGTATCCATAGAAGAACCGCCGCCGATTGCTACGATATAATCAGCGCCGGAAGCTTTGAATGCTTCTACACCGGTCTGTACATTTTCAATCGTTGGATTCGGTTTAATGTTAGAGTACAATTCATAAGGAAGTCCGGCGCCGTCTAATACGTCCAATACCTTTTTTGTAACACCGAATTTTACCAAATCCGGGTCAGAGCATACAAAAGCTTTTTTAAAAGAACGTCCTTTTGCTTCATCTGCAATGCTTTTGATTGCACCTGCACCATGATAAGAAGTTTCGTTGAGAATAAATCTGTTTGCCATAATAAAGTCCTCTCTTTCTGTTAAAACTTATATAACATCCTTTTGCTTTTAAGAAATGCAGTTTCAGGCACTGCATTTTGCAACAAAGTCATCGTGAAACTGTTTGTAAGGACAAGGACGTCCGAAGAAGAAGCCCTGACTGTAGTCGGGACCGACCTGTTGGAGGCGGATACGTTCTTCTTCTGTTTCAATGCCCTCTACACAAAGTTTCAAATCCAGATGATGTACCATGTCGCTCATTAAAGACAAGAGGTTGTAATCATATTCGTTTGACAGTGCCTTTGCAGTAAAGGAACGGTCAATTTTAATAATGTCCGGTTTTAATTCATACAGATAGTGGAAATTAGAATAACCGGTACCAAAATCATCTAATGCAAGACGGATGCCTTCGGATTTTAAAGAACCCCACAGGCTTGTAAAGCGCGGGTCGGATTCCAGCAGTCCGCTTTCTGTTAATTCAATTACGACATTAGCCGGGTTGACTTCAAATTCTTCAATGGCAGCAGCAATTTCACTGATAATGTCACTTTTCATAATTTGAATATAAGAAACATTAATACTGATTTGAAAATTTGGAATCACCCGCTGGATTTTCTTACCGCAGGCAAGTGCCTGCCGCATAATCCAGCGTCCTGCCGGAATAATCAGTCCGGTTTCTTCCAGAATCGGAATAAATTCGGCAGGAGAAATCATGCCAAGTTCTGCACAGTGGAAACGCATTAAGGTTTCAGCACCGTACAAAGTGTTGTCTTCAGCGTGAAACAGTGGCTGAAAGTAAGCTTCAAAACCTTCAAAGTGATTTAAAATAGACTGGCGCAGAATTTTTGTAATCTGTTTTTTACGCAGAAAATTTTCATAATCCTTTGAAGTGAAAATATTGTAACGGTTTTTGCCGTTGCGTTTTGCTTCATTTAAGGCAAATTCTGAAATCTTCATAATATTGGAATAAGACTTTTCCCAGACATCTGCACAATTTAAAATGCCGCCGGAAATTGTAAATACAACTTCATAGTGGTTATCTTCCACAAACTGCTGGAGCTGCTGGCGGATCCGTTCATACA
>ERZ827488.4221-NODE-4221-length-10579-cov-6.681395_pt1 | contig 10579 bp, 10 predicted proteins | sample MGYA00519771_ERZ827488 | MGnify/ENA primary metagenome ERZ827488 (study PRJEB31778, sample SAMEA3449323) | human gut metagenome | biome: human gut; feature: human-associated habitat; material: faeces | place: United Kingdom | collected 2010/2012 ...
CACTTAAAAATTTATACATAGTAAGAAGATAACTTTTTTAATTTAACATCTTGAAAATCATTATTAAAGAGATATAAATATTCACTTTCATCATCGTCAATAGTATAAAAAAAACCATCTTTTTGAGGAAATACATTAATTAAATTATTACTAGATTCGTAAAGATTTCTTACTAAAGAATACTCTTTCCAATCATTTTTATCTATTATCTTATTAGAAAAATAATAATATTCTTTATTTTCCGCAAAGTTAAGTTCATGATAACTATTGTATTGAAAACTAGATGAATTATTTTGATTACTTGAACAACCAGTTATTAATATTAATAAAGAAAGAAAAATCAAGTTCTTTCTTTTTCCTTTAAAAAAAGAAAGAAGAAAGAATATAAAGATAATAATCAATTCAATTATTACTATATGAAAATCTATGCCTAACATTTTTTCACCATAACCTGCAAAATAGCGACCAGGAACAAGAAAACTAATAAAAGGAAAATAAAGAATATGTATACTATTTCCTAAGAAAGCTAAAGGAATATAGACGAAAATAAAAAGTACAAGCAAAATAAAGATATTAGAATGAATAAATTTTTTTAGTAAAATACTTAGACTACATAAAAGATAACTCGCTATATAGTAAAGAAATGTACAAAAGCACATAAATGTTATTAATGAAATATTTGGACAATTTTTTGAACACCAAGGAATATTAATTATTGAAAAATCTAATCTAGAAAAATGTTTAAAAATAAGTATTTTACCAATAGTCATTAAAATTAAAAATAATCCCCATATACAACTAAATACAAATATTTTACTCTTTTTAGCATTCTTAATACCATTAGATGTTGTTTTTTCATAAATCCATATATGATCATCTATTTCTTTTAAATAGATCTCTGGTTCTTTCCCATTCGTTATCCATAATTCTTCGTCTTCTGAAAAATCAAAAGGATCAAGATATTGATAAAGAACATACATATTTTTTTCATATCCTATACGAAATCCTATGCGGAATGGATCTCTTGGTTCGAGATAAAGAGAGCATCTTTTCCCTGTATTATCCAGTTCGCATACTGGAATCATGTAATTATGCACCTGATTATACAAAGCAAAAAGAGGAGCATAATTTTTCTTAATGGCAGCATATTTCTTTTCATCTAGTCTGCCATTTGTTGCTAAAATAATTTCCTGTAAAATATGACTTTCTAAAGAATTTGAATTAAGGATTTCCTGCATTGTATCTGATAATTTATCCTCCGCAGCAAGTATCCATGTATTAGAATCAAAATCAAATGCAAATACTTTTTTACTATCATACATCTCTAATGATCCTTTTACATCAACAAATTTTTCACTGGTCTCCAGTAAGCAAATGGTCGCTCGGTATACTTTTCCATCTGCAGCATGATTCATATATATAACAGGAGCTAAATTGCTATCTGTTATACTTTCAAGAAATACTTCAATATCGTCTTCTTCAATGCAAAAATCTCGATAATCAAGTTTAGTTTGACCAATCATATCTTGGAGATATTCGTCTGCTATATCCAAATATGACCGAATGATTTCTGCCAGTTCCTGTAAAGTATCTGCATACTCTCTTAGGTATTCAGATGGTTTTGCTGATGAATTTTCGTCCTTTTTGAATCCTTTCATTTCTTTTTTTATCATATCATCTAAATTAAAAATTTCTCCCATTAAATGCTCCTTTCGATATTTTCATTGTGATAACCGACAGGCAACTGAAGCTGCCAGCGGTTTTCTGCGTGTGTTTGATAATAGCAGTTTTTTCAGTACAAAATCTCCCTGAATATACTCAGGGAGATTAACAAAGGAATGAAATAAGGTTATAGCGGGGATGCCTTATTTCCATCCTGTTATTAGTATGATAGAATCAAGAAAAATAAATAAAAGCTAATTTTTCGCATATGTTCCAAATTCCTTATACATTTCTTTTGCTTCTCCCACATCTGCATCTGGAAGATACTTTTCGATGTATTCTCTCAAAGTGATTTTCCTATGATTGATTTTAATTTCTAGTTCGTTTTCTTCCGTAAAACTCCCTGGACTCAAATGTTCCATGTACATTACTATAGATGCTTTTTGTGTTTTAGATAACTCAGAAAGAAGTTCTGCAAATTCTTTTGTGTCAGCAATAAAATTACGTTTTGCCTCTTGCGTCACAGGGATATTATTTCTTTTGCAATCTTGCTCATTCATATACTCAAAAAACAGTCCATTCATTTCCATAAGAGCTTTCCCTCTGTATTCTTCGTCTAGTTCACAAAAAATTTTTATCAAATTATTGATTTGCTTTGGATCTACATTCATAAAGTCTGTCCTCCTTTTCTATATAGTATAACAGAAATCTCATGCATTCAATTTTTCTGTATAATTATTTTACGGAGCAATTCATCATAAAAAGGTGGAGATTTCTTTCTCCACCTTTTCCATATCTGTTACAAAGCCTTTCTATACGAAAATTTCTTCTTTTGTTATTCCGACTGATTCATCAATATCAATCAAATTGTCGGGATATATTGAGTCCATCATATTTCCCTGAAAAAGCATATCACCATCGTAAACTAAACTTAAAATACAATATTCCAATTTGTCAAATACAACTTTTCCTTCAGCATAATCATAAAATTTTCCGTTTACACAGATTTGAACAGGCGTAACCTTTGTTACTTTCCCTTTTATAATCCTGCAGCCTTCTAAAAAAGTATCATATGTAATCTTATCTTGATGTTCAGCATTAACCGGGAATACAATTTCTTGTCCAATTAATTTCCTGTCAATGGGTATTGCCATTAAATCTAGCCAATCGCTTAACATGACATATAAATTTTCTATCTCTCCATTTAAGCAATCCTCTTCTGTAATATTTCTTTCTGACCATCTGATAAACCATCTATGATATCTGCTTAAATCTACCTTTAATTTCCTCATCACTTTTTCCTTTCATTGGATTCCCAGTAAACAATGTCATAATCTTCTGCATCAACAACTTTAATACCATCAGCTGCTACTTCCTGTCCATTGACGCATAACATCTTCAAATGACCATTCTCAAGTAATGGCAGCATGTTTTTTGCAAGTACAATTAAGTGACTCAAACTTGTTTTAATCCACAGCCTGCATCCTTTATGCAGAGGCTGAATGCCGGTATTTCTTCCGGCAGGGCTTCACTTCATGTCAGCCGCCCACCACTGACGTTACACGAATGACAGATTTTATAAAAAGATTTTTTGTTAAACCAGTCTGATACTCACAGTATGAATTTGTAGAAATGTAGTGGCCAATGATTGCATATCTATGTATACTTTTTCCTTACCTGAAAGCCCAGAAAACAAATTCTTTTCGTGTTAAATTATCCCTTACGACTCCTTTTAGATACTGTTCCGAATTTTTTTCATGGTACAACTTAAATCTTTCCATTGCTTTTTCCTTACTTGAAAGTCCAGAAAGATAAGGATGCATTTTTTCTTCCTTATCTACCAGAAATAGGTCATACCCTTTTCTTGTAAATTTATCCAGTTCATCATTCATGATTTCTTCATAAGCGATTAGACACTCCCCATAAAGAGCAGCCATCTGTCGAATACTCTCCTTATCTGTAAGCAGAGTCTTGATTGTCCCTAACGAGACAAGATCAAACTTATCCGTTAAACCATAGTATCCTCTGATATAAAGGCTTAGATAATATCCTTCATTACTGCCTGGCTGCAGAGTGAATACAGGATTAAACTCATAATTATAAAGTCCTGTTTCATAACGGTCTTCCAGTTCATAGTCTATAATACTGGACGGCCATTTATCAGATTTTTTAACTTTTTTAATGATCTCATTAAATAAGTCCTGATTCGTAATAACGTCAGATTCCTTCTTGATTTCTTTTAACATAATATTTCTCCTTTGTTAATTATCTCATTGGAATGTACATCGGTACATCATCTGGATAACCGGTTTCTTCTTCGTAATATAAAACACCATTTCTAGCGACAGGTGCTTCTTCTAATGTTAATATCTCCGCTGTAAATCTACCTCTTTCAAAAGTATCAATAAGTTCATTACCATAACCATTATGTGGGTCTAATTGATAACGAATACTTCCGTTATCATACAAGAAGATATAAATATCTCCCCAATTGATACGAATCCAATCAACATCTGTTCCATCTGCTACAGAACTTTCAATCTGAGCAAACTGCTTTACATATTCCTGAATTTTTTTAGATTTGTTATGCTCCAGAATATCTATTGCTATTGCATTGCAATAATTAAACTGCATCATCAAATATTCTTTTAACGAAAGTTTTCTTTTTACTTGAACATCAAAATCTGAATCAATATCTTTTTGGTTACAATTGCTTTTATTAGACCAATACAAAATATTAAGTTCTGTTATCAGCTCTTTAAAAGTATTTACCTTATGTTTGTTTTCATCAATATAGCATTCTACTACCGGATCATCCGCACTAGGTAAATCCATTCCGTCTTCAGCCCACCATTTCTTTAAGATTTCTTCCAGCGACTGATCCCATTTTCTTACTTTATTTTCACAGTTGATGGTAGAATATCTTACTCTTATTGTATTTGAACTAACTGCATTCTTTAGACGCACCGGAATATCAATCTCATTGTCAACCTTAGAAAAAACATCAAACAGTGTATCTGTGTCGTATCCTTCCGGTAAATATCTTAAGATATACGGGATATGTTTTTCTATATCTTCTGGATGCATCTTCCAAGCGTATATTATTGATGTTGCCTTTTCAAAAATAGCAAAATCCATAATGTCTTCGGCTTTTTTCGCCGTCATATTGTTGTCTTCTACAACATAAACGACATCATTATAATTTGCCTTCCATGTACCTTCCTGACATTTTCCTCGATATACCTCTAAATCTTTGTCAAACAAGATTATTTCTGAGGAATTTGAGTCAAATTTCATTTGAACTTTCATATTGTCGTCAAAGGATATCGTAAATACCAAAGCTTTTTCTCGCTCTAGTCTATATTTCTGGTAAACTTCAGCGTTGCTCATCTGCAATAACTTGTTCATCCATTGTTTCTGTGTCTCGGAAAAAGCCACATATGCTATATGTGTTTTTTGAACAGAAAAGCCATTATTGCAATACCCATACTCATCAGAAAGCCAATCAGAAATTTCATCAAGATAGTCTTCATTTTCCGCAACGGAAGCGAATTGAAGAGGAAGATCTATTTCCTGTGGCAATGAAGCGAATAATTCTTCATCCCCGTCTGTATCCCATTTGATATTGACAATATTATACTGTTCTGCTTTTAATATAGTAGCCATGTTTTTATTCATTTTATTATATGCGGGATATCCCCATCCTGGTCAAGCCATCAGGGGATATACTAATATTCTATTTCCCGCCTTCCTCCTTTTTTATTCTAAACATGTAATCTGAAAATCGAATGAACTGCTTCTTCTACACCAAAATAACGAAATACATTTGATTTAATTACATTGAAAATATCTTCGTTTTCGACCTTTGGTGGCAATATAATTTTCTTTACATTATCATTTGGCGTAACAAATGCAGCTTCATCTTTTTTTTCCTGTGCTAATTTGTTTTTTGCATATTCTGGAAAATAAGAAAGTTCTTTAATGATTTTTCTTACAGAAAATTTTGTTTTGTTAATAATATTCTCAGCGTATTTTTCTCCAATTAGTTCCAACAATTCTCCATGTAATTCAGGGGATTTTATGAGGTTGAGACCTGCTTTCCTTTCGAGTTTTCTATAACATTTTTGACAGTTTTTTGTTATTTTTTTATAATCACATGCGGCGATAAGAACATCAATATTATCCATACTTTTTATCATCTCATATTTCCTCCTTTTATTTTTCTACTGGAATTTTACACAAGCAAACACAAAATGCTCCATCATATGTGTCTTCTTTTTCGTTGTAATTTACTGCGAAAAGCAAACACTTTTCAGAACTTTTCGAAGGCAGAACAGAACTTTCCGAAGGCAGAAAAGTATATAATATTTCCCTTTCATATGACTCTTTTCTTCTACTCATCTCCCGTTTTGCTGCTTCTAGTGATGAATATAATTTCATCTCACATTCCTCGATGCAGTCAACATCATCTATTGCGTAATTTTTTTCATATACGAGATACATATCCATAATTATTTTCCTTCTTTCTTTTATTATTCTGTTATGAAATCAAATAATGTAAGTTGTTGTCTTGGTTCAAAATACTTTTCAGGTATTTTTATGTCATCCTTATACCAATCAGGTGCAAAAAGAATATTTTTTGGAAATGCATTAATATTTTCTCTGATTTCATCCTGCGAGAGATTTTTTAGAAAAATAGCATCTTTACAATTAGTAAGCACCTCTTGCATATCAGCCCGTCTTCTAAATTCAGGCTCTATATACTTTAATAACCATAATTTAGAATTCGAATTATGTTCCCTACTCATAACATGATCAATGATTTTTTGAGTCTGAAACTCTTCGAAATCACTTGGCAAGATATGCCCTCGCGTTTCAAGATAAGTGAGTACATGATCCTCATCCTTTAATTTTGATGGAATATCGGAAAGGGAACGGCATTTTTCTGGGGTCCACGCTTGCTCCTGATATTTCTCCGGCAGATCTGAAACTTTATAAAACAGGTTTCTATCAATTACTTTTTCCCAGAAAGAATCTGTTTTCATATTTTCTGGGATATATCTCAGAGCAGCAAAAGAATTCGATTCCATCGCAATAAGACAGAGTTCTTCATCTATTGCATTTTTAGGAACCTGTTCAATATTTGTTCCTCTTTTTGAAACAAAAGTTTTATAAACTTCTTTTGTTCGCCATGCAGTAGGGATGATTTTTAACTCGTCAGTATGCCCCGCAACCGCAACAGCTAATTCTTCGTCCCAGTAACTTTCAGGTATCTTTCCACCAAATTCCCCTTCTTCTCTCTGGATACATTTTAATAACAACTCTTTCGAGATAGTGTTTAAATGAATACAATTTAAAAAACTGTTTTGTCCATGATCAGATAATATTTCATAAAATTTATCTATCTGATATCGTTTCGGCAAGTATTCTATCGCTGCAAAATGCTTTAAGCAGCACAACAAAGATACTTTAGCTGTCTTTAACTCATCGGGGATTGTCTCAAATAGATGGCATGGTCCGATATAAGACTTTGAATTTTTAAGAGTAAACAAAATTAGTTCTTCTGAAAGAATATCTTTGTATTTTTCTGGAAGAATACGGTAATAATAACCATCTGCCTTACAAAGATTTTCCCAATATACAGCACTTTGGCATTCCTCCGGTATGCATATTCTGTCATAGTAAGCCCCTTTATCCGCTAGTTTCTTACTAAACAAAATAGCCAATTCTGAATTCCAACGACTTTCTGGCACATCGTGCATCATACTCTCATCGTATAAAAGACATTCTGCCAGATCTTCATCTGATAAGATATCGTAAAAATTATCTGGAAAGTGAATGTAATGCTTTCTTTTTACAGCATCTAAAATTTCTTTCGATGATGGATTCTTTTTAGTCCGGATAACTTGTGGATAATAAGGAAATACTTCATTGTATAATTCTTCCTGTTTCTCCTCAGATAACTTAAAATATAAGTTAACGAAATCCTGCCGGCTAAATTCGATTGGCATCATTCCTTTCACAATATCCGCAGCTTCTTTAGCAGATAGGGAAAATTGTTTTTCATTAATCGTTATTTTGATGTTTTTCTTGTTTTTTACAAAGTATTCTTCAATGTCACCTCCATTAAGTAACCAGACCTTTAAACCATCTAGTTCTCCATTTTCTAAGGCATATCTTATCGCAGCCTCTTTTCTTGTCATTTTTATTCCTCCTTTTTGTTGAATTACACAAAAAAGACAAACAGATATGTAATTACACTCCATTCGTCTTTAAATATGTTCACTATTAGTATGGTTGATTACCAGAAGAATAAAAATTATGTTTCCATTTTTGCTTGGAAATATTTTATATATATAGCTCTCAAATTATTATCAAAAATAAAATTCTTCATAAAATTACTATTTATAAACTTATCACTCTTTATTTCTTCTATATCCTTTTCTTCTATATGCTTTATTCCAATTCCCTCAGATATGTCGGTTGGAATTCTATTCAATATTTTGGCACATTTATAATAATACTCTAACTCTAATGGTTGAATCCAACCTTTTGCCTCTTTCTCCTTCATCAACTTATAAATCTGAAAAAACTCATTACACCAGTCTGAACTTTTCTTCTGATGGAATAACTCCGTTGCACGTTTAAAAAGCATACGATAACTTTGAGGGGCTATCTCCCCCATATGATGATATAACTTCCATGCTTCCTGTTCATCCTTTTCTTCCACTTCAAGGAAATGTGCCAACGCATAATAAACAAAAGCACTGTACTTATTATCCCCTTCTTTATCCAATGCCTCCCGCATATATAACTGTCCCTGATTCCAAAACTTTCTTCTGCTTAAACCAACCAGACCTGCAAGTACATTCCCCATAGAAAATGCTTCATCTTCAACCGATAATTGATGTACCACTTTCATTACAAGCTCATCATCAAAGACTCTTCTCTGTTTTTCTGAAAAACAGATTCTATTAATCTTCCTCGCACAATTAAGATAAGCAAATTTTCGATGTGGAATTCCCTTCAGGGTTGTTCCAGCTTTATATATCATACCCATACATTCGTCTAAAATATCTAGCTGTATAAGTTTCATATCCTTACTAAACTGATTTAAAAACAAATGTGTTAGATAATTATTATAAGCAAAATCAAGCTCTACAAATGCTTTACATATCTTTGTAAAATCTCGTATCCACTCTTTATTCCATTCAAAAATCTCTGCTACCTTTGATAGTAACTCCTTCTCTATCTTCCGTCCAAATCTCCTTCTTTTTTCCCTGCTGGACAAGTCTGAATATCTTTTTAAATCAGAAAAAGTTACAGAATGTTTTGCTTTAAGCTTATCTAAATATACCGCATCTTCATCCAAAATAATGTTGCAATCAACTAAATCTGTGTCCTGTATAGTATCGGCATATTCTGTAATAAATTCACTGGTGTAAACTCCGCAAAATTTCCAGAACTCTTCAATATACACCGCCTGAACAGCTTGGCTTTCTTTTCTTATGATCCTAACAGAATATAAATTTCTCATATACACCTCATGTATCCTACTTTTTTTGTTTAACTCAACTAGCGAGAAGTCTCCCGCCTCTACAGGCGGAGAGAGGAATCACTATTTATGCCATTAGCCAGTTACCATTGGGATGTAACCGTTTCAGTTTTAATAATGGCCATTGTTTATATGTTTTTCCGGGCTGTGATATATAACAGCCGTTTTTATCCACCAAGTAAACACTTGTTCCAGTAAAGCTACAGATAAATGAATGAAGTTCGTGTTCATCCTTAAGGATCATTCTGTCCCCACAGGTAACTCCAACACCAATATGTTTTGATTTCCAGCCGGTATCTATTATGCGGAGACTGAATGCTAATATTTCTCTTCATATCTATGGAAGAAATCTCATGTATTTAATTTTTCTATAGAATTATTTTTTATCTAACACGAAAAAGATTTTCTGTTAACAAAATACATGCCCCCTTCCCTACATTCTTGCATTCCATAATTTATCTATGTCTTGATAATTAGTGCCGATTTTTTTTGAAAAGTATGCATAAAACCTTAATTCATACGGAACCTTTTCTTCTAATTTATTCTCTATTAACATCAATGTTCTTGCTTTTAAACATTTCATCACATCTTTTTGCAATGTAACAATATTTATACGCTCCAACCATTTTTTACATTCTCTATAATATTGAAAGCTATTAACCTTTGGTAACCTATGAAAATGTTTCAATATAATAGATTCAAATTCCGCTTTACGTAACACTTGGAACATTGCTCCATATGACAGATTATCTCTATTATAAAAAGCTTTTTTTCTACAAATCAGTCTTCCACTTGCAGTTAGTTCATATATTCCAACTTTTTGATCTTTTAAAAATTCTTTTACATGTGGTAATTGTTTATTTCCAACCACAACATAAATATAACTAAATACTTTATAATAATCTTTTAGCTGATTCTCTAATCGAATTAGATTATCTAAATCTGTTTTTATTTCGTATACTACTCCACGATCATTAATCATAATAAAATCTGCTTTTGAATTACCAATAGGCAATTCAGTAAGTGCAGCTGTATTATACAAATCATGTTTTTTTATAAGCAACTGGTTAAGTATCGTATTTTTATAATAATACTCATTTCTATATTCATAATTCATGAAATGATACATTTCGCTTATTGCTTCACCAATCGTTGCATCATCCGTTTTTACATATCTCCTTACGCACTCAAAAAAAGAGTCGGGAATACTATCTTCACTTATCATTCTATCCAAATACGGTACTGTAAAAATTTTGTTAACCATATATGTATCAAATTTTTTCATAGTATCCCCCCTTTCAAATTCGATCATAAGCATTGGTTATCTGTCTTGACTGCTTATGCAGAAAGTCTTTTCGTTGA